>Ga0224555_1004769_pt1 | contig 12105 bp, 12 predicted proteins | sample 714S23034metaG_FD_180687 | JGI IMG/M metagenome (GOLD analysis project Ga0224555, IMG submission 180687) | Peat soil microbial communities from Stordalen Mire, Sweden - 717 S2 30-34 | ecosystem: Environmental > Terrestrial > Soil > Wetlands > Peat | place: Sweden: Norrbotten County, Stordalen...
CCCGCGTGTGGTCAAGCGGAAGATGTCCAAGTTCGCGCTCAAGCGCGCTCAGCATCAGGGCTGGCCGCAGCCGACCCGTCCGCCTGATGAAGCCATTCTCATGGCTAAGTAAACGGTATTGGGGCTAGGACGGAGCGGCTCCGTCACCTCCGGCTGCTGGAAGAGCCTGGAGGGTGCCGTCGCTCTCCAGGAAGTACGTGTCATCGGGACTGCCCGTTTCCTGGATGAACATGGCGGCGCCGCTGGTCAGCGGGATCACGTCCCCGAGGCCGACGCCCGACGTCTGGGCATTGACCAGGTCGGTGTTGGTGGCCCATGCGACGATCCACCGAGGGCCTCCCTGAGCCGTGTCGCTCTGAACAAGAAGGCGGGTTCCGTCCCAGGAGAAGGCAAGCGCATCGCCGATGAGCTGGGAGCCCATCACCGTTCCCCAGCGGACGACATTCGCCACCTGCTGGCCGGTCACGGTGTTGAGAATGGCGATGCCGTTCGGCCCGTCGACAGCAACGACGCTGCCGTCGTGGCTCGCGGCCCCCGGGCCGTACTCGGAGGCTGATCCCGGATAGGTGGCGACCACCTGGCCGCTGGAGAGGCCGATCACGAGCACCTCCGATTGCGAGCCAATGCCCTGCCAGACGACGACCCGATCGGCACTTGGGCTGTAGGCCAGGACGGACCAGCCGCTTTGCGAACCGGTCAGCGGACCGAGCTGGGCCACAGTCCGAACGGCCCCGGAAACAGAGAACTCCAGGAGCGTTCCGGTGCCATCGCCGTTGAAGGTGATTCCGCAGATGTGCTCGGAGTCGTCGCCCCAGACGGGTTGGACCAGAGCCCTGGCATCCGCCGCGGAGCAGAGGTCGGACAGCTGATGCCCATGGACGTCAAAGACAACCCCGCCGCCGATGAGGAACTTGGAACCGTCCGGCGAGAAGAGGACCCCATCCGCCTCCGCCGCTGCCTGGTCGATCGTGAGGATTCCCACCACCTGACCCTGATAGTTGCGTGCGATGTAGCGCATCGGCGATGAGGAGGTCAGCTGCTGGCTCGGGTCGTGGGTAACGATGAGCGGCGCCGGAGCGGTGATCGTCGAGCTCACCGGCGCGGTCGGTGGCGGGGTGGACGGAGGCGAGGAGGGCTTGCCGGGGGAGGGCGTCGCCGCCGGCGCGGCGCTCACCTGCGCGGCCGGATGCCGGCTCGGCCCACCTTCGTGGTGGCCAAGTCCGATGACCAGCCCAAGGGGAGCGGCGATGGCCACAAAGACGACGGCCCCGGCAAGCACGGAGACCAACCGCCGATCGCCCCGGGCTCCGGCTCCCGGCAATCGGTCGAGCCTGCGGGTGCCTGCCTCGGGATCCAGCTGGCGCTCGCCGTGGGCGTCCTTGAGGATGCGCCGGAGCTCGTCGTCATTCATTGCCAGCCCTCGATTGCCAGCTGCCTGCGCAGGCGTGCTGACGCCCGCATGGTCCTGGACTTGACCGCCGCCGGCGCGCCGTCCGGCACTCACTGACGACGATCCCCTATCGGTGCTGCCCGGCTTGCGATGACCACAACAGTGAGGGAGCACCTGCCTGACGCTGTGAGCTGCCCAGCGAGTTGCTCACGCGCTCCCGGAGTCAGGGTGGGAGCCATGGGGCGGCCTCGCCCGATCGGATTGACCGCGCAGGAACTCTTCGAAGCGGTCGGGGGGGATGGGCGGCCTGAAGAGATACCCTTGGAAGAGGTCACAGCCGTTGCGCCGGAGGAAGGCCAGCTGATGGTCGGTCTCGACGCCCTCCGCGGTGACCTGCAGACCGAGCTGGTGGGCGAGGGCGATCATGGCCGCGACCAGCGGGGAGTCCTCCCCCTCGTGCGTGATGTCGCGGAGGAAGGCGCGATCGATCTTGAGGCGGTCGACGGGTAACGTCGCCAGTTTGCTGAGGCTCGAGTACCCGGTGCCGAAATCGTCGATGGCGACAGTGATGCCGGCCCGGCGCAGATGGCGCAGCTCGTGGAGGGCCGCCGCCGGCTGCGATACCGCGCAGGTCTCGGTGACCTCGATCTCGAGGTGATCCCGAGGAAGCCCGGTCTCGAGAAGTGCGGCTGACACCCTGTCGACCAGTTCGCCCCTGCCCAGATCGCGCGCCGACGCGTTGACAGCGAGGAAGAGATCTGGGAGGCCCGCAGCTCGCCACTCCGCCACCTGAATGCAGGCGGCGCGGAACACCCAAGTGTCGATCTCGCTGATCACCCCGATCTCCTCCGCGAGCGGGATGAAGGTGTCGGGCAGCACGACACCTCGGGTGGGGTGGTGCCACCGGACCAGGGCCTCGCAGCCGACGATGGTACCGCCTTCCACCGAGACGATCGGCTGGAGCAGCAGGCGCAGCTCACCCCACTCCGTGGCGTGACGCAGGTCCTGGTCCAGGTCCAGGCGTTCCGTGGCCGGCGCCAGCATGCTGGGCACGAAGATCTCCACTCTCGACCTGCCGGATGTCTTGGCCGCGTACATCGCCAGCTCGCCGTTGCGCAGCAGCTCACCGGCACTCGTAGTCGATTTCGACGCCGTGGTGACACCCATGCTCAAGCTGATCACCAGGCTGCCACCGGCGAATTCGAGGGGGGGCTGGAACGCCTCGTGGAGGCGCTCCGCTGTCTCGCGCGAGTCGCGGGTCCCATTGACGTCTTCGAGGAGCACTGCGAACTCGTCGGAACCGAGCCGGGCGACGGTGTCGCCGGGGCGGAGCGCAGCCGAAATACGTGCCGCAGCCGCCTGGAGAAGGGAGTCTCCCGCCGCGTAGCCCATGCTGTCGTTGACCGTCTTGAAATGATCCAGGTCCATGACCAGGACCGCGATGGTTGCACTGCGGCGGCGCATCCGAATGAGCGCGTGCGCGACCCGCTCAGCGAACAGAACGCGGTTGACGCCGCCTGTCAGGGGGTCGCGGAGGGCGCCGTGGCGTAGCAGGCGGTCCAGCCGGTTGCGCTCGGTCACGTCGTGCACCAGCGAAAGGACCCCACGACGTCGGGCGAACTTCAGGGCCACGGTGGTGACCTCGACGTCGATGACCCGCCCGTCCCGCAGGTAGTGGCGGGTGGAGAACGCCGTCCTCCCCGTTCGCGCCCGGCCGAGATCGACGGCAAGGTGCGCCGGGTCATGGCGGATGGCGGCGATGGTCAGTGCCGCGAATTCCTCGGCGGAGTACCCGTACGCGGCGATGGCGGCGTCGTTGACGGCGAGGAAGCCCTGGGTCTTCGCGTCAAGCACCCACATCGCTTGAGGGTTCTCGAAGAAGAGGCGGCGAAACCCCGTCTCGCTGGGCACGGGGGTGCCCTCGCCTTTCCGCCCGATCTGGCGCAGCTCGGCGATCAGGTGTGACCCGATCGCCGCCGACGTGACCAGCCCGGCGAGGAGCTGCAGGACAGCCATTTGGGCATCGTCGAAGGCGTTGGGTCGGGAAGAGGTCACGGTGATCGCACCGATGCGCACTTTCCGGCGATGAAGGGGGACGGTGACAACCGACCTTGTCCTGAGGCGGCGGCACACCACGGGGTCCACTCGCGGGTCGTCCTGGGTGTCCCGGCAGACCTCCATAGTGGCGCTGATCAGGCCGTGCCATGGGTCGTCGGGCACCGAGACGGCGAGCCGCGAGCGACTGCGGGCGCCGGTCCCCACCGCCGCCCGGTGGACCGAGCCGTCGCCGTTGACGATCTCGACGGCGGCTCCGTCGGCCCAGCTGAGGGCTCGAGCCCGCGCAGCGGCGCTGCGGGCTATGGCGTGCACGTCGGAACCCAGGTCGAGGATCTCCTGCTGGAACGCCGCGAGGGCGAGTACCTGCCGCACCGACGGCGTCAATTCCAACCGGTGTTCGACCTCCGGGAGGGGACCTGGAACCCGTTGCAGCAGGTGCGCCAACATTCTGAGCCAACGGTAGCCCGGTCTGGGCACCTTGTGCAAGACACACGTCCGCGGCGACCGAACGAATGGGGCATCGGCAAGCCCGAGCAAATGCGTCACGTCCAGTGTGCCGGGTCCGATCAAACCGGGACCCGCATGAGGCGTCGGTTCGCGGTGGTCCGGGCACAGGATGGGGGTCGCAGCCCAAGGCGTCCGCCATGTCAGCGAGGGTGGGTCACGTTCCCCAGTCCTCCCAGGCGAGGCCGGTGATCTGGCGGCACTCATCGGCGTTCGCCGTCACCAGTGTGGTGCCGCGTCGGGGCGCCTGGATGCCGACGTGTTTGCGGCCTGACACGTTGTCACACTGAGGAGGGCTGGTGCGGCTCCCGGCTTCCCACAGACGAGGTGACAGGAATGGACGCGACTTCCAATGACGGCCGGTTCGCCGGCACCACGGCGATCGTCACCGGTGCGGGTTCCGGGATCGGGCGTGCCACCGCCTCGCGGCTGGCGCGGGAAGGGGCACGGGTGATCGCCACCGACGTGATCGGGCCGCAGCTCGACGAGCTGGCCGCGAGCCTCAGTGGCCTCGAGGTGGTCACCGTGGTCGGCGACGTGTCGGTGCAGGCAGACGTGGACAGGGTGGTGGCCGCGGCCGGCGGCAGGGTCGATGCCCTGGCCAACATCGCCGGGATCATGGACGGGTTCCTGCCCACCGCCGAGCTGGATGACGACACATGGTAACGGGTGATGGCGGTCAACGTGACAGGGCAGTTGCGGATGTCCCGCGCGGTGCTGCCGCTGATGCTGCAGGCCGGGCGAGGGGCGATCGTCAACGTATCCTCGGAGGCCGGGCTCAGGGGGTCCGCGGCGGGCACCGCCTACACCACCTCCAAGCATGCGGTGGTGGGCCTGACCAAGAGCACCGCGTTCTTCTATACCGTCAAGGGGATCAGGACCAACGCGGTGGCGCCGGGCGCGGTTGCCACCAACATCGAGGCCCCCTTCAGGTCGGAGTATGCCGCCCAGCGGCTCGGACCCTTCCTCCAGTCCAACGTGCCCGGCACTGCCACGGCCGACCAACTCGCGGCCGCCATCTGCTGGCTGCTGAGCGACGATGCCTCCAACGTGAGCGGCGCCGTCCTCCCCGTCGACGGAGGCTGGACGGCGATCTGAACACCGCCCGTGGCACCGGCGGGGGACGGTCACGCGATCGCTCGCCGCCGGCGATCGGGGGATCAGGCGATCCGGCGCCGCAGGGTCGCCACCCGCCGCCGCGATCAGGGCCACCACGAAGGTGGTTGGATAGCCCTTCGGTGGTGCGCCGCTGGACGTAGTCGCGGGTGCGAGGATCGCAGTTCAACCGGGTCATGGCGATCCGCCAGAGCGCGGTGTTGCCCCGGCGATCACCGCCCCGGTTGAGGCGGTGCCGGGTGGTCTTGCCGGAGGAGGCCGGGAGGGGCGTGACCCCGCAGAGAGCGGCGAAAGAGGCCTCGGAGCGGAGTCGCTGGGGATTGTCACCGGCCACCACCAGGAGCGCTCCGGCCACCTCGGGACCGACCCCGCGGAGCTCGAGCAGAGTGGGGGCATGGTGGGCCAGCAGGGGCACGATCACCTGATCGATGCCGTTGATCTCTGCGGTCAGCGCCTCATGGCGCAGTGCCAGGAGGCGCAGGGTCCACCGGGTGGTCGACGCGGTGGTGTCGAGGCGACCGATGCGGAACCTGCAAGCGCAGCGGATCAGCTCCACCCGTGACAACTGCACGAGGGCGTCGTGGAGCTCAGGAGGCGCACCCACGACCACGGCGTGCATCTGGTTGATGGCTTGGGTTCGGGCCTGGACGGCAGAACGGCGAGCCAGGCGCAGCATGCGCAGCTGCTCCACCCAGTCATTGCCAGCCTTGGGCACCACTCTCGAGGTGCCGGCGAGCACGGCGCGGGCGGCGGCCTCGGCATCGATGGTGTCGGACTTGCCCCGGTCCCGGTGCAGCTTGCGGTTGGGACCCCGGATCTCTGTCACCGAGACGCCTTCGGCAGCCAGCAAGCGAGCCAGGCCGGCCCCGTACGAACCCGTCCCCTCCACACCGTATCTCACTTGCGGAGCCAGGCCCAGAGCCCATTCGTGCAGGGTGCGGCAGCCCCGCTGGGTGGTGGCGACCTGGCACTGCCCGAGCAATCGCCCGTGGTCGTCGATGGCAACGGCCACGTGGACGTCCTTGTGAGTGTCGACGCCCACGATGATCTGTTCCTGTGCCAAGCTGGACTTGGTCATCGGTTCCCTCCGAGAACGATGGCTTCGCACCGGTGGGACGGATGGACACGACTGTCAGGGGACCTCTGGTCAGGCTCCTATCAGGTCACGTTCGTTCCATCGGTGCCCCGCGGCGATTCCGGAGAAGGCCGACAGATCTCCATGAAGGCACACGTGGCCAGCGGGAGACGGGGTCAGACCCTCCCCGGAACAGCCTAGGGGTTTCTTCTCGGGGGAGCCTGACAGCGGGAGACGAGGCTCGAACTCGCGACCCCTACCTTGGCAAGGTAGTGCTCTACCACTGAGCTACTCCCGCGCGCGAGGGGCGAGTATACCGCGGGCCGCCGACCCCGCCACCCCCTTCGCCCACCTCGGGTAGCGTCAGTCGGGGACGGCCGGCACCCGCCGGCGGTAGCCCACGCGCCGGACAGGCGGAGAGGAGACGAGGGGAGGTGGCCGGGGACGGCGGGGTCAGGCGACGGCGGCCCGCTCCCCGAGCTCACGCAGCCGCTCGAAGGTGTAGATGCCGGTCGAGTGGCCGTCGCCCCACACCGCGTTGAGCCCGTAGGCGCCGACCAGGCCGATGTCCGCCAGCTCGTCCTCACCGGCGGCGAGTTCCGGCTGGGTGGAGAACCGTCCCGGGAGGCTCATCTCGCCGGCGCAGACCGCGCACGGGCAGGCGCGGCGCAGCACCGCGAAGGGGATCCGGTGGGTGGTCCCATCGCCCCATTCGATCAGGAGGGCGCGCTTGGCCTCGTCATAGTCGAAGCGGAGCGGCCGGGTGCGGTCGGGAGCGGGGATCGGCATCGGTGTGCGGGGTGTGCGGTGGGAGAGCCGGGGCCTCGACGGCTAGCGAAGCAGGTTTTGCAGCTTCATGGCGAGGGCCATGTCGCCGCGCACCTTGAGCTTGCCGGTCATGAAGGCCATGGTGGGGTCGAGCGTCCCCGTGGCGAGCCCGACAAAGTCGTCCCCTGACATCGAGATGGTGGTGTTGGGGTTGTCGGGGGCCCCTGCCCCCGCATCGCCCGCGCCGTCCTTGAGCACGATGTGGTACGAGCCGCCGTCCTCGCCGCTCAGTTCAAACTGGTATGCGGCGTTGGTGGTGCCGACCTTTGCGGGGTCGGCCAGCCGGCGGTTGACTTCATCGAAGATCTCGTTGACGGTGGTCACGGACGGCATCCTCCTGGCGTCGGACGTTCTCTCTCAGCAGTCTCTGGGTATCTCAGAGCAGGGTCTCGAGCTGCTCGGTCCTCGGCGGCCGCGCCCGGGAGGCGCTCTCCGAGGGGTCGGGCTCATCGCTCGCCGGGTGCTCGACCAGGGCGATGACCCGGGTGGCCATGAAGCGCCCCGTGCGTACCGCCTGCCCGCTACGGGTCACCTCGCTGACCTCTACCACGCCGCGGGCGGTGCTGACTTCGACCTTGCGGCCGGCGCGGGTGGCCGCGATCTCGTATGTCTGCGCCGACCCGCCGGTGTCGATGACGACCTCGACCCGGTCACCCTTCATGTCCGGGATCGTACTCTGATCGCGGTCAGAGCGCGGCGCCAGGCGCGATCGGCGAGGTTTGGCGGGACCTCAGGAGGACTACACTGCGACCAGGATGGAGTGGTGGATCTTCTGGGTGGTGGCTGCGGTTCTTCTCGCCGCGGGCGAGGTCCACACGCAGGCCTTCTACCTGCTCTTCGTGGCGGTGGGCGCCGGTGTCGCCGCCATCCTCGCGGCCGTCGGGCTCCCCCTCGGGGTGCAGGTGCTCGTCGGGGCCGCTGCCTCCGTCGGCGGGGTGTTCGCGGTGCGGCCCACCCTCAAGCGGGCGATGGAGGGGCGCCTTGCTGCCCCCTACCGTTTCCCGGGACTGGCGGGCGGGCTGGTGGGCGCTCGTGCGGTCACCGTCGACACCGTCGGGGATGAGCACCACCCGGGGCATGCCCTGCTCGGCAACGAGCGGTGGCTTGCGATCACCGACGCCCCCGAGCCGCTCCCGTCCGAGACCGCGGTGGTCGTTCACGCGGTGCGGGGCACGACACTCCTAGTGCGCGCCAGCGGCGCGCTTCGTCTGCAATAGGCCGGGTTCCGCTGGTGATCCCGGCCAACATCTGAGGAGCTGATCCGATGGGCGTGCTTGTGGCTCTGGCCGTTGTCATCATCCTCTTGCTGGTCGGGCTCGGCACCGCCGTGAACCTGGTCCAGCAGGGCTTCAGTGGAGTGATCACGAGGTTCGGCCGATACCATCGTGAGGCGACCTCGGGCATCTGCCTGATCTGGCCGTTCTTCGACCGGATCGTTCGGGTCGACATGCGCGAGACTCCCCGCACCGGGGACCGGCAGGATGTGATCACTCGAGACAACGTGGCCGTCGCTGTTAACGCCACCATCTTCAGCCAGGTGATCGATGCCAAGGCAGCGCTGTTCAACGTCTCCAACTACTTCATCGCCATCGACCAGCAGGCCCGGACCACCCTTCGCAACGCCTTCGGAAACGTCTCCCTCGACGACGCCCTCTCCCAGCGGGAGCAGATCAACGCGGCGATGCAAATGCAGATGGAGCAGGTCACCGACAAGTGGGGCATCCGGATCAACCGGATCGAGATCGTCGACATCAGCCCTCCCGGCCAGATCCTCCAGGCCATGGCCCTGCAGAAGCAGGCCGACCAGGAGAAGCGCGCCCGCATCCTCCAGTCCGAGGGTCAGCAGCAGCAGGCGATCAACATCGCCGAGGGCAACCGGCAGGCGGCGATCAAGCAGGCGGAGGGCGAGCGGCAGGCCACCATCCTCCGGGCCGAGGGTTCGCGGCAGGCGGCCATCCTGGAGGCCGAGGGGCGCGCCCTGGCCATCAGCAACGTCTACGAGTCGATCAAGAAGGCCGAGCCTGACCCGACCCTGGTCGCCATCCTCCAGTTGGACACCCTGAGCAAGTTCGCCGACAGCGACAACACCACCATCGTGGTGCCCGCCGAGTCCGCGGCCCTCATGGGTGCCGCACAGGCGCTCCGCGGCGTCCTCGGAGCCGTCCCCTCCGGTGAGGGCACGCCCGCCGTCCGGCTTCCGGCGCCACCGCCAGCCAAGTGACGGTCTCGCCCGCGCGGCGAGGCCTGACTGCGGCGGCGTAGCGTAGCCGCCACCATGACCGACCGACCCTCCTCCCAGGACGACCTCTTCGGAGCCGTCCAGGAGGAGGGCGGTCGGCGCGTGGAGCTCTCCACACCCCTTGCCGCTCGGATGCGGCCGCGGAGCCTGGACGAGCTGGTCGGTCAGGACGCGGTGATCGGGCCGGGCAGTGTGCTGCGAGAGGCGGTCGAGGCGGACCAGCTGCCGTCCCTGATCCTCTGGGGGCCGCCCGGCAGCGGCAAGACCACCCTCGCGATGCTGCTCGCAGCCCGGACCAAGGCCAGCTTCGAGCACGTCAGCGCGGTCTCGGCCGGGGTCGGCGATCTCCGGCAGATCGTCGCCCGGGCGGGGGAGCGCCGGCGCCTCGGGCGCCGGACGGTGCTCTTCATCGACGAGATCCACAGATTCAACAAGGGGCAGCAGGACGCGGTGCTCCCCTACGTGGAGAGCGGCCTGGTGCAGCTCCTCGGGGCGACCACCGAGAACCCGAGTTTCGAGGTCAATGCGGCGCTCCTCTCCCGGACCCGGGTCGTCCGCCTCGAAGCGCTCGATGCCGAGGCACTCCGAACCGTCGTCCGCCGCGCGCTCGCCGACCCCGAGCGCGGCCTTGCGGGCCGGGGCGTGGGGATCGATCCGGCGGCCGAGGCGCGGCTGGTCGGGCTCGCGGGAGGGGACGCGCGGGTGGCCCTGGACGCGCTGGAGCTGGCCGTCGTCGCCGTCTCGCGCCGAGGCGGGACGAACGTGGAGGTCACCGACGTCGAGGGAGCCCTCCAGTCGCCGGCACTCCTCTATGACAAGGCCGGGGACCAGCACTACTGGCTGATCTCCGCTTTCATCAAGTCGGTCCGCGGGTCGGACCCTGACGCCGCCATCTACTGGATGGCCCGGATGCTGGAGGCGGGGGAGGACCCGCTCTTCGTCGCCCGCCGCCTGGTGATCCTCGCCGCCGAGGACATCGGGCTGGCCGACCCCCGGGCGCTCACGGTGGCGGTGGCCGCGCAGCAGGCGGCTCACTTCGTGGGGATGCCCGAGGGTTACCTGCCCCTCGCCGAGGCGACCCTCTACCTCGCCATGGCTCCCAAGAGCAACTCGACGATCCGTGCCTACGGCGCCGCGCGCCAGGACGTGCTCGACACCCTCCACGAGCCCGTCCCCCTCCACCTCCGCAACGCGGTCACCGGTCTCGGCAAGGCGATGGGCTTCGGCGCGGGCTACCGGTACGCCCACGACGAGGCCGGTGGCGTGGCCGAGCAGCAGTACCTCCCTGACCGGCTTGCCGGCCGGATGTATTACGAGCCCGGGGAGCGGGGCGCCGAGGCGGCCATCGCGGTGCGGCTGGCGGAGATCCGGAGGCGGCTGCGCGGCGAGTAGCGCCGACCGGAGCGTTTCCGCTGATCCCGGAGGTGCCCACCCCGCGTGCGCACGCCCCTGTGCGAGATGCGGAGGGGATCGACGGGAGCGGGGTTCGCTACCATGGCCCGGCTTGCTCCCCGTCGGGGCGGAGCGACCTTCGACCCCTGACAGGTGATAGGAACCGAGGATTCAATGCCCCAGGCAACTCCGCCCCCACGCGCCCCATGGCCGCCGTCGAAGTCGCGCGGGCAGGCGCAGTCCGCGGCCGGACGGCGTCCCCCGACCAAGAAGCAACGGCGGCGGATGGTGCAGCAGGCGCCGGAGCAGAGCGTCCGGTTGTGGTGGCAGAAGCCCCTCAACTGGGTGGGGGGAGGCGCGGTCGTCGTGCTCGTGGTGGTGCTGCTGCTGGTGGTGCTCCTGCCCCCGGGCAATGGTCTCCAGCCGGTGTCGACGCCCACCAAGGTTCCGGCGGCGGTGCTGACAGCCGTGACGGACCCCGGCCTTCACAGCTTCGCCACGGTCGGCGAGGGGGGGCAGCCGGGGGAGCTCAGCCGGCTGACCGGGACCAAGCCGCTCACCGACTCCGCGGGGAAGACCGAGGTGATCTACGTTGGCGCCGAGTACTGCCCCTACTGCGCCGCCGAGCGGTGGAGTCTGACCATGGCGCTCTCCCGGTTCGGCACCTTCACCGGTCTCAAGGAGACGTCGTCGAGCAGCACCGACATCGATCCCAACACCAGCAGCTTCACGTTCGTGGACAGCAGCTACACGAGCCAGTGGGTCGACTTCACGCCGGTGGAGGAGGAGGACCAGAACCAGAATCCGCTCCAGACGCCGAGCGCCGCGGTGGAGCAGATCTTCACCACCTACAACCAGCAGCCGTACACGGCGTCGGCCGCCGGCGAGCCCGGTCTCCCCTTTCTGGACATCGGCGGGGTCTACGTCCTCTACCAGACCGGCTTCGACCCCGCCATCCTCCAGGGGTTGAGCTGGAAGCAGATCGCTGCGGACCTCGGCAACCTGGACAGCCCGGTGACGCGCGCCATCGTCGGCAACGCCAACTGGCTCACCGCGGCGGTCTGCCTCGCGGACCACACCCAGCCGTCCTCCGTCTGCGGCTCGGCGACCATCCAGGGCATCGAGACCGTCCTCACCTCGCAGTCGACCGTCGGCAGCTGACCCACGGCCGCCCCCGGGGTGGCGGGCGCCCGCCACCCCGGCCGGCACTCCGACCGTCCCGGCGGAGGTGGAGCGTTTGGAGGCGACGGTGGGAATCGAACCCACGGTCAGGGTTTTGCAGACCCGTGCCTTACCACTTGGCTACGTCGCCGCAGCAGCGAGGATACCCGAGCCGGTGACGGCCGGGCCGCCGCGTTCGCAAGCCTCGGGCTAATCCCAGATCCACCGATCTGCAGCCAAGCGATGTGCTGAGAGCGCGCGAACGGTTGCATCGAGCTGGACAACGGGGAGAGTGGTGAGGGTTGGCTGCAGCCGCAAGTGATCGAGTCGGCTGATGCGTTG
>Ga0224555_1004770_pt1 | contig 12105 bp, 15 predicted proteins | sample 714S23034metaG_FD_180687 | JGI IMG/M metagenome (GOLD analysis project Ga0224555, IMG submission 180687) | Peat soil microbial communities from Stordalen Mire, Sweden - 717 S2 30-34 | ecosystem: Environmental > Terrestrial > Soil > Wetlands > Peat | place: Sweden: Norrbotten County, Stordalen...
GCCGTTCGTTTTCCCGTTGCAGATCGCCCGCCTGCGGATCGCGATGCCGCGCACTCATCCACCATACAGTAGCCGATCCCGCACCATTTGTCCAGCAAAATCGACCAGGGTACTTGAACTGTTACGGGAATGGATAGTCGGCATCCGGCAGTATCGTCCCGCGCAACCGCGCCACGGGCGTGCCGGCTGCGCGTCGGCGTCCCGGCGAGGTGGCGCACGCCGACGACGTTCCTGGGCGCCCGCGCCCTCCGCCCCGGCGCGCATCCCCATCCGCCCGCCGGCGGTCGCGGCGACGGACAAGGCGCGGCGGGCGCCGGGGCGCCGACAGCGGGCGCGGGATGCGCGTTATGGCAACCCGACAGCGCGGACTTACGACATCCGGGAGCGATCAGCCAGCGCAACGGCGCGACGGCCCGCGCGGCAGTGGCCGTGCGCCGATCGTTGATCGGGCCTGTCGATCGGTGGGGTTTAGTCAGCACTTTGGCGGACCTTCGTCAGGCGGATCCCTCATAAGCGCTATCGACCATGGCTCTGGCGCGTGATCGACTAGCAAAACGTGGATCAGGTTCCCGCCCGAGCTGGGAGCAAATCGCGCAAGGGCAATCCTCTCGGTTATATCCATATCGACCTCCACGCCATTCTGTGATTTGAAAACGCCATGCCTAGCAATTTCGAGCTCACGAAGCCCGTACCTTTCGTGGAGAATCCGGCTGAACCAGGGACCGCGAAAATCCTCGATGGCAAAAGCTAACAGCTGAGTGCGATAGTACTTGACGTGAACCCGGGTCATGAGCTCCTCCACGGCTGGCGCTTTCCCGCGGTGACCGCATAGCATTTCATCTGGATTAAGTGCCCATAACAATCCCGTCGGAGACCATTTCATCAACTGGATCAGCCCCGCTCGGTCGGCCCCTTCAATCAGAAGATTGTCTTTGATGCGGAGGCTCTCGCTCAGCAATTGGTCGTCAATCAGTGCGTCCTACTCAGGCGATCCAATATGGGACAAAACACAGACGCCTGAGAGGATTTCACGAATAACTGATGCTCGAAGGCCGACATCAGCCGTGTCAGCAAGACTGAGCGAGGTCGCGACTCGAACTATCTTGCCTTCCTCAAGCAGGTCCGCGCTGGCTGTGCCAATGTCCGCCTGCAGCAAGACAGGCAGGCCGGGCTCTTGCTGCGGAGGCTCTATACTCTTGTGGGTTAACAGTTGGCCCAGAACATGCTTTCTTGCAAAGAACCGCGTTTCTTTTGCGCGCTGTTCTTCGGAAAGATCTCTATACGTAGCAGCCTGAATCTGCCCCGAGACTAGCTGGATAAGGTCGACAGGCGGATCTTGGCCGGGTGGCTCTCCAAGTAATACCGTAAAAGTAGAACTTACAAACTCCGCAATCCAAAAAGCCCGACCCTCATAATATCCCAAGGATAGCGTCGCGATCGGATCTGCCGTCAACTGTCGGATTCGTGACACGGCGTAGGAGGCAGGGACCAAATTGAATTCAGCGATTAGATGCGATACAAGGTCATCTCCGCTGATCAACTCCACTGACCGGTCGTGATTCGAGAGGTCGTTATAAGCGCCCGCGACGTTGCCGTTGACGCCGGATAGAGCTATGAGCAACCCGCGGACCTCCTGCTGCGACACGCACTTTTCCGTGTAGAGCTTGCCCAGAAACTTGAGCCAGTCGGGAAGCCCAACGACCACCTCGTATGCTTTGCACGCGCCGATCAGGCGTACGGGATTCGCCCCGGTAAAGCCGGGGACCGCATACTCGGCGTGTATATCGATTTCGCTGCCACCAGAGCCCACGGCGTTCAGGGTAATTTTTCGATATCCAAGTCGCACCAACAGTCGCTGCGCCAGTCTTTCGAGCTGCGTACCCTTGTCATCCGAAGTCTTTCCGAACAGGCGAACCCTCATTGGCTCCTCCTTAACCAAATTATCCGAACTCTGAATCCAGTATCTTAACTGTGCGGAGCGGCCGTTGCGGAAAGCGCCTGGCAGGCCCAGGGTCGCTCACTTTCCCCATTCTGTGATGTTGCGGACCACCCGCCGCACATCCCCATCCGCCCGCCGGCGGGCGGCGCCGGAACCGGCCGCTGGGGATCGGGCGGCGCGAAGCGCGTTATGCCACCCAACCGTGCGCCCGGAAGTATCGCCCAGCGCACCTGCGCCACGGGCGTGCAGGCTGCGCGGCGGCGTCCCGGTGACGTGGCCGCTCGCCGACGCTGGTGGATGCCGGCGTGCTCGACGCCGCGCAAACCGTACACGGGCGCGCCCTCCGCCCGGCACTCATCCCCATCCGCGCGCCGGCGGTCGCGGCGACGGACCACGGGCGGCGGGCGCCGGAACGGGCCGGCGGCATCAGGATGCGCGAAGCGCGTAATCCGGCCAAGGCGGCGACTTTCGTTATGCGAACGGCTCGGTCATTTCCAAGGCCGCACCGCGCATCGCGTCCACGTAGTCCTGGACTCAGGTGGTCCGATCATGGCCGCCCACCCGCTCGCCGACGGCCCCGGATGACGGTGCACTCGCAAAACGTTGCGCCATCCGCCGCCCGGCGCAAACCATGGACGCAGCGCCTTCCGCGGCACCCCATCCGCACGCCGGCGGTCGCGGCGACGGACAAGGCGCGGCGGCGGAACGGGGCGGTGGCATCGGGCGGCGCGAAGCACATACAGCCAACCGGCGCCGCGCAAATCACCGGCGGGGCGCCGGCAGCGGGCGCGGGATGCGCGTTATTGCCACCCAATCGGGATGTGTTACGGGGCTTCCCAACAGCTTACGCCGACCTTCCGCCGCGCCGTCAATCCGCTCGAAAACTAATTTCATCTCTGCTTCACGCTGGCCACCTGTGTCATCTGGCTGGCGAATCTGGTAATGATGGACACGGACAACCCGCTGAAGGGGATCTGGAACGTCAGCCCGCAGCCCTTCGTCGATCTCAAATTGTAGGCCGCTCGTCCCACCTCGCAAATCATGGCCGCGCCGCCCTCCGCCCGGCGCGCATCCCCATCCGCGCGCCGGCGGTCGCGGCGACGGACCACGGGCGGCGGAGGATGACGGCTCCGAGACAAATCCAGCATCCCGGAGCTATTGGCCAAACAACTGCCGGACCGTTCGTCGTTTGCCTCGGAAATCCAGCGCCGCTAGCGTTTGCCCTGAAGGTAGATTTGCGGCATATTTCGAACGTTCGGGCCATCCTCACGTGAGGCTCTGTCGCCCTCGCTATTTGAAAACTGAATCGAGCCGTCCGCAACGGCTCTCTCGCTGCCGATGCGTTCCTATCCGGAACTGCCGCAATGCTAAACGGCGATCACTGCCCGCTGGGGCCACCTAGCGGGCGCGAATTCCGAGCTTCCCGCGACGCATCCGGGGCATTTTCGGGGCACTATTGGCGGCCGCACCGGCGGCTGCCGTTCTGGCGGCATGCGGTGGCCCGGCTGGATCCGCGCCGGGATGTGGGCAGTCCTGCCGCGGGCTGGCCGGCGCGCCTTTCGCCCGGCTTTTCTTGCCCTGATTCAAGCTGCTGGGCAAGGGCGGGATTTGCGCCGATTCCCCAGCCCCGACACAGGCCGGCAGCGGCGGTGCTTCCACCGGCGCCGACGCGCGGGCCTGCTTTGGCACGCAAGGCGGCGGACTCGCGGCGGTGAAGGCCCTCGCCTCGGTTAGCGACTCCCCGCATCGCGCGTCGCCCATCCGCCCGCGGCGGTCGCGGCGACGGACCGCAGCCGACGGGCGCCGGGACGGGGCGCCGGCATCGCCCTTCGGGATGCGCGTGATGGCGACCAGAGCTGCGGACCGCGGGCAGCCGGAAGCGATCACTCCGCGCAACCGCGCGACGGCGCGCAGGCACGCGGCGGCGCGTCGTCCTTTCTGGCCGCAGCGCCCTCCGCGCCGCGCGCATCCCCATCCCCACGCCGGCGGCCGCGGCGATGGACCGCGGGCGGCGGGCGCTCGGAGCCAAGGATGGCGCTTTGGCTTATACTGGATGAGATTTGGAGGTCAAAAATGGAAATTCCGGTTGAGGTGAAGCAACTGGGCGAGATTGTACGGGGCGGCCTCCGCGGCGGAGTCTGCGGCGCGGCGCTGTGGGCCCTGTTCGGGATGCCCTGTCTGGCGGCTCAGGATGCGCCGGCGACGCCCGCCGCACCCGTGCCCGTGCCGATCCTCGCCGGCAAGAAGGTCTTTGTTTCCAACGCCGGATCGGACGGCAACCCGCTGGCGGTGTTCAAGCGGCTGGGCGACGCAAACCTGCCCTACAATCAGTTCTACGCGGCCATGAAGAGTTGGGGCCACTATGAACTCGTCGGTGATCCCGCCGCCGCCGACTTGGTGTTCGAGATGCGGTTTATCGCCCCGCTGACCAGCACTCAATCGGTGGACAACTATGCCCCCCAACTGGACCTGTCCATCCTCGACGCGCGGACTCACTTCCTGCTGTGGAGGATTACACAGCCTGTGGAGGGCGCCTTGCGCGGGAAGACCTGGGACAAGAACTTCAATTCGGGAATGGCCGATCTTCTGAGCGCCATCAAGAAGCTGGCCGCGCCGAGCGCATCCGCGCTGGCTGAGCGATAGCCCGGCCACCGCGTACATTTGGCCGCATGAATCAGGGCTGCTGGCGCCCTCCGCCCGCCGCGCATCCCCATCCGCACACCGGCGGTGGCGGCGACGGACGATGGCGCCGGCACGGGCCAGCGGGCATCGGGCGGCGCTAAGCGCCAGCCGTGCTCCTTGGTGGTGGCACGGCGCCGTGCGATCGCGCGCCTTGCCCGGCCGAAAGTCGATCATTACGCCGACCGGCCCCGCCACAATGATGGATGCGGGCGCCTCCCGCGCGGCGCGCATCCCCAATAGTGGGATCTGCGATCCTTGTCGTGTCGCACGATGGCGACGGCCGGCGCGTTGCACGGGATGTATGTACGCACGCGCAGGGCGATCCACGGTTGCGACCACGACGGCAAGACCTGCAAGTCCGGAAAGAATCACGGCTGCATGGTTAACGTGACCGTGGGGCCGTTCGTCCTGCAGCGCGAATACGCACTGTAGAGCTTCCGACAACCTACGGGGGGGCGCGGGGAGCCGCGGCCCCCGTTTTTTTTTGCAATAAAAGCAATTCGCACCACGTTTTGACATGCCGCTTTTCGGGCGTGCATGGGGGGTGCTGACGTAAACGACAATAGGATCGCCGATCCGGTAGGTCCTGATTCTTGGCAGAACAAAGGAAGTGCGGGAGCTATTCTCTCTGCCGTCGTTCTGGAACTTCGTCAAGTTCTCTATAAGACCACGAATGCGAAGAGCGGGAACACCACCGCCCTGATCGGTGTCAAATAACCTGATACGACCGGTGAAGGCGATCCGCACATGCACGCAACCTTCGTTTGGGTCCAGTCGGTCTGGCAAGACCTGAAGTATGGCGCGCGCCAGTTGTGGCGCAGCCCGGGTTTCACGGCGGCGGCCGTAATCACGCTGGCGCTCGGCATCGGCGTAAACACTTCCATCTTCAGCCTGCTCAACGCGCTGCTGCTGCGGCCATTGCCTGGCGCGAATACCAGGGGTTTGGTCGCGATCTATCGCGGGGACAGTCGCCCATGCTCCTACCCCGACTTCCTGGGATTCCAGGAGCGCGGCAGCCTGTTTTCCAGGCTCGCCGCCGATGCGCCAAACGAAAGCACGCTGGAAGTTGGCGACAGCGGCACCAGCGAGATGATTCTGGTTGAGGGCGTCTCCTTCAATTACGCCTCCGTCTTGGAAACCCGGCCGTCGCTGGGGCGATGGTTCTCCACGGACGACGAGCGCGCTGCTGCGGAGCAGTTTCCGGCGGTGATCAGTTATCGCCTATGGCGGAGCAGGTTCGGCGCTGATCCGCAAACGATCGGCAGCCGAATCCGCGTGGAGTCGCAGTGGTACACGGTAGTTGGTGTGGCGGCCAGGGAGTTCCGGGGCATGGGCCCGCCTATCGTGACGGACGTGTGGCTGCCGCTGATCCGATACGCGCGGCACAACGACTACGCGGCGCGGCTCGTGAACAACCGGCAGGACGCCAACGTGATGATGTTCGGCAGGCTCAAACCGGGCGTCGGCGCGTCACAAGCGCAATCTCAGCTCAACCTGGTGGACGCACAGTTGTGGCGCGAATATCCGCGACCGGGCGGGCGTACAGCGTCGCTCGCGGTGGAAACGCCGCGTGGGGCGTCCGATCCCGGCTCCCGCCGCATGGTTGCCCAGCCGGTAAGCATGCTGCTGGTTGTCGTCGCCCTGGTGCTTCTGATCGCCTGCGCGAATATCGCCACGCTCCTATTGACCCGCGGGGTGGGCCGGCGGCGCGAGGTATCGATCCGAATCGCCCTCGGCGCCGGCCGCGCGCGCGTTTGCCAACAGACGCTGATCGAGAGCCTGCTGCTGAGCCTGCTCGGCGCGGCTGTCGGTTTGGCGGCAGCCATCTGGACAAACCGTATCCAAGAGAGGGCGATCTTGTCATTGCCGTCTCCAATCGCCGTCGGCCTGGATCTATCAATCGACTTGCGCGTGCTCGCGTTCGTCTTGGGCGCTTCGATCGCCACGACTGTTCTGTTCGGGCTGATGCCTGCCATTAGTCTGTCCAGGACTGAATTGATCCCAGCCTTAAAAGGGAGTGAGGGCGGCCTGGAGGCCCACCACTGGAGATTCACGCTTCGCAATCTCTATGCCGTCGCCCAAGTGACCATCTCAATGATGCTGTTGATCGTGGCGGGCCTGTTTATTCGCGCTCTAGACAGGGCCCGCCAGGTCGATCCGGGTTTCAATCCGCGCGGGCTGCTTTCCGCCAGAATGTTCGTTCCGAAACCCGAGTTCAATGAAATCACCGGCTGGGACCTTTGCCGCCGCGTCCTGGCTCAAACGAGCAACTTGCCGGGCGTGAGCAGCGTTACGCTGTCCTATGCTTCGCCGAAGATCATGATGTCCGAATGTGTCGTGCCGGACGACGCAGGCACGTTCCAGCCGGCCCTTAGGGGCGGCGCAAATATCATCGGGCCGGACTACTTTTCTACCCTGGGCATTCCGCTCATTCGCGGCCGCGTTTTTTCGCCGAGAGACAACTCCTCGGCCCCTTCAGTGGCAATCATCAACGAGGCCCTGGCCCGTCGGTACTGGCCTGGAGGGAATGCCGTGGGAAAGCGCGTCCGGATTGGCCGCGGGTGCGAAAGAGGAGAGGGCGGGCGCGCCGAGATCGTGGGCGTTGTGAAAAACGCATTGTACACATCACTCGATTCGAACGAACGGCCATACGTCTTCCTTCCGATCGAGCAGCGCTTCGCGCCGTATGTCGCGTTGCTGGCAAGAACCGGAGGCAACCCCATGCGATACGCCACGGTGTTGCGGAATGAACTGCGGCGGCTCGATGGCAGGCTGCGCATCTACGAGATAGACGCCATCGAAGACGAGATGGACCAATCGCTGTGGCAGGTGCGCTGGGAAGCGTCCGTGCTGGGCGCATTTGGTGCGCTGGCATTGGTTCTGGCGATCGTTGGTCTATACGCCGTGATCGCCTTCGGGGCCCGACAGCGGGTGCGGGAGTTTGGAATTCGCATTGCTCTGGGTGCGCGCGGACGTGATATTCTTCGGCTCGTGATTGGCGATGGCCTCGCTCTCGCGCTGGTTGGTGTTTGTCTTGGCTTGGTCTGCTCGGTCCTTTTCACCCGACTGCTGCGCAGCTTCCTTTATGGGCTGAGTCCCACGGATGGAGCGACATTCACGGCAGTGGCACTTGTGTGGACAGCCGTTGCCCTGCTCGCGAGCTGCGTACCCGCGTATCATTCGACGAGAGTTGATCCACTATCCTCTTTACGGTGCGAATGAACGTTCCCTCCCGAGATCCACCCCGCTCGTCCGGGTTGATAGTTCGAGCAACTCTTCGCGGAGGGCGAGCCGGTCTGGACTGCGCAGTTTGGCGTGGCGCCGGGGGCGCGTAAACCGGCTGCCGATGAGCAGGGCCACTCGGAAAACGCACGCTTTTTGCGGGCGGTGAAATCTTGAGATTTGACGGACATCTGGACAAGCGAGCAGCACGCGCTGGTGGACTCGGACGCCGGCATCGGTTCGCTGGGGCTGAGCACGCGCGCCTACAACTGCCTGGTGACGCGGCCACCCGCCGGCCGGTTCCGCGCCGATGATGGACGCGGCACCTCCGCGCTCCGCGCATCCCCGTCCGCCCGCCGGCGTCGCGGCGCCGGACCACGGGCGGCGGGGCGGCGGACGGGCCGCAGGCATCGAGCTGCGGGATGCGCATTGTTGCCACCCAACCCAAGCACCCGGAAGTATCGTCCGCCGCACCTGCGCCAGGGGCGTGCAGGCGGCGCGTGGGATGCCGGTGAAGTGGCGCCCGCCGGAGTTCCCTGGTGGCTCACGACGATTCGGAAATCTTACGCCACCCGCCGGCCGGTTCCGCGCCGATGATGGACGCGGCGCCTTCCGTCCGCCGCGCATCCCCATCCGCACGCCCGCGGTCGCGGCGCCGGAGCACGGGCGGCGGGCGCCGGGACGGGCCGTCGGCATCAGGCTGCGCGAAGCACGTTATGGCCACCCAATCCCGGCGACTTCGGCCACCCGGAAGTATCGCCCGGCGCAACTGCGCCACGGGCGAGCAGGCTGCGCGTCGGCATCCCGGTGAAGTGGCCGCACGCCGACGTCCCTGGACGCAGCGCTCTCCCCGCGTCGCGCATCCCCCTCCGCACGCCGGCGGCGGCCGGCATCGGGCTGCAGGATGCGCGTGATCGCAACCAGAGCCCGCGGACTTCTGGCATCCGGAAGTCATCGCCCCCGCGCAACTGCGCGACGGGCGTGCGGGCGACGGCGACGTTGCCGGGTACGGCACAACGTGCGCCATCCGCCGACAGGCACCGCGTGTGATTTGGAGCAACTTCGCGTTAGGCGAAAACGCGACGTCTGGGATCGATGCGGGGTCTTTGCCGATGGCGGGGTTGGAGACCTCGAAGCGTTCTTCCTGGGGATGAAAGGCGGCTTGGCCCCACCTGCACCTTGCAGCAGGACGTCGAATTCGGCGTGTTGCAGATCGTGGATATCGCGTTGAAGGCCATCTCGCCGGCGGTGAATGATCCCTCGCTCTCTCTCGCCTGTCTAGCGAATCTTCCAGCCGATCCCAACCAGAATATCCACCTGGTTTTGTGTGGATTGAATCGTCGGTCCGTTGGGAATCACCAGCACGACGCCGCCGTTGTTCCAATGCGTGAGGCGCACCACCGGCGACAGATGCAGCCGGCCGATTCCAAACTGCACTCCGCCGCCGATCACGATTCCGTGGCTTGCGGAGGCGTATTCGCCGATGGATCCGTTAATCACGCGCGGCGCATACCCCACCTCCAGAGACGGCTTGACCAGCGGAAATGGGAGCCTGTATTTGAGCAGCAACGGAAACTCCCATGAATTTCCGCTCTCGTTGAGCGACAGACCAGAGGCCTGAAATCCTTCGGGCCGATACAGCGCATCGGCCTCGAAACCCAGCCCCAGCGGCAGGCCGATATCCAATTGTGGGCCTACCACGTAGCGCATTGACACACTGGTGACGAATTGGCTGGGGTATTCGTCGGTGGCCATCCCGCCGCCGATACCGCCGATCCAGATCGATTGCCCGAAGCAAACACACGAGGATAAAATGCCGGCTGCCATCGGTAACCAAGAACGCATAGCTCACCTCGGCGATCGATCTGGCAATTACGGGGCCAGATCGCTGAAAGCTGCGTGCTGACCTGTGGCTGGCAGTCAAACCCTTTGTTTTCAACCCAACTCGAAGTGCCAAAATCTTCGTTAAACGTGCCCGAGAGCATGCCCGCCAGCCGCAGGTTGTCCAATCCGGCCCCGCCGGTGGCCGGGCTGAAAGCTGACCGCCGCCTCCCGCGTCGCGCATTCCCATCCGCCCGCCAGGCGGTCGCGGCGACGACCGCGGGCGGCGGGCGCCGGGACGGGCCGCCGGGGGAGCGGGCAGCGCGAAGCGCGTTGTGCCACCCAACCCATGCAGCTCATCGCCCGGCGCAACTGCGCCACGGGCGCGCAGGCTGCGCGTCGGCGTCCCCGATGAAGAACGATGCGGCATCCGCCGACCGCCACGGCGTGAATCATGGATGCGGGCGCCTTCCGCCCCGCGCGCATCCCCATCCGCGCACCGGCGGTCGCGGCGACGGACCGCGGGCGGCGTCGGGGGAGCCGGTTGTGCGTCGTTGGAAGGGGCATGGCCCTGGCCGTTGTGCGTATGTGAACGCGCCATGTCCATCCCGCTGCTCGGCCTGATCGGCGGCGATTCGCAGCTCACGAATGTTTTGAGGAACGCGTCAGGTCCTATTTCCGGGATGTGCGCGGCTCCCCTTACGTTTTCGGATGATCGCCAACACGATTCAGAAATCGTGACGGCGATAACCATTCGCGTTACCATCAAAGGATCGACGGAACTGTTCGAGCAAGCGCAACGGCGGTTTGGCTGATCAACAGGAGGCAAATGAGCGAGCGGATGGATTTCGAGATTGTTTGTCCGAACGACCACAACCAGACAGTCACAGTCAGTCGGGAAGGATTCGAAGAAGCGCTGAAAACCGGTGCGTTGGTGTTCCACTGTAATACCTGCGACACGGACTGGCCTCCCTCGCATGAAGACATCGCCAAGATTCGAAAGCATCTGTCGAAGGATTCAAGCTAGGACGGGAAAGGTTCGGTAGCGCCTCCTGCTCCTGGAACTGTTGATTCAGCCCGCGAAACCTCAATCGTCCATCGCCGCCCGCACGCGCTCGGGGTCACCTCGGCCGCGGTCGTTCCAGTCGAATGGCGCCCGGCCCCGCCACACCAATGCCAGCGCCAACCGCGGCGCGCATCCCCCTCCGCGCGCCGGCGGTCGCGGCGACGGACCGCGGCGCGGCGGGCACGCCACCATCACCCTGCGGCTCCATCAGGGCACGTAGAACACTACCACGTGCCACATCTCCAGGCACTTCCAGGGGCGTGTCCTTACTTCTTGCCGACTGGCGGAGTCGCGGTCTTCGTAGAAGCTGCCAACGGCATCGGGATCGTGATTCCCCCGCTGTTGAAGCCGTTGCCGATAATCGTACTTTGTCCAAGTGCGTCCTTGATCAAGGGCTCGAGCGCCTGCACATTGCCGGAAACGCTGCCGAAGTTCAGGCCGTTCCCGATGATCACCTTCCGGTCGCGAATCGCTTGGATGAGTTCCCGAGCGAGGCTGGGCTGCGTTTCCGGGCTGTCGAATCGTTCCATTCGCACGGTGTCGCCGTTGATGATGAGGGCTCCCAGTGGAACGGTCTGGATCCCCATGCCGCCTCCGGAAGCAATCAGGGCGGAGCCTCCGCCGACTCCGAACTTCACCGCGGCGAACGGGATCACGGTGGTGTCGCCGGCGCGAATCGGTTCCGCCACCAGGCTGCCGGTCTTCAGTTCCGCCACCAGCTTGTCAAAATCCGCGAGCGGCTTGGCCAGGGGAGTTTGCGCGCTCCCGACCACCGCTGGTATGGCCGTCAGGAATGTAAGTGTCATGAGTCTGTTGATCATAGTCATAGAAGGCCACCTATTTCTTGGGCGCGGCCACGCTCAGAAACTCGACTCCTTTCTTAGTGATCGCCACGAAGCCGACGGGCCGTGCTTCGCCGCTCATCAGGAAGCCGTCGCCGCTGGGGAGAGGGCTCGCGGGCGCCTTTCCGGTCGAGTCCGCCGGAACCGCGATGCTGCCTCCGCCGAAGTTGAGATCGACCATCAAGATTGGGATCACGGTAACGGAGCCGACTTTGATGGGGTCGCCGGCAATCGTCTTGGCGTGCAGTTCGTTGCTTAAGCGCTGGACCAGCGAATCCACCAGGCTGGCGGCTGGTGGAGCGTCGGTTGCCGGTTTCTTCTCCGGCTGCGTTTGGCCCGTCGCGACACTCGCGAGCAGCAGCCCGGAGCAGACGCTCAGGAGTAACTTCTGTTTCATTTGATCGCCTCCTTAGGGTAGCCGGATAAACAAGCTGGACAATTGACGCGGTTTCGTGTACCGTAAGGTGGATGATCAGATCCACACGTCGTACAGCAGAAGAGAGGCGCTGGCTGAGAGTGCTCGGAACGCTCAA
>Ga0224555_1004772_pt1 | contig 12103 bp, 12 predicted proteins | sample 714S23034metaG_FD_180687 | JGI IMG/M metagenome (GOLD analysis project Ga0224555, IMG submission 180687) | Peat soil microbial communities from Stordalen Mire, Sweden - 717 S2 30-34 | ecosystem: Environmental > Terrestrial > Soil > Wetlands > Peat | place: Sweden: Norrbotten County, Stordalen...
GGTGCCGGAGACAGATGGACAGACAGAATACTTGATTTTATAAATGATTACGCCAAGCCGAAGGTAAAATACGCTTTATGCCATAATAGAGACCTGGCTGATGAGTTATTTTCATGCATAATCTTTCAATAACCGGGTAATCGTATTCAGAATCGAGAAAAGCTCTTTTATTGTTTATCAGGTGGTGAGTTGGAAAGAAGTAAACCTGTATAGCTGGAAATCAAAAGGAAACATCATTACTGATGAACCTAGCAAGTTAAATGATGATGGTCTTGATGCAGTCCGTTATGCACTTTATTCATCAAAGAAATCATCTGGTTCTGGTGTTTGGGATTATGAACTGGTGTTTGCCTGAAACAATATTAATACTGTAAAAATAATTCACTAAGAACATATAGTAAGTTATTATTTTTTTACATTAGCGAAAAATATAAACTTATGACAGCAGATGAACTGAAAGGGCAGCTTAATTTGGGTGCAAGCTTGTTAATGATGAATAGTGAGTTAAAGGAAATTGCAAAAATGCTTTATCCAAATGAAACAGTTGGCAAAGGTGCAACTGGAAGCATTGACGGGAAAACTGGTTTAATTGTTGCAACTAATAAACGTGTGATTTTTGTAAGTAAAGTTTTGTTCTCTTCTAAAGTGGAGGAATTTAATTACAGTAAAATTTCCACAGTTGAGATTAGTTCCACGCTAATGGCTGAAATGACGATTCTGTTTTCAGGTTCCAGAATAAAGATTCATTCGATGGGTGCATCAAAAGCTAAAGCCCTTGCTGAATATATCAAACTTCAAATTAATGCACCAGCAGAAGCAACCGTTGCAAACATCATTCAACCAAGTAAATCTGAACCTGATGCTTTTGAGCAAATTGAAAAGCTTGCTAAATTAAAAGACCAAGGAATAATCACAGATGAAGAATTCACTGCTAAAAAGAAGCAGTTATTAGGACTTTGATATAAACAAGGGAATATCACACCCGTTTTCACCCGAAAAATCAACTTTCAATGAAAAGTGAAAGTTTGTCCATTATTTCATACATCATAGGAAACTCTAATGTGTTTATGACATAACAGAAGTATCTTATGCAATACAAGCACTATAAGACCAATGTTTCATTGGTAAAGTGTGGTGTGTTGATTAAAAATAAAGTGTGGGAATGATTAGGATATAAGCACTGAACAATGTTATATTTACAGCACGTTCATTGAAATGCTGATACCACATAAACAGTCATTACAGTTCCCATATAGTTCCCAAACTATTTAGAACCGTTTAACACGAATAGAAAGCAAGTGCTGAAAGTGTTACTGTATAAGGGTTTCAGAGTATCAATAAAGATATTAGTATATCTTTAACACCGTCCCCTGCGGGGACACAAGCAATAATTAATGAGCACGCAATTTTAACATTCGGGTTTACACCTAAAAAACTTACAAGCAGTTTATATTCAATATTTTAATTTTGCTTAAGAGCAATATGGGTTTACACTTTTGGGGTGTAAAGGCTGCTATGCTAACCCTCTGGCTCCTCCCGCAAAAACGCGGGATAAACTCTGCGGGAGAACCGCTACCCAGCAATACAAAATACAACCATCTGGCGAGAGGGGGTGGCATGTTCAATGGTTTCTCTTTCAGGCGGCTCCTCCGGAGCGCAACAATCCTTCATATTTAATACTACAAACAGTCGGCTCCTCTGGAGCGGTTTTTCGAAACGCTGTTAAGCAAGGATGATTTGCGTTCCGTAGGAACCGCCTGTTTATAGAAATGCGGTATAGGTGATGTTGCGCTCCGGAGGAGCCGCCTTGTAACTATTTTGTGAGAACGATCCAGCCACCTGGCCAAGGGGGGGGTGGTTTCCGCGGAAAGGGGTCTTGAGAGGTTTTGGTATTGATAATCAACTAAGTAATTTTTAAAGTGGAAACCACCCCCCCCTTTCCACTGGCCGCCGGCAGAGCACTTCAGGCGAAAAAATTATCTGCCGGATAACGATAGAATACTGATGCGTGAATAATACAACTTTTTTGTAAAGTTATGTAACGCTACCGGTTCAAAGCCGCCGATCTTTGTATGGGAAAGTTATTCCTCTCAAAACCGGCAGATATGAAAAACAAGTTTTTACAAATTACAGCAGCAGCACTTTTTGCTTTTCCAGGTAAAAGTTTTTGTCAGGCCATTGATGCACCTATAGCTTTTGGTAACGAAATATGTTATGTGGGCACGGTACCGGTTACGGGTGCGGAGGTCAGGGTGTGCGCTAAAGCAGATTTTGACGGCAGTATAATCAAACAAAAAGAAGTTGCTGCTACAACCATAGTGGAGACAGACCATTGTTTTGCCAACGGTGAATGTTTTTCGGCTTTGGTTGACAATACAAAGTTTCAGGTAAAGGGTTTCAGGCCGATAAGTGCTACGCTGGTTGCCGGGCCTTCGGCGCCGGATGTGGATATGGGTGCAAGAACGATAGTGAACATCGCTATGGGCGGCAAAGGCGATGCAGCAAATGATGACAGTATGTTGCACGAAACGATACAACTGCAGCTGGTGCTTACCGAGCCAATCTCACCGGGGGCTGCTGTTTGCAAGGTTTTGTTGAATCACCAATCGGTGGCGTATGCCATGGTAAAGGGTGATGCAAGCAATGTTGAGGTTACCGATTTTATATGGAGCATGGACAGGAAGAGTTTTATGCTTTCGCTGAAGTTTAATTGTACCATGCGCAGTTTGGGCTTTCCGGCAGATGGAAAGAAAGAGGTGAACCTGAAAGGCCAGATAGTAAGGGTTCAGGTAGTAAGCCCCAATGTTATTGCAGCAAGTAATTGAGGGGTGATAATACCAGCGCATAACCAATGGTTGGTTATACAATGGGTAAATAAAAAGATTTTAAAAGGCAGCGCATATTAGATTTTGGTATGCACCTTGCTTTATTGATAAATGCTAAATCAGATATTATGAAAACGATAAAATGGATATTTGCAGCCGTGTTGTTGCCAATTTTTAGTGTCAATTTAATGGCTGGCAGTCCTAACTGGGAATTAATAGCCCCGAAACCTGAGGTGCATTTAAAAACAGATGAAGCAGCTTCGTTTAAACAGGGCAGTTATACATACGGCAACCAGGGCGATAACCGTTGCCGTGAATACAAGCGCAGAGAAATTGCAGGCTTTGTGCTTTTGCCTGTGGGTATAGGGGCTATTATTGGTGGTTCATTTATGGTTTACAGAGGTGTAAGCGATATTCATAATTCCAACGGAACTATTAATGGCAATAATCCTGAAACACCCAGTGTAGCTAAGCATGATATAGTGTTGATTTCGGCCGGTGCGGCAGTGGGTATTATTGGATTGGTGCTGGCCCCTGTCGGCTTGTCTATGGGTATCGGGGGTGCAGTAAGGTTCAGAAAATATTGTGGAAAGGCACAAACCTTTTACATTGCACCAAGTACGGAAGGATTTGGATTGGCTTGCAGGTTTTGAAATTACTGAAACCAGCTGCCCTTGGTTCGTGGAAGCGGCTTAATGGAATGTTTAAGCAGCTTCAATTCGCGGATAAAATTAAAATGAGCGGTGTTTAAAGTAAATAAGGGGATATCATACGAAACTGCTGTTGCTGCAATCAGCATATCAGCAATACCAGGGCGACGAGAGAGTAAATATCTCTCATACATTTCAGAAAACTTTTCAGAAATATCATCATCTAGTGGAATAATCGGGTATCCTTCAAGTTTCGCATTAATAACAGACAAGTCGCGTTTATTAATCGCTTTAAATTGAATTTCTGCCTTTATAATGGGATTGATATAAACGGAATCTAAATCAATACCTTTTACGAAATTAATCACCTCAACATTTTCACGCATCATTTCAAGAAAGGCATCTGTATCGAAAAGAATTATTTTCTCCCCCATGCTTCTTCTCTTAAAGTGGTGGGATCTATATCTGTCCTATCTGCCCATATGCCAATTATATCCCCCAATCCCTTTAATTGTTCCGGGGTTCTTTTGGCTGCTTTTTTAAGAAGCAATTGCCTCTTTCTTGCAGCCTTTTGCCTGTCAGATGATTTTAATGTTCCCATATATCGAAGATAATGATTTCTGATTTTCGATGCAAACCCCTCTAAATCTTACAAATCAACTCCGCCGCCCTTTTTAAATACATCCTCGCAACCCTCTAACTCCCGGGGCGGGAGAACCGCCTCGCAGTAATACAAAATACAACCACGGGCAACATAGTTCTTTTTGCTGCGTGGCTGCTCCTCCGCTTCGGAGGCTGGGAGGTTGCGAAGCGCAAAAAGAACGGTGCAGTAAGAATTCCTCTAAATCTTACAAATCAACTCCGCTGCCCTTTTTAATGTTTCTTCCTCTTTTGCGAAGCAGAAACGGATAACGCTGTTATCGGTGTTGTTACGGTAAAAAACGGAGATGGGGATGGCGGCAACGCCCATGTCGCGGGTCATGCGTTTTACAAATTCGAGGTCGCGCTCATCGCTGATTTTGTGATAGGAGGCAAGTTGGAAATAGGTGCCCTCGCAATTAAACAATTTAAAGCGCGATGATTGAATGGCCCGTTGAAAGTAGTCGCGCTTTTGCTGGTAAAAGGCGCTGAGTTCGAGGTATAGGTCAGGAAGCTTTAGTATTTCATTAAAGGCCACCTGGGCAATAGAATTTACACTGAACACATTAAACTGGTGCACTTTTCTGAACTCGGTAGTCAGGTTTTTTGGGGCGATACAATAGCCTACCTTCCACCCGGTGGTGTGGTAGGTTTTGCCAAATGAGTTGATTACAAAACTTCTTTCGGCCAACTTAGGGAAACGCAGCACACTTTGGTGTTCGATGCCATCGAAAATAATGTGTTCGTATACTTCATCGCTGATAATAACGATATCGGTGCCGCGGGTTATTTTATCAAGCTGCGCCATATCAAAAGCGTTCATCACCGTTCCGGTTGGGTTGTGCGGCGTATTGATGATGATCATTTTGGTGCGCTGGCTAACAAGCTTTTTTACGTTCTGCCAGTTTATTTTGTATTCGGGCGCTTCCAGGTCACAAAACAGGGCTTTGCCGCCGGCCAGTTCAATGGCGGGGGCGTAGCTATCGTAAGCGGGGGCAAAAAGGATAACCTCGTCGTTTTCGCGGATAACAGAGACGATGGCTGTAAATATGGCCTGGGTACCACCGGCGGTAATGGTAATTTCAGTTTCGGGGTCAACAGCGCAACTGTAAAGTTTTTCTACCTTCTCTGCTATTTTTTGGCGCAGGGGCAGGTAACCGGCCATGGGCGCATACTGGTTAAAGTTGCTGCGCATGGCTTTTTCAATTTCAGCCACCAAAACCGGATGCGGGTTAAAATCGGGAAAGCCTTGTGACAGGTTAATAGCATTATGCTCCTTCGCCAAAGCCGACATGGTGGTGAAGATGGTAGTGCCTACTGTGGGCAGTTTTGAATTTATGGTAGAGGGAAAATTCATAATGCAGCCCCACCCTGCCCTCCCCAAAGGGGAGGGTTCAATACTTCCCTTTTCTGTATGAAAAGGATTTTTTGAATGCGATGGTTCGTTTTTATAACGGTTTAATTAGTTGTTACTGAATCTCTGTTTTATCACTGGTTCAATCCAAAAGAGGAAACTGAAAGTCCTTCTCCTTTGGAGAAGGATTTAGGATGAGGCTTTTATAAATACTGATCCAAATCTGCCACCTTCAAATCAACCGTTATTTGTTTTATTTCCTGTTCCCGGGCTTTTTCGCAAATCAATAATACATCGCCGGTATCAATTATACAGTAATCGCGCAAGCCTTGTAATACCACCAGTTTGTTTTCGGGCACCATAATCATGTTGTTGGCCGAATCGTAAATTTTTACGTTTTTTCCGGCTACGGCGTTGCCTAAGTAATCATGCGCATAGGCCTCGTATAAGGAGCCCCATGAACCTACATCGCTCCAGCCAAACTGAGCCGGAATGGTGTAAACGTTATCTGCTTTTTCCATAACGCCATAATCAATAGATATATTGGTGCATTGTGAATAAGCTTCGCGGATATAGGCTTCTTCACCGGCGGTGTTGTAATAGGTAGCGCCGTTTTTAAATGCATCGCCTACTTCAGGCAGGTATTTACCGATAGCATCGAGAATAGTTTTTGCTTTCCACACAAACATGCCTGAGTTCCATAAAAAATCGCCGCTTTTAAGAAACGTTTGGGCAATTTCGAGCGAGGGCTTTTCGGTAAAAGTCTTTACCTTAAAAAATTCGCTGCCGCTGTTATCCTCGTGGTATTGTATGTAGCCGTATCCGGTTGATGGCTTGGTGGGTTTCAGGCCAATGGTAACCAGTTTTTCATTGTGGTCTACAAAGTCAATGCATTTGGCAATAACGGTTAAAAAACGGTCTTCCTGCAAAATCAGGTGGTCGGCGGGGGTTATAATAACTGTGGCTTTGGGATTGCGCTGATAAATCTTATCGCAGGCATAGGCAATGCAGGGCGCGGTATTTCGTCTAACGGGCTCTTTTAGTATTTGGTAATCCATTAAATCGGGCAGCTGGTCTTTAACCAAATCTTCGTAGTCATCTGCGGTTACCACATAAAAGTTCTCTTCCGGAACAATTGTGCGGAATCTGTCGTATGTAAGTTGAATGAGCGTTTTTCCGGTACTAAGGATGTCGAGAAACTGTTTCGGATTGCCGGTGCGGCTCATAGGCCAAAAACGGCTGCCAATTCCACCGGCCATAATAACAACATAAACGTTACTCATCAAATAAAAATTTTGTTAATCGAAAGCGTGCAAAAATACATAAACCTCTCTGGCAAAAAAACTTGTTTGTAAATTCGCCTCCCCTTCGTCAAAAATGTTTATTATATTGACGTGAGTTAAAAGAAAGGATTCGTACAAAATTGCCGTCTAGCTGCGAAAACGGTGTTTTTGCAAAATTGTGTCAACCTCTATCCGCCCCTAAAGCGGTTGACCTTTGAAGTCCGGCAGCGACGTATTTATTTAAAAGAGAAACAAACGCATATAGAGTTAGAGGTTTACGTTTATTCTTTTGTTCATCAAAATGGTTTACCATGGCAGTAGCGCAAATGAGCCTTGAAGAAGGGCTTCAGGAATACTTTGGTTTTAACAAATTCAAAGGCAATCAGGAAAAGATTATTAAGTCGCTTATGGGCGGCAGGGATACGTTTGTTATTATGCCCACCGGGGGCGGAAAGTCGCTTTGTTACCAGTTGCCGGCTATTATGAGTGAGGGTGTGGCCATTATCATTTCGCCGCTTATTGCCCTGATGAAGAACCAGGTAGACCTGGTAAGGAACTACTCATCGCAGGATAATATTGCTCACTTTTTGAACTCGTCTTTAAGCCGCACTGAAAGAAATGTGGTAATTAGAGACATCAAGGGCGGTCAAACCAAGATGTTATATGTAGCGCCCGAAACGCTGACCAAGCAGGAAACGGTTGACTTGTTTAAAGAGATAAAAGTGAGCTTTATTGCGATTGACGAAGCCCACTGTATTTCAGAGTGGGGGCACGATTTCAGGCCCGAATACCGTCGTATACACGAAATTATTAAGGCGCTTGACCAGAAATTTCCGCTGATAGCCCTTACGGCAACGGCAACGCCAAAGGTGCAAAGCGATATTGTTAAAACGCTGGAGCTGGTAAAACCCAACATTTTTATTTCGTCGTTTAACAGGCATAACCTGTATTATGAGATACGGCCTAAGAAGAGCCCTCAGCTGGCCATTAAGAATATGGTGCAGTTTATTAAGCAGCGGCCGGGAAAATCGGGCATTGTTTATGTAATAAACCGCAAAACTGCCGATGATGTATCGCAAATATTGCGGGCTAATGGTATTAAAGCAGGCGCTTACCATGCCGGGCTTGATGGCAAAGTGCGCACCCATACCCAGGATGCCTTTTTGATGGAAGATTTGGATGTAATAGTGGCCACCATAGCCTTTGGAATGGGTATTGACAAGCCGGATATCAGGTTTGTGATACATTATGATATTCCGAAGTCGCTGGAGAATTATTACCAGGAAACAGGCCGGGGCGGACGCGATGGTATGGATGGCGAGTGTGTGGTTTACTTTAGCTACAAGGATATTTCGAAGCTTGAAAAACTGCTACGCGATAAAACGGTAGCTGAACGGGAAAGGAATATACAATTGATTAACGAAACGGTGGCCTACATCGAGTCGGCGGAGTGCAGGAGGAAATTTCTGCTGCATTATTTCGGTGAAGGATTTGACGCCGGTAACTGCGGCAAGATGTGTGATAACTGCCGCCACCCTAAAGAGAAACTGGATGTTACCGACAGCACCAAACTAGCTATAAAAACTATTCAGGCGCTGAAGGAAAATCACGATTTGCCGTATGTGGTAAAAGTGCTTTTGGGCAAAAAAGGAAAAGAGATAACCGACTTTAAGTACGACAAGCTGGAGTTTTTTGGCAAGGGCGCTGACCAGGACGAACACTACTGGAATTCGGTAATTCGCAATGGTATGTTAATGGGCTTACTGGATAAAGATATTGAGCAGTACGGCACCTTAAAAATAACCAAAGCGGGTCACGAGTTTTTAAAGAAACCGGTGCCGCTGAAAGTTTCTATTAACCACAATTACGATGACGACGGAACTGATGTGGTAGTTGATGACGGCGCCGGCAGTCGCGGTGCGCTTGACCCTGAAATGCTTGAAATACTGAAAGACCTGCGCCGCCAGGTGGGCAAGCAAAACAACCTGCCGCCGTATGTAATCTTCCAGGATTTTTCGCTGGAGGAGATGGCTACCAAGTACCCTATTAATGCCGATGAACTGATTAACATACAAGGCGTTAGCAAAGGTAAAGCCGACCGTTACGGCAAAAAGTTTACCGACCTGATACGCAAGTATGTTGAGGAAAACGATATTGAACGCCCAACCGATTTTGTGGTCAAAAGCGTAGTGAACAAAAGCGGAGATAAAATACGGATTATACAGGCAATAGACAAGCGGATTTCGATTGACGAAATAGCCAAGATGCTGAACATGAAACGCGGTGTACTGATTAACGAAATTGAAACCATCGTTAACTCGGGCACCAAAGTAAATATTGACTACTATCTGACCGACATACTGGATGAGGACCTGATTGCCGATATTTACGAATACTTCCGCACGGCAGAAACAGACTCGTTAGACGATGCCTTTGAAGAATTTAAAGGCGATGATGTAGAGCCGGAGAATATACACCTGGTGAGGATTAAGTTTATGAGTGAGCTGGCGAATTAGGGATTGGTATTGAGTAGTTAGTATAAAGTATTTAGACTGGAGACGGTTTTGGCTGACAGGAAACCGGCCCGATAAAATAAGGATTTTACAAAGAGATGCAAACCCTATTAACACAGAAGCTACCCGAGATAAAGGGTATTATGCAACAGCATAAAATAAAGCGTGCTTATGCATTTGGGTCTGTGTGTACGGATGCGTTTAATGCGGATAGTGATGTGGATTTTATAGTTAAGCTTGAAGATGGCCTTGAGCCGTTAGAATATACAGAGCATTATTTTGGTGCTATACATGCTTTGGAATCTCTATTAAAAAGGAGTGTAGATTTTGTGGCAGAGGAAACTATGCAAAACCCGTATTTTATCAAGGTGGTTAATAAAACAAAGACCCTCATTTATGAATGATGAAACGAGAAAAAATCTGAAAGATATTCTCGACAGCATTCATGGAATTGAGCAATATTTGACGGATAAAAGGGACTTTAAGGAGTTTGAGCAAAACCGAATGATGCGCAAGGCTGTTGAGCGCGAGCTGGAAATTATAGGAGAGGCTACCAGCAGAATATTGAAAACGAATCCTGCCATAACGATTACCGGTGCCCGTTCAATTGTAGATATGCGGAATAAGGTAATTCATGCTTATGATGCAGTTAATAATACAATTGTTTGGGCTATTGTAAATAACCATTTACCTGTTTTGAAAGTGGAGGTTGAGAAGTTAATGAAGGGTTAAATCATTTCGCTGAAGAGTCTTATTGCAAGCAGGGATGAATTGTTGGAAATTAACTAATGCAGATCAAGCGGGGCACTATAGAGGATATACCTCAAATCTTACCGCTGTGGCGTAAGTTATCAGACACACATTGCGAGATGGAGCCGATGTTTAAGTTAGTGGAAAATGCTGAGGAGAAATTTGCTGCCTATCTCAGTTTAATCTTTACTAAAGAGAACTTCGCAATTTTTGTTGCGGAATCAGATTCAAAAATAATCGGGTATTTAATAGCTAATGTAAGTACAACCCCAGAGGTGTACGTTATAAGGCGCAGGTTATATATACAAGACATGATGGTAAGCCCTGATTACAGGAGGCAGGGAATAGCCGGCAAACTTGTGAACGTGGTGGTAGCTTTTGCAAAAGAGCAGCAAATTGAAAAGATGGATTTGCTGGTGGCTGTAAAAAATGAAGAAGCTAATAAGTTTTGGAAGGCAATGGGTTTTGAACCCGCATTAAATTATATGACACAGTATTTAGTGTGAATGGTTTAACTCGCCAGCTTCAATTCCGACTTTTCACCGGTGGCCTCGTTGAGGTATTTTAGGGTGAGGCCGCTTTGGGCCTTTAATTGTTCATTGGCGTTTAGCAGTTCAATGCCATATATTTCTCCACCAGAAGAAATATCTAAAATAACCGTCTCACTTATTTTTAGCGATTGAACCTGATGTTCAGCTTTATTTCTAAAACTGATATAGGCTATATTATATCTGGGGTCGTGTCTTATTTCCATTGCTAAACTCATTTTTCCTGTCGCATCATATACGATGCTTGAATTAATCCTGATATTTCAAAGATAAGGAAAGTTGTTATTTGGGTTCTACCATCATTTTAGCAAGACGTTTCCCTCCCAGCTCTCCCAAAATCTATTAAATTTGCCCCTCTTTTACTATGCAGGATACTTACGAAATAAAATTACCCCAGTTTGAGGGGCCCTTCGACCTGTTGCTGTTCTTTATTGAGCGCGATGAGCTGGATATTTATGATATTCCTATTTACAAAATAGCGAACGACTTTTTGACCTATATCCACCAGATGGAGTTGCTGAACATTGAGCTGGCCAGCGAGTTTATTTTAGTGGCTGCCACGCTGATGCGCATTAAGGCAAAAATGTTGCTGCCCCGTAAAGAGCTTGACCCAGTTACCGGCGCCGAAATTGACCCGCGCGATGAACTGGTAAGCCGGTTGATTGAATACAAGAAGTTTAAGGAGGCTACGGAGTCGCTGCGCAAACTGGAGGAAGACCGCCAGAGCATTAACAAGCGGGGTAACGCATTAGCTGAGAACCGCGAAATTGCAACCCTGTTTGAAACAGAGTTTGAAATGCAGAGCCTTACCATGTTCCGCATGTTAAAGGCTTTTCAGAATGTGTTAGACAGGCTGGCGCGCGAAAAGCAAAAAGTGGTGCACACTGTTGAGACCCCGGCCTATACTATTTCGGGCGAGAAGATGTTGTTGCTTGAAAAGGTGAAGACCGGTTCAAAAATTCCGTTTGAGGAAGTTTTTGAAGGCGTTGAAAACCGGGTACACGCCATTTTTGTTTTGCTTTCGATGCTTGAACTTGTGCAGGAGCAACAGCTAAGGATTATTATTGGCGAGGGGTATAACAATTTTTGGATAGCCAATGCCGCTGAACCCGAACTGCTACTGAACGGGCAGGAGAATTAAAATACGCTTGTTAGAAACTATTTTGAATTGGTAGCCACAAAGGCACTAAGAACACTAAGTTTTATAAGAGAGGCATTATTAACGCATTGGGCATTCGCCCCTTTGCATTTTCTTAGAAGCTGTTTAAAATTAAAGAAAAGAAATACAGGTTAACACAAAGCACACAAAGTTCAATACAAAGAACACCAAAAAACACTCTTTGTGGCCTTTGTATTGGCATTTTCCTTTGTGCTCTTTGTGTTAAATTGCATTTGGAATAATTTTAAACAGCTTCTTAGTAAAACTGTCAAAATAACTTGCCCCATTAAGGATAGATTCGATAGTTGAGTTCAGGGATTGTAGGATGATGTCGGATTCTTTTTGGGTCGATGTCCCCTTTTTCAACCTTTATTCCTGTTTG
>Ga0224555_1004775_pt1 | contig 12096 bp, 7 predicted proteins | sample 714S23034metaG_FD_180687 | JGI IMG/M metagenome (GOLD analysis project Ga0224555, IMG submission 180687) | Peat soil microbial communities from Stordalen Mire, Sweden - 717 S2 30-34 | ecosystem: Environmental > Terrestrial > Soil > Wetlands > Peat | place: Sweden: Norrbotten County, Stordalen...
TCGACGACTTTCCATAAATAAGTTTGAAAGATGCCGCGCTGGACAAAGACGCGCTGCACACTGATGCAGGATTGGCCTGAGTAACCGAAAGCCGCATGCGTGGTGCGCACGGCTGCCCCGTCCAGGTCGTGCCAATCGCCGTGGACGATCATCGCGGCATTGCCGCCCAGCTCAAGCAGCACGCGCTTGCGTCCGGAGCGGGCTTTGAGCTCCCAGCCCACTTTTGCGGAGCCGGTAAAGCTGACCAGCTTGATGCTGTCTTCCTTTTCGGCCAGCCACGCGGTATCTGCGTTGCCCAACGTGAGCACGGCCAGCGCCTCATCAGGCCATCCTGCCTTGAGGATTACTTCTCCCAAAGCCAGCGCGGTAAAAGGAGTCTGCGGGGCGGGCTTCAGAATCACCGGGCATCCGGCGGCTATGGCGGGCGCAACCTTGTGGGCTACCAGGTTCAACGGAAAGTTGAACGGGGTAATGGCCAGCACTGGACCGATGGGGAATCGCTGAACGAGCCCCCAACGGCCTTCATTTCCTTCAGTCAGGTCAAGGGGAAGGCTTTCGCCGCCCAATCGCGCGGCCTCTTCAGCGGCGGTCTTGAAGGTGAGCACGGCGCGATCCACCTCAGTGCGCGCCAGGCGAATGGGCTTGCCGGCCTCGGCGACGATCAATTGCGCGAAGCGCTCTTTTTGCTCGATCAGCGCGGCGGCTACATCCTCGAGAATCTCGCGGCGCTTCCAGCGGGGCAGAGCGCGGGTACGGCGCAGGCTGGCTGTGGCGTGATGCACGGCCTGGCGAGCATCGGCGCGGGTGGCCACGGTAACCCGGCCCACCAGCCCCTGATCCCAAGGGGAGCGAACTTCCAGCGCTTCTCCGTCGATCCACTCCTTGCCGCACAGCAGAAATCCCGTTTGCGTTCCCGGCCGCATCTTCATGAGGTTCGCGCTCCTGTCCAACTCTGCTCTAAATGTTACAAGGATGGGCCGCGCGCGGCACAGGTAAACAAAAACAGTCTTCTCCAGCAGGTTCAGGATGAAACGCCGGAGCTCGAATTTCCAATCTGTTACGGGATCGCAGTTTTTTCAGGCTCTCAACTTGAATCGGAAGCGCATATCCTCGGCGTACCACATGATGTAGTTGGTTCCCCAGGCGTTGTTGAAGAGGCTGGAGTGGATTCCGGCGCTCAGATCGGGCTGGGTATTCGAGAAGAGCAGCGGCGTTCTTTCGCCCAGAGCGACGACCGGCGCGTCGATAGTTTCCACCGCGAAGCTGTCCTGGGCATGGCGATATTCGAATCCCTTCGACAGGCTGTGCAGATGGCGGTTTCCGGAGGCTACAACGTCAAAGGGCGAGATAGACTCGCCGGATTTTTCGAGAGTCCATCCTTTCTGGTCTTCGGCAATGGGATTGAAGGTAAGCCAAAGAGCTTCGGGGAGCCGGGTCGCGGGTTTCTGGAAACACGAGAGGTTGAGATGAATAACCGGCTCGGATTTGGGCAGCACTAACTCAAGGAAGATTTTGCGCGGGAAGCTGGCGCGGCCGGATTGGAAGGCTTCTTCGTCCTGAATTTCGAGGTGGGCGACGATGCGATGGGCGTCGGCGGTTTCTTCCACATGCACCATGGCTGACGACGGATGCCAATCCTGGCGCACAGCGCCGTATTTCTCGATGTTCGGCTTGCCGTAGGCGTTGGGCGCCCATTCGATGGTCGAATTGTTTACCAGCACATAGCTGGAGATGTAGCGCTGATAGTCCTCCTGCGAAAGAGTCTGGTAGGTGAAGAGCGCGATGGGATGGCTCTCGGCAGCCCATTCACGGCCTGTTGCTTTGTTGAGGAGGCGGATGATGGCGCCGGTTTGCGCATCCATTCCCAGAATGAAATGAGCGGTTTCAATCGGTTGTCCGACGGGATGCGGGACGAAGGATGCCGAGAGTTGCGGCTCGGCCACGTTCAGGCTTTGGAGTGCGTGCTGGGCCTGGTTACGCAGATTGGCGGGCAGCGCGTCAACGGCGTCGTAGAGATCCTGGCGCTTCTCAACCCAACTGAACTCCATCACCTTGTAGCCCTTGGTATCGAGCACGAGGGCCAGGTCGGCTGGCTTGTAGTTTTCATAATCAATCCAGGTTCCAGTATCGGCGCCCCAGGTGTGCTCGGCTTCGAGTAGCAAGTGGCGAAGCAGGGCCAGGTCGGTTGCGTCTCCGATTTGAAAAGCATCCTGGGCGATCCAGGCGTCGCGCAGGCGAGAAACCTCGCGATAGCGGGCCACCTTGAGAGGATCGCTGGCGCATCCGTAGATCCAGGTATCGCCGATCTCCTGGGTCACCACGGGGAGCTGGGTGCGATAAGGCTGGAGTGCATTGGCCATATCGGATAGATTGCTGGCGATGATCTCGGCGTTGGGAAACTGCGCGGCAAGTTTAGCGTGAATGGCTGCGATTTCTTCGGGATTGTGCGGTCCCATGTTGTCGTTGAGCACCTCGGTGACGAGAACGAGATCGGAGCCGGGAACTCGGACGACAGCGCCATAGTTGAGGTGATACATAACAGGTAGAGTTGCGCCGGAGGGATCCTTCCAAAGAAAGATAGGCGGCAGCTTGGCGGTAGTGGTTGCGCTGTTCACGCCTATTTCGAGCAGGTTGACACCGTGTTTGGCCAGCGGCGGAACGATGCCGCGCGTGTGGCCGGGAACGTCGGTCATTTTGGCGCCTGTGGTGACCACGCCGAAGCGGCGGTCGAGGGATTGCGAGATGGCGAGGCTGCCCTCGATCATGGATTGGCTCAGAAACTCGGTCTGCCAGGTGAAGGGCAGGGCGTGCCAAGCGATATCGCGGCGGGCGATGGCCTGCTCCATATTTTTTCGTTCATCAGGCGAGGCCTGTTCCAGGTATTCATAGAGCAGCCAGGAGCCGGTGGTCCACACATAGCGGCGCTTTCCCGCGGCGTTTGCGGAGCGTGCGATCTCGATGGCCTGAGGGAAGAATTTCTCGAAATATCTTTTGTGGACGACGTTATATTGCGTATCGATGAAGCCCGCGTCGAAGTGGCACTTGAACATGACCAGAACGCGCTTGACTGCGGGGTCGGGCGGGAGCTGCTGAGCGTGGAGGCTAAACGGAGAGCGCAGCAGCAGGCCGGCTCCTGCGGCGGAGACGGTCTTTACGAATTCGCGACGTTTCATGAGGATTTTTCCTTATTGCAGTGAATCGTTCGAAGTGTACCACCTCCAATCAACCGCTGCGGCTCTTGCGATAAACTGCTCCCATGATTCACGACGGCAAAATCCGCAAACTTCCCTTTGACGCTGCGGAAGCAGTGGCGCATTTGAAGGCCAGCGACCCCAAACTGGGCGAGCTGATCGACCGGGCTGGCGCATTTACGCTGCGGCTCGATGCGGCGCCTTCGCCCTTCGAGTCGCTGCTGGAGTCGATCCTCTACCAGCAGTTGCATGGAAAGGCGGCGGCAACCATCCATCGGCGGGTGCGGGAGTACTATGGCGGCGACCCCGCTCCGCAACTGCTGATCGATACGCCGGATGAGCGGCTGCGGGCGTGCGGGGTTTCAGGAAACAAGATCAAGGCGCTGAAGGACTTGGCGGCGCGCACGCTGGACGGGACCGTGCCTACGCATGCGGCGATTAAAAAATTGTCGGACGCGGAGATTGTGGAGCGGCTGACCGAGGTGCGCGGGATTGGGCCGTGGACGGTGGAGATGCTCTTGATCTTTCGCCTGGGGCGGCCCGACGTGCTGCCGGCCACCGACTACGGTGTGCGGAAAGGCTACGCTTTGACCTTTCAGCGTGTGCCGAAGACGCGGCCGCTCGAAGCCGCCGACCTGCCCAAGCCGGAGGTGCTTTTCAAAAGGGGAAAACGCTGGGCGCCGTTCCGTTCGGTGGCTAGTTGGTACCTGTGGCGGGCATGCGATCTTGCCAAAGGCGCCGCGCCTTCAGGGCGGTCGAGCTTAAAATAGTTAAATGCAGCTTCTAGCTACTAGCCTCTAGCTTCTAGCTATTCTCTGTTGCCAACAAAGATTTGAGTGAGCGTGGATTGAGATGCTGGAGCGCCTTCTTGAAGGATTCAGCATTGGGGGGCTTCTAGCTAGAGGCTAGTAGCTAGAAGCTAGGAGCTGTTTTTCATGCCCGCAAACAAGCGATTCATCTGCATTCATGGGCACTTTTACCAGCCGCCGCGGGAGAATCCCTGGCTGGAAACGGTGGAGACCGAGGACTCTGCCGCGCCCTACCACGACTGGAATGAGCGCATCTGCGCGGAGTGCTACGCCACCAACGGCGCTGCGCGAATCGTGAACAACAAAAATCAGATTCAGCGCATCGTGAATAACTACGCGCGCATCAGCTTCAACTTCGGGCCCACGCTGCTGAGCTGGCTGAAGGAGAACGCGCCGCGCACCTATCGCATGATTCTTGACGGCGAACGCCGCAGCCGGAAGAGCTACGGCGGGCACAGCTCGGCGATGGCGCAGGTTTATAACCACATCATTCTGCCTCTGGCCTCGACGCGCGACCGCATTACGCAGATCCGCTGGGGCATTGCCGACTACGAGCGCCACTACGGCGCGCCGCCGGAGGGGATGTGGCTGGCGGAGACGGCGGCGGATACGGAATCGCTGGAACTGCTCGCCGCGCACGGCATCAAGTTCACAGTGCTGGCACCGCACCAGTGCCGGCGCATCCGGCCGCTCATAGAGGGCGCGGAGTGGACGGATACCGCCAATGCAACAGTGGATACTTCGCGGCCTTACCTGGTGCGCTTTGAATCCGGGGTCTCGATTGCCGTCTTCTTTTACAACGGTCCCATCTCGCGAGCGATTGCGTTTGAAGGATTGCTGAACTCCGGCGAAAATTTGGCCGCGCGGCTTAAAAGCGGCTTCAAAGACGGGTCACAGGAGCAGTTGGTTCACGTGGCTACCGACGGCGAATCCTACGGCCACCACCACAAGTATGGAGAGATGGCGCTGGCCTATGCGCTGCGGCTGCTCGAAGCCGACAAGACGGTGAAGCTGACCAACTATGGCCGCTACCTGGAGCAGTTTCCGCCCGAGTACGAAGCCGAAATTGTGGAGAACACTTCGTGGAGTTGCGAGCACGGGGTGGAACGCTGGCGCTCCAATTGCGGTTGCAACGGGGGCAAGCCGGGATTCAACCAGCTGTGGCGCGCGCCGCTTCGCCAGGCTCTGGACGAGCTGCGCGACGCCGTGGTCCCGCTGACGGAGCAGGAGGGCGGCAAGCTTTTCAAAGATGTGTGGGCCGCGCGCAACGGTTATATCGAAGCCATGCTGGACCGCGGCGCGGAGTCGCTGGAGCGCTTCTTCAGCGAGCATCAGAGCCACGTTCTGACAGAAGAGGAACGTGTGCGGGCGCGGGAACTGATGGAGATGCAGCGCCACACGCAGCTTATGTTTACCAGTTGCGGCTGGTTCTTCGACGATATTTCCGGCATTGAGACGGTGCAGGTGATCGCCTATGCCGCGCGCGTGCTGCAACTTGCGCGGGAGCTCTTTGGCAAGCAGGCTGAAGGGCTGGAGCCGGCATTTCTGGCGCGGCTGGCGGAGGCCCGCTCCAACGTGGCCAGCGCTGGCAATGGCGCTGACATTTACAAGGCATGCGTGGCCACCAGGGAGCTGGGCCTGGAACAAGTAGCGGCTCACTATGCCATCAGCAGCATCTTCTCGTCGTTTACCGATGAGACTGACCTGTTCTGCTATCGCGTTCACCGCATCTCCTACGAAATTTATACTTCCGGCCGCGGGCGGCTGGCGCTGGGCCGGGCGCAAATTGCCAGCGCCATCACCGGCCAGCAGCAGAGTTTCAGCTTCGCGGTGCTCCACTTCGGCGACCAGAATATTACCGCAGCGGTAAAGGCTTACATCGAGGCCGATGCAGCGGAGTTTGAGGCCTTTGCCAAAGAGGCTGCGGAGCAGGTGCAGCGCGCCGACTTCCCTGACGTGATTCGCCTGCTTGACCGCTACTACGGCCACGTGGATTATTCGCTGACCTCGCTCTTTACCGACGAGCAGCGGCGCATCGTCAAGCTCATTCTCAACACGACGCTTGAAGACATCGAGAAATCTTTGACCGGCATTTATGAAGAGCACGCCAGCCTGCTGCACTATCTCTTCTCAGCCGGGTTGCCCAAGCCGCCCGCGCTCATCGTTGCCGCGGAGTTTGCCGTGAACGCCGGACTGCGCCGAACACTGGAGGCCGACACCATCGACCAGGCACAACTGCGGTCATTTCTTGCGCTGGCTAATGCGGACCAGATTCCGCTGCAGACGGCCACGCTCTCTTACATTGCCGACAACCGCATGAAGCGCGCCATGATCGATCTGCAAATGTCCTCGGGATCGTTGAAGATGCTGGATCGGGCGCTGAGAATGGCCCGCACCCTGGTGGAGATGCCTTTTGCGCTGAACCTGTGGCAGGCGCAGAACATCTGGTACGAGATTCTGCGCACCTCCAGCTATGCGCTGATCGCGCTCGACAAAGCCAACCAGCCGCTATGGGAGAAGAACTTCAAGGAACTGGGCGCCTGTCTTTCCATCGACTACGCGGCCATCAGCGCGCAGGAACCAGCGGCAACTATTGGCGATTAGTGGATTGACGAAATGACTGCGGATGTCCGCCGGTTCATTCACCCGCCGACCTGCTGACGCGCTGAATTGCTGACTCGCCAATCCTGTGCAACTTTCCATCTTTGAGCAGGAAGCGCTCGCCGCGCCAGACAATGATATTGCCCGCGAAGCCTGCTACCCAGACGCCCATCGCTACAAAATCGCGAAAAGGCAGGAGCCACAGTCTGGGTAGCACCTGGTGGTCGCCCAGCACTTCAGCGCCGACCATCATGGCCAGCGAGAGGCGCAGGAAAAAGCTTAATCCCAGCAGCCACAGGCTCAGCGGGCTCAATCCGCTGGCCAGCACATTGAGCAGCGCCCAGCCGAGGCCATGAGTAAAGATGAGTCCTGCGTAGCCCCAGGGACGAGAGTCGCGAACGGTGCGAGCCCAGCGTAACTGGTGATCGAGGAAGCCGCTCCATGCATAGGCGGGAATCGATGTTTCGACCACCTCGGCACTCAGCGCCACGCGAAAGCCGGCCTTGTCCACGTGCGCGCCCAGTTCGTAGTCGTCGGCCAGATGATCGACCAGCGGTGCGAGGCCCCCGATCTTATTGAGCGCCTCGCGGCTGATGGCCAGCGTGGAGCCGAGTCCGTAGCGCATGCCGCCCTCGATCATTCTGGAAAGCAGTACGCCGGCCATGAAATCGGTGGTGATGCCCAGTGCCTCAAACCGAGAGGGCAGGGTGCCGTGCGCGCGACCGTGGTAGAGCGCGGTGACCAGGCCTACCGGCTTTTGCGATTGACCGGCGCCGGCGGGATTGCCGGAAGCAGGGACGAAGTGGGCCATCACCCGCTCCAGGTAGCAGGGCGAGACTGTTATATCGGAGTCGTTGATGAGCAGATAGCTGTAGCGGGCGTGGGTTGCGAGCTGGACCAGCGTACTGACCTTGCCGTTGGTTCCCAGGCGGTTGGGGCACTCGATGAGTTGAATGGATTTATCGGGAAACTCCAGCCCGAGCTGCTCGACGGCGGACGCGGCGGGGTCGGAGAGCGAGGAAACGCCGAAAAGCAGCTCGTACTCGCCCGCATAGGTTTGGCGGCAGTGGCTGCGGAAGGCATCGATCATGCCGGGATCGAGCCCCTTGAGGGACTTGAGGATGCTGACGCCTGGGGCAAAGGGCGCAAGCGGTGCGCGACGGGCCGATAAAAACCGGCGCGCTGCAATCATGGCGGCCACAAAGTAGCCCATTCCGGCGACGGTCAGGACCGTGGTAAGAATCTCCACGGATTGGGCCAAAAGGTGAGGCATCGCTGGGAGTAGTTTAAACGACAGGGAATAGGGAATAAACCAACCTCATCGTGCATTTTTCTGTTGCAATAAAACACTGCGTCCCATCGATGCAACTTGCTAAGAGCTCGAAAAGGATGGGGCAAGGAACTATTCCCTATTCCCTACTCCCTATTCCCTGCTTTATTCGTACCGAAGCGCCTCGATCGGATCCAGGTTGGCGGCCTTCCAGGCTGGATAGATGCCGAAGAGCAAGCCAATTGCGCAGGAGACGCCAAAGCCGATGAGAACCCAAACGGTGGAGAGGGTTGCTGGAAGGTTGATGGGCAGCAGGTAGACGATCCAGGTGATCACGGCGCCCGCCAGGACGCCAATCACCCCGCCGACGGCGCACAGGGTGACCGCCTCCGTGGTGAATTGGGTAAGAATAGTTCGCCTGGTGGCGCCGAGAGCCTTTCGCACGCCGATTTCGCGGGTGCGCTCGGTAACCGAGACCAGCATGATATTCATCACCCCCACGCCGCCCACCATCAGGCCGACGCTGGAGATAGCGATCATGAAGATACGCATGTAGAAGGTGATATCTCCCCACAATTTCAGCAGTGAATCGGGACCGAACATATCAAAGTTATCGTCTGCCTCCACCTTCACTTTGCGGCGGATGCGCAGCAGTTCGCGAACCTCATCCTCCACCAGCGCCTTGTTTTTCTGGTCGTCGTACTTCACGCTGATGACGAGGTCCTGATCCTCGGGATGCAGATAGTGAAAGGTGCCCATGGGGAAATAGACCTGATTGTCGTTAGGGTTCTTGCCGCTCCCAAACGGCTGCTTTTGATAATCGAGCACGCCGATCACGGTATAAACGCTGCTTTCGATGCTCACCTCCTTGCCGATAGCCGATTGGTTGCCAAACAGTTCCTCCCACGTGTCATGGCCCAGCACGCAGACGTGTGCGGCGCGCCGGTCTTCATCGTCGGTAAAGAAGCGGCCCTCAATGAAGACCAGGTCCATTACGTCTGCCAGTTGCGCGGTCGAGCCGTCCAGTAAGGTCCCAGCCACTTTTTTCCCCTGGTACTTCACAGCCACATCGCCCACCTGGAAGACTGTGGCCGTGTGTGTGATCGAGCCATCGACGGCCATCACATGCGGCAGCTCGCGCAGCGCCGTCACGTCGCCAATCGTAAGCTTCTTGCGGTTCAGCTGCTCGGGAGTAAATTGGACTTGCGTAAAAGGAAGATGAAAGACCCAGATGGTGTTTGTACCCATCGAGTTGGCAAAGTCAGCGATGCGATTATTCAGTCCGCTGATGATGGAGGAGATCGCAATGACCGTTGTGACGCCGATAACGATGCCCAGGATAGTCAATCCCGAGCGCAACTTATTTGCCCTCAGCGTATCAAAGGCCATCTTGACGGATTCGCGAGCCTGTCCCTGTTGCATAAAGCAGCTCCTAGCCGCTAGCTTTTAGCCTCTGGCTAAAAGCTTAATCAGAAGTCACAAAAACATTCCAGCATAACAATCCATTTCCACTCAAAAGCTATCAGGTAACAAACTAGCTAGAAGTTAGAGGCTAATAGCTAATAGCTGCCTTTACAATTCCGCCCTCAGCGCCGTTATAGGATCCAGCTTGGCGGCCTTGCTGGCGGGATAAACGCCGAAGAAGATGCCTACAGAGCCAGCCAGAAGCAATCCGAGAAAGATGGCCCACGCCGGGACGCTGGCGGGCCAACTGGTGAGAAGCGTAATCAGTTTGGCCACACCTACCCCGCAAAATACTCCAATGGCTCCTCCAACCAGCGACATGGTTGCGCTTTCGATAAGGAATTGCAACAGCACATCGCGCTGCCGAGCGCCGAGAGCCTTGCGCACGCCGATCTCGCGGGTTCGCTCGGTGACCGAGACCAGCATGATGTTCATGATGACGATGCCGCCCACCACCAGCGAAATGGATGCGATGCCCAGAACTACCCATGTGAAGAGCGTGCTGATCTGCTTCCAAATATCGAGAAAAGTATCGTTGGTCTCCATCGTGAAGTCGTCGTCCGCGCCGGGAGCATCGTGCCGGCGTATGCGCATCAGCACCCGCGCTTCATCCTTGGCCCGCTCCATCGCCTCGGCATTCCCCGTGGAGCGGGCGTAGATCTTTACTGAATCGTTGGTGCCGTAGGTTTGCTGATAAGTGGTAATGGGAACGAGTACCCAATTGTCCTGCGACTGGCCCAGCGTCTTTCCCAGCCGCTCGCCCACTCCGATGACGGAATAGGGAACGCCGTTCACGCGAATTTCCTTGCCCAGGGGATCTTCGTTGCTCATCATATTGTCCACAATGTCGTAGCCGATGATTGCATTGTGCGTGGCGCGGTCCACGTCGGCGGGAGTAAAGCCGCGGCCCAGGGCGATATCAATGCTATGCAGCGCCGGCATATTCCATGTGTAGCCGCGCAAATCGGTTTTCTTGCTTGTTTGCCGGTTGTAGGCGACCGTTCCGCTGCCCAAAATCGCCGCACCCACATCGCTGCATTCGGTGCAGTTGTCCCGCACCGCCTCGTAGTCCTCCATGCGGATGATCTTGCGTTTCTGATAGCGTAAGTAATCGTCGGCGGAGAAGGTAGCGCCGCTCCGCGCGATTGTGAATATATCGGCGCCATAACCGGTCAGCTTGGTGCTGACGTACTTGTTGGCCCCGTTGACCAGCGTGACGACCATGATGACCGAGGCCACGCCCATCACCACGCCGATGAGGGTGAGAATGGAGCGCAGCTTGTTGGCCCACAGCGACTGCAGCGCGAGTTTAAAGGCCTCATTGAATTGCATGGCCCTGCTTTCGTTCGCGGAACCGGCAATGCCTCTCCGCACCTTCGTGCAGGGGATGCCCGCGAATGTAGGCGCGATCAACGGTTCCTGCCCGATGATACCAGTGTACGAAATCTCCGCTGCTCCTTGTTGACCATTCATAGCCCTGCCAGGCCGCTGACGAGCGTGCGAAAGCGGGCGCAGTCTGGGCTGCTCCACCTAATCGAATACGCGGAATTGTGGCGGAGGGTTCCTGAGAATGGCCGGGAAGCCGCGGGAAACGCAGCAGGGGACTATTATTTCGTGACTTTTGCGTGAGACAAACGCCGTAAATCAGCGCCCTGAACTGCCAAAGCCCTTTTCCGCGCGTGCCGAGTCTTCCAGAGTTTCCACTTCCTCGACGAGACCGGTGAGGATGGGAACCGGAATCATCTGGGCAATTTTTTCGCCGGCCTTTAGCTCGACAACGGCCTCGCCCAGGTTGGTCATCAGCACCAAAATTTCCCCCCGATAGCCGGCATCGATAACGCCGGCGGTGGTGGCGATGCCGCGGGAGGCCATAGAAGAGCGGTCGCGCACCAGCAGGCCAAGCGGGACGCCGGTCTGAGAGTGACGGGCCTCGACGGCGATTCCGGTGCGGACTTTTACCGTGGCGCGGGGAGCCAGCGTCGCCGCTTCCAAAGCAAAAAGGTCATAACCAAGGTCTTCACCGGGATGGGCGACCACCGGCAACTTGGCTCCAGGTTCCAACAGTTTCACTCGCAGCATGGATAGATGGTAGCAAATTAGCGGGTCAGCGAGTCAGCGCATCGGCAGTTTTGCGTAATGGTTGGCGATCATTTTCTAGAGTAGATGGCGAATATAATAGCCCACATATCCAAACACTAGCTGACTTGCTGACTAGCTGACCTGCTGACTCGCTAAAAAATGGTCAGCCCCGGCCGGGAAGTTTTCCCGGCCGAGGCTGTCGTCTTATCGAGAAAAAATTCGGCAAAAGGACCTATAAGCCGAATTCTGTCGTGTGCGGTCATTCCTCTAGGCGCCGCGTTGCCGCGGACGCTCATCAGCGACCTACCCGGAGGTTTCGGCGATTGCTTCGAGCCGCCTGGGCGCGTCGGGCCGATGCGCAGCGCCGCCTGGCTCTGGCGGGCGCTTCCCTCCCTATTTGGTCTTGCTCCGTGTGGGGTTTACCCTGCCTCCGTCGTTACCGCCGGAGCGGTGCGCTCTTACCGCACCATTTCACCCTTACCCCGGCGCTGGAGTTTCCGCAACGGCGAGCGTACCCGCCGTGGCGGGCCAACTCGGGTATTGCGTTTCCAGGGTGGCCCTCCCGAAAGAGGGGTAGCCGAGGCGGTATCTTTTCTGTGGCACTGGCCGTCCATGGGTTTTGAGGCCCACGTCCCGGACGTTATCCGGCACACTGCCCTGCGGAGTTCGGACTTTCCTCCCC
>Ga0224555_1004777_pt1 | contig 12093 bp, 11 predicted proteins | sample 714S23034metaG_FD_180687 | JGI IMG/M metagenome (GOLD analysis project Ga0224555, IMG submission 180687) | Peat soil microbial communities from Stordalen Mire, Sweden - 717 S2 30-34 | ecosystem: Environmental > Terrestrial > Soil > Wetlands > Peat | place: Sweden: Norrbotten County, Stordalen...
CCAGTCCTGGGGCAGGAGGTCGGTGAGGAATTCCCACTCCTCTTCGAGTAGATTCACGTGTTTCATGCCGCCAGGTTACCATAATCTCGGACTTGATGGCAATGGTTAAGTTAGCGCCTATGGGGGCCAGGGGGGGGCATTGATTATTCGGTTTGACATCTTTGAGAATTCCCTCTCTCCATGAAAACCTGGCGAAATCTGACAAAAAAGGAAGCCCACCTTTCCCCGACCCTCTCCTCCACAAGGGTGTGGGGGAGAGGGAGAGATTGGAGCTACTTGCTGTGCGGCAGCGGGTCGAGGCCGGCGGCCCAGGCGCAGCCGCGGCGGTAAAGTTCTTGCACGGCCGGAACACCCATCGCTTTGACGTCGTGCCCCAAGACGCATTGGAACGTGCGGCCTTCGCCGTATTGCGAGACGAAGGCCATGGGATAATACTTGCCGTCCACCTTGGACTTGGCTTGGGCGACGACCTGGATCGGGTGGCCGCCGGTCAGGCAGGTGTAGAGTTCATCCTGGGTGTCGAAGTCTTCCATCCCGCGGACGATGGGGTGTTCGGGCTGGACGATTTCCACGCGGAAAGGCCCATAAGGATCATGGTGCCGCAGGGCCGGGTCGTAAACGCGGCCCGCCAAGTCGGAGAATTCGGGCCATTCGCCCTGCCAGGCGCCGCAGGCAAAATGCACCAGGGCCAGCCCTTTGCCGTTGTGAACGAACCGGCGCAGATTCTCGCGCGCCTTGTCCCCCGGCCCGTTGGTCTGCCAATTCTTGAAATGCAACAGGATCAGGTCGTAGCGATCAATGGCCGCGGAATCGAGGAAGGCCGGATCCTGGGCGACAAAGACCTCGAGGCGCCGGTCCTTTTCCAGGGCAGCTTGTAAGACGGGGGCCGTTTCCTTCCAATGGTGGGCGGGATGGTCGTCGCCTGTCACCAATAAGATTCGGGCTTTGCGGGCCGGCGGCGTGACGGGCGTTTGAGACCATCCCTGGCCAAGAACAGACATCAGCAGCAGACACGCGAGCACGGGGGCAGAACAAAAACCTGCCAGAGGGAAACCCCTCCACATGAACCGCGTCACGAAATCTGACGAAATAGGAACCTCCTCTCCCCGGCCCTCTGCTCCACAAGTGGAGGAGAGCGAGAAGAGACGGTTCGGATTCATGGGGTCCATGCGCGAGTTTTTCATATCAGAACTGTCTTGCCGGGAAAGGGCACGGGATAGGACCCGCTGGCTTCGGGCTTGGTGGGCGGCTCCATCTCGTCCCGGCACTCCTCCGGCAGCGGAGGATAGTAGAAATCGGACTTGTTGATTTGTTCCCATGTCACTTCTTTGCCGGTGTAGCAGGAGATTTGGCCCATGACGGTTATCATGGTGCTGTGGGCCATGTAATGGCCGCAATTGATCGGTTCGGAGTTGCGGATAGCCGCGAATAGTTTGTCGTGCTCCGCCTGATAGGGATCGCACTCGCCCTGCCAGCGCCAGTCGTTCTTTCCCCAAATCCGGCAGGCCTTCACGGAGGCCCGGCCCTTGGAGCCGAAGATCAGGCTCGAATCCTCATCGTAGCAACCGGTCGTGGTCCGGCAAAGCGCATAGACGCGCAGCCCCTTGTCAAATTCATACACGACCGAATGATGGTCAAAGACATCGCCATAAACGGGCTGCGTCATGGATGAGCGGCCGCCCAGACCGTGGCACTTGACGGGCACCGCATCGCCCAGGACCCAACTGGCCCGGTCCATGTTATGCACGAGAGACTGCGGCACATCGTCGCCCGAAAGCCAGCGGAAGTGGTACTGGGTGCCGCATTGCCATTGGAGTTCAGTCAGGCCCGGTTTCCGGTCGGTCGTGCCGTAGGGGGAGCGAAGAAAATTCTCCTCGATGGCCACGATGTCGCCGATGGCTCCGTCCTGGATTCGCTTGACTGCCTCCTGGTATCCGGCATGGAACCGGCTGTGCAGACCGGAGACGATGCAGAGTTTTTTCTCCCGCGCCAGGTCGCAAGCCTCCTGCATGAGCTTGACGCCGCGCGGGTCTATGCCGTGAGGCTTTTCGACAAAGACATGTTTGCCGGCGCGAATGGCGCTGATGGCGTGCAGGGGATGGAACTTGGCGGCGTTGGCAATGAGCACCACGTCGCAGGACTCGATGACGTGTTGGAAGCCCTTGAAACCGGTGAAGCAATGGTCGTCGTCCACCGCCACCTGATCGCCTTTCTGCGCTTTGATGGCCTCGCGCTTCGATTCGATGCGGTCGCGGAAAATATCGCACATGGCCACGAGGCGGGCTCCTTTGTCGGCGGTCAACGCCTGGACGGCGGCCCCGGCGTTGCGTCCGCCGCAGCCGATCATGCCGACCTTGAGCGCATCGCCGGCGGCGGCGTAGGCGTTGCGGCTGACTTCAAGTGTCCCGACCGTGGCGATGGAGGCGGCAACGGCGGAGGTTCGGAGGAAATCCCGGCGAGTCATGGGTTCAGAGGGAGAATGCATGTTTTTCATAGAGTTGAGTTTTGTTTTGAACTCAAAGTTCAGATCAGCGGAATTTTGAGGTCCGAAAGCGTTTGACGCAGCCAGGCCAGGGACTGCCCGATCATCGGCCCGGCTTGGCCTTCGCACTCGATACTGAGCACGCCTTGGTAGTCCTGATCCCTCAAAATCTTCAGGCACTCGCGAATATTGTCCGCATTGACTCCCGCTCCGAGGGCGCAATGGCTCACGGCTATCCCGGTCTGGCCCCCGCGAACGGCCTGGGCGAGCGTTTCCGAAACATCCTTCAGATGTACGTGGCTGATCTTGGGCAGGAACCGGCGCAAGAAGGCGACCGGATCGCGCCCGGCGATGAACGTGTTGCCCGTATCCATGTTCATGCGCAGGAATGGGCTGTCCACAAACGCGAGAATCTCAGCCATGGCGTCCGGGTTGGTGGTGAAATACCCATGCGGCTCCACGTTGACGATGATTTCATGCGCCTGAGCCACTTGCATAATCTGCCGGTAACTGCGCTGCATGATGGACATGGCCTCTCTGTCGCTCAATCCTTCTGGTTGGTGCAGCCTATCGGTCGTATCCACGCAAGGACAGCCGATCTGAGCGGCCCAGGCGATGGCTTTCATCACATAAGGCACGCCGCGCAACGGGCCATCCAGCCCCGACAACGGAAAGGCGGCATCCACCTGGGAAAACTGGACCCCGTGGCGATCCATCTTGCGGCGCAGGAGCAGAGGGTCTTCGTAAAGCGCCACGTGGGGTTGATATCCCAACCCGTGGATCCAGCTTACGCCATCAATTAACCCGCATTCAATGTAATGCAGGTCATTTTGCATGGCCCACGCGAGGCATTTGTCGAATGACCAGTAAGCGGAGTTAAACGCATCGGTGTGGAATCCGAGCTTCATGCCGGCCCTCCTCGAACAGAATCACCATTCATTAAAGTTGATCATGCAGATTTGCAGATAGTTGTAAAGATGATTCAAGGGCAGTTATTTCTCAAAGACGTGGAGGACGAATTCCCTGCTGCGGCGGTGGTTTTCGAGGACGAAGCATGTTTTTTTTGGTGCCGGCTTCCAGCGCCAGTTTGACGGAAAAGCGCCGGGCCAGTTTGTGTTCCCTGGCGTAATCCGCCACGGCGGTGTAATCAATGTCGCCGGTACGGCACTACTGGCCCTTGCCATTGCTCGCTCACTTATGCACTGTCTCACGGATGATTGGACATTTTGCTCGAATTCTCGTCATTTTCGGATTGATTGGTGGCGCCCTTGCCGGCCAACCGCAGGAGATCGCCGATTCCATCAGGGCAATCAGATCGGTTGGGCCAGAAGGGCGCGGCAACGCCGCGGCCGCGGCGGCCTGGAAGAAGCTGGCAGCGGGGGACGCGACTATCCTGATGCCGATTCTGGAAGGCATGGACGATGCGAACGATTTAGCGCTGAATTGGCTGCGAGCTGCGGTGGATAGCGTCACCGGGCGGGTGCTGGGCGCGGGCGGAAGCCTGCCGCTGCACGATTTGGGGATGTTCCTGCTGGACACCCGCCACAATCCTCGCGCGCGCCGGCTGGACTTCGAGTTGCTGACCAGGATTGATGCGGCTACGGCGGACAAACTTCTGGCCGGCATGTTGAATGATCCAAGCACGGAAATCCGCTACGATGCCGTGCAGAAGGTGATCCACCAGGCTGGCCAATCGCTGGCCGCCAGCAACAAAGTGGGTGCCACGCTGCTCTTTCAACAGGCCTTGAACTCCGCGCGCGATGCGCGGCAGATCGACGACATTGCCCAGCAGCTTGGAAAGCTTGGACAGCCCGTGGATACCCTTAAACTTTTCGGCTTTCTGACCGAATGGAAAATCATTGGTCCGTTTGACAACAGGGGCAGGAAGGGCTTTGATGCCGTCTATCCACCCGAGCAGAAAATTGATCTTGCGGCAGAGTATGAGGGCAACGCCGGCAAAGTGAAATGGCGGGATTACGTTGTCACCCAGAAGTACGGGAAGGTTGATATGAACCAGCCCTACGGGAAGCTCAAGGACGTGACGGCTTATGCCATGGCCGACTTTTTCTCCGACCGTGCGCAATCAGTCGAACTGAGGTTGGGCGGCAAGAATTCCTGGAAGGTTTGGCTGAACAGCAATCTGCTCTTCGGCCGCGATGAGTATCACTTTAACTCCGAGATTGATCAGTATCCAATGCCGGCCCAACTCCAAGCCGGCCGTAATACGATCCTCGTCAAAGTTTGCCAAAACGAACAGACCGAAGAATGGACCGTCGAGTGGGATTTCCAGCTCCGCGTCACCGATGCACTCGGCACACCGATTCTTTCGACCGCCACCGGGAGAGACACCTCAACCAGTATCGAACGACCATGAAAAACCCACGCTCAAACGCCCCGCGCCTGATCGGCAACGTCTCCATTTCCTCGCTGGCCGCAATGCTTCTTCTCACCGGCGGCACGCTGCACGGCGCAGACTGGCCCCAATTCCGCGGCCTATTGTGCAACGGGGTTTCCGACGAGTCCGCCGTGCCAACCACGCTTGACACCAACAAGGACCTGGCCTGGAAGGCGGACTTGCCCGGGCGGGGATTGTCCAGCCCGATTATCATCGGCGACCGCGTCTTCGTCACCTGCTGTAGTGGTTCGAAACAGCAGCGCCTTCACGTCATATGCTTTCTCGCGACCGATGGCTCGAAGCTCTGGGAAAGGCAGTTCTGGGCCACTGGCCGCACCATGTGCCAATCGAAGACCTGCGTCGCCGCGCCCACCCCCGCCAGCGACGGCAAACGGATCGTGGCCATCTTCTCCTCGAATGACACCGTCTGCCTCGATTTGGAAGGCAATCTGATGTGGTTCCGTGGCCTTGGCCGGGATTATCCGAATGCCAGCGATAGTATTGGCATGTCCTCATCGCTGTTGATTGCCAGCGGCGTCGTGATCGCGCAGGTCGAGAGTGACAGCGACGCCTTTACGGCGGGCCTTGAGCTGGATACCGGGGTGAACCGATGGAAGATCGCACGGCCTCATAAGGCAAACTGGACTTCACCCATCCTGCTGAACAGCGGAGGCCGGGAACTTGTCGCGCTCCTTTCCTCATCAGGTGTCGCTGCCATCGAGCCCGCGACCGGAAAAGTCGTGTGGGATTTCTCCGGAAGTGGTTCGTCGATCCCCTCCGGTGCGGCCAGCGGCGGCGTCCTTTTCGTCCCCTCCAGTCGTGGCCTGACGGCGCTGCAACTTGACGCCAGTGGCGAAAAGCCGAAACAACTTTGGCAATCCAGCCGGCTCCGGACGGGCACCGCCAGCCCGCTCATCCTGGGGGAAAAAGTCTTCACTTTAAGCGACGGGGGCATCTTAACTTGCGGCGCGGCTGCCACCGGAGAGCGCCTGTGGCAACTCCGCTTGAAAGGCCCGTTCAGCGCCACCCCTGTCGCCGTCGGACATTTTCTCTATTGCGTAAGTGAGACTGGCGTCACCCAGGTCGTGGACGCTTCCAAGCCCGAAGGCGAAGTCGTCAGCGAGTTGGATCTGGGTGAAACGATCCTCAGCACGCCTTCCCTCTCCCGTGGAGCGATCTACTTCCGCAGCGACGCCCACCTTTGGAAAATCGGCAAGTCCCCGTCGTAATCCGACTCTATGGGCGGCCAAAGCTCCAATATCCTTTGAACCGAGGCTATTTGCCCAGTTACTCCTTGACCACTTTGACCTCGACTTGGAGGTATTTGATCACGTTCTGCTGGTTGCGGTTGATTCAACCGGCTAGCCATATCAGAAAGAATTGAAGCAGATTCATTTCCCGTAGTGTCCGGTAATTCGCGCATGTGGGATTTGCTCTTGCCCCGCAAAACCGTCATGGCGCATGGGTGACGCATCTATTGATTTGACACTTCGAATGGACGGCCCGAGCAAGCGTGATGATTTTCACCATGTCGCAAAAGCGGGCGTAGCCTCGCCACATACTTTCAAACCCAGGAACGCCGTCACACTTGCGATCAAGGTATCCACCCAGTTGAGCGATCATGATCATGGCTTGGCCGAGGGAGCATTTTTTCCCGGTCTTTTTTTTTATTCAGCAGTCCCAGCACCTCGCACTCGATGGGGTTAAAGAGCACCTCGCACGGCAGTTCGGGAACTTCCCGCCCCAAGAGCGCCAACAACATGATCCGCCAGGCAATGACCGCGTCGATGGCGATGGCCCGCAGCAACGTCTCGGCGGTGCGATTCTGATGTTCCAGGATTTTGCATCCGCTCTTGAGCACTCGATGCCATTCCTCGATCCGCCAGCGCCGGCAATACCAGCGGATGATCTTGCGGGCCTGCTTGACCGAGCGTACCTCCATGGTCGTCAGGAGCAGCCACTCCAGCGGTTGGGCGCCCTGGGGAGGGTGCTTCTCCACCAGATAAATAGCCCAGACTTTGATCGGCTGAAGGTGGCGCGTTTGCGGCGTGTTGGGCGCGCTCAGGAGGACCTCTTTGAATCGAATTTCGACCCGGGCCTCGCGCGCCTGCAACCCCGGTCGGCCCGGCTCCGAAGGCAGGCAGAGGTGTTCTCGCTGGCGGGGCACGGAGAGCGAAATCCTCTTGGCCAAGGGAGCGGCGGCTAACTCCGCGAAGAGCTTGCGGTCCGTTTCTTCCAGGCAGCGATCGGTTTTGGCCCGCACCAACAGTTCGGCCTTTCGGCCCGTCTGAGAACGGCGGTAATGAAAGAGCTCAAACATATCCCCTTCCCGATCGGCGATGCTCACGATGCGGGTCTGGGGCAGCAGCGCCGCGACCTTCATGGCCTCCTCAAAGCCCTCCAACCAGCGATAAGAGTCCTTCTGCTCAATGGGCCGCTGCGGGTCTTTGCCCTTGGCCGACTGCGGAGCGCAGCCTTGCAGCTGTGCAATCCCCAGGGGCAGCCCCTCAGCGCTCAAGGCCAAAGAACTGTGCAAGCGCAAGCCCCGGCTTTTGGCGCCGGTCTGGTTGGTCCCAATCTGCCCCAAGTCCTGGCAGTGGCTGCGCGTCGAGTAGTTCAAATCGGTGGAATCCTGCACGATCAGCGCCGTGCTCTCCCGACTCATCCGGCGGAGGGTCCGGGCGCGATGGCTGTGCAAGAGCTTTTCCAGATTCATCTCGTCGCCTTCATGGTTGAGAAATCGATAATAGCCTTTGAGCTCGTCGCGCTGGCCACCAACAGCTTGGGCGTAAGAGCCGCTGGGTTGGGCCGCTTGGTCGCGGGCGATCTTGACCAACCGGCGAGTCAAGCGATCATCTCCCAGTTCACAGTCCCCAAATTCCAGCTCCGCCCAACCCGCCCCCGCCAAGCCACTCTCCGCGCTCAGGGGGCTGATGGTGGGTGGTTTAACCCCGACTTGATTATAGAAATCCTTGACCAGCGCATAGAGATAGACGTCCTTGATGCTCCTGACGGCGTGGTTGGGCCCGTTGCGTCCGCGGCCTTTGGTTTGGCCCACCCGGATCCAGTTGGCGGCCTGGTAGCAGGAACCCTCGTAGGTCGGGGTCTCCACGAAACTTTCCAGCAGCCACGGACGCAGACCATAGCGGCGCTGGAAATCCTGGCTGACCTGCTGGGCGCACAGCGAAAGAGCGTGGGAGGCCAAATTGGCGCAACGCACCATCGGGCGAATCAGAAACCGGTTCATGTTGAGCACCCGCTCCAGATATTGGCCGTGTTGAGAGGAGTTCCATCCAATCCAATCATCCCGCCCCTCCAAATACAGAGCGGCGCTGCCAAGCCCCATTCCTCCCAGCCAGCCATGGTCGGATCCCAGCAAATAGCGCAGCTGTCGGCCGACCAGGCGGCAGTCTTTCAACGGATGCTCCTCGATCATCAGTTCATTCCAAATCCGCAGATGTTCTTGATCCAGCACCTCGATCAGCCTCAGTCCGCGCACATCCTGGAGCAACGCCGGAACGTCCAGGGGAGCCGCCACCGGATGGTTCAGGCGGGTGGGATGCCAGGTCTGGCCACCCTGCGAGCGTGGCTTGGGCAGGCGCCACAAGCCCTCCTCGGCCAGCTCCCGCAAGGCTTTGCTGGTGGTGGCCATCTGCCAGTCGCCTTTGCCATCGCGCAGATCGAGACGACGACAGAGTTCCTTGGCTAAAGCGTGGCGGCTGGGTTGAGGATCGTCTTTGAGCAGCGCGATTACCAATTTGGTGTTTTCGGCGGTGGCCAATGTTTGCTTAACGGACAATGTAAATTGCATCCACCAGCAATTAAAGGATTGGGAGGCAATTGTCCCGTTCTTTTTTGCGGGGCAGGCGCAGGGCTAGGCGTAACTGGGCGAAAGGAGGCCTTGGAATTTCGTTGTTGGAATTTTCCATTTATCGTTATCGCTGGCATCTTCGGCTCTGGACTTGGAAACGATAAGGTGTACGTCTCGCGGTTGCACGGATAGCAGGTTAAGCCAGGTCGATTGACCTGGCGCTCTACCAGAGGAGACGAGCCAATAAAAAAACGGCAAAACACAAAGAAAAAGAAGAAAACAAAGAGAAGAAGCTGTTAATTGGCTCCGATTGGTCTTCGATCAGCCGGGTAAATCTGAGGGACATTGCCGGTCCAGACAGCCAGATGACAAGCCGCGTCCAATGGCTTTGTTCCGCTGGCCGGGGGTGTCATTTTGTTCATCTCCGAGCCGCAACGCGATAAACTTTTTACAGATTTCCCGCCTCCGTAGCTCTCCATCCATGGAACTGTCGCTCTATGTTCAATCAAGAATCTGAACTGGCGTCCGCATCGCCCGCGGTTGCCGCCGCCATCGCCGTCTGGCCGGAATATGTCCGGCTGCCGCCGCCGGGAAAACTGGATCCGTTCTTTGGGTTGACGCGGTCCTACTTGAATCTCCTGATACTGCCTTCAAAAGAGAACGACTTCCGCCCGCCTGTGCGGAGCAGTGTTCTGCGGCAGCCCAACGCGAAAACCGGCGTGCGTTTGGTCAACGTGGCAAGCTTGCGCGCGTATGTAACGAATCAGACCGATCCGCCAGCCGCGCGCGCCGGCGCGCATCAGACCCCGCACGAGCATTCCGAGCCTGCCCAGCCGAACGCCGGCGTCGAGTTTCTGCGGCTCCCGAAATCAAAAGAGCGGGACCCGTTGTTCGGGCTGTCACGCTCGTTCTTGAACCAGCTCATCCTCTCGTGCGAGGAAAACGGCCATCGGCCGCCGGTGCGCAGTCACGTGCTGCGCCGGAGAGGATCTCAGCGCGGGATTCGGCTCATCAGCGTGGACAGCCTTCGCCAGCACATCAAAGCGCGCGAAGAACCCGCGGCCAAACCGCCAACCGCTCCGGCGTCCGAGCCAGCCGTGTTTGAGATTTAGCCGCCCAAGTCCCGCGCAATCTGCTGCAGCACGCGCATCGCCAGCAGGCGGACCTGGTCGCGGTGGTGGCGGTCTTTCCGCACCGGCACCTGGGTTTCCCAGAAGAAGGTTTTCTCCCACTCCGCGATGGTGGGCAACAGCCGGGCGGGCGCCATCTTGCGCAACCTGGAGAACAACTCCTGCTTCAGGTCCACCATGGCGGGATCGGTGTCGGGGCTGGGAAGGGCTGCCGGGACGATCACCCGCTCGTGCGACTCAGGGTCCATTGGGCGATCGATGGCTTCATGGATGAAGTGCAGTTCCCTTGGGCGTCTTGTCGCCTCCACGACGGAGTTGATCGCGGACCGGACGTAGTGCAAAAACGCGTCCTTGTTCCGCACCGCCTCGCGCGGCGGCCGGCGCCCTTGGCCGCCTTTTTTGGTCCCGCGAATGATGGCCAGGAGTGCCTTTTGCACGACGTCTTCGGCTGAAACGCGGGCAAGCGGCAGCCCGCCCATCCGGCGTTCGGCGAACTCCGCCAGTTTGTTCAGATCCGTCTGAGTCAGTTGATTTAATTGTTGGGTGGTCAGCGCCCGGACTTGGCCATGGCGCCGTGTGAGCGGCGTTTTCATGGCCACTTGTTTGACAGCAAATCGGGCCGTCAAACAAAGCTGCTCTGGCGGCGGGCGGAAGCGCTGCGGGCGAGGGCGCGCCGGCCGTCAGATGGCAGGGGCGGCCGGCGGGGCGCCGGGTCCATCTTCGCCCAGGGCGGGTTGGAGGCGCTGACTCCCCAAACCATTACAACGCTGCTTGAACTCCGTGGCCCGGTCAGCCTCGCGGATCGTGATCAGGTAGGGAAAGAGGGGGCCTAAGTTGGGACGCAGCTTGAGCATAACGGCGGCCTCGTCGCCGAAGAGGGGCATTGCGTGCTCCTTGTTTTTCTTCCGGCGGTAAAAGATGATTCGCTCGGTCCAGTTAACGTCCTCCGCATGGATCGAGGCAACGTCGGTCTGGGAGCCGCCCGTGTGCCACAGCAACTCGTAGGAATCGCGCCGTTCCTGGTTTGTCTCGCGCGCAACAATCCGCCGGTGCTCTTGCTCTGTGATTCAATGCCAGTCATTTCGCCCGCCAGCCGCTCCGTCGTTCTGCCGTTCGTGAGCCGAAACCATGTTCGATGGACATGACACCCCGCCCCCCCCAAGTTTCTTGGAAAAAGCGCGCATTTCGATTGGGTGCGGCGTCAAGGTGAATTGAAGGATACGAAACCATCCTGGACGAGCGTGCTCCGCCTCATCAGCCGAAATTCTGCTGAACGCGCATTCACCGTTTGTGAGACTGTTGTTTCTGCTGAGAGCACAGTCAAAAGCCGCTATGCGAAAATCAATTGCAACAAAACAAAACGGACTTAAACTGAACTATTGATGCAAACAGTGTTCGATGCAGTGAACGTGCTCCGCTGGCATTACGGAATGATTGGACAGCCAAAGAATGCCCAAGTTCCCGCCGTGGAACCCATTGAACGGGCGTTCGCTTTGGCGCTCGGCGTTGCTGACGCGGCGGATTTTGAATGTCTTTGCCCCGTTCTCATTTTTAACAAATGGGATCCTGAAGCGCTCCTGGAGGCCACCTCCGAGAACCTCCGTGGACGGCTCCGGCTGGCTTCGGCCATTGGAATCTTTTTCACCGATCATTCCCGGCTTGGGATGCCTTGGGCAATGGAGACCGTGGTGGCCTTAAAGAGGGTTGCTGTTTTGACCCATCGCTATGCTCTTGAACAAGACCCTTGGAACGACCCAGATGGACCCAACGAGCCCGAAGGACTTTATCTCGAGTTTTTCAGGCCATACGGGCTTTATGTGAACTGGCCCTTGGCGGACTTCTTGAAGCAATACAAATGGGCGATGATCAGAAACCAGAAGCGGGTGGCGCTCATGGTTGAAGCAAAGTCGCCGGAAAGTGTAACTGCCTGAAGTTGTGTGAAGATAATGTGCAAGCATAATGAACTGCCATGAAACTGCAAAAGCCTACCACTCAAGAAAAGCGCGCCCTAAAGGGGGAAACAAACATTGCAGCGTTGTTGAACGCCTTGGATCAGCGCGTTAACGAAAAAGTGACGCTGATCATTGTTGGGAGAGCCTCCTATCAGATTGGCAATGACGAATTTGCTCCCAGACTTCGACATTTGCTTGGTGAAGATGATAAAATTGACGATGAAACAGGCAAGCTGTTCATCACGGAGGACATTGATTGTTTTCACACGGATGCAGCGCAAGCAGTTATCGATGCGGCTCATGAACACTCCTATCTTGCTCAG
>Ga0224555_1004778_pt1 | contig 12092 bp, 8 predicted proteins | sample 714S23034metaG_FD_180687 | JGI IMG/M metagenome (GOLD analysis project Ga0224555, IMG submission 180687) | Peat soil microbial communities from Stordalen Mire, Sweden - 717 S2 30-34 | ecosystem: Environmental > Terrestrial > Soil > Wetlands > Peat | place: Sweden: Norrbotten County, Stordalen...
CCGCCGGCCAACGCCATGAACATTTACGTGGTGGGCAAGCAGTGGATGTGGAAGGCTGAGCATCCGGGCGGGCAGCATGAAATCAACTCGCTGCATGTGCCCACCGGCCGCGCCATCCAGTTGACGCTGATCTCGCAAGACGTGTTTCACAGCTTTTCAATTCCCGCCTTCCGCGTAAAGCGCGAAGCGATTCCGGGCCGCTACACCACGGTCTGGTTTGAGGCCACAACGCCGGGAACTTATCACCTGTTCTGCACGCAATATTGCGGCACCAACCACTCGCAGATGATCGGCGACATCGTGGTGCTGACGCCCGAGGGCTACAGAAAGTGGCTGACCGAGTCCACCAGCGGCGCGTCGCTGGCGCAGAACGGAGAACGGCTCTTTGCCAGCCTAAGTTGCGCGGCCTGCCACAATGCGCGGCCGGATGCGCGCGGGCCCAGCCTGGCCAATGTCTACGGCGCAAAGCTGACACTCGCCAGCGGAGGGACGGCGACCGCCGATGATGCTTATCTGCGCGAAGCGATCCTGAATCCCTCGCAGCATGTAACTCAGGGTTACGCGCCAATTATGCCAACTTACCAGGGCCAAATTAGTGAGGAGGGCGTTATCGCGCTGCTTGAGTACATCAAGAACCTCAACTCCGGCTACCGCATCGAGCAGACGGTGAATACAACCGATCTGCTGCCGGGCAGCGAAGGCAAGGCAGCGCCCGCGGTACCCGCGCATGCCGCGCAAGGAACGGTGAAGCAATGAGCGCCACAATCGTAAGTCTTCCCGATCAATCCACGGCCAGAATTCCTAAGGTGAACTATCTCACCAAAGAGAATGGGATTCTAAGCTGGCTGCTGACCGGCGATCACAAGCGGATTGCGATCCTTTACCTGATTTCGATCACCTTTTTCTTCTTTATCGGCGGGGCGCTGGCGGGGCTTATCCGCCTGGAATTGCTGACGCCGCAGAGCGATCTGATGGCCACCGACACTTATAACAAGGTGTTCACCATGCACGGCGTGGTGATGATCTTTCTGTTTCTGGTGCCTTCGGTTCCGGCCACGCTGGGTAACTTCTTTATTCCGATGATGATCGGCGCCAAGGATCTGGCGCTGCCCAGGGTCAACCTGCTGAGCTGGTATCTCTATGTTGTGGGCGGAATTCTGGTGCTGGTGACCATGATTACCGGCGGCGTAGATACGGGCTGGACGTTCACCACGCCGCTATCAACGCATTATGTGAATACCAACGTGCTTACCACAGGGCTGGCTGTTTTCATTGCCGGCTTCAGCTCCATCTTTACCGGGTTGAACTTTATTGTAACTATCCACAAAATGCGCGCGCCGGGAATGACCTGGTTCCGGCTGCCGCTGTTTGTGTGGGCTCACTATGCGGCCAGCATCCTCATGGTGCTGGGCACGCCGGTGCTGGCTATCGCCATCGTGCTGGTGGCGTTGGAGCGCACCATCGGCATCGGCGTCTTCGATCCGACCAAGGGCGGCGATCCGCTGCTGTTCCAGCACCTGTTCTGGTTCTACTCTCACCCGGCGGTCTACATCATGATTCTGCCCGGCATGGGAGTTATCTCAGAGGTTATTTCCACCTTCAGCCGCAAGCGGGTTTTCGGCTATACGGCAGTGGCTTTTTCGTCGGTGGCCATCGCGGTCTTCGGCTTCTTTGTTTGGGCGCACCACATGTTCATCATGGGCGTTTCAAATTATGCGGTACTGGTGTTTTCGCTGCTGACCATGCTGGTTGCCGTGCCCTCGGCCATCAAGATATTTAACTGGACATTCACTCTCTACAAGGGTTCCATCACCTTCGAGACGCCGATGCTCTACGCCTTCGGCTTCATGGGGCTGTTTACCATCGGCGGTCTTACCGGCGTATTCCTCGGCACCTCGGGCACTGACATTCATCTTACGGAGACTTACTTCATCGTGGCGCACTTCCACTTTGTCATGGTGGGCGGCATGTTGATGGCGTTTCTGTCGGGCATCCACTTCTGGTGGCCAAAGATGACAGGGCGCATGTATCCGGAGAAGATGTCGCAACTGGCGGCGGTGATCACCTTTATCGGCTTCAACTTCACGTTCTTCCCGCAATTCATCCTTGGCGTGCTGGGTATGCCGCGGCGCTACGCTTCTTACCCGCCAGAGTTCCAGATACTGAACGTCTTTTCGACTGCGGGCGCCACTATTCTGGGCGTGGGTTACCTGTTGCCGGTTCTGTATCTTACCTGGTCGCTGAAGTACGGCAAGATAGCCGGAAACAATCCGTGGCAGGCAACGGGGCTGGAGTGGCAGACTCAGTCGCCGCCGCTGACCGAGAACTTTACCGAGATGCCTATCATGGACCACGAAGCCTACGACTACGAGTGGCTGGAAAGCCAGAAACAAGAGAGCCGGAAAGAAACGGAGGTGGACAGTGCCGGATAGCACAGCGATTTCAAATGACGATCCGGTGGCCTCCGGCGAGGCTCATTACGAGCATCCGTCCTATCTGCGCCATCACTTCAATTCAGTCGAACAACAGGCGGATACGGCCAACTTCGCCATGTGGATATTCCTCCTGACCGAAGTTATGTTCTTCGGCGGGCTGTTTACCGCCTATCTTATCTACCGCAATTGGTATTACCCGGCCTTTGTGGCCGCATCGCACCAGTTATCCATTCCGCTGGGCGGGCTGAATACGCTGCTGCTGATCAGTTCCAGCTTTACCATGGCCATGGGCGTGTGGTGCGCGGAGACACGGCGCAAGAGCGGCCTGGTTCTGTGCCTGGTTCTCACCTTCATTCTCGGCCTTGGATTTCTGGGCATCAAGAGCATCGAGTATTCAGAGAAGATCGAGAAGCACCACGTTCCCGGAAACCACTATAGCTTGCAGTCGTTTCTCGATCCTGACTCCGACGCGGCGGCGAAAGCCGCAGGCGACAAGCCGCTGCCACTGGACGTGGCGCGCCACACTGAGATCTACTTCTCGCTCTACTTTGCCATGACCGGCATGCACGCCCTGCACATGATTATCGGAATCGGCATCCTGGGATTCATGATCTTCCGCGCCCGCGCCGGAGCTTACACCTCGGGCCACCTGACATTTGTTGAGAACTTCGGGCTTTATTGGCACTTTGTGGACATCATTTGGATCTTTCTGTTTCCGCTGCTCTATTTGATCAGCAGACACTGACAGCGGACAGTTAACAGTGGACAGTGGTCAGTTGGTTGTTTGCTTTCCAAGGGTTCAAGTTCAGGCGCGAGCTGTGGGTTAATTGCAAACTGCAAGCTGTCAACTGTTAACTGTTAACTGTCCGCTGTCAAAGGATAAACGCCATGAGCGAACCAAAAGAACACGCGCACCACATCGTCAGCCCCAAGGTCTACGTGGTCATTTTCTTTGCTCTTCTGGTGGGCACCGCGACCACTGTTTGGGCGTCGTATGTTGACCTGGGCATCTGGAATCCCATCATCGCGCTGGCCATTGCCTGCACCAAAGCCACGCTGGTGGTGCTGTTCTTCATGCATGTGAAGTACAGCACCAAGCTGACCAAGCTCACGATCTTCGCTGGATTGTTCCTTTTCCTGGCCCTGATCGGCATGACGCTTTCGGATTACATCAGCAGGGCCTGGGGTAGCTGGTAGGACAAAACAGTTGTCAGCTCTCAGTTGTCAGTAGCGGCTGAGCAACGCAATTCGCACGAGGGCTGCCCGATGGGCGGCCCTTATTGCAGGTGCGATTTCGGTAGCATTTTTAGGGCTCCAAGATGATGCCCTTGGATACCAGTACCGAAGCCACGTAGGAGCTTGAGAGCCACAACACCAAGATAGATAGAAGGAGGGCGCCGAAGAAGTATTTCCCTGATCCGCTCGCGGTAACAGTATATTTCTCCCAGGGAAGCTTCACAGGATTAGGACCGTGCGCGATAGCTATCAGGATGATCAAAGCCATGAAAACATAAAAGAGCATTCCCAACTGGGTAGCTTGCGTTGCCGACAAGTAGTAGGACCAACCGTGATTGTTCATGGAATAGATCAGTCCCAATGCAGCGTCGGGTTGGCGCGGTTTGGTTCCTGGAGCAGTTGATTGGCTGGAGAGAGCTGGCGGTGCTGTTTGTGCGCCATGAGCCGAACTACGACAACTGGGAGTGTGCCGCGCCGTGGGCTCGCAAAACGCTCACCGAGCACGCGGGCGACCCGCGTCGCTACCGCTACACGTTGCGCCAACTGGAGCGTGGCGAAACTGCCGACGAGTTGTGGAACGCGGCCCAGCGAGAGATGGTCGAGTCGGGGTGGATGCACAACTACATGAGGATGTATTGGGCGAAGAAGATTCTGGAGTGGGCGCCGGAGCCGGCCACGGCCTTCGACTGGGAGGTGATGCTGAACGACAAATATGAGTTGGATGGGCGCGACCCGAACGGCTATGCGGGCATTGCGTGGGCCATTGTGGGCCGGCATGATCGGCCCTGGTTCAATCGCCCGGTCTTTGGGCTGGTGCGAACCATGATGGCGGCCTCGACGGCGAAAAAATTCGATGCGGAACGGTACATTCGCCAGTACGACGGCGAAGGGGAGAAGCCGGTCGGCTGAGGTTCTGCGGCGGGGGCCGAAGCGTTGCCGGGGAGTGAGTGTTAACAAACGCTAATCCAACTGTCCCGTTTCTGCACTATAATCTGAGCAAATTCCAATCCCGGAAACTGTTTGTTTCGCACTGCGTATTCCATTGGATTCCGCTCATATCCCCCTCAGATGATGAATTGAGAGGGGAGCCCGGAGTCGGATTCCGGACGCGTGTGAATATGAAGACCTTGCAAAAGCATCACGATGAGCCTGCCCTGAGCGGCAAGGCCAATGGAACTGTTTCTGCGATGCGGAACGGTGGGCGAGGCGCTGGATGGCTCGCGGTGGCGGCCGGGGCGCTCGCGGTGATTTGTTCCGCGGCGGCTTTGCCGGCCGGTGCGCAGAGCGCAGCCGCCGAAGATGCGGTGAAAGCGGCGAGGCAACGGTCGAATCTGCCTCCCAGGGTGGTTCAGGCGCAGCGGTTCCTTGCCCAGCGGGGCTGGACGGAGACGCGGGCCGGGGGACGAGTTGCCGCCGGGCATCCGCGCTGGCGGGCGAGTGCGGCAGAAACTCAGTCTCAGACGCCGGCAACCGCGACGTGGCAGGCCCTGGGCCCGGCAGCGGTGATTACGCCGGAGTTTGGGCTGGTGACGGGCCGGGTTTCCGCATTGGCGCTGGATCCGTTGAACACGGGCGGCAACTGTCTGTATGTGGGAACGACCGGCGGCGGGGTGTGGGTGGCGAGCAACGCCGGCGCGGCCACCGCGTCAGTGGTTCTGAATCCGCTGACAGATGCTGTGGGAGCGTTGAGCGGCGCGCAGGACGCATCAATCAGCATTGGCGCATTGACAGTGCAGGCGGGGACGGTGGCAACGTGCGGGGCGACGGGCGTGATCCTGGCCGGTACGGGCGACCCGAACGACAACCTGGACTCCTACTACGGGGCCGGAATTCTGCGTTCGGCCGATGGCGGGCAGAACTGGAGCCTGATTTCCAGAACCGTGGATGTGGAAGAGGGCCTGAGCGGCCAGGACTACAGCTTTGCCGGGGAAGGCTTTGCCGGATTTGCCTGGAGCACGGCGAATCCGCAACTGGTTGTGGCCGCGGTTTCGCAGGCCCGCGAAGGCACACTGGTGGATGCGGACCGGCCCACGACGAGCTACGAGGGCCTTTATTACTCCTCTGACAGCGGAGCCACCTGGCACCTGGCGACCATCACGGATGGAAGCGGAGCGGACGTGCAGGGGCCAGCCTACAGATATCTGCAAGGGCAGCCGGACGGCAATGCCGCGACCGCGGTGGTGTGGAACCCGGTGCGGAATCTATTTATGGCGGCGGTGCGCTACCACGGCTTTTACCAGTCGCAGGATGGCGTGACCTGGACGCGGATGGCCGTGCAGCCAGGGGTGGGGCTGACGACCTCGAACTGCCCCGCAAACCAGGGCAGCCTCGGTTCGCAAGGATGCCCGATCTTTCGCGGCGCGCTGGCGGTGAATCCGCAGACTGGAGACACTTTTGCGTGGTATGTGGACGTGAACAACCAGGACCAGGGGCTGTGGGAGGACCAGTGCGCGGGCGCCTGCGCCAGCCAGAGCATTGCGTTTGCAACGCGGCTGGCGACTGCGCTGCTGGAGACGAGCACCAATCAGGGCGCGGCCACCATTGAGAACGGCGACTACACGCTGGCGCTGGCGGCGGTTCCAGTTCCGGCGCCGGATCAGCAGGATACGGCGCTGCTGGCCGGGGACAACGATCTGTGGAAATGCACGGTGATGTCTGGTTGCGTGTGGCGCAACACGACCAATGCAGGGCAGCCCACGTGCGCCGCGGGAGTGGGTGAGTTTCAGCACGCATTGGGTTGGGGAGGAGCGGGCAATCCGCAGGAGATTTTTGTCGGCAACGACAGTGGGCTGTGGCGCTCTATGGATGCGATCGGAGAGACGGGATCGGCGTGCGCGGCGACGGATTCTCAGCACTTTCAGAATCTGAATGGAAGTTTTCAGAATGCGGACAAGAGCCCGGGTTCGCTGGCGGAAGTGATGAGCATGTCTCAGGTGATCACCACGCCCTACACAATGATGACCGGGCTGGGGACGAACGGAACCGCTGGAGTGAAGAGCGGCACAGGGCCGACGGCGGACTGGCCGCTGATCCTGAACGGCGAGGGCGGCCCGGTGGCCATCGATCCGAGAACCACTACAAACTGGTATGCGAACAACTGGGCGGGAGTTTCCATTTACAAGGGAACGCCGCCGGCAGGCGACACTCCCGGCACGTTCAGCCCGGTGCTTAGCTATTCGGCCGATGCGCTGAATGAGCCGGAGGTGGTTGAGGATGGGCTGACGATGCCCGCGCCGGCGCCGTTTCTGGTGGACCCGGTGGACCCGGAGCAATTGTTGATTGGAACCTGCCGGCTGTGGCGGGGGCCGGCCAACGGCATCGGCTGGAGCACAGGCAACGCCAACGCGATCAGCACGATTCTTGACAGCCCATCGGCCAACGGCCCCTGCGCGGGCGATGCGCTGATTCGCACAATGGCGGCGGCGGCGCTGCCCGGCGGCGGCGAGGTTGTTTACCTGGGCATGTACGGCTCGGCCAGTGGAAACACGAGGCTGCCGGGGCACGTTTGGAGCGTGACCTACAGCCCCGTGGCCGGTGTTTCGCCCGTTTGGCAGCAGCAGGATCTGACGCTGAACCCGCTCACCAACGACAGCAAGACGATGAATGCATACGGCATGGACATTTCCAGCATCTTCATCGACCCTCGCAACCCGACCGGGAACGCTCCCTACACGGTCTACGTGACCGTGGAGGGGATTGCCAGCCTGACAGAGGAAGCGCAGATGGTTTACAGCTCGACCGATGCAGGGGCGCACTGGACGAATCTGACGGGGAACTTGCCTTGGGCCGCGGCCAACAGCGTTGTGGTGGATCCGCAGGACGCCAACACGGTTTACCTTGCCACGGATGCAGGAGTTTATTTCACGACGCAGGTTGGAAGCTGCGCAAACCTGCCGCCTGTGTGCTGGTCGGCATTTGGAACAGGATTGCCGGCCGCGCCGGTGGTGGAACTGAGCGCTGCTCCACTGACGGCGTCTGTGCCGGTTCTGGCGGCGGCGACGTATGGCCGTGGCGTCTGGCAAACTCCGCTGTGGACCTCGGAGACCGGCTTGACCACAGTGATCGCAAGCCCCTCGCCACTGGCCTTTACGACTCCGGCGCCAGTGAGCACCGCCAGCACGCTGACAGTGACCCTGCTGAACACGGGCACCCGGGCCCTGACCATGCCGGCATCGGAGACTGTCATCGGCGGGGAGAACAGCGGAGACTTCAAGGTAACCACGGACAACTGCCGGAGCGCGACCGTGCAATCGGGCGGGAACTGCGCGATTATGGTGACCTTTTCGCCCTCCGCAACAGGCTCCCGCATGGCCCAGATGACCATCTACGCCAATATCTACGGCGGGCAACTGACCGTGGAGTTGAGCGGGACCGGCACACCGGCGGAAAAGGTGACGCTGACCCCCGTAACCTTGAGTTTTGGCGTTGCGCCGGGGCAGACTTCGCAATTGCCCACGGTGCCGGTGAATAGCACTTCCGCTCCGCAGCAGGTGGAAGCAGGCAACAGCAGCAGCACGCCGGTTGCGATTTCAAATGTCGCCGTCACAGCGCCGTTCCTGATTGCGAGCAACTCGTGCGGCACAAGCACCCTGGCTGCGGGCGCCGACTGCCAGGTGATGGTGGAGTTTGCACCCACCCAGAGGGGCGCGGCAACGGGAACGCTGACGTTTACCGATGGGGCCGGAACGCAGACGGTTCTGCTGAGCGGCTGGGCGTCGGCCCCGGCTACAGATACCCTCAACCCCACCGCGCTGAGCTTTCCGGGCACGATCATCGGGCAGATTGCCGCCGCGCAGACCGTGAGCCTGACCAACAGCGGAGACCTGCCGCTGACGGGAATCTCGATCAACGTGAGCGGCCCCTTCACGGAATTGGACAACTGCAACGGCCAACTGGCGGCGAACTCCACCAGTAACTCGAGTTGTGCGATCAGTGTGCAATACGTTCCTACTGTGGCGGGGACGCAAACCGGCACGCTGACGGTCGCGGACGTTACGCGCAGCCAGCCGCAGACGGTGGCTCTCTCTGGAACGGGCCTGCTGCCGCCGGAATTCACTGTCACTCCGCTCCAGTTGACCTTTCCGGCCGCACTGCCCGGCCAAGCCAGCGCGGCGCAAACGGTGACCGTCACCAACGGGGGCAGCATCGCCGCTACTGCGTTGAACCTCGCAGTCGCCGCTCCGTTCAGCCTGACGCAAGACACCTGCACCGGCAACAATCTGGCCGCCGGGGCCAACTGCACGGCCGGGGTGATTTTTACGCCAACCGCGAGCGGGACTGCGACGGGCATATTGACCATTACTTCCGCGTCGGTGAGCAACCCGGCCCTTGTGGCGCTGAGCGGCACCGGCGCGGTTCCGTTCGATTTCACGGTTGCTGTCTCCGGCTCAAATCCCCAAACTGTCTCCAGCGGCCAGACTGCCTACTTCCCGCTGGTTATTACTCCGCTGAACGTCACACAGGGAACATTGACATTCAATTTGCAATGCACTACCCCTGCCGGGAGTGAGTTGTTATGTCTTTTCAACCCTTCACAGAACGTACCGGTCAGCGCCGGAGCCATCGGAAACGTGACGGTGCAGATCTCCACCGGGCAATCAGGGTCGTCCGCGCTCTCGACTGGTTTGTCCCGGTGGCGTGAGCTTCCGCTGGTCTGCGGGTTGGTGTTGCTGCCACTGGCATGGCGGCGGCGCCGGAACGCTCTGCTGCTGGCCGCTCTATTGGCAATCGCGGCGGGCGGCGTGACCAGTTGCGCGTCCTCGGGAGGAGGCTCTGGAGGAAGCCCGAGCAGCCCAACCAGCGTCTCCGGCTCAACCCCGGCGGGAAAGTACCCTGTCTCCGTTATCGTGGCTTGCAACGGTGTGCAGAAGCCCATAACAGTGACGCTGATCGTGGACTGAAGGCCAATGGCGGGCATGGGGGTGGAAACCGTGACGGGCTATACTCTATCTTCGGGCCAACCCCATGAGAGCCCGCAGCCAGACCGTGAAAAGACCGGAAACGGGGAAGACGAGAGAATGACCGCCAAAGTAACCGTGGAAGACGTAAAGCGCGTGGCCGAACTCGCGCACCTGGAACTTAAACCGGAGGAGACTCCGCGCATGTTGCATGACCTGAACGCCATTCTCGACTATGTGGCCGAGTTGAACGAGCTGGATACGACCGGTGTGGTTCCGCTGGCCCAGGTGAGCGAACTCGAAAGCGGGGCAGGCGTGGGCGTGCTGCGCGCCGATGTCGTGCTGCCCTCGCTGGATCGGGCCACCGTGCTGGCGCAGGCGCCGGAGACCGACCAGGTCTTTTTCAAGGTGCCCAAAGTGATTGAGCGCTAAGCTGCGCTTTTCAGGTACCCGTGTGCAGCAAAAGGCCGCAAAACAGGCCACAAAGAGGAGGGTTCCATTGTCCAGCGAAGCCAAACCAGCCGAATCTTATGTTGAAAAGCCCAAAACTCTGGCGGAGTTGCGCAGCGCGATAGCCGCCGGCGCCACCAAGGCAACCGATCTGGCCGCCAGCTACTATGACCGCATTGCAGCCGTAAATCCGCGCCTGAATGTCTACCTGAGCCTGACCAAAGAGCGCGCCCTCGCGCAGGCCGCCCGCGTGGACGATCTGGCTGCCAAGGGCGATCCACTGCCCGCGCTGGCCGGCATTCCGGTGGGCATCAAGGACGTGCTGGTGATGAAGGGCGCGCCGGCCACGGCGGGGTCGAAGATCCTGGAGGGCTATTGCCCTCCCTATGACGCCACGGCGGTGGCCAAGCTGGAGGCGGCCGGCGCGGTGCTGCTGGGCAAGCTGAACTGCGATGAGTTTGCCATGGGCTCGTCCAATGAGAACTCCGCCTACGGGCCGGTGCGCAATCCGGTGGATACGGAGCGGGTTCCGGGCGGCTCAAGCGGCGGCTCGGCGGCAGCGGTGGCGGCCAACATGGCCGTGGCAACGCTGGGGTCAGACACTGGTGGATCGATTCGCCAACCGGCCAGTTTTTGCGGAGTGGTGGGTGTGCTGCCCACTTATGGGCGCGTCTCGCGCTATGGGCTTATCGCTTATGCCTCTTCGCTGGATCGCGTGGGACCATTTGCGGGAAATGTGCGCGACGCGGCCACGCTGCTGGGCGTGATTGCGGGCCACGATCCCAAGGACGCCACCAGCTCGCCGGCTCCGGTGCTGGATTACGCGGCCGAGAGCGACAAGCCGCTCAAAGAACCGGGGAAGGCGGGCCTGCGCATCGGCGTACCGGCAGAGTATTTTGCCGAGGGGCTTGACCCTGAGGTGCGCGCGGCCATTGAGAGCGGCATTGCCGCGCTGGAGGCTGCCGGAGCCCAAGTGAAGCCGGTTTCGCTGCCGAATACCCGATACGCTGTCCCGACCTACTATCTGATTGCCACGGCCGAGGCCAGCGCCAATCTGGCCCGCTTTGATGGCGTACGCTACGGGTATCGCTCGCCTGCATCGGAAACCTTGCTGGCCATGTACCAGCACTCCCGCGACGAGGGCTTTGGCGCGGAGGTCAAGAGGCGCATTCTGCTGGGGATCTACGCGCTGAGCGCCGGCTACTACGATGCGTATTACTTGAAGGCGCAGCAGGTGCGGCGGCTGCTGGCTGAGGAGTATCTGCGGGCATTCGCCGAGGTGGATGCGATTGTAACTCCCACCGCGCCGACGGCGGCGTTCAAGCTGGGCGAGAAGACCGGCGATCCGCTGGCCATGTATCTGGCCGACATTTATACGGTGACGGCGAGTTTGGCGGGCATTTGCGGGGTGACGGTGCCCTGCGGCGCGACCCAGTCCGGTTTGCCGGTGGGCATGCAGGTGCTCGCCGGCCATTTGAACGAGGGCACGGCCTTCCGCGTGGCGCGGGCCGTGGAAGCGGCGAAGCTGTAGGAGCAAGCGGCATGAGGAACGGCGGACGGATTGCGGTTGGGTTGATGGCGGCTCTATTTGCTGCCGCGCAGCTTGTTCAGGCTTCTCCGCGCAAGGTGCATACGGTGGTTTTGGGCGCGGCCAAGAGGGTGCCGTACTCGAAGGCCGGCGACCCGGCCGGCGCGGCTGCCGCCGAGGATGCCTTGAAGATTCGCGCCTTGCTGGTGGACGGCAACCTGAAGGAGTGGACCACGGGCGAGGCCCACGATGTGACGGACCGCAGCTTTGTGGTCAGGCGGGTGATCCGGCTCAATGATTCACTCCCCGGCGACAAGCAGGGGCATTGGGTTTGGCAGCGCGGCCCGTGGCTGCTGGTGGACCGCGTAACCGGCCATGCCACCGCGCTGAAGCTGCCGGACTACGATCCCGGCGTGAGCCAGGTGAGCTGGTTCCGCGACTATGGAGCCTATTGCGGCGTGATGGCCAGCGGCAAGAGCCTGTATGCCGTGGTGGCCCAGGTGGCGGCGCGCAAAGCCGTGTTGGCAAAGAAGCTGGCAGCGTTCG
>Ga0224555_1004782_pt1 | contig 12084 bp, 9 predicted proteins | sample 714S23034metaG_FD_180687 | JGI IMG/M metagenome (GOLD analysis project Ga0224555, IMG submission 180687) | Peat soil microbial communities from Stordalen Mire, Sweden - 717 S2 30-34 | ecosystem: Environmental > Terrestrial > Soil > Wetlands > Peat | place: Sweden: Norrbotten County, Stordalen...
CGGAAATCCAGGCCACCGATTCCACCCGCAACGGATGCAGTCCGAATAAGGCCGCCACCGCGAAACTGCGCCAGCGCGCGCCGGTCATCCTTTGCAACAGCAGGAAAAGCAGCGCGGTGTTGAGGGCATGCAGCAGGACGCTCGTGGCGTGGTGGCCCGTCGGGTCCAAGCCGAACAACTGGCCGTCCAGCAAATGGGACATCCAAGTGACAGGATGCCAGTTGGCGCTTTCCGTGTTCGTCCAGGCCCACTTGAGGCTTTCCCACGTCAACCCCTGCTTGACGCGCGGGTTTTGCCAGGCGTAGGTTGTGTCGTCCAGATTGACAAATCCGTTGCGGAGACAGGGCAGAAATGTTCCCAGGACGAGGCAAAACAGCAGAATTGCCAGCAAGGGGCCGCGCTCGGCGGACGTGGTTTTTTGGCAGCCAACAGCCATAAGTCGTTGCGGGCAAAAAGATGGGGCTGAACGCAGGCGAAAGGAAGCTGTTTTTGCGCTCTTTCGCCTTTCCTTTCCATGCCCGCCCGGCAAAAAATGAGGCGCTTTTGCCAATCCAGGGCAAGTGATTGCGCTCAGGTTGCGTATGTTGAATTCGGTTCGATGCCCCAATCATCCGACGCAGAGCGATGAGCAAGAGCAGGCCATTGCCAGGACCAAAACATGATATGAATACGACGTTGAATGCAACCAGATCATCCCGGAGCGCCAGCGCGACCCCGGCCAGGATTTCTGACACGGTCACCGCGGCCGATGTCGCAAAAATGATGGACCGCTACGAATATCCGGCGGAGACCCGCGAGATCATCCAGTCCGAAAGGCTCCTGCCCCCGGGCGTCCTGAGCCGGTTGCAAGCCTCCTATCCGCAATCCTCCGGGCTTCTGGAATCGCGCCCTTTTCTCTTCCACAACCGCGAACAATACTCCGGCATCGAGGGGTTCCGGGAAGTCGCGCGGATTCTGGCCCAAAACGGCATTCAACTCCGTTCCATCCCGGAGCGCGAGCTTTTCGTGCAGGTGTATCGGTTCAAGGCCTCGCGGCACATCTTGAACAGCATCAACTGGGATAACTACGAGCCGGATTCCATGTTTCAACTCGTCTTCCCCCAGCCGGACATGATGCGCAAGAAAGTGACCGCCGATTACCTGGCCGCCAAGACCGAGGCCGCGCGCCAGCAGGTGATTGAGGATTACATGCAGGAGACCAATCCGCACGATGGCAAGCAGTTGCTCAACAAGCCGTGGATCGAGACCGACGACGGCGGCATCGAAATCCTGGAGGGCAGCCAGCACAAGTATCCCTCCTGCCAATTGATCTTCGATCATACCACGCAGAATTGTTTCGCGTTTTGCACTTATTGCTTCCGCCATGCGCAAGTGCGCGGCGATCACGACATGTTCATCCAGGAGGACATCCCGCAGATTCATAAGTATCTGAGGCTGCATCCGGAGGTGACGGACATTCTGATCACCGGCGGCGACGCGGGGTATCTGCCGGTGGAGCGCATGCGGCAATACGTCATGCCCATCATCGAGGACCCCGCCCTGCTCCACATCCGGGCCGTCCGCCTCGGCTCGCGCATGCTGACCTTCCAGCCCGAATTCATCCTCAGCCGGAAATACGACAAGATGCTGGCCTTGTTCGACACCCTGCGCGAGAACGGCGTGCAGCTTTGCTGGATGGCTCATTTTTCGACTCCGCGCGAAGTGCTCAATCCCAGCACCCTGGCCGCCATCCGCCGGCTGCAGAATCACGGCGTGGCGGTGCGCAGCCAAAGCCCCATCATGAACCATGTCAGCCTGTTCATGGACAAGAACGGCAAGGTGGACGTGGAACGGTCCGCCCGCAACTGGATTGACCTGGCCCACGTCCTGGCCGCGATTTCGGTTCGGTTTCATTCCATGTATTGCGCGCGGCCCACCGGCGAGTATCACTACTTTGCCGCCCCGCTGGCGGACATTTCCAAGGTCTTCAACCTGATTTACCGCTCGCTGGCCTCCCTGCACCGCCCGTCGCGTTACATCACCATGACCACTTCCGCCGGCAAGGTCTCCATTTTGGGCACGGCCGAGGTCAAAGGCGAAACGGCCTTCGTCTTGCAATTCAACGAAGCCCGCAACATGGATTGGATGGACAAGGTTTTCCTGGCCCGGTACGATGCCAAGGAAACACGGGTGGACAAATTGATTCCTCTGGACACCCCCTCGTTCTTTTACGAAAAAGAGTTGAAAGCGATTGAAAATGAATTGGGCGAAATCCAACGGAAACACTTCCCCGCAACCGCCGGCGCAAAGGCGGGACTGTGATCAACAAACAGTCTGCATCCCCGGCCGCCGCCGTGGCCGACATCCCCGACGGGGCGGCGGTGATGATTGGCGGTTTTGGCGAAGCGGGCAGCCCCATCGAGTTGATCCACGCCTTGATTGACCAGGGCGCCCGCAATCTGACCGTCATTAGCAACAACACCGGCAGCGGGCGCGTCGGCCTGGCGGCCTTGATCGCCCACCGGCAGGTCCGCAAGATGATTTGCTCCTATCCCCGCAGCGCCAATTCGATGGTCTTCCCCGAACTCTTCCGGCGCGGAGAAATCGAGCTGGAGCTGGTGCCGCAAGGCACCCTGGCCGAACGCATCCGGGCCGGCGGCGCGGGCATCCCGGCCTTTTACACTCCCTCCGCCGTCGGCACGCTGCTGGCCGCCGGCAAGGAAACACGGCAATTCGACGGGCACGATTACCTTATGGAGCGCGGCCTGCGGGCGGATTTCGCCCTGGTCAAGGCCGCGCGGGCCGACCGCTACGGCAACCTGGTCTATAACAAAACCGCGCGCAACTTCGCCCCCGTCATGTGCATGGCCGCGGCCATCTCCATCGTACAGGTGAAGGAATTGGTTGCCGTGGGCGAAATAGACCCGGAGACGGTCGTCACCCCCGGACTTTTTGTCCAACGGCTGGTCGTGGTGGCCAACCCGGCCCAGGAATCCCAACTCGTCAAGGAGAACGCATGTTACCCATAACCCCACCCGCCAAGCCGCTCGCGCAATGGAGCCGCGAGGAAATGGCCCGCCTCGTCGCGGCGGACATACATGATGGCGCCGTCGTCAACCTGGGCATCGGCCTGCCGGAATTGGTGGCCCAATTCGTGCCCCCCGGACGCGAGGTGATTTTTCAGACGGAGAACGGGCTGCTGGGCATGGGACCGGCCCCGGCCCCCGGACAGGAAGACCCGGAGTTGATCAATGCCGGCAAAAAGGCCGTCACCGCCATTCCCGGCGCCGCCTATTTTCATCACGCCGACAGTTTCGCCATGATCCGCGGCGGACACATTGATATTTGCGTGCTGGGCGCCATGCAGGTTTCCGGCCGGGGCGACCTGGCCAACTGGTCCACCGGCGAAGCCGGCGCCATTCCGGCGGTGGGCGGGGCCATGGACTTGGTGGCGGGGGTCAAAACGATCTACGTCCTGACCGAGCATACCACCCGCAAGGGCGAGCCAAAAATCGTGGCCGCCTGCGCTTATCCGCTGACCGGCAAAGGCGTTGTCAACCGAATCTACACCAATTTGGCCATCATGGACGTCACCCCGCAAGGGCTGGTGGTCCGCGCCCTCGCGCCCGGCCTGGACTTTGAGGCCGTGCGGGAAAAAACCGCCGCGCCGTTGACGGATGGCCGCGCGGCCCAATAATCCGCTTCCCATTTATGACCCACGAATCCTCACTCAGCCAACAACTCTATGAAAGGGCCTTGCGCGTGCTGCCGGGCGGCGTCAGCCGCAACGCGGTGCTGCGCCGTCCCTATCCCCTCTACGCGCAGCAGGGCGAGGGATGCTACTTGACAGACATGGAAGGCCGACGGCGCATTGACTTCGCCAACAACATGGCTTCGCTCATTCACGGCCACGCTTTTCCGGCCATGGTGGAGGCGGTGGCCCGGCAATTGCACAAAGGCACCGGGTTCACTTGCGCCACGGAAGTCGAAATCCAATTGGCCGAGCATATCACCGGCCGCACCCAGGGTTTCGACAAGATTCGTTTCGTCAATTCCGGCACGGAGGCGGTCATGTGCTGTCTCAAAGCCGCCCGCGCTTACACGCGCCGGCCCAAAATCGCCAAGGTGGAAGGCGCCTATCACGGCCTCTACGATTATGCCGAGGTGAGCCAGACGGCCCAGCCCTCCAATTGGGGGGACCCGGCGCAACCGCCCAGCCTCCCCGTCGTGCAAGGCACGCCGCGCTCGGCCCTCGACGAGGTGGTGGTCATCCCGTTCAATAATCCGGCCGCCGCGCTGGCCATTCTGGACCGCCACGCCGAGGACCTGGCTTGCGTGCTGGTGGACCTCATGCCCCATCGCGTTGGGTTCATCCAAGCCACCAAGCCCTTTATCACGGCCCTGCGGAATTGGACCCAACAGCACGGCGCGCTGCTGGTTTTTGACGAAGTCATCACCTACCGTTCCAACTATGGCGGCGCGCAGGAGTGGTTCCATGTCCGGCCCGACCTCACCGCGTTGGGCAAAATGATCGGAGGCGGCTTCCCGGTTGGGGGCATCGCGGGCCGGAACGAGGTCATGGACGTTCTGAATCCGTTGGCGGAAAAGGTTCTTTTCCCCCATTCCGGCACCTTCTCCGCCAATCCCATCACCATGACGGCGGGCCTGGCGGCGATGGAACATTTCGACCGTGAAGCAGTCCTGAAACTCAACCGCCTGGCGGACGTGGCCCGGCGGCAAATCAGCGAGGCCATCCGCGCCGCCGGCATTCCGGCGTGCGTGACCGGCGGCGGTTCGATCTTCCGCATTCATTTCAAAGCCCAGCCGCCCACAAACTATCGGGAAGCCTATGTCACGCCGGAGGCGAACCGCCTCATCAAGGCGCTGATGGACCATGCGCTGGACGAAGGCGTCATGCTCATCGGCACCTGTTCCGGCACGCTTTCCACCCCCATGACCCAAGTGGAAATTGACCGCCTGACGGAAGTCCTGCTGTCGGGTTTCCGCAAAATCAAAGCCATGCCGGAGCTGGCCGCGACCGAGAAGCTGGCAGGGAGCAAAGCATGAACGAAGCCTTTATCTGCGACGCCATCCGCACACCCGTGGGCCGTTACGGCGGCGCCTTGGCCTCCATCCGAGCCGATGATTTGGCCGTCCTGCCCATTCAAGCGCTCATGGAGCGCAACAAAAGCGTGGACTGGGCGGCGGTGGATGACGTGATTTTTGGCTGCGCCAATCAGGCGGGCGAAGACAACCGGAACGTCGCGCGCATGGCCGCCCTGCTCTCCGGCCTGCCTCAATCCGTTTCCGGCTTCACCGTCAACCGCTTGTGCGGATCGGGCATGGAAGCCGTGGCCTGCGCCGCCCGCGCCATTTTCGCCGGCGAGGCGGACCTGCTCATCGCCGGCGGCGTGGAAAGCATGTCCCGCGCCCCCTTCGTGATGCCCAAGGCCACCGAAGCGTTCGCGCGGCAGACGGAACATTACGACACCACCATCGGCTGGCGGTTTGTCAATCCACGGATGCAGAAACGCTACGGCGCCGATTCCATGCCCGAAACGGCGGAGAACGTGGCCGCGCGGTTTTCCATCAGCCGGCAGGACCAGGATGTGTTCTCGTTTTGGAGCCAGCAAAAGGCCGCCGCCGCCCAGGCCGATGGCCGTCTGTCCGAGGAGATCATTCCGGTCACCATTCCCCAGCGCAAAGGCGACCCCGTCATCGTGTCGAAAGACGAGCATCCCCGCGCCACCAGCCTGGAAAAACTGTCTCAATTGAAACCCATTGTCCGCCCGCAAGGAACGGTCACCGCCGGCAACGCCTCCGGCATCAACGACGGCGCGGCCGCCCTGCTGGTCGCTTCCCAAGCCGCCGTGACCAAGTACGGACTGACGCCGCGCGCGCGCATTTTGGGTTCCGCCGCCGCCGGGGTGGAGCCGGCCATCATGGGATTCGGTCCGGTGCCGGCCACGCGGAAACTTCTCAAGCGTCTCGGCCTTACGCTGGACGACATGGCCCTCATTGAGTTGAACGAAGCCTTCGCCGCGCAGGCGCTGGCGTGCTCGCGCGAACTGGGTCTGGCCGACAACGATCCGCGCCTCAATCCGCAAGGCGGCGCGATTGCCTTGGGCCATCCTTTGGGCATGAGCGGCGCGCGCCTCCTGACCACCGCAACCCATCAACTCGGTCGAACCAACGCGCGTTACGCCTTATGCGCCATGTGCATCGGCGTCGGCCAGGGCATCGCCGTGGTATTGGAGAATTGCGGAAAAACCTCCGCCGTTCATTAGCATCCTGACCCCGGCAAATTATTTCGGCGCAGGCCTTTAGGATTTTGGAAGGCCGGCCGCGGGCTTGCGCTGGAAGATGACCACGAAGCGATGGCCCAGCGGCACGCGCTGGAAGCAATCCGGCCCCCACACGCACACGTTGGGCGGGAACGTCACCACGCCGCACGGATCGTACTCGCTCTCCGTATAGCGCATGAACCAGTTCTTGATCTCGTCGAAACCAAAGGGCGAGTAGGGCAGCCAGGAATAAATCGTGTTGACAAAAACCACGTAATCCGGGCGTCCGCGCTCCACTTCGGACATCATCTCCCTGGTCATGCGCTCGCGAAAAGGCTGGGGCTGCACCAGGTCGTACATGTAAATGTAGCCCGTGACCGAGCGCCGATGCGCGTAAAAAAGCAGCTCCGGCTCCGAGCCGAGCACCGCGAAGGTGGCCCCGGCCGGCGAATGGCTCTTGAGGTAGCCGGCCACGACGGGATAAACCTGGAAGTCGTTGGAGGGATACATCAAGGCGGCCGCTTCCTCCGGCCCCCACAACGCGAACGGAACAAGATGACACCAGGCGACCCCGGCCCAAATCAGCCCAAAGAGAATCCACGGCGCGCCGCGCGCCAGCGCCCACCGTTGGGCCGCCAGCCACGCCGCGACCGGCACCAAAGCCCGCGCGGCCAGGAGCGAGACCACCGGCAGCATCAGCACAAAATAATGGTTGGTAAATTGAAGCGTGGGGCAGACCGACACGGCGGAGAAAAACAGCAGCGACAGGAAGAAAAACTTCTCCTCCGCGCGGCCCCTGGCCATCAGCACGGGGACCAACCCCGCCAGCGCCAGGTCCCAGAAGACCCCGTCCCAGGTGACGCGGGCGAAATAGTTGCCCAGCCTTATCTTGCCGTCCGCCCAGCCGATGGCCGTGGCGTGGGCTTGCGCGTAGGTGACAGTCCACCACCAGAATTTGTCCCACACCCCGGCCCGCCACAGAATCAACCCTGTCAAGACAATCGGCGCCGCCACCCCCGCCGCGTAGAGCGCCAGGCGCGCGCCTTCCGTCTTCCCGTCCGGCGGTCGCCGCCGCCGCGCCGTCCATAGAATCAAGACGAGGCCGAAAAACGCGAACGCGCCGCCGGGCTGTTTCATCAGAAACGCCAGGCCGAAGAGCGCGCCGCTCCAGAAATAGCCGGCCCGGCCGCCTCTTTCCTGCGCGCGCAGCAGCACCAGGATCGCGCCCAGCGCCGCCAACACCACGAAATGCGTCGCGTGCGCGTTGAAGCCCTGCACGCGCGGACTGAGCGACAAAAGGGCGTAAGCGGCGCAGGCGGCCACCGCGCCCGCGCGGTCAAGAAAGCGCCGGCCCACAAAATACAGCAGCACGACGGCTCCAAAATTGACCAGCATGAAACCCAGGCGGATGCCCGCGCTGTTGTGGCCGAACACCGCCATGATCAAGGCGTAAGCGGCGTAAATGCCCGGCATCTTCATGTTGTACGCCAGTTGGTAGGGCGGCACTCCCTCCAGCATCAATTGCCCGGCATAGGCATATTCCCCCTCGTCCCGCTCCAGGGGCAATGACAGCAGGCGGACCCGCACCGTGGCCGACAGAGCCAGAATCAGCACAAGACACAGCGCGGGCCAATACTTCCGCCACGGGTTCACGCGCGGCGGCTCCGGCAATATGGGCTCGAGGATCATAGGGCGGATTTGGGAAGGCCGGGGGCGGCCTTGCGTTGGAAGATGACCACGAAACGGCGGCCAAGCGGAACTCGCTGGAGGCAATCACTCCCCCAGAAGTATTGGTGCGGCGCATAAGTCACCACGCCGCAGGGAACATACTCGTTCTGTGTATAAGCCATCAGCCAGTTTCGAATCGTGTCCCAACACGCGGCCGGATAGGGCAGCCAGGAAAGAACCTGGTTGACAAAGACCACATAATCCGGCCGGCCCCGCTCCACTTCGGAAATCATTTCCGCCTCCATTTGCCGGCGCATCGGTTGCTCCTGCACCACGTCATACATGTAAATATAGCCCGTGACCGAGCGCCGATGCGCGTAAAAAAACAACTCCGGTTCCGAGCCCAGAACCGCCAGGGTGGCCGTTGGGGGCGAATGGCCTTTAAGATAATCGGCGATGACGGGATAGACTTGGAAGTCATTGATGCCATAAGCCTGGGCGGCGACTTCCCGCGGACTGGACAGAAAGAAGGAGTCGCGGCACGACCAGGCGACCCCGCCCCACATCAGGCCAAAAAGAATCCACGGCGCCCCGCGCGCCAGCGCCCGCGGTTGGGCCGCCAGCCCGGCCGCGGCCGCCTCGCAGGCCCGGGCCGCCAGAAGAGCGACCACCGGCAGCATCAGCACAAAATAATGGCTCGTAAAATGAAACGTGGGACAGACCGACGCGGCGGAAAAAAACAGCAGGGACAGAAAGAAAAACTTCTCCTCCGCGCGGCCCTTCCGTGACACCAGCCAGATCACTCCCGCCAGCGCCAGCGCCCAGAATAATTCGTCCCAAGCCCAGTGCGTCAAAGGCGAGGCCAGCCGTTCCTTGACAAATTTCCACGGCAGCGCCGTGGCGTGAACGCGCGCGTAAGCCACCGTCCACCACCAGAATTTCCCCCACACGCCGGCCCGCCACAGAACCGCTCCTGTCAACACTATCGGCGCGGCCACTCCCGCCGCGCAGGCCGCCAGGCGCGCCCCGTCCCTCCTCCATTCCGGCGGCCTCCGGCGCGCGGCCTCCCACAGCAGGAGCGTGGCTCCGAAAAAAGCGAAGGCGCCGCCCGGCTGTTTCATCAGGAAAGCGATCCCAAACAGCGCGCCGCTCCAGAAAAATCCCCCCAGCCGCCCGCGCTCCCGCGCCCGCAGCAGCGCCAGCGTCGCCGCGAGAACCGCCAGGACCACAAAATGGGTGGCGTGCGCGTTGAAGCCTTGCAAACACGGGCTGAGCGATAAAAGGGCGTAAGCGGCGCTGGCGGCCACCGCGCCCGCGCGGTCAAGAAAACGGCGGCCCAAAAAATACAGCAACACGATGGCCGCCATATTGACGAGCATGAAGCCCAGGCGGATGCCCGCGCTGCTTTGGCCGAAGACCGCCATGATCAAGGCATAAGCGGCGTAAACGCCCGGCATCTTCATGTTGTACACCAATTGGTACGGCGGCACCCCCTCCAAAATCAATTGCCCGGCGTAAGCGTACTCGCCCTCGTCCCGCTCCAGGGGAATGGAGAGCAGGCGGATTCGCACCCCCGCCACCAAGGCCAAAATCAGCAGAAGCCACAGCGCGGGCCAAAACTTCCGCCACGATCTCATGCGCGGCCGCGCACGAAACGCTCCATGCGGTCCAGGCCCTTCTCGATGTTTTCCATGCTCGTGGCGTAGCTGATGCGGATGTAGTCGCCGGCCCCGAAAGCGGTGCCGGGCACGGCGGCGACCTTCTCCTTCTCAAGCAGTTGGGCGCAAAAATCCAGCGAGCCAAGCCCCGTTTGGGAGATGTTCGGGAAAAGGTAGAAGGCCCCTTTGGCATTGACACACGAGATGCCGGGCATGCTGTTGAGCCGCTTCCAGGCAAAGGCCCGGCGGCGGGCGTATTCCGCCAGCCAGACCGGCAAATGGTCCTGCGGCCCGTTCAACGCCGCCACCGCTCCTTTTTGGGCGAAGGAAGTCGGGTTGCTGGTGCTGTGGCTCTGAATGGCGTCCATGGCCTTGGCGATGGGTTCCGGCGCGGCCGTCATGCCAATGCGCCAGCCGGTCATCGAATAAGCCTTGGCCAATCCGTGAACAATAATGGTGTGCGCGTAATGTTGCGGGGAAAAACCGGCCACGCTGGCATGTTGGGCGCCGTCATAAACCAGCTTCTCGTAAATCTCGTCGCTCATGATCAGCACGCCCTTTTCCAGGCAGACGTCTCCCAGCGCCTTGAGTTCGTCCGCGCTGTAAAGCGAGCCGGTCGGATTGCTGGGGGAATTGAGAATGAACAGGCGCGTGCGCGGCGTCATGGCGGCGCGCAATTGCGCGGGCGTGATTTTGAATTCCGTCTGGTCGCTGGTTTGGATGATGACCGGCGTGGCCTCGGCCAGGTGAACCATTTCCGGGTAACTCACCCAAAAGGGCGCCGGGATGATCACCTCGTCACCCGGATTGCACGTGGCCAGGACGACGTTGCAACAGGCGTGCTTGCCGCCGCAGGAAATGATGATCTGCGACGGCTTGTAGTCCAGTCCGTTGTCGCGCTTGAATTTGTCCGCCGCCGCCCGGCGCAATTCCGGGAGGCCGCTGCTGGGGGTGTATTTGGTGAAGCCGTCGCGCAAGGCCTTGATGGCCGCCTCGACAATGTGCGGCGGCGTCGCGAAATCCGGCTCGCCGGCGCCGAAGCCGACGACATCAAGGCCGTCGGCCTTCATTTGTTTAGCCTTGGCGTCAATGGCCAGGGTCAGCGACGGAGTGAGTGAGGCCGCGCGGCGTGAAATTAAATAATTCATAGAGCCGGACATCAATACCGCCAACGCGAAAAAAGTTCAAGGCCCGGCGTCTTTTTTTTCCGTTCTGACAAAATCCTGCAAGACATGCATGCATTTGAACTCCCGGCCCGTTTTTTTGAAAAACGGCTGTTTTTTCAAGCCTTGCAAGGCTTTCCGAGAGAACCCCTTGCGGAAGACGTAATAGTTTGACAGCCAAAAACGGCCCTCAAACGGGGCTGTTTGGCGGAAAAACAGGGGGGCCGCGCCCAAAAAATAACATTTTTTCTTGTGTTTTTTCTGTTTTTAGGGATTTCTGGCCTTGCAAGCTCTTCCTGCCCAGGAACTTGCGGGAATCGGACCCCTCCTAAAAAAATCGCGCCTAAAAACCTACCGTAGGTTTTTGTCTTTTGGGGCGCCATGCCATAATCGCGCAATGAATAATGTAAATATGATTGTTAATGGTAATGAAAACATCGCTCCCGGCGGTGGGACTCAAACGCCCGGCGCCGGCCCCGGCCCCGCCTTCACCCGCGGAGGCACCGGAAAAATCGCCCGGCTGCCCCTGGACATCCGCGTGGAACTGACCCGCCGCCTGCGCGATGGCCGGCCGGGCAAGGAGTTAATCCAGTGGCTCAACGGGTTGCCGGAAGTCCAGGCCGTCCTGCAGGCGCAATTCGATGGCAAGCCCATCAGCAAACAGAACCTCGCGAAATGGCTCAAGCACAGCTTCCATCAGGCCGTGCAGGAAGAAACCATACGGCACGAGGTCGGGGTGGTGCTCAAGGAAATCGGCGGCCTGAAAGAGACAGCCAAGGAGGGCCTGAGCGATCAACTGGCCTTTTATCTGGCCGTCCAGGTGGCGCTGGAATTCAAACGGTTGAAATCGGCCCCGGACGAGGCCGGCCGGGCCAAGCTTCGGCGCGAGTTGACGGCCAACGTGGTGGCGCTGCGGCGCGGAGACCTCGATCTTGAACGCCTGCGCCTGCAACGGGAAAAATGCGGCCTGCGCCACAAGACCAAAGAGGAGCTTGAAGCGGAATTCTGGAAGTGGGCCGAAGACAACATCAACCGCGACGAATTCTGCCGCCGCCGCTGCTTCACCTACGAACAAAGGGAGGCGGCCGTTGACAAGATTCTGGGCATCACGCCGCAGGAACGCCATGAGACCGTCCCCCCGGAATCCTCCGCTCCCGCGGGTGAGACTGCGGGAACTGAGTCATCCGTGGTCAACCCTGGTCAACCCTAGCCTGGATTTCCACGGACAACAGTTGACCTAAGCTGGCGGCGTGTTGTTGCGGCCATCGTAGGTTGTCAGGCGCAAGGGCAATCCGTTCCACCAGGGCACGGCAATGCGCTTTTCCATGAGAT
>Ga0224555_1004783_pt1 | contig 12082 bp, 14 predicted proteins | sample 714S23034metaG_FD_180687 | JGI IMG/M metagenome (GOLD analysis project Ga0224555, IMG submission 180687) | Peat soil microbial communities from Stordalen Mire, Sweden - 717 S2 30-34 | ecosystem: Environmental > Terrestrial > Soil > Wetlands > Peat | place: Sweden: Norrbotten County, Stordalen...
TTGCCGCCTCCCGGCGCCAGAATTGCTTCCTCCGCGCCAGAATGTGTTCCAGCCGCCGGCACGGTTGCCGGGGCGGCAGAGGAAGATTCACCCTGCATGAAGCCCCCATCTCCTTGATTGAAAACACGTTCCGCGCAAGGCCCTGGGAGCCGGCCGCGAGCGGGCCACGAACCGAAAAAGCTCAAAAAAACAGTTGACCCAAAAGCCGACTGGGTATACATTCATGAGTGCCATCCATTAATGGGCAGATTGCAGTGTGCAATTTTGCGCAGACGTCTGTAGTTTTCCGCATCATAATCTGAGCCAAGGCTCATCTGTTGATGCCCCGGTGCGTTTTTAATTTCCACCGGAACGGGAATACAGGGTGCATGGTTCCCAAGGCGGCAATCTGTATCTCCGATACGGCATGAGGCCTGTTCCATAGTGTGCATTTGTGCGTCAAGATTTTTTAGCTGGACGCTCAGTTTGTGCGTCTAAGCCTTGGGAGTGGCAATTTTGGGCAGCCCTCGATTGTATTGGCTCCCCTGCTGCACCGGCGGCGCGAGGTAAGTCCGGCCGGGCAGGAAACTGAAAAAGGAGAGATTCGCAATGCGTTCCGATTTAGTATTTGGGGCACTTTCTCATGTGTCCAATCGCTACCAGCTCTGTCAACTGGCCAGCAAGGCAACCCGGAAGTTGCACAAGCCGAATACACGGCTACAGGACACGGCCAATGAGGTCTTTGCCCGCTTCCAAACTGTCAATCCTGGTTCGTTGGCTCCCTTTGAGGAGTCTGCGGCCCAGCCGGTCGAGCAGCGCCGCGCCGCCTGACGGCGACTCCCGAAGGTATAGTTGAGCGTGGCTACGGTTTCAAGGCGGCTTCCCATCAGAAGGCAGCCGCACTTCTCCGGAGTTTACCTGCTCCACTGGATTTCGGGAGATGCTTCAAACGCTGCCCGCATCGGCAACTTTTTTGAACTCCCGCCTGGTTTTCCTCTGGAGCACTTCCCCCTCTCGCATCTCCTCACACCCATCCCTCCTTATTGCAGGTGAACATGACCATCGCTGAACTAAAAGAGAAGAACATCACCGAACTGAGCCGCATAGCGCGTACCCTGGAAATCCCAGGCACCAGCGGCCTTCGCAAACAGGATCTGATCTTCAAGATTCTTCAGGCACAAAGCGAAAAGGAAGGCCACATCTTTGCCGAGGGCGTACTCGAGATTCTGCCCGACGGCTACGGCTTCCTTCGCTCCCCCGACTACAACTATCTGCCCGGCCCCGACGACATCTACGTCTCGCCCTCGCAGATTCGCAAATTTGATCTCAAAACCGGCGACTCGATCTCGGGCAATGTGCGTCCGCCCCACGAGGGCGAGAAGTATTTTGCCCTGGTCAAGATCGAGGCCATCAACTTCGAGTCGCCCGAGGAGACGCGCAACAAGATTCTCTTCGATAACCTCACCCCGCTCTATCCCCAGGAACGCCTCAAGCTGGAGACGGTGCGCGAGGCCATCAGCGGCCGGGTCATGGACCTGTTGACGCCGGTGGGCAAGGGCCAGCGCGGCCTGATCGTCGCTCCGCCCCGCACCGGCAAGACCATGCTCTTGCAGTCGCTCGCCAATTCCATCACCGCCAATCACCCTGAGGTGGTGCTGATCGTGCTGCTCATCGACGAGCGCCCCGAGGAAGTCACCGACATGCAGCGCTCGGTGAAGGGCGAAGTCATCAGCTCCACATTCGATGAGCCGGCGGCGCGCCACGTACAGGTGGCCGAGATGGTCATCGAAAAGGCCAAGCGCCTTGTCGAGCACAAGCGCGACGTGGTCATTCTGCTCGATTCAATCACTCGTCTGGCCCGCGCCTACAACACCATTGTGCCTCCTTCGGGCAAGGTGCTGTCGGGCGGCGTTGACTCCAACGCCCTGCAGCGGCCCAAGCGCTTCTTCGGCGCAGCCCGCAATATCGAAGAGGGCGGTTCGCTCACCATCATCGCCACCGCTCTCGTTGACACCGGCTCGCGCATGGATGAAGTCATCTTCGAGGAGTTCAAGGGTACCGGCAACATGGAAATCATCCTGGACCGCAAGCTGGTAGACAAGCGCGTCTTCCCGGCCATCGACATCCAGCGCTCCGGCACCCGCAAGGAAGAGTTGCTCATCCCCAAAGAGGATTTGCAGCGCATCTGGATTCTGCGCAAGGTGCTGAATCCGCTGTCGCCGGTCGAGGCTATGGAGTTGTTGATCAGCCGCCTTGAAAAAGTGCGCAACAACGCCGAGTTCCTGGCCAATATGAACCAGTTGTAAGGCTGATTGACGGGCTGTTTCGGAACGCTTGTTGCTTTGAAAGGGCGCGGCTTCAGCCGCGCCGCCGAGACGGCTCGAAACTGGCAGGCCGGGACTTTAGCCCCTGAGGTTTGCTTTTGCTGGATGGGTTCAATTCTTGGCCCCTTCCCCGATTTGCCGTCCACTGGTAAGATAAGAAAGTCGTGGGGCTGTAGCTCAGCTGGGAGAGCGCCTCGTTCGCAACGAGGAGGCCAGCGGTTCGATCCCGCTCAGCTCCACCAAACCATCCACTCCATGAACCAGCGCTCCTCGACGAAGGTGAGCGGTTGCCCCTGACCATATCCCAGCCTGAGATTCCCATTGCGGCGCAAGCTCCGCTCTGCGTCGATCTGGACGGTACGCTGGTCAAGTCGGATACGCTCGTCGATTCCCTGCTGGTGCTTTTGCGCACCCGTCCGGCGCTGGTGTTCAAGCTTCCCGGTCGTCTTCTTCGCGGCAAGGCGGCGTTCAAGGCATTCTTCTCCGAATCCATCTCTCTCGATGTGGCGCATCTGCCCTACAACCGCAAGCTGCTCCAGTTTTTACAGGAGGAGCGAGCGCGGGGCCGCGCAATCTACCTGGCTACCGGCGCGGATATGGCCGTCGCCCGCCGCGTTGCTGCTCATCTGGGCATCTTTAGCGGAGTGTTGGGCTCGGACGGCACGACCAACCTGACCGGAAACAGGAAGCTCAACGGCTTGCGCAGCCGCCTGGGCTCCGGTCCATTCGGCTACATAGGCAACGACACGCCCGATCTGCCCCTGCTGGCACACGCCAGCGAGCCCATGGTGGCCAATCCGAGCTTGAGGTTGCGCATGGGGCTCAGGGCGCGCGGCATCCACCCTGCAAAAGAGTTCCTGGAAAGCAGCCACCCGCTCAAGTCCCTCCTCAAGGCTGTGCGGGTGCATCAGTGGGCCAAGAATCTGCTTATCTTCGTGCCGCTGCTCCTGTCGCACGCCTTGAGCGCCACCAAGCTGTTCACCGCGCTCGGAGCCTTCTGCTGCTTTTCGCTTACGGCTTCGGCGGCTTACATCGTCAACGATCTGCTCGACATCGAGGCCGATCGCCGTCATCCCCAAAAGCGCCGGCGGCCCTTTGCCTCGGGCGATCTGCCGGCCTTCACGGGACTGTGCATCGTGGCGGTTTTTCTGCTTTTGGGACTCGTTGGCGGGCGGTTGCTTCCGGGGGGCTTCTACGGCTGGTTGCTGCTCTACCTGGCCACAACGCTGGCTTACTCTTCATATCTCAAGCGCATTGCCCTGGTGGATGTGCTGGTGCTCTCTGGCTTGTATATCCTGCGTCTGCTGGCGGGCAGCGCCGCAACCCAGACGCCCATCTCCCACTGGCTGGCCGGATTCTCCATGTTCCTGTTTCTTTCCCTGGCCATCGTCAAGCGTTTCGCCGAACTGGAGAACCTGAGCGCCAGTGGTTCCACGCCAAAGAACGGCCGCGGCTATCTGCTGGCCGACATAAATCAGTTGCGCAGCTTCGGCACCGCCAGCGCCTATGCCGCTGTGGTGGTTTTCGCCATCTACATCAGCGGACACGACGTGGTGGCCCTCTACCGCGAGCCGCGCCTGCTGTGGCTGATTGTGCCTCTGATGATCCTGTGGCTCAACCGGGTATGGCTGCTGGCCTCGCGCGGCCAACTCGACGAAGACCCGGTGGCCTTTGCGCTCACCGACCGCATGAGCCAACTGATCGGCGTGGCAGTGGTGGCCATCGCGGCGCTGGCGCTCTAAAAACCCGTATAAAAATTCGCTCAAGCGATGGATTCAGCTGCTTTGAAAGGGCACGTCTTCGGCCGTGCCGCTCAATGGCAAATAACGTTTTGGGCTTTCCACCAAAGTCGATGCTCGTAGCGCCTGACAGGCGCTGAGACCAGATACCCTTTTTTACTGTCGCGCATTTCCTGCTCCCTGATCCCTGCTCCCTGTTCCCTGCTTTTTCAATTGCCGGCTGGCAGGGTGGGCATTTCGCCGAGTTCTTTGGCTTCGGCCACTACGGCGTCGAGGTGCGAGAGAACTTCTGCGACGGTCATGGTGTAGATTTCGCGCCGGGAGTCGTAGCCTTCCTCGACCAACTGCTTGAGATAACGGCCGGCGATCTGGGCGGCCAACTGATCGGTAATTACCTTGCCGGCGCGCTGCTTCTGCTGGACCCATGCGGTGCAGGGCAGGGCAATCCAGAGGGGGCGGCCGTTCACGTCAAAGCGAACATCCACGGCGTCGGCGTGGCGGGTGGCGATGGCCACCATGGTGCCCTTCCAGCGGCAATGCAGGTCTTCGCCGTTCCAGCGGTCGGCTACGTGAAAGTCTTCGTACATGCCGATAGCGTATCGTTCCGGCCGGGCAATGGCAAGGGAAAGCGGCGCTGAGCGAGCGCTGCGGTATCCCACCCTCGCACCAGAAAAAAGGCGCAAGGATGGGAAGCCTGCGCATTTTTTCGTGATTCGGCCAGGTTTATCCATGGTCGTGGCCGCCGCGAGTAGGGTTTTCGTGGTTCGGGCTGCTGTTCAATCGCTTCAGGCTGCCGATGAATCGGGAAGGAGAGCTGCCATTCATGCAGATCACTGTAACTGTGTCAGACGAAACCGCCCGCGAAGCCGGGGTTCGCGGTCTTCCCGTTATTGATTTTGTTGAAACGCTGATTGACAGGGGGCTGGCTGAGGCGCTGGACCGAACCTCGGTGGCGTGCGCCATGGAACGCATTCGCGCTTTGCGCTCCACGGCTGCCGCACCAGGGGAATAGGGAGGCAGCGGAGGAAGTTCGCATTTGGTGGACGCTCGTCTCGGCGCGCTGATAGACTGATAGGGTTGCAGAAGCAGCGCCTCCACTGATACGGACCCGCCTGCAAGTCAGCTCAAGAAGGACAAGAAAAGATCCCGTGGATACTCAAACCCGTCACGCCCTCAAGAAAGACAGTTTTGCCCAGGCCACCGCGAGCAGCTTTAGTTGGTTGAGCGGTCATCGTTCCGGCGTTGTGCGTTGGGTCGTCATTACCGTTGCCGTTGTATTGGTGGGCGTCGCCGCGCTGGTCTTCTGGAATGTGCGTTCAAGCGCAGCCGACAGCGCCCTGGGCGCGGCTCTGGACACCTACAACGCACCCTTGGCCCAGCCCGGCGCGCCGGTCGAAGCAGGCACTTACTCCTCTGCCAGCGACCGCTCGAAGGCTGCCAACAAGCAGTTTGTTGCCGTTGCCCAGCAGTATGGCTGGCTTGCGGAAGGCGCCAAGGCTCACTACTTTGCCGGCGTCACGGACGAGGATCTGGGGCAAACCGCTTCAGCGGAGACGGAGTTGAAGGCCGCAGCCGGCTCGTGGAACCGCAACCTGGCCAATCTGGCCAAGCTGGCGCTGGCCGGACTCTATCACCAGACAGCCCGCGACGCGCAGGCCATCGACCTCTACAATGCCCTGGCAGCCAAGCCATCAGAGACGGTATCGGCCGGCGTGGCGCAGCTTGACTTGGCCGACTTGTATGCCGAGGCCGGCAGGCAAGACCAGGCGCGCGCCCTATGGGCCAAGGTGAAGGATTCCGACAAGGAAGGCGCAGCGGGCTCAATCGCCGCGCAAAAGCTGGGCGCCAAGCAGTAGCTGGCGGCGGCCTGACAGCGTAACTTGCGCGCGGGATTGGCTCACCTGGACGGTCTTTGCCAGTGTGGGTTGATCCCAATGCCGCGCGGTATGCCCCGCCAATGGATCGTGGTGGCCAAAGAACTGGGTATCGCCCACGGACAAATCTCTTTTTGTGAGCAACTGGATACGCTTCACGATTCAGGGCGCCTGGATCCGGCGCGCCCGACCCATGAGCAGTTTCTTTACCGCCTGCGTCTGGTGATTTATGAGCACCAGCCAGGCAATCTACGCAGGTTGGATGGAGATACCCTTTAGCGCGGTGAACGACAAGGCTCGCACTCAGGCGGAAGAAGAGACGCTTGCCGCCTTGGTGAGCCAGTACGCCGGCACGCTTTATCGCGTGGCCTTCTCCGTTCTGCGCAATCCCTCCGATGCCGAAGACGCCGTGCAGGAAGCGTTTCTGCGGGTTCTGCGCCATCGCGACACGCTGGACGAAGTGCGCGACCAGCGCGTATGGCTGATCCGCATCGTATGGAATATCGTGCTGGACCGCAAGCGCAGGGCCAAAACCAGGCCGGAGACCGACGACGTTTCAGAGTTGGCGCGCGTGCTGCCCGCCAAAGGACTCAACGCCGAGCAGATCGCCTCCGCCGCCCAGCACCATGCGCATGTGCTGGCCTGCGTGGACCGGCTCCCGGCCAAGGAGCGCCAGGTGCTCATGCTCTCAGCTTTCGAGGAACTTACCAGCGTCGAGATTGCCTCGGTGCTGGGGATTACCGAATCCAGCGTCCGCAGTCGGCTGTTCAGGGCGCGCAACCTGATGGCGGGCCTGCTGCAACACACGAGGACTTAGCAATGAAATACCCAGTTCAGGACGGTTTTTCGAACGACTCAGGTTCCGGGCTTAGCTCCGCGGAAATCACTCTGCGGCTGATCGCCGACCTTCCCGCGCCCGCCGGTCTCGAAGAGCGCATACACGCCGGGCTCCAAGCCGCGCCGCGCAGGGGCCGCGTTCTGGCATGGCCCGCCGTGCTGCGACTTGACAGCGCATGGATGCGCACCGCGGCCGCGGCGGCCATTGTGTCTGTGGTTGTTGGCGGCGGATGGGGCATTTATGCGCACGTGCAGCCGGGCCAGTCGGCCAGGGGAGTGGCGGCTCCGTCGCACGTGGCCGCGTCGGCGGGAGGCTTTTCAAGCGCCGGGGCCATGCGCACGCCGAATACGCTGAACGGGCCGGTGGTGGCGCTGCCGGCAACGGTGCGGAAGCAGTCTGTGAAGGCCGGCGAAAATATAACTGCGCGGACCGCGCAAACGCCGCCTCGCCATAATAAACTCGCCGCAGCCGACAAGGCCGTTGCGCCTGCCGCCAAGTAGAGATTCTTGCTCTTATTGATCCGGCCCTAAAGGATTGCATCACCACAGAACTGTCATCCTGAGCGCAGCGAAGCCGAAGGATCTGCGGTTGCTTTTGCTCTGAGCCGTAGCAACCCAATAGGGCCGGATCAATAGACGGCGAAGTTACCCGTGCTTTGTAACTCCGCGGATCAGCATGCCCAGCAGCGCCAGCACCACCGCGCCCCAGAACGCCGGAACGAAGCCGCGCACAACAAAGCCGCGAACGATGCTCGACGCCAACAGAATCATCATTCCGTTGATGACCAGCAGAAAAAGGCCAAGCGTGAGGATACTGAGGGGAAAGGTGACGATCTTGAGGAAAAAGCCCAGAGTGGCATTCAGCAGCCCGATCACCAGCGAGGCGATGAGCGCGGGCCACAAGCCCTGGACGTGGAATCCCGGCACGATTTTTGAAACAACCAGCAAGGCCAGCGCGTATAACAGCCATTGAAACAGCAATCCCATCGTCATTCTCCTTCGAGCATCAGGCTTCCGTTATAGCATGGTCGAGGAAGATGCCGCTCGGAGCGGATTTGTTTCAAGGTCCGGCGACCTTTTCCGGCTCCGCGGGTCCAATAAGCCGTTCGCGTGCGGCAAGGCGCGGCACGGCTCAATCCAGCCTGGAAGAATGGCCCTCATGCACGGTTCACGCACCCATTGTCTCGCCGGTTTCCTTCTGGCTTTGCTGTCGGTTTCGCTGGCCGTGGCGCAGCAGAAATCCAACCCCGCCATGCCCGCGATTCCCCAACTCATGCAAGAGGTTCACGAGCACCAGAAGGCGCTGGAGAAGCTAACCGAGAACTACACCTTCAGCGCATCGCAGGTGATTCAGGATTTGGACAGCAACGGCCGGGTGACCAAGACCGAGACCCATGAGATTGAGGAGTTCTTTGTCAACGGTCACCAGATCGGGCGGCTGGTGAAGAAAGACGGCAAGCCGCTGGACGGCCACGACCTGCAGAAGGAAACCGAGCGGGTGACCAAAGAGGTGGAGAAGGCGGAGAAGCCCGAGCAGGACCAGCCGAAAGGGGATCGGCAGCTTAGCTTGAGTCATGTGCTGGAGTTTACGGATGTGCGCAACCCGCGCCGCGAAATCTATCGCGGCCGTCCCACGTTTGTCTTCGACTTTGTGGGCCGCAAAGATTTGAAGGCCCATGGCATCTCAGAGGACATTTCAAAGAAGCTACAGGGCACGGTGTGGATCGACGAGGCCGACCGGATCGTTGCCCATCTCGATGTGAGTTTCAATGATAATTTTCATATTGGCGGCGGGCTGTTGGCCAACATCGAGCGGGGAACGAATTTTCACTTTGACCAGGTTCCCGTGAACGGCGAAGTCTGGCTGCAATCTGGAGTGGAGGCTACCGCGCAGATCCGAATACTGCTGGTCAAGGGCCTCCACCAGCACTTTACCGAGCGGGACTACGATTACAAGCGCTTCCGCGTGGAGACGCCGCAAGCGAAGGACGCGAAGGTTGTGCCGGTGAAGACTCCATAAGCGCGAGGGCCGCCGCGAACCGCGCGGAAACACCACGGGCCGCTGCAATCTTGGCAGCGGCCCGCGGTGTTTACGTTCGCAATGCTTAAACTCCTGGAGGACCAACGCCCCCCGGGCCTCCGCCGCCATCCGGCGGCGGTCCCCCGTCTGGCGGCCCGCCTTCACCCTCTTCTTGCGCGGTTGTCTTTTCGCGTTTCTTCTGCCACGCATCGAACTTTGCCTTCTGGCTGTCGGTCAACGTCGCTTCAATCCTGTTTTGCGCATCTTCGCGAATGGCTTTAAGCGCTGTGCGCTTTTCTTCCATTGCTGCGATGGCGGCAGACGGATCGTCGCTGGAGGCGTCGTCGGTGGTGGTTTTGGCGCCTTTTGCGGCAGGCTTGTAGAGCGCCTCGATCTGCTGATGCCGATCGGTGAGGATCGCCTTCACCTGCGTTTGCTGCTCCGCGGTGAGCGCCAGCAACTGGGTGAGCTGCTTCAACTCCTTTGCGGCGCTGGGATTGCTGGGCTGCTGTTGCATTTCGCCAAAACCGCCGGGAGGGGGGCCGCCCGGTCCATCGGGTTGCGCCCAAAGCGCGCAGCTACTGGCGAGCAAAATGCCAACCATCAGCAGCGTCCGCCGCGCAAGCAGGTACACGTATGAAAATTCGATCATGGTGCGATGCTCCTCTCCTGGGAAACGCCACGGAGCCCATGGATCCGCTACGGATCTCCAGTCGAGCTTGAGCTTGCGCCCGCGTCGAATCCGTCCGCAACCGAACCTGGTCTTTCCGCTTGTTGAGCAGCATCGCCGGCGAAGATGCTCACTCTAATAGACGCGCAATTGCACGATTTTGTTGACGCTTGCATGCGATTTGTTCTTGCGCCCCGCGTGGGATGGCAGGATGCCCGCATTTGAGAATTGGCGAAAACGCTTTAGAGTGGAGGCATGTTTGCGCGCAGATTCTTCATCCAGCGAATCGATTCCGCAGGCGCTCCGCATCCCTGCCCCATTGGCTGGATCGACAACTTCGCCATGCGCAACTTTACCAACGATGCGCTCTTCGACGATACGCTGCCCGCTGCCGACGGAGTGCTTGAAGCCGGCAGCCGCGTTCCGCTGGAGCGCTTGCAGACGGCCATGGAAGACTGGTTTCGCCGCAAAGGCTACCTGAAGCCCGAGGAGCGGCTTGAGGTGACGGAGGGCGGTGGGACGCCGGAAATTGATTCTCCAGAGTAGGCAGCAATCCACATTCTCTCAGCGGCTGAAACTTCAGGCGGCCACGGCCTGGGGAGAAGCGCCGTTGCTCCAAAGTGGAACTCGGCCTGACGGCGAGCCTTCAGGCCGGCGTCTTCGTGCGCTCCGGCGTGGTCCCAGAGCAGCAGTTGACCGGCGGCGGCGCCATATTGCCCGGCGTTTAGCTGCTTGAGCAGGGTGGAGGAGGCGAGCTTTCCCGCGCCCAGGTTGAAGACGAAATCCACCAGCGCGTCAAACTGGCCCTGCGTGAGAAAAACCTTGACCAGGCGCTCGACGGCCTGCTCCGCGCCGAGCACGTCGCCGGCCAGAATCCGGGCGGCTTGCGCCTCGTCGATGCCGTTGGGAAAGCACTCCGGATGCACCAGCCGGTGGCCATAGCCGATGGTCGGAAACCCGGCCACGTCAAGATAAGTGCGATTGCGAAAACCCTCGGACTGCTTGAGCAGTTCCAGTCCTGCCGCGCTGAATTGCATTGATTCCCCCGTATCTGCCGCTGTGGCGATAGCCCCACGCTAGCAGGATGCGGGAAATAATCTGCAAAATCCGAGACTGATTTTGTTAGTCTGGATAACCTCCGGGGGGCCGAAAGCATCGATTCCTAAATACGCCGATGGGCGAAAGGATTGCTTTCGCGCCTTGGATTCTTCTTTCCTGGATGACTTTTTGAGTCGTGGAGTTTGTCGGTTCTACTCTGAAGCCAGCCGAGCCTGCACCATTTCCGGTGCAAACCATAAGATGTTCCAGATGAACGGCTTATCGGAAAAAGCCGGTAAATACGGCCCTTTTGTCGGGAATATAAGTCCATTTCCCGCCAAAAGATAGGCAGAAAGGCGAAGATTTAGTAAAATTAACAAATGGTCATAAAAAGGAAATCACGCAACATGAACCTGAAGACTCCGCTTCGCATTTGCATGCTTGCGGGAGCTTCATCGGTTGCGCTGGCGGCTGTGGTGGTTACACTCTCCACGCCGGCGGTGCATGCAGACGCGCGGCTTCCCCGGCCGGGCGTCCTTGCGCCTGCCGCGTCTCCTGCGGCAAGCGCCACGCCCGCTTTGGCTGCGCCGCAAATCACGGCCCCCAATGCCGCCGGGAAACGGTGGACCAACAAGCTGCACGGTCTTGCATCCTGGTATGGCGGGGTCTTCAACGGACGGCGCACCGCAAGCGGCGAACGGTTCGATATGCACGCGATGACGGCGTGCCACCCGACATTGCCGTTCGGCTCTCTGGTGCGCGTGGTGAACAAGAACAACAAACGCTCGGTGGTGGTGAGGATCACCGACCGTGGCGACCTTATCGACGAAGGGCGCATCATCGATCTTTCCTATGCCGCCGCGGAAAAGTTGCAAATGGCCAAGGACGGGCTTGCGCAGGTCGATTTGGAAGTTCTCTCGCTGGGCGGGTCTCTGAGCAGGAAGTAGTTGACGGTTGCGGTTGCAGACAAGAACGGCCAGCCTGAGGGCTGGCCGTTCTTGTCTTGTCTGTTGCGAGAAGATCCCGAAACGAGTTTTCAGCAGATTGTGAAGCAGCTCCCATTCAATCCTGCCGGGCGGTTGCCGCTGCGCTATTCGGCGTCGGGCAGCTTGTAGGGCTTTTGCAGCCATTGGCGGGCCTCGTTGACCGCGCCCTGGGTGTTGTCATTGGTCTGCACGGCCAGCCGGTACTCGTTCACGGCCCGGTCGCGCTGGCCGGTAATGTCGAAGATCTTGCCCAGTTGAATGTGGCTCCAGACCTCGGTCCAGCGCGGCTCTCCGTCGCCGCGCAGCGCATCGCGGTAGGAGTTGACGCTGGCCTGGTAGTTGCGCTGGGTAAACAGCAACTCGCCGATGCGATAGTTGGCCAGCGAACTCTGCGGGTTGGCTTCCAGCGCTTTCTGATATTCGGCCAGCGCGCCGGCCAGGTCGTTCTGGGCCACCAACTGCTGTCCCTTGAGAATGGCGATGCGCACCTGGAGGTCGGGGGTGGACTTGAGCACCCAGTTCTGGGGGTCGATGCTGATGCGGCGGGGGCGGCCAAAGGTATCGACCACGAACTGCGTGTCGGTGCCTACGACGTCGATTTTCTGGGTCTCGGTT
>Ga0224555_1004784_pt1 | contig 12079 bp, 11 predicted proteins | sample 714S23034metaG_FD_180687 | JGI IMG/M metagenome (GOLD analysis project Ga0224555, IMG submission 180687) | Peat soil microbial communities from Stordalen Mire, Sweden - 717 S2 30-34 | ecosystem: Environmental > Terrestrial > Soil > Wetlands > Peat | place: Sweden: Norrbotten County, Stordalen...
TCGCACGACGCATCAACAAAGTGACGGTCTTCGGCTCGTACTTCGACTCGGTCATCGACCGCTACTCCGACGTGGTGCTCTTCTTCGGTTTGCTGGTCTACTACGGCCGCATCAACCGTTTCCGCTACGTGGTGCTGGTGGCCTTCGTCATGGTCACCTCGCTCATGGTTAGCTACACGCGTGCGCGCGCTGAGGCGCTCATCGGCCAGTGCAAGGTGGGCTTCATGGAGCGGCCGGAGCGCATCGTGCTCATCCTGCTGGGCGCGCTCTTCAACCACTGGGGCCTCATGGCCCCGGTGCTTTGGGTTCTGGCCGTGTTCTCCACCATCACCGTCGTGCACCGAGTCGTCTACACCTACCAGAACACCAAGCACCTGGCGCCGTTGAGCTGAACGGGCGGTGCACATCGGCTGATTGTGTACTCGCTGTTTGCGTTTTTGGCTCAGTGCCGATGCCATGAACCGCCGCGGTCCGCGGCCATTGCGGTAAAGTGATACGGTAGTGGCAGATTCACGTGGAAGGAGGAGCAGCGATGGCCCATCATCCGTTTCTCAAGTCGATCCGCCCAGTGAATCTGCTCTCCTTTGGACCCAATACGGAGGAGATCGAGCTAAAGCCGCTCAACATCTTGATCGGGCCAAACGGGTCGGGGAAATCGAACCTCATCGAGATCGTGGGCCTATTGAGCAAGCTACCCGACAAGGATCCGTGGTCCGATGTGATTGAGGCAGGAGGAGCACGAGAGTGGATATGGAAAGGCAGTTCCGACGGGACCGAATCTCCCTCAATCACTATAACCGCTCAGCTTGATGATTATTCCGATCTGGGCTCCCTATATGGCACATTGACCGGTGAGGATGGAGTTCCCTTTCAATACTCGATCTCTCTTTGGGAAGCGGGTGGCGGCTTTGGGGTCGAAGAAGAGCGGCTTGTGAAACCGGACGGCCCGGGAGGAGGTCAAAGCATCTTTGATCGCACTGTTTGGGAAGACCAGCTTAAAAGCGACGATCGGACCGCCCCCCTCGGAAGACTGATGAAACCTCTCATGTCCTCGCCGAATATCCCTCAGAGCCCGAAGACCGATCGCTCAGTATTGTCGCAGTTCGGCGACTTTTCAGAACTGGCCAGCCAGTGGCCCGGGATGAGAGCACTGGCATTCGATCTCGAACGGATCACATGCTATCGAGATTGGTCTTTTGGAAAGATATCCAATTTCCGTCAGCTTCAGCCCGTGGGTTTAGATAGCTACCGTCTCGCAACGGATTCAAGTAATGTGGCGCAGGTTCTAAAGGCAATGCGAGATCGAGGAGACGCCTCTAAATTCGAACGCTTGCTCGAGTTGCTTCGCAAATTCTACGAACCTGTAAAAGACGTCGACTCGGAATTGGTCGGAACGCATCTGCGCATCATGATCAAAGAGGAGGGGCTGACCTCGCGCACTCCCGCGGAACGTCTGTCAGACGGCACGCTGCGCTGGCTCATGCTTCTCATCATCCTCCTCGATCCAACGCCGCCGCCTGTCATTTGTATCGACGAACCTGAACTCGGCCTGCATCCCGACGCCATTCACACGCTTGCCGATCTGCTCGTTGACGCCTCTACCCGAACTCAGTTGATTATCACCACGCATTCCGACGCCTTGCTCGATGCGTTCACGGATACGCCGGATGTTGTCTGCGTCTGTGAAAAAGTCGAGGGCTCCACGGTGATCCAGCGGTTGGACAAGGAGCGGCTGAAGGCCTGGCTTGAGGATTACTCGCTGGGCCAGCTTTGGGCCAAGGGAGAAATCGGAGGCAATCGCTGGTGAAAGTTCGCCTCTATGTGGAAGGGGGGCCGAAGGGCACGCACGCCAACGGCCTCAGGAACTTCAGGAACGGTTTCAAGCAGCATCTCGTGAAACTGGACCCGAGATTGAAGGCGATGGAAGTCTCTCCTTGCGGATCCACGGTGGAAACGATTCGCGATTTCGCCCGCGCAGTGCGCGAAAACGGAGCGGACTTTGTTCCTTCGTTGCTGGTCGACTCGGACGCTGCTGTTACCGCCAACTCTCCAATAGAGCATCTTCGAACCAAGCTGGACTCCGCGCATGTGCCACGCGATGCTCGCGCGAGTATTTTTCTGATGGTTCAATGCATGGAATCGTGGTTTCTCACCGATGCCACCGCTCTCAAAGCATGTTTCGGCGATCAGTTGCGAGAAAGCGCTCTTCCTGCCAGTCGGGACATTGAAACTGTCTCGAAGACGGCTGTTCTGGATGCATTGAAGGCGGCGATCCAAGCGACTCCGGCCAGTAACTATCACAAGGTCAATCACGGTGCGAGGATTCTTGCCAATCTCAACCCCGACGCGGTTGCCAAGCGGTCCAGGCACGCGAGCGACCTTCACGCTTTCCTCCGCAAGTCCCTCGACGAATAGTAGTCGGCTGAACCCGGAGGACTCCGCATCCACGCCAGGGCCAGCGGGCGCTTGAAATAACGACCTCAACCTCGGAATTTGCCACTCTCGGACCAAATTCCGCATCCAAATACGCATGAGCCAACAAAAGGCGACATTCGGAGCAGGCTGTTTTTGGGGCGTGGAGGCTGCATTTGCGGCGATTCCCGGCGTGACGGCGACGGCGGTCGGCTATGAGGGCGGAAAGCACGACAAGCCCACCTACAAGGACGTGTGTACCGACCAAACCGGCCACGCCGAAGTGGTCGAGATCGATTTCGACCCGGAAAAAGTGACCTACGATCGGCTGCTCGACGCGTTTTTCGGGCTCCACGACCCCACCACGCTCAACCGGCAGGGCCCGGACTGGGGCGCGCAGTACCGCTCTGTCATCTTCTTCCACTCGCCGGAGCAGGAAGCGCAGGCGCGCGCCAAAATCGAGCAACTCACAGCCGAGGGCCGCTTCAAGCCGAAGCGCATTGTCACCCAGGTGGTGCCCGCTGAGACCTTTTGGCGCGCCGAGGAGTACCACCAGCGCTATCTTGAGAAGCGCGGCCTGGCGAGTTGCCACATTTAGTTGACAGCGCACAGCAGTCAGCAAACAGTGCGCCGTAACCGGGATGAGCAGCCGTGCTGTGTGCCGTGTGCTGTGTGCCGTGTGCTGTGTGCTGTGTGCCGTCTGCTGCTAGCTGTTTGCTGTCTGCTGTGCGCTGTCGGCTGCCTTCGTTCCCGGCTCATCGCTCCATAGGCAGACAATCCACCACAACAGCACAACAATAAGAATGATGCTGCCGGCGTTGTTCAACGAATTAATCATGCCCACCACGCGCTTATAGTCGTCCTGGCTGTGAATGGTGATTTGCGTGGCAACGTGCTGCAAGGTGCCGCGTATCGCCAACTGCGAAAGCGACGCCATGGAGAGACCGATGGCGAGTTGTTGCGTATGGCTGTGCCAGCCCGCCTTGAAGTTACGGCCAAAGACCACCACCAGCAGGCCCAGCTGGACGAACAGAACATCGGCGAGCAGGTTGGTTTTTTGCGCAAAGAGCTCCATGAGCCGCAAGGCCGAAAGCTCCCCGGCGCCTATGAGCGTCTTGAACGAAGGCCACGGGCCCCACAGGGCCAGCACCACTCCGCCCACCGCCAGCAGCGCCAGCGTGGCCGCAATCCACTCTCTGCGCCCCGCCCCTTCAAAGGCCCGCCGCGCAATCTCGACCACGACGAGCAGGGCAACAATCGCGGCCAGATCGGCCAGCGCGAGGAAGATCTCCTCTGTGAGCACCAGCGGCATGCGGCGATACAGCAGGCGGCCGGCCAGCTTGTCCAGGGCCATCAGCGCGATCGAAGTCGTGAACCATGGAAAACGGCGCACGCGATCGCGTCCCAGCAACACCACCAGCAAGACCAGTAGCGCAGCAAACGTTATCGTCCAAAGAATCTGGCCCGTCGAAAAATCGAAATTGAAATGCATTGAACCCTTGTCCGGGCCCGGCTAGTTTCCTGGCGCCAGCCCCTTTTTAGTCTAGAGCCTGCTATTCACTTTCGCACGCGCAGGTGTTGCACGCGCCAAAGTGAGTAACAGGCGCCAGCCTCCGCCGAGCCTGCCATAATGCCATCATGCTGGTTCTCGCCTCCGCCTCGCCGCGCCGCCGCGAACTGCTCGCCCAGGTCGGCTACCGGTTCGAGGTGCATCCCGCGCATATTCCTGAAGATCCGCTGCCCGGCGAGGATCCGATCGTCTATGTCACGCGGCTGGCGCGTGAAAAAGCCGAGGCCGTCTTTCGCGAGCTCACCACTGCCCATCCAAAACCAGAAGAAAACGGCCAGTCCTCCCTGGCTGTGCTGGGTGCCGACACCACCGTCACCCTCGACAACATCATCCTGGGCAAGCCCGAGAATGCGGCCGATGCTGCGCGCATCCTGCGCCTGCTCTCGGGCCGCACGCATCGCGTGATTACCGGCGTGGCCCTCGTCACCGCAAAGGGCTCTGAAGTTGCCGCCGAAGCCACGGCGGTTCGCTTTCTCACGCTTTCTGAGGCAGAGATCGCCGCGTATGTGGCCACCGGCGAGCCCATGGACAAGGCCGGCGCCTATGCCATCCAGGGCCGCGCCGCCCGCTGGATTCCCCGCATCGAGGGCTGCTATTTCAACGTAATGGGCCTGCCGCTGGCCCTGGTATGCACTCTGCTCGAATCCCGCGCATATTGAACGCACTCCGCACTGCGCCGCCCGCTTTGCCAGGAAAATTGCGCATACTCCGCTACGGCGAACCAATTCCGGCGTAGAATGGTCGCAAATTCAGAACAGGATCCAATCTTATGCGGAAATCATTCTTCCTGCGTAGTGCAGTTTTGTTTCTTGCGGCGGTGTCACCAGCCGTGGTTTACGCGCAATTCCAACCGCCAAACCCCGAAGAACTGAAGATGACCTCCGACCCCAAGGCTCCCGGGGCCGATGCGGTGTATCTCGATGTCGAGGAGATCGCCAACGATCCCATGCATTACCAGAGCTACTACATGCGGATCAAAGTGCTCACCGAGAAGGGCAAAGAGCTAGCGACGGTCGAACTCCCATACCTGAAGGGCAACAAGAAGGTTACTGACATCAAAGGCCGTACCATCCACGCAGACGGAACCGTCATCCCGCTCACCGTGAAACCGGAAGACCTGACGGTGGCCAAAACCGGTGACATGCAGATCGGGAAGAAGGTCTTTACCCTGCCCAGCGTGGAGGTGGGGAGCATTCTCGAATACAGCTACGACCTGCGCTACGACGACGACGAGGTGAGTTCACCGCAATGGGAGATTCAGCGCCCTTATTTCGTGCACAAAGCGCATTACTCGTTCACGCCGTTCCCTTCGTTCATGCCCAACGGCACTCCCAATGCCTCGACCAGCAGGTACATTATCGACGAGCGTGGGCGCGAGGCGCACAGCCTGATCTGGTGGAATCAACTGCCCGCGGGCGTCACCATGAAGACCAGCGTAAACGGCTCCTACACCGTCGACGTGACCGACATTCCGGCCATCCCCGACGAAGAGTGGATGCCGCCGATCCGGAGCTTTCTTTACAAGGTGAGTTTCTATTACAGCTTCGCCCACGACGCGACCGAATTTTGGATGAGTGAGAGCAAGCTCTGGTCGAAGGATGTGGACAAATTCGCCGAATCGTCAAAGGCCATTAAGACGGCTGTTGACGGCCTGATCGCTCCCGGCGACAGCGACCTGGACAAGGCAAGAAAACTCTACGTCGCGGTGCAGGCCCTCGACAACACCGATTACTCGCGCCATAAGACCGCGGCCGAGATGAAGCAGCTCAAGCTGAAAACGGCCAGGCACGCCGAAGACACCTGGGTCCAGAAGAGCGGATCGAGCGAAGACATCGCCATGCTTTATCTGGCCATGTTGCGCGCCGCGGGGCTCACCGCCTATGCGGTCAAGGTGGTGGATCGCGATCAGGGGGTTTTCGATCCGTCCTACATGGGTCTGGATCAACTGGACACGACCGTGGTTGCGCTCAGCACGGGCGGCAAGGAAACGATCCTTGACCCCGGCGAAAAGATGTGTCCATTCGGGACGCTGAACTGGCGTCACTCAAACGCCCGGGGACTCGGCCAGGCGAGCCAGGGAGTCGGCGTCTCGACCACACCGGAGCAATTCTATAAGGCGAATTCAATAACTCGCGTGGCCGACCTGACGCTCGACGCGCACGGCGCCGTCGCAGGGCAAATTCAGATCGTCATGACCGGACAGGAGGCGCTGCGCTGGCGCCAATTTGCGTTCAGGAACGACGACACCGAGCTGAAGAAAAGGTTCGACCACGACGAACTGGAGGGCACGGTGCCCGACGGCGTCGAGGCGCACGTCGATCACTTCCTTGCCGTCGACCAGCCCAGCCAGAACCTGATGGCGATTGTCAAAGTCACAGGATCGTTGGGCATCGCAACGGCAAAGCGCATTCTGCTTCCGGGCCTTTTCTTTGAGACGCGCGCGAAGGTTCCGTTCGTCAACGAGGAGAAGCGGCTCGAGCCGGTTGACATGCACTTTGCCGATCTCATCATCGACGATGTCACTTACCATCTGCCTCCCGGCATAGCCGTGGAGGGCGCCCCGCAGGATGCTTCCGTGTCCTGGCAGGGCCATGCCGCGTTCCTCATCAAGAGCAAGGCCGGCCCCAATCAGATTGAAATCGCCAACTCCCTGGCCAGAGGATTCACCATGGCCAAACCCGAGGAGTATCAGGATCTGCGCGGTTTTTATCAAAAGGTAGACGCGGCCGAACAGGCACAACTGGTATTGACGATCGCTCCGGCGCCAGCGATGGCTCCGGCGGGAAAGGGCAACTGATGCGTACGCCTCTTTTAGGCTCGGGCTGTTTTGCGGCTGCTGTTTGTGGCTGCGCCATTCTCCTGGTTCCCTCGGCCATGGCGAAGGAGAAGCAACAGCCCGCACCGCAATGGGCGCTCGATGCGGCCAAGACGCCCACCCCGGCAAACATCGGCGACGTCTCTGCCGTGGTTCTCTTCGACGAGTATTTTATTGCGGTCGACGATCAGAACCACGCGATCGAGCGGGAACGCTACGCAGTGCGTATCCTCAAGCCGCAAGGCCGCAAGTATTCCCATTGCGAGGCCGAGTACGACACTGATCGAAAGCTCGATTACTTCCATTCCTGGACCATCGCGGCCGATGGCCGGCAGTTTCAGGCCCTCGACACGGATTTCAAGGACGTGGGAGCCTACGGGGACCAGGACATGCAGGCCACGGATCGCTTCCGCATTGTGACCCCGCCTGCGAGCGATCCGGGCGCTGTGGTTACCTGTGAAACCCAGGTGCATCTGCGGCCCTACATGAATTCTGAGGACTGGGAGATTCAGGCTCCGATTCCCTTTGTGAACGAAGCTCTGGAGCTGGCGCTGCCTCCCGGCGGTCATTACGCCGATTCATGGAGAAGTTACACCCCAGTCAAGCCCATCGAGACGGCAGACAATCACCTCCGCTGGGAGATCAAAGACATGCCGGGGCTCGATCTCGAAAACTTGCACGCCACTCCAACACAGGAGGCGCTTGCGGCACGTATGTCGCTCATGTGGGGAGACGCAGCCATCAAGGGCGCGGAAAATCAATGGCGCGCTTTCGGCCTGTGGCTAGATCAACTCGAAACACATCGGCCCGACCCAACACCCGAGATCGCCGCGAAGGCCCAGGAGCTCACAACAGGAGTCCCCGACCTCTACACAAAGCTGAACCGCATTACAACTTACATCCAAAAGAACATCCGCTATTTCATTATCACGAAGGGCATTGGCGGCTGGCAGGCGCACTACGCCGCCGACATCTACCGCAACCGCTATGGAGACTGCAAGGACAAGACCACGCTGCTGATCTCCATGCTCCAGGCCATCGGCATCCGAGCCTATTACCTGCACGTCGATAGCGAGAGAGGCGTGATCGATCCTGACGCTCCGTCGCTGATCGGCAATCACATGATTACCGCGATCGAGTTGCCCGACGGGGAAAACGATCTTCGCCTGTTGGCGCGCGTGAAGACAGCGAGCGGCAAGACTCTCCTGATCTTCGACCCCACCGATGAAGTGACGCCTGTAGGGATGATCCGCGGCAATTTGCAAGGCGCTTATGGCAATATTGCCAACGGAGCCGATAGCCAGGTGCTGCGCCTGCCCGTGCTCCCGCCGGAGTCCGGCGGTCTGAGCCGCAAAGGCTCGTTTACGTTGGCGGCCGACGGCTCCCTTGCCGGTGACATCGACGATGTTTTTAACGGAGTGGATGCGGCACGCGAGCGAGGCATCCTGAAGGAAAGGGATGCAAAGGAGGTTCACAACTTTCTGGAAGAAGGCCTGAGCGTCGAGCTTCCCGGTCTCAACTTCAAGGGATATGAATTTCACGATAGCGGGGATCTCGAAAAGTCCATCGGACTCGATCTGCACGTAAGCGCTACCAGCTACGCGCACCCTGCAGGCCCGTTGCTGCTGTTGCGGCCTCGCGTCATGGGCACGAATGCGCGCACACCGCCCGATTTGATGGAGAGCAAAACACGCAAGTATCCCATCGAAATCGGTCACCCCGGTCTCTGGCGCTCCAGCTACGACATCACGCTGCCCGCTGGCTACGCGGTCGACGAGACGCCCGATCCCGTGGATGTCGATATGGATTTCGCCAGCTACCATGCGTCGGCGTCGGCCAAAGGCAATGTCCTTCACTACGAGATGGTGTACACCGTGCGTCAGGTGGAGATTCCCGCCGACCGGGCAGCCGATTTCCGCAAACTCGAATCCGCAATCCTCTCCGACGAGAAGGGCACGGCCGTACTCAAGAAACAGTAGCGGGCCGAAGAAACCAAGGCGTGCTTCATAAATGGTTTCGTGAAAGGGCACGACTTCAGTCGTGCCGAAATAGGCTGGAAGATTGAGGGGTTTTAACCTCTGAAAGGTTTAGGCCGGCCGGTCAGACCATTGATGATACACACTCTGGGAAGGGAATAATGCGCACGGGCCTTTGCTGCCTCTCGAATCCCTTCCGCGCGGCTATCATCCAACACACATGAGCGCTCCACTTTTTTCTCCATTCCAGCTTCGCTCCGTCGAGTTCTCCAATCGCATCGGCGTTTCGCCCATGTGCCAGTACTCGAGCCTCGACGGCTTTGCCGGTGAGTGGCACCTCGTCCATCTGGGCAGCCGGGCGCAGGGCGGCGCTGGCCTCGTCACGCTTGAAGCCGCGGCTGTCACCCCTGAGGGCCGCATCTCGCCGGGCGATCTGGGCATCTGGAAAGACGAGCACATTCCCGACCTTCGCCGCATTGCGGAATTCGTGCACTCTCAGGGAGCTCGCGCCGGTATGCAACTGGCGCACGCCGGGCGCAAGGCCAGCACGGCTTCGCCCTTCCATGGACACGGCCTGGTGTTGCCCGCCGATGGCGGCTGGCAGCCGGTCGCGCCCAGCGCCATCGCTTTTGCGCCAACCGACTACGCCGTTCCCGTCGCGCTCGATCACGCCGGCATTGCGGCTGTTGTCGAGGCCTTTCGCAACGCGGCGCGCCGTGCCCTCGATGCCGGCTTCGATTTCGTTGAGGTTCATGCGGCGCACGGCTATCTGCTCCACGAGTTTCTCTCGCCGCTTTCGAATCTCCGCACCGATCAATACGGCGGCAGCTTCGATAATCGCATCCGCCTGGTGCTCGAAGTGGTCGACGCCGTGCGCAGCGTGTGGCCGGAGCGCTTACCGCTTTTTGTGCGCATCTCCGCCACCGACTGGACCGAAGGCGGTTGGAATCCCGATGAATCTGTCGCGCTCGCGCGTCTGCTGCGCGATCATGGCGTCGATCTGGTGGATTGCTCCTCCAGCGGCAACGTGGCCGATGCGAAGATTCCGGTTGCGCCCGGTTATCAGGTCGGTTTTGCCGCCAGGATCCGCCGCGAAGCCGGCATCGCCACGGCCGCGGTGGGGCTCATTACCGAGCCGGCTCAGGCCAACGCCCTCATCGCCGAGGGCCAGGCCGATCTGGTGTTCCTGGCCCGCGCCATGCTGCGCGATCCCTATTGGCCGTTACACGCCGCGGCGGCGTTGGGCGAAACCGTGAGCTGGCCCAAACAATACTTGCGCGCCGCGCCCGAAGGTTCGACGGCGCGTCCTGTCGTGGCTCGACCTTAAGATTTGCTCGCACTTTCGGGCAGACCCCCGCCGCAATCTCGCCGCGCGCTGGTCGATTTCGACCCCTGTTTTCCTATGCAAAGCTTGGTTCCGGCCGTCTTTTCGTTGCGCTAAGTGCGCAAAGCCTGCCCTATACTGCGAATAGCGCGAGGGATTCCCCCGGTTTCAACGGTCTCCTCGCCAACATCTATGGCAACACAACCGAATCGCAAGCGCGACTACTCACCACCGCCCATCCCGGACCGTCTTTATTTCAAAATTGGAGATGTCGCGCGCCTGTGCGGCGTGGAGTCGTACGTTCTGCGCTTCTGGGAGTCGCAGTTCCCGCAACTGAAGCCCAACAAGAGCGGAACCGGCCAGCGGCTCTATCGCCGTCGCGACGTGGAGTTGGCGATGGAGATCAAGCGCCTGGTCCACGCCGATGGCTACACTCTGTCCGGTGCGCGCGCGGTTCTCGAGCAGGAGCATCGCCGCCCCGGTAAACGCCCCAGCGGCAATATCGATCCCGAGGCCGCCTTGGCGTTGCCTGCCCATCAGAACAAACCGTTGGATGCAGTGGCTGCTGTCATCGGCCACGCTCGCGCCGAGTTGCGCGAAATCGCCAACCTGCTGGCCTCTCCGGCGCCGCAGCCGGCACGCCGCCGCAACCGGCTCACCGCCATTTCGCCCGCTACCGGATCGCTGTTCCCGACGTAGCGGAGGGGGTCCGCGACCCATTCGGACTGTACGGCGACGTCATACAAAGCACCGAAAATCGGTCTACACTCTACCCATGCGCAATGAGTTCACTGCGGTCATTGAACGGGACGGTAGCTGGTTTGTTGCCTGGTCCCCGGAAGTCCCCGGCGCGAATGGCCAGGGCCGCACCGTGGAGGAATGCCGCGCCAGCCTCAGCGAGGCGATTCGTCTGATCCTGGCAGAGGAGTTCGGCCGTTAGGCGCTCACCGTCCCTCGGCGAACCGAGAGGCGGTGCGTGACTTCTCCGCAAAGAGCTACTCGGCCTTCGCTTCTTCGGCCGCGGTTTCTTCGGCAGCCGCAGCCGGCTCTTCCGCAACCGGCTCGGCGACGGCCGGCTCGGCCACAGCAGCTTGCGCGGCCGCAGCTTTCTCTTCCGCTGTCACTTCGGCCTCGACCTTCACGGTCACGCGCGCGGTCACTTCGCGGTGCAGCCGGATGGCCACCTTGAAGTCGCCCAGGCCCTTGATCGCGTCGCCTAGCTGGATCTTGCGGCGATCGACTTCGAAGCCCTGCGCCGCCAGCGCTGCGGCAATGTCGGCCGATGTGACCGAGCCGAAGAGATGGCCGTGTTCGCCGGCCTTGCGGGTAAAGCTCAGCACCACGGGCTCCAGCTTGGCCGACAGTTCCTCGGCCTGCGTTTTTTCGGTAGCAGAGCGCCGCGCGGCCGAGGCCTTCATCTGCTCAATCACGGCCTTGTTGGCCGCGGTGGCCTGCATAGCCAGCTTGCGCGGCAAAAGATAGTTGCGCGCGTAGCCGTCGGCAACCTTCACCACTTCGCCGCGAAAGCCAACGTTGGCTACGTCTTCCTTCAGAATTACTTCCATGGGGATTTCTCCAAATCTCAAATTCGCCTTCCGCCGCAGCGGAGGTTCTTTCGCCCCTGCGGGGCTGCCGTTGGTAAGGCCGGCACTTATCCCCAGGCTCGCACCTGGGGCTACCGTCTGCCGCTCCCTTCGGGAGCTGACCGGATGCGCCGATTTCAATGAACAGGCGCATCCATGAGCGCTCGAGATCACGACTTCGCGTCTCGCCCGGAATTAGTGCCTGGTCGCAAACGGCAGCAGCGCAATGTTCCGGGCCTGCTTGATGGCGCGGGTCAGACGGCGCTGATGCTTGGTGCAAACACCGGTCAACCGCCGCGGCACAATCTTGCCGCGCTCGGCCACGAACTGCCCCAGCAGCTTCACGTCGCGGTAAGGAATCGCGTCGATCTTCTCGGTGCAGAACTTGCACACCTTCTT
>Ga0224555_1004785_pt1 | contig 12079 bp, 6 predicted proteins | sample 714S23034metaG_FD_180687 | JGI IMG/M metagenome (GOLD analysis project Ga0224555, IMG submission 180687) | Peat soil microbial communities from Stordalen Mire, Sweden - 717 S2 30-34 | ecosystem: Environmental > Terrestrial > Soil > Wetlands > Peat | place: Sweden: Norrbotten County, Stordalen...
CGGTCGGCTTTACCTGGTAGAGTAGCGTCTGGATATATCGCGCCGCAGCGAAGCCGAGCACCAGACCGGCGAGCGCCCCGCCGAGCACCATGGAGAAGACATCCACAGTCACTCGCCGGGCGATGTCACCTGCTTGGGCGCCGAGCGCCATGCGAATGCCGATTTCGCGCCGCCGTTGGAGCACGGAGTAGTCGAGCACCCCATAGAGGCCGACCCCTGCGAGCAACAATGCGATCACACCAAAGAACATTGCCAGCCTAGCCAGGAGCCGTTCGCGGACGGTGTGTGACTGATTGATCTCCGTTTGGGTGCGGATGTTACTGACGCGGAATTCTGCCCGCGCGCGCGACACTTCCCGACGCAGGGTGGACGCCAGCGCGAGCGGGTTCCGCCCGGACGTGCGCACGATGAACGTTGCCAGACCTATTGGCTGCAATGCACCCTTGGCATCGACCGATGGAAACGGTACATAGACTTGCGGCAAGATGGGCTCTCGGATGTCGCGGTAGCTTACATCCCCAACCAGACCGATGATCTCGAAGCGAGTCCGCGCACCTGCCGCTCCGGTGGTTTCGAAGGACTTGCCGACGGGGTTCTCCCCGGCGAAGTATTGCCTTGCGAATGTCCTGTTGACGATCGCCACCCCGGGATAGGTCTCGCTGGCTCGGAAGTCTCGGCCGCCAATGAAGGGAATCTTCATTGCGTCAATCCAGCCCGGCGAAACCTTCAGAAAGAAGGCCAGAACATCGCTTGGAGGTGCGCCGTTGATCGAAATGAAGTTGTTCGACATGTGCCCGCTCATCAGCGGCCATCCCGCCAGCGCGACTGTCTCGACACCGGGCACCGCGCGCAGATTATCGACCATCTGTTCCCAGTACACCGGTGACGGAGCGGGTTGTGTGACCGTCTCGAGCGTGAGAAGGCCTTCGGCGGAAAATCCCGTGGGCTGATTCGAAAGCCGCTCGAACGTGGCGACAAAGAGGCCGGCAACGAAAAGCACGAGAAAACAGAAGGCCGTCTGCACGGCGATCAGCACATGCATCAAGCGGTGCCGGGAGTGTGGGTCTTCTCCGCCTTTCAGTGCGCTCACCGGGTGCACAGCCGAGGCGCGTAGCGCCGGCGCGAGACCGAAGAGCAACATGACCCCAACGGTCAGCAGGAGGCCGAACCCCAGCACCCGCCAGTCTGCCGGAAGGAACAGGCGCGCCGGGTTGTCGGGTGGATTGATCATGCTGACCACAACCGGCGCGGACCACCAGGCGACGCCCCCGCCGATGGCGGCCGCCAGGAATGCAAGCCAGGCGCTTTCCACCAGGACCAGTTGCACCAGGCGTCCTCGCCCAGCGCCAATCGAGACGCGCAGCGCCATCTCGCGCGCCCGCGACGCAGCCTGCGCCGTCATCAGGTTGGCGACGTTTGCGCACGCAATCAGCAGCACCAGCGCCACCAACACGCCCAATGCCGCGAGCGAAGTGCGGTAGTTTTTCTGCATCCCGGAGACGCCCGAGGCTGCCGGATTCACCACCAGTTTCGGCTTAGCGTACCTCTCAAGAAAGTACTTGGGAAAGTTGGTGAATCCTCTCGCGCGCTCCTGCTCCCAGGCCTGATACGAGGCGTCCAGTTTGTCGCGCAGGGGTCCGACACCAACGCCCGGTTTCAACCGAACGAACGTCCGAAACCAAAACGAGTTTGCACTGTTGAGGGTGCCTTCATTCATCATCATCGTGGGAACGAAGATGTCGGTCACCGTGCCGGGCTCGGTGCCGGTGAAGCGTTCCGGACCCACGCCGACAATCTCGTAAAGGTCGTTGCCGATTCGGAACGTGCGCCCGATCACTTTTGGATCCTGTCCGAAGCGGTGTGTCCAATAGTCATACGACAGCACCGCGTACGGATGCGCGCCGGGCTTGAGATCGTCGCTTTCGGTCAAAAGCCGCCCTAAGGCCGGTCGGAGTCCGAACGAGCTGAACATCCATCCCGAAACATACTGTCGGTATGCTTTCTCCATCTCCTCGTCCGATCCGTAAGTCAGATCGGTCCGTTCCGCATACGAGATCGCGAGCAACTCGGTCTGATCCTTCAACACGGTGCGCCACTGTCGGAACATCGGGTACGAGCAACTGTCAAATGTGTAGGGCTTGTCCTCCAGACCGAATCCCTCATACGAGATGGCGTACAGCCGCTCCGGCTCCGACACGGGCAAGGGCCGCAGCAGCAGGGCATCGATAAGCCGGAACGCTGAGGTGCACGCCCCTAGCCCCAGAGCCAGCGACAGGATTGCCGCGGCGGAAGTCACCTTATTCTTCTTGAGTTGCCGCCAGCCGAAAACGGCGTCGGCGCGCAGCGATTCGAGCCACGTGATGAGCCTGACGTCGCGGCTTTCTTCGCGCAGCCGCAGCGCGGAGCCAAACGCTCTCCGCGCTTCGGCCGCGTCGCGGCCGTCCTCGACAGCTTCTTCGATGTGCGATTGAAGTTCTTCGTCGATCTCGCGGCTCAACCGATCGGGGCGAAGTACATTCACGATCCGTGACCATAACGACATATCGCACCGTCCTTAGAATTCGCGCCTTGCCTTTTGACTTGTTCTTCCTATCGCAAAAACAACCCTCTCCCCTCCTGCCCCCCGAGGGACAGGGAAGGGCCGCATCACCCCTTCTCCACTATTCGGAGCGCAGCACCGTAGCCGGGTCGATGCGCACGGCGTGGATCACCGGCGGCAGCGCGGCCAGTAACGCCGCCACGAGAATGGTCAGCGCGGGAAGCGCCAGCATCGCAGGGTCCGTGGGCTTCACCTGGTAGAAGAGCGATTCGATGTAGCGTGCCGCTACCATGCCGAGCGCGAGACCCCCTAGCGCTCCCCCCAGCACCATCGAGAAGACGTCGACGGTCATGTGCCACGCGATGTGGCTAGGCGGCGCGCCCAGCGCCATGCGAATGCCGATTTCACGCTGCCGCTGGAGCACGGAGTAGTTGAGCACCCCATACAGCCCGACACCGGCGAGCACCAGCGCGACTACTCCGAAAAACAGCGCGAGCATTGCCAGCAGCCGCTCAGGGACCGTATGTTGTTCTACGAGCGCTTTCTGCGTACGGATGTTACTGACACGGAACCCCGCCCGGGCCCGCGGCACCTCCTGACGCAGGATCGATCCCATCACCAGAGGGTTACTGCTGGATGTACGTACGATGTATGTCGCTCGACTATAATCGGCTTTGAACGGGAAGTAGGCAGTGGGCTGCATAGACTCGCGCATATCCTTGTAGCGAGCATCGCCAACCAGCCCCACAATCTCATATTGAACACGAGGGCCCTCGTTAGAGACAACCTCAAATGATCTGCCGACGGGATTCTCCCTTCCAAAATATTGTCTGGCAAAGGTCTCGTTGACGATGGCGGAGCGCAGCAAGGTGTTACGTGCGCGAAAGTCTCGCCCCTGAAGCAAAGGGATTCTCATAACCTCCCGCCAGCCTGGCGAGACACTTAGAAAATAAGATGCAACCGGGCCTGGCGGGGCTCCATTGACCGAGATAAATCCGTTCCAACTCTCCCCTGCCATCAGCGGCCACTCACATATGGCCACCGCCTCGACGCCATGCAATGTTCGGAGGTGTTCAGCAACCTGCTCCCACAATGGCGCTGGCTGCGGCTGCGTCGTAAGCGTCTCTAAGGTCAGAAGCCGTTCGTCAGAGAATCCTGTAGGCTGATGCGACAGGCGGCCGGACGTTGTTATCAAGAGTCCAGCCGCGAAAAGCACAAGGACACAGAAGGCAACTTGTACGGCAATCAGCACTTGCATCGTGTGGGGCCGCATGTGCGGGTTGTCTCCGCCTTTTAGTACGCTTGCGGGCTTCACTCCTGAAACGCGCAGGGCCGGCGCCAAACCAAACAAGATGGTTACGCCAAACGACATCGCAAGGCCGAATCCCAGGAGCCTCCAGTCCGCAGGAAGAACCAATCGAATCGGGTTGTCGGCCGTGCCGATCATGCCGACGACAAACGGTGCGGACCACCAGGCGAAGCATGCGCCGATACCTGCGGCGAGTAATGCGAGCCAGGCGCATTCCACAACGACCAACTGCACCAGACGTCCTCGCCCAGCCCCGATCGAAACCCGTAGCGCCATCTCACGCTGCCGCGCCGTCGCCTGTGCCGTCATCAGGTTGGCGATATTCGCGCACGCAATGAGCAAAACCAGCGCCACCAGTACGCCGAGAACTGAGAGCGCGGTCCCGCACTTTTTCTGCATCCCTGAAGCGCCGGCTGAGGCGGGATTCACCAAAAGTTTCTGACTCAAGTAGCCGTCCATTTCCTGTTTGGGGATTCCTGCAAAAGCCTTCGCACTCTCTTCCAGGAATACTCGAAATGCGGCTCGAAGTTTCTCACGAACCGGTGAGATATTGACGCCCGGTTTCAGATGGACGAAGGTTCGAAACCAGAAGTAGTCCGAACGAGCGATCGCATTATTCTTCATCATCATCGTGGGAACGAAGATATCGGTCACAATCCCCGGCTCCGTGCCTGTAAAGGGTCCCTCGGCTACACCGATGATCTGGTAAAGGTCATTACCGGTCCGGAAGGTCCGCCCGATTATTTTCGGGTCCTCTCCGAACCGCCGTTTCCAGTAGTCGTGAGAGATGACCGCGTACGGATGCGCGCCCGGCGTGAGATCGTCATTCTCGGTAAATACGCGTCCCAACGCGGGCCGGACTCCGAACGAGCTGAACATCCATCCGGAGACGTACTGTAGATATGTCTTTTCCGTGTCCTGATCGGACCCATAGGTAAGATCGATGCGGTCGGCATTCGAGACCGCGATCAACTCCGCCTGGTCTTTTACCAAGGCGCGCATTTGCCGGAACATCGGGTAGGCACAATTGTCGTCTGTCCTGAGTTTGTCGTTCGGACCGGTAAACTGTCGAGACAGAACGTAGAGCCGCTCGGGCGCAACAACAGGCAACGGCCGCCAAAGCGTGGCGTCGATGAGCCGGAATGCCGAGGTGCATGCCCCTATTGCCAAAGCGAGTGACAGGATGGCCGCCGCGGAAGTCACCTTATTCTTCTTCAGTTGCCGCCAGCCGAAAACCGCATCGGCGCGCAGCGAATCGAGCCAGGCGACGAGCCGGACGTCGCGGCTCTCCTCGCGCAGTCGCAGCGCGGAGCCAAACGCTCTCCGTGCTTCGGCCGGGTCGCGGCCCTTCTCGGCCGCTTCTTCGATATGCGACTGGAGCTCTTCGTCGATCTCGCGGCTTAAATGATCGGGGCGAAGTACATTGGCAATGCGCGACCACCATGACATATCAGGCCATCCTTTAGAACGCGATTTACGGCCGCAGTCACCACCTGCCAGCGCGTTTCTTCAGCGGCAAGCAGTTTCTTGCCCGCCGTCAGCTCCTACCGGCGCACCTCGTTGCGGGCGCCTATTCGACGCGCAGCGTTTCGGCTGGGTCGATGCGCACGGCGCGGATCACTGGCGGCAGCGCGGCCAGTAACGCCGCCACGAGAATGGTCAGCGCGGGAAGCGCCAGCATCCTCGGGTCTGTCGGCTTCACCTGATAGAGCAGCGCCTGAATATATCGCGCTGCCGCGAAACCGAGCGCCAGGCCAGCGAGCGCTCCGCCCAGCACCATGGAGAAGACATCCACGGTCACTCGCCGGGCGATGTCGCTGGCTTGGGCGCCGAGCGCCATGCGAATGCCGATTTCCCGCCGCCGTTGGAGCACGGAGTAGTCGAGCACCCCATAGAGGCCGACCCCCGCGAGCAACAATGCGATCACCCCAAAGAACATTGCCAGCCTGGCCAGCAGCCGCTCACGGACGGTCTGCGACTGGTTGATCTCTGTCTGAGTGCGGATGTTGCTGACGCGGAATTCCGGCCGTGCGCGCGGCACTTCCCGGCGCAGGGTGGACGCCAGCGCGAGCGGGTTCCGGCTGGACGTACGAACGATGAACGTCCCTTTGTCGATCGGCTGCAATGCGCCTGTGGCGTCGACCGACCGAAACGGATAATAGGCCGTTGGCGCGATGGGATCACGTACGGTTTGGTCGCGCGCATCGCGGACCAAACCCACAATCTGAACGGGAGAAGCACCTTTTTGCTCAAACGACTTTCCGGTTGGATTTTTACCGTCAAAGTATTGCCTCGCGAACTCCTCGTTGACGATGGCCACGCCGAGTGAGGTATCGCCTGGGCGGAAGTCTCTGCCGTCGAGCAGGGGGATCTTCATCGCGCCGATCCAGCCGGGCGAGACATTCAGAAAGTGGACAAGGACGTTGCTTGGAGGAGCGCCGTTAGCTGAGACGTAGCCGAACGAGCCGACCCCGCTAAGCAGCGGCCAACTGGCCAGTGCGACGGTCTCCACACCGGGCACCGCGCGCAGATTATCGACCATCTGTTCCCAGTACACCGGTGACTGAGCGGGTCGAGCGACCGTCTCGAGCGCAAGAAGCCGGTCGGCGGAAAAACCGGTGGGCTGATTCGACAGCCGCTCGAACGTGGCGACAAACAGGCCGACGACGAAAAGCACCAGAAAACAGAAGGCCGCCTGGACGGCGACCAGCGCATGCATCAAGCGGCGCTGCGAGTGGGGATCTCCTCCGCCTTTGAGCGCGCTCACGGGCTTTACGGCCGAGGCGCGTAGCGCCGGCGCCAGACCGAACAGCATCATGACCCCAACGGTCAGCAGGAGGCCGAACCCCAGCACCCGCCAGTCTGCCGGAAGAAAGAGGCGCACCGGGTTGCCGGGCGGATTGATCATACTGACCACGAACGGTGCGGACCACCAGGCGAAGACCCCCCCGAGGGTGGCCGCCAGGATGGCGAGCCACGCGCCTTCCACCAAAACCAGTTGCACCAGACGCGCGCGCCCCGCGCCGATCGAGACGCGCAATGCCATCTCGCGCGACCGTGCCGCAGCTTGGGCTGTCATCAGGTTGGCCACATTCGCACACGCGATCAACAGCACTAGAGCCACCAGCACCCCAAGCGCCTCGAGCGAAGTACGGTAGTCTTCCTGCATACCTGAGACGCCCGCAGCCGCCGGTTCCAGCAGCAGCCTCTGGTGGAGGAAGTCCTCAACGCGCTGCTTTGGTACCCCGATGAACCCCTTTGCCCTCTCCTCCTGGATTGCTTGAAATGGTGCAGTCAGCCTTTCGCGTACAGGTTCAGCGGCAACACCCGGCTTCAATTTCACGAACGTGCGGAACCAGCTCCAGTCTGAATGGGTAACCCCGGCATGCATCATGGTGGGCAAGAAGATGTCGATCACGGTGCCAGGTTCGGTGCCGGTAAAGCGTTCCGGGCCGACGCCCACGATCTCGTAAAGATCGTCACCCATGCGGAAGGTGCGCCCAATCACTTTCGAATCTCGTCCGAAGCGGCTCGTCCAATAGTCGTAAGAGAGCACGGCGTAGGGGTGCGCGCCGGGCTTCAAATCATCGCTTTCGGTGAACAGCCGTCCCGCGGCGGGCCGGAGTCCAAAGGTATTGAACATCCACCCGGAAACGTACTGGCGGTATGCCTTTTCCATCTCCGCGTCCGATCCATAGGTCAGGTCCGTCCGGTCGGAATACGAGATGGCAATCAACTCGGCTTGATCCTTCACTGCGGCGCGCATCTGGACGAATAGCGGATACTCGTAACTGGCGCTGGTCCTGAACTTGCCATCCGGCCCAATTCCCTGGCGGAAGAGAGCGTACAGGCGCTCGGGCTCCGACACGGGCAAAGGTCGCAGCAGCAGGGCGTCGATAAGCCGGAACGCCGAGGTGCACGCCCCGATCGCCAGAGCAAGTGATAGGATCGCCGCGGCGGACGTCACCTTCCTCTTCATGAGCTGCCGCCAGCCGAAAACGGCGTCGGCGCGCAGCGAATCGAGCCAGGCGACGAGCCGGACGTCGCGGCTCTCCTCGCGCAGTCGCAGCGCGGAGCCAAACGCTCTCCGTGCTTCGGCCGGGTCGCGGCCCTTCTCGGCCGCTTCTTCGATATGCGACTGAAGCTCTTCGTCGATCTCGCGGCTTAAACGATCGGGGCGAAGTACATTGGCAATGCGCGACCACCATGACATATCAGGCCATCCTTAGAACGCGATTTACGGCCGCAGTCACCACCTGCCAGCGCGTTTCTTCAGCGGCGAGCTGCTTCTTGCCCGCCGCCGTCAGTTCATACAGGCGCGCCCGCCGCCCGGTGTCTTTGGTAATCCATTGGGCGCGAATCCAGCCCTCTTCCTCCATCCGGTGCAGAGCCGGGTAGAGCGAACCTTCCTCGACGCTGAGCACTTCATTAGAATTCGCTTGGATGGCCGACATGATGGCGTAACCGTGCAGGCCGGGCCGGCGGGAGAGGACCTTGAGCACCAGCAGATCGAGCGATCCTTGCAGCGAATCCGTTTTGGGCATATGCGACCTCATATTACTCAGACGTCTTAGTATACGAAACGTTACCAACAAAGTTCCCGGCGCGCCAGAAACATTTGACCGCCAGCCCGCGGGGTGGGTCACGGATGGCTGGGCTGGTGGGCAAACGCAGAGCTTCGGTCTGCGCCAGCCCCGGGTTTTGGTTTTTATCGCTATTGTCCTGGGTCAGAAGTTCGTTGAAGAATTCAGCCCGCGGAGCGGGCGCATAATGTGGCCCACGGCTTGAGCCGTGGGCCATCCGCGCCTGCGGGACCGCCCCTGACGGGGCTACAAGTCGGACTGCGGACCGGAGAGAGGATTATGAAGCGAGCTTCTGATTCAGGACACTATGGGTGGGTTTTAGGCTCCTGGGCATTCAGAATGACTGCTTGCGTACCTTTTCGCGTGGTTTGCCGGGCAAGGGCGGCGGAAGGGCTGCTAACCAGAGCAACGCAGGCCCGTCTAAAGCTACATGTGGCCATACCACATCGACTCTGCTATAATCATGTGGTACGGCCACAGGAGGCTATATGCCCAAGGACAAGCTCGACCTTCTGCAAGGAACCCTGGATCTCATGGTGCTTCGCACGCTCGAGGCCCTCGGCCCGCTGCACGGCTACGGCATTGCCCGGCGCATCGAGCAGGTGTGCGGGGACGAGGTCCTGCTGAACCAGGGGACCATTTACGCATCGCTGGTGAGGCTTCAGCAGCGGGGGTGGATTGCGGCCGAGTGGGGGGCCTCGGACAACAAGCGGCGGGCCAAGTTTTATTCGATTACCAAGCGGGGCCGCAAGCAACTGAAAGAGGATGCGGCTTACTGGGCGCGCCTCTCTGCCGTCATGGGCCGCGTACTCGCTTTAGAACCGAAAGGTGGTGGGAGATGATCGACTCAATTCGCCAGGCGCTCAACCGTCTGCGCGCGTTTTTCCGTAAGGAACCTCTGGACCGAGACGTGGAGGCGGAGATGGCCGCCCACCTCGAGCTGGCCATCGAAGAAAACCTGCGGCGTGGTTTGCCCGCACCAGAAGCCCGCCGGCAGGCTTTCATTAAATTCGGCGGAGTGGAGCAGGCGAAAGAACGGCACCGCGAAGCGCGCAGTTTGCCGGCGCTGGAAATGCTGGTGCAGGACTTGCGCTACACGTTTCGCAACTTGCGTCGTGAGCGCGTCTTTACGTTCATGGCCGTCCTGATTCTTGCCTTGGGCATCGGAGCCAACGTCGCCGTCTTCAGCGTCGTGAATACCATCTTGCTGCGTCCGCTGCCCTTCCGCGACCCGCAGCGACTGGCGTGGTTCGCCGGCAATAACGGTGTGGGCGGCCTTGGTGGCACCACCTACGAGGCAGACGCGTTCGAGCAATACCAACGCGCGAACCGCTCGTTTCAGGAGATGACGGCTTTCGTGCCCTTCTACTCCTTTACGGAAGGGACGCTCATGGGCCCCCGGGAGCCAGTGCCTGTCTCAGGCGTCTGGGTGGCTGGGAACTTCTTCGAGACCCTGGGGGTTCAGCCGGCCCTGGGGCGGCTATTCACGGCGGAGGAGTGCGTGAAAGGCGCGCGGCCTGCGGTGCTGCTGAGCTATCCCTTCTGGCAGCGGCAGTTCGCGGCCAATCCTGCCATCGTCGGGCAGGCAATCACCCTCAACCACGAGGCGGTGACGGTGGTCGGCGTGCTTCCCCCCAGATTCGACTTCGGGGCCGTGTTTGCGCCCGGCGAGAAGATGGATATCCTTTCCCCGATCATCATGGATCGCATCCGCACTGCGGGACACACGCTGTCCGTAATCGGGCGTCTCGAGCCTGGGGTGACGGTGGCGCAGGCGCAGGCCGAAGCGAAAATCCTCTTTCCGCATCTTCCAGGGGCTTCCCATCCGGATTGGGGCAGCGACATCAAGACGACCATCGTGGGATTGAAGGAGCATGTGAGCGGTATGCTGCGCCGCTCGCTGATTGCCCTTTGGTGCGCCGTCGGTCTTATTCTCCTGATCGTTTGCGTGAATCTTTCCAACCTGCAACTGGCGCGAGGCGCGGCACGTAGCAAGGAGTTTGCCCTGCGCAGCGCTCTGGGCGCCGGGCGTGGACGATTGATCTGCCAACTACTGACCGAGAGTTTGTTGTTATCAGGCGCCGGGGCCGCGTTAGGACTCGGCTTAGCCTTTGCGATCACGCGGTTCCTGGCTCACCAGGGATCGATGGCGCTTCCCTTGCTCGGCAGCGTCGAGGTTGACGGCGCGGCGCTTGCCTGGACGCTGCTGATTGCGATTTGCGTCGGGGTTCTGTTCGGCCTCGCTCCCGCCTTGAGGGCGCCGGGCAGGAATCTCCAGGAGGCGCTCAAAGACACTGGGCCGAGCGTCAGCCAGGGCCGGCAGCATGAGCGCCTGCGCTCCACACTGGTTATCTCTGAAGTGGCGTTGGCCTGCGTCTTGCTCGTCGCTGCGGGCCTGCTACTGCGCAGTTTTCTTCGCGTTCTGGATGTCGATTTAGGATTCCAGCCCAGCCGCGCGGCCGCCGTCAAGGTGAAATACGACGATGGAGGAAATGCGGACCGGCGTAGCGCAATCCTGCAAGAGATGTTGCGGCACGTCACTGCGATTCCCGGAATCGAGGCGGCGGGCATCGCCGACATGCTGCCGCTGGATCGCAATCGAAGCTGGTGGCTGTTAGCGAAGGGGGCGGTTTTTTCCAAGGACCAGGAGCACGGCGTCTTCGCCTACCTCGTAACTCCGGGTTACCTCGAGGCGATGGGCATGCACTTGCGCGCCGGCCGCGACTTCAATTGGCAAGATACGCCCAAGAACGAACCGGTCATCATCATCAACCAGGCCGCCGCACGCCGCGAGTGGCCCGGCCAGGATCCGATTGGACGCCTGGCGCTGGGAATAGGCGACCATGAGAGCCGCGTGGTCGGCGTGATTTCCGATGTGCGTGAGAGTAGCCTCGAGAACGCCTCCAGTCCGGAAGTTTATGTGCCCGTAACCCAGGCCGTCCCGGCAGGAGCGGAACTGGTGGTGCGCACGAAGCTTCCGCCTGAGGTGTTGGCTTCGAGCGTCATGAAAACGCTGCGCTCGCTCAATGCGGAGCAGCCTGCCACGGAGTTTCGTCCTATCCAGCAGATCGTGGATCATGCCGTGTCGCCGCGCCGCTTCTTCGTCCTGCTCGTCTCTGCATTTGCCGTACTGGGCCTCGTTCTGGCTTCGCTCGGAATCTACGGAGTCATCTCCTATTCGGTGACGCGGCAGACGCAGGAGATCGGCATCCGCATGGCCCTGGGCGCAACTCAGGCGCGCGTGCTGATGGGCGTGATCTCGAAGACCCTGCGGCTGGCGCTGGCGGGTATTGTGCTGGGAATGGCGGCTTCTTTCGTGGTCGCGCGGCTTATCGCCTCACTGCTTTTTGGCACCGCGCCCACCGATCCGGTAACCTTCGCCGCCATGGCGCTTCTGTTGTGCGGGGTGGCGTGCCTCGCCGGGTTTATTCCGGCCCGCCGCGCCGCCTGCATCGATCCCATGCGGGCCCTGCGCAACATTTGAAACCGGATACTGCTTACTGGGCGCGCCTCTCTGCCGTCATGGGCCGCGTACTCGCTTTAGAACCAAAAGGTGGTGGGAGATGATCGACTCAATTCGCCAGGCGCTCAACCGTCTGCGCGCGTTTTTCCGTAAGGAACCTCTGGACCGAGACGTGGAGGCGGAGA
>Ga0224555_1004787_pt1 | contig 12068 bp, 11 predicted proteins | sample 714S23034metaG_FD_180687 | JGI IMG/M metagenome (GOLD analysis project Ga0224555, IMG submission 180687) | Peat soil microbial communities from Stordalen Mire, Sweden - 717 S2 30-34 | ecosystem: Environmental > Terrestrial > Soil > Wetlands > Peat | place: Sweden: Norrbotten County, Stordalen...
CCCTCGACAGGGAATAGCCCAGCCTGCGCGCCACTTCTTCGTCTGTGAACTTGCCCAGCAACGCGTCCTCTTCCTCCGTCCAAGTGATATAACGTGCCCCCGGTTTGGCACGCACCCCGTTCACCGGTTGCCTTCCACGACCATCAGGCGCCACGAGCTTGACGATTTTGAACACAGCATCCGGCTTGGTCCGGCCCAATGCACAGCGGCGCGCTTCCACCGCTTGAAACGTGCGCCCAAACGCGAGCGCCAGTTCCTTGTCCGGCTTCGAGCCGAGTAATGCTTCCTCCTCCGGCGTCCACGGACGAGACCTGTATTTGGGCGGGATGCCCAGCTTTTTGCGCCGCCAACCCACATTCGTCAGGCTACGGCCGAGAAGCATGGCGACCTCACGATCGTTGCGCATTCCGAGAATCCAGTCGTCTTCCGGACGCCAATCCTTTTTCACCCGGATGCGCTTCTTCCAACGGCGATGCCGCACCGTACTGACCGGACGGCCAAACTTCCGGGCCAGCACCTTGTCCGGCTGCGTCCCCAGCAACCGATCCTCCTCCTGTGTCCAGTCCGGCTGCTTTTGCCTCGCCTTGCCGCCGGCCAACTGGAGTCGCATTTTGCAAACCCGTTCGTGGCTCCAGCCGAGGATGGTGCGCAGTTCCCGGTTTGATTTCGTGGCGAACAAATGCGAGTAATGATCCTGCGGCTCCCGTTCCATGCGAAAGGGCTGCGGCGCATGTCCAACCGCTCGTTTTCCGAGCAATTGGCGCCGGTCCCGCACGCCAAGCAACGTGCGATGCAGCTTTTCCGTCACTTCGCGGTCGGTCAATTTGCCGAGCAACGCATCCTCCTCCTTTGTCCACGGGAACTGCCGCGTCGAACGAAGCCCCTCTTCCTGGCCGATTTTCCGCTGCGGACGGGGTGGAGGCGGGGCTTTCATACAGGTAGACTCGTTGATGTTAGCCCTGGCGCTGATCCGCCTTGCGCGCGCTTGAACATTCGATAATGGCGGCGAAGCCGGTCAATATAGGCGCGATCCTGGAGGAGAATTTGGCGAAACAACTCCAGCAGCGCCGGAGACAGTTTGGACTGCGTATTCAATGGGTCCAAGTCAGCGGTGGCCAACTCCCGCGCGCTCTCGCGGTCGCCGTGCAGCCATTGAGCGTAAAAGTCCTCGCTCTCCCAACCATAATTGATCGTGGCCAAAACTTTATTGGGCCGGTCAGCGCGGCAGACCTGAAAGAGGACGCGCCGGCAGTCGCAAGTAGGCTCATTGCAATACAATTCCAGAAACCCGTATTCGCCGGCAGGCAACCCGGCGAAGGGTTCCAGGAGCTTCACGGTGCGCGTCTCTCTCGCCGCCAGATCTGGGAAGCGCGAGAAAAACGGGGCCATGTGTGCAAGAGGCTTCATTGGAATTCACCCGCAAAACAGCCGACGAAACAACTCTTCGGACAGCCGCCGGCCTTCCTGAGACAGCACCACCGATTTGGCTTTCTTTTTCGGATCGGAGATCAGGCCCTTTTTGTGGAGGCGGTCCAGAGCATCCCAATCGTGACCCTTCCACGCCCGGGTGAGCGCCAATTCGTCCTTTCCCTCGGTAAAGCTGGTCAAATAGAGCAACGCCAGCACGGCGTCATCAATTTTGTCGAGGTTGGGTTTCATATTTTGAGTGCGGTTCAGCTTGTTTCATCGAGCGCAGCAAAAAGACCAAGCCCAGAATGCTTTCCTCCACCAATGCAAATTGGCCCGGGGACTTCGACCATCTGACCATCGGAAGAGCGCCAAGTGATGCGGACGTGCAGGCGGCGATAGCGACGGTGTTGTTCAGGCACAACGTATTGCAATGCGTATGGAACGCCCGGCCAAAAGCCAGAACTGAGCCAATCAAGTTCGGCGTCGCGGGCCATCGCTTCGGAGAAGCCAGACTGGCGAATGGCTTTCCTCAGGAGATGTTCGATGCGCTCATCGAGCTTGCGGCGAATTTCCGCTTTTTCCTCGACGGAAAGTGGCGGTGCTCCGTTGGCATTGAGGCGTTGGCGGAGCTTTCGCGGGTCGTCGTAGCCAGGGAGAATGACCGGCGTGACGGTGGCCCAAATGGCAGATTTCTTAAAGTATGGATGAATTGCGCCGTCTTTTTCGTTGTGTCGGAAGATAAGCGCGGCGGTCTCTGATGTTTTCTCGTCGATGAGTTCCTGTCCGTTGAGACGCTGGCTGAATCGGCGAAATTCCTGCATTCCGAGATTGCCTCGCGCGGTCACGAGGACGCGGCGGATGTTGCCAACAACGCGTTGCTGTCCTTCGCGCATTTCGATGCTGGGCAGCGGCGAAAATGCAATACGAGCGCCCTCTACGGGATGGTGCTGTGCGCCGGGCGTCTCCGCATGGCCAAGAATAATGCGGCGCGCGGCCTCGTCGCTCCATCCGATGCTGTGCGCAATCTCCGGGCGGCTCGCGGCGTGCCGAAACATCCCGGCGACATGCAGGCCCTGCCTTGCAACATCGAACGCGCGAAAGCCACTGTCGTCGGGCTTTCTCAAAACGAACACCGCACACGGAAATCTCGGTGCTTCCGAGCCAGAGCGATAGTCCGTGATCCCGAAAACGGTCAACGGTGGAACGGGAGCAAAACCGCCGTTGCTCGTAATTCGATTCAGAAATGCGTGATGGCGACAGTTCAGGTCATCCAGCGTGCCCACTCTTGGAGTGCGGAGCGAACTGCCTGTTCCGTCTGTAGCTGGTTGCCAGCGTTCGCCGGGCAGTTTCGCTGCGCTGGCGTCATCAAGAACCGTTGCGTCAGCGACGACCAAATCTACGCCCCAGCCGACATGCGTAATGGAGCGCACAGCGGCGAAAAGGACTTCGCGATTTTCCCCAAACCCAACGGGCGCATCTGCGAGGTTCCACAGATAATGCACCGCCGTTTCGTCAGGGACTGTAAGCGGCCGCACGGCCTTTTCGGTGCGATAATCCGCAATGCTTCCTTCGCCACCGCGCGACAAAGATTTGGCGACGAGGTCGCCGACGTTGTCGGGAACGTAGAGGCGATAGCCCTGCGCCTCACGCGCAAGTGGCGCGGCGATGGTGGGCGGTGGGAATCGCTCAAACCACCGGAGCGCAGGCTCCGCATGGCGCAGCCCACGGCGTTCGTTCCAACGGGCAGCGGAAGCGGCTACGATGGCCTGAAACAACCGCAACGGCGAGGGAGGCCACTCGGGTTCGCCTTGATCGGCGCGCCCGTGAAACGCTCCATCAAGGAAGCGGATGCTGATGCACAGATAGTCCGGCATAGGGATGTCCGGTTATTTGGTCTTTGCTTCGGTGTTCTGTTCTGCGCCCTCGTGTGGTCTCTCTGCCGCGTCTTTCTTTTTGCCCCTGCCTTTTCCACCGCCTTTACCTTCCTGCTTTGCTTCTTTCAGGTCTGCCTCGGCTAGTTTTGCATCGAAAGCAACTTCGCAGCGAACGACGCCATTTTCGTCTTTCTTGAACTTTATCGCCTTTTCATCTTTATCGTCAGAGGTTGGACCAACGCCGAACACATTTGCCGCCTCCTTGGCGAACTCGATCGCTTCCTCATGTTTTAGGCTGAACGTCACACGCTTGCCATCGGAATAAACCTCGTCTGCCTTTCGTCCCATGTCCTTTCGGATGTCGGAAACAAGAAGAGTTCCTTGTCGAATATAGCCACCGGGCAGCCGGGTGAACGCGACAAGCGCCAGACCAAGAATATATCGTTGGAGGCGTTGAGTAGCCTCCTTGTCCGAGCCAGCTTTGATGAGACTAAGCGCGGCGAGCGCGAGCGTCGCATCCCGGCGAATTCCGCCGTCGGCGATGACTCCTCCGTGGGTGTTCTCCTTTTTTGTTATCGGCACATGGGTAAAACCGCGCTGGGCGAACGGATGCTTGCCGATGACTTTGCCTTCCGAGTCGCGCAGGTCTTCCGGCTCCGTCAGGATTCCCGCAGCCACATAGTCCATTGTTGGATTGAATTGGGCGTGGCGGGTTAGTCGTCGCACGTTGTAGGCGCGAATCGTCGAGGCGATAAGCCGCGGCATTTTTGCCTGAGTATTTCGGGAATCCCAAACGCCGAAAACAAGCGACGTGGGAGCGATTTTCGCCAACGCAGTGGCGTTTCCGTCGAGTAACTCCTTGAAGGCTTTTTCTAACTCCACTTGAAGCGGAGTGCAGCGAACGATGGCGTCGCCAGCGCGGTGGCTGGCTTGGAGCAGATTCACGAATTTCGCGCCTGCCCTAATGACGACTTGCGGAACGAGTTCCGCGTAGCCTGGTTCTGTAAACATTGGTTCGATGCGGTTCGACTGGGCACCCACCGTGTCAATGAGTGCAATCTTCTCGCCGTTGGTTTCGCCATCAATGTTGTAGCCGCCCGGAAAGCCATCGCCGGAGGCGAAGGTGGGCGGAAACAGAACCCCGTCCGGCCCTTCTACCGGGACAAGGTATTCGCGGATGACCAGCGCGGCAGGGCCCGCAGTAGTGAGATATTTATCGAATCGTGTGATGTCGTTGCTCATAATTATGATGTGGTTATTGGTTTTGCGGTGATGAATGCTTTGTGTTTACGCTGTCCCGTGCGGAACCAACTTTCGAAGCGGTAGCCGCGCGCGCCAGCATCAGGCAGAAGCCCCGCCGCTGCGACGGGTGCAAGCACAGGAGGCAACGGGAGCGACCAAGTGTGGTAGTCAAAGAGGCGTGGCTTGCCTATGGAGACCGGGCGTACGCGCTGTAACCCGATGAGGCAAAGGAGTTCTACGGCAGGCGAAGCGATAGTCGTCATGCCGAGATCGTTCGGCGCAAAGCCGACGTCGCGCGAGTGGGCGTTCGGACCACGCCGAGCGTCGAAGTAGAACGGCTCAACCTTCTTTTCCAAATCGTCTGGATCGAACGCGACCATGCCGATGTTGAAAATTTCAGCAGTGGCAAACTCCGGTTCGCGCATCGCATGCTGCATCGCACGAGCGATGCGGAAGCTCTCCATAGTTCCCGCCCAAACTTTGAGGTCAGATGAGGTTTTGTCCCCGCTTTTCCACCAGTCGAGGCGAAGATCAAATGGCGCGGAAATTTGGATGGGCGAAGCGGTCGTGTCGTCGGTGTCGAGTTGCCGCAAGGCCGCGCCCGTGATTGCGGTCAGTAGTTCGCTCAATTCCTGGCTTTGCGAAACAGAGAACGAACCACGCTCAAACCAACCGACGGCGTCCGGCGTCAGTCGGCTGGCGAGTTCCAGCAATCCGCAGCATGCGAAGAATTGGCCAGGATTGGTGACGTCCACTCGGACTCGGAATGAAGGTGTGGGAGCGGTCATGGCGTGGTCCGTTTGGGCGAAATTCCCGCGCTCGCAGCGTAATCGGCGGCGCGAAGTAGCGATTCAAGGTAGGCAAGTCCCCAGCGTCCGAATCGGCGTTGCAGCCGGGCGAATCGGCGCGGCACCTCAATGGCGGCCGCTTCGCTGTCAGCATGCGTGCCTTCGGGGTCAAAGGCTTCGTCATTCGGAAAGTGTGGACGCGCCCTGCCGTGATGAGCGGCGATCAGATGCAACACCAAGTCGCGCTCGTCCGGTTCGAGTTTTTGAAATTCAGTCTCGCACTCAATGTCACGGAGCGAGCCGAATTCGTGGCGATATGGTTCATCAAGTGTGCGCGGACGGAGTTCACGTCCGCCTTTCGCCAGACAGATCTTTTCATCGTCATTGCCAATGCCACGCTGCCAGTAACGACGACGTTTTCCGAAATCATGAAAACGCGCCGCCAAGATGACGCAGCGCGCCAGCGATCCGGGCAGCGCCAATTTGAAAACGATTTTGGTGGCATGAGCTTCAACGTCGCGGGTGTGATCCTCAAGGGAGACGGACTTGCCCGCCTTGCGAATGCCGCCTTTATCGGATGGAGCGGAAGTTTCCAGCCACGCCCAGTAACGGTTTTCATCCGAGGCTTCGCCTTCATCGCCTTCTACTTTATCGCGCCGCAAATCAATCACACGGATGAGGTGGAAATTTGCTAATTCATCTGAGATTTCTGGGCTGGCTTGCAACACACGCTGACGAGTACTTTGAAAACAGGCAACATCTTCCGATTTGTCTCCTGCGGGTTCAGCTTTTCCGTCCAATAGTCCATTGGACAGCCCGCCCGCAGACGGTGGAAGCAGAATAGTGCGGCCATGCAAAAGGGACTCGGATTGCTTGTCGACAAACCGGGACAGTGGTTCAAATTGAACCTGGCCGTCTTCTTGGACAAGCCAGACATGTTTCTCGCCCTTTTCGTCGCTCGCTTTTGCGTGCCGCTCCGCTAAGCGAGCCAGTTGCTCGCGCACGCGAAAGGAGCGATCATGGAGCAACTCTTGCGGCTTGAGCGGAAAGTCCTCGATGAGTTCCTTCGGCGGATAGTAGTCGCACAGGGTCCCAGTAATTTCATCCACCTCACGCCGCCACGCCACATAGGTCTCCGGCGGCTCCCATTCGGGGGGTTCGCCGTGCAGATACGGTGCGACTGGTGGACGACCTGGCAAGACGCCGCGAATGCTCGTCAGCGCCCACGCATCAAAGAGAATATCGGTGGCAGGCCGCATTTCTGGCGGTGGACTGAAAGCATCGGCGCGGGCTGTGGGATCGAGTTTTCGGAGCGCGTCCGGACTTGCATCGCCCGCTAGCAGACGTAGCAATTCGAGCGTTCGGGCGCGGGCGGCGTCCAAGGGGTTATCCGCTTTGAAACTCTCTGGGTGAATCACTTCAATCGTGGTGTCAGCCGTATCCCCAAAGCGGTTCACGCGGCCAAATCGTTGAGCCATGCTCTCGTAAGTCGAAAGATCGCAGATTAAATCATCTGCCGAAATGTTGACGCCGACTTCTCCCGCGCTGGTGGTGACCAGATAAGCAGTGCCTTCGACGGGCGGCGGCGCATTTTCAGGGCGACTCGATGGCGGAAGAAAGCGCAAAAATTTTGGATTCTTTTGGGCAAGATCATCGCGCTCCTTGCCGCGCATCGTGCCAGTGAGCACAACGGTTGCGAGCTTTTCTTTTTCGAGGGTCTCCGCCACGCGCTGTACGACCTCCACTGAACGGGCAAAAACCATCACCGCACGGCCAGAGTCACGCCGCGCCAGCGCAAGTTTGGTGAGTTCTTCGGCGAGACGCTTTTCATCATCAATCGGACGGAGCACGAGGCGCTTAGGTGCGCGGAGCCGACGTATTACGCGCGAGTCTTCTTCATCTTTGCGGGTGAGACCAAACGGAGAATCAGTTCCGCGTGTTGTGGCCGTGAGTTCCAGAACGCGGAGTGGACGGGCATCTTTGCAACGTCTTTGCTCGGCAACGATGTCGCCAAGCAATTTCTGGAAAGCTGGCTCAAGGTGGGCCTCGTCATGGATCAACAAGGCATCCTGACCGAGGAGTGCGGCGTGATGAGGACGCGTTTTGAAACCGCAAGTGTAGCGGCTGAAAAGCAAACCGCTTCCAATCATGTCCACAGTGCCAACAACAACTGCGGGCCGCGTTGGGTCGGCGCACCACTCACGCTTATCAGCGAACTGGCCGCGAAGCGTGCTGATTGCAAGTGGCGCATCAGATTCTTCGAGCGGGATAGAGCACAATGGAGCCAGCCGATCGAACAGGCCAGAAGCCCGCAGATTGTACCGCAGTTTTTCGACCTCAGTTGTCGTTTGATCCACCACTGTTCGACGGTTGACGACGTACACAAGACGTCGCGGCATTTTCTCGGGATGGTATGCGAGCGCAATCAGCCAAATGGCAACGACCGATGTTTTTCCCAGCCCTGTTGGAAGATGGCACGACGAAGGGAATACCCCCTTTGAGAACCATTCCATGTACAAGCTCTCCTGCCACGGGAATTCTCCATAGCCGGTCAATTGTCGAAAAGCACCGCGAAATTGTTCCAATTCATCCATGTAATTCAAAATTATACTCGGTTCCGAAATAAATGCAAGTTAATTTGATTTATTTGAGGAGTTAAAGAGGGGTATTGACTTGTCGGATCTTATGCCGTAGAATTAAATCGGATTCTGTGGCGACGCCGACGATCCCAATGATTCCGCACCCAGAAAGGGGCGCGGCCCCATTGAAGAATTTGGTTGATATGAGGCGTTTCACGAGATCCATGCAATTCCGCGCCCGCAAGGGCGCGGCCCCTTTGAAGCTTGGGCTTGATGTCCAAGCTTGGTTGATGTTAAAATGTATGCGTGACGACCTTGCACGAAATCGAAAAGGCAATCGAAGGACTGCCGCACGAGGAGTTTTTCGAACTCGTCCGGCATCTGCGCGAGCGCCATGCCGAGGAATGGGACAGCCAGATCGAGCAGGATGCGCACAACGGGAAGCTCCACAGGTTTTACGAGCGCCTCGAAGAAGAGGATCAAGGCGAACCGGAGGTGCCGCTTGATGCGTTCCTCGACGACACGAAGCTTTCGTAGGCGGTTCGAGCGGCTCCCGCCGGACATTCAACGTCTTGCACGGAAGGCTTTCAGGTTGTGGCTTCAAAATCCGCAGCATCCATCGCTCCATTTCAAAAAAGTTGGAGAATTCTGGTCCGCGCGAGTCACCGACAACTATCGCGCCCTTGCCATCGTCAAAGGCAACACGGCGAAGTGGTTTTGGATCGGTCCTCACGAAGAGTACGAGCGGCAAATCCGCATGGATTAGGCGGAGCTGCAATACTGCAATTTTATTCTTATGTTGGTGACGATGGAAATACCGGACGAAGTTGTTAATGGAATGCGCCTGCCGGCCTCGGATGCTCAAACCGAAGTCCGCAAGGAGGTCGCGCTCGCCCTTTACGCGCGCGGCTTGATGTCCATTGGCAAAGCGACGGAACTGGCTGGCGTGCCCCGATCCAATTTTGAGGCGATTCTTGCAAAGCGGCATGTCGAGAGGCCCTACGAAGCAACCGAATTGGAACGTGATTTGGCCTGGGCCAAAGGCGCGAAGTAATTCGCCGCCTTCCCAAATTTCACTCTCAAGATGTCCGATCCTGAATTGCATGAAATCTCCTCAATCGCGCCAAAGTGGGACCCGCAATGGGTCATTTCCCGGCGTGGTTTTATTCTTGTATCAGAACGACTTGCGGAATGCGAGCACGAAAATCGCAGTTTACAGCGCCAGTCAAACAATGAGGATTTGCCGCCCGAATCGCGCTACAGTTGGCCGGAGTTCGCTAACCAGCGTCCTGCACATCTTCCAGATGTGGCGCTTGCCGTTCTTGGCCACAGGTTTCAAAATCAGGGCGCGGTGCAAAACACAGCCACACCACTGCCGGAGAGCCTTTCGGGGCTGATTGAGCGCGTCACGTTTTTCGACGAGGACGGCGGATTCGGCGTGCTCAAGGTCAAAGCTCAGGGGCACCGTGACCTGGTGACCGTGGTTGGCTCCCTGCCGTCCGTCAGCGCCGGGGAATGGCTCACGGCCCAGGGCCGTTGGGTTCAGGACCGGGAATACGGCCAGCAGTTCCGGGCCGAGATGTTGACCAGCACGCCGCCAACCAGCAAGGAGGGCATCGAGAAATACCTGGGCAGCGGCATGGTTAAGGGTATCGGGCCTGTTTACGCCAAGAAGCTCGTGGACAGATTTGGCGAGGGTGTTTTTGACATTATTGAGAAGGCGTCCGCCCGGCTGGAGGAGGTGGACGGTATCGGTCCAAAGCGCCGGAAACGAATCAAGGCAGCGTGGGACGAGCAGAAAGTCGTCCGCGACATTATGCTTTTCCTTCACTCCAACGGCGTCAGCACCAGCCGGGCCGTGCGCATTTACAGGACGTATGGCGAGAGCGCCATTGAGAAGGTCCGCAACGACCCGTACCGACTGGCCAGGGACATTCACGGCATTGGCTTCAAGACTGCCGACCAAATTGCCCGCAAGATAGGCATCCCGGTGGATTCGCTGGTCCGCGCCTGCGCCGGCTTAAACCATGTTTTGCTGGAGGCCACCGGTGACGGCCATTGTGCCCTGCCGGTGGAATTGCTCAAGGACGAGGCCGGAAAGCTCCTGTTGGTGGAGGAGAAAATTGTGACGGACGCTTTGGAGCGCACGGTGGCCAGCAACGATCTGGTCAAGGAAACGATCAACGGGCAGGAGTTGATCTTCCTGCCGCACCTGAAGCGGGCGGAGGAAATAGTCGCGGACAGGATCAGGAGTCTCGCCAGCTCGCCTTCATCCTTCCCACCAATTGACTTCGAGAAGGCGGTCGTGTGGTGTCAGCAGAAGACCGGCAAGGAGCTTGCCCCCAGCCAGCGGGATGCGCTCAAGCTGGCCCTGACGAGTCGAGCCTTGGTCATTACGGGCGGGCCGGGGACTGGCAAAACGACCCTCCTTAACTCCATTCTGCTGATTCTGCAGGCAAAGAAAGTGAGGTGTTTGCTCTGCGCGCCCACGGGCCGGGCGGCCAAACGACTTTCCGAGGCGACCGGCGTCGAGGCCAAGACTATCCACCGCCTGCTCGAAGTCCAGTCCGCAGCAGGCCGTTTTGCCCGAAACGAGGCTAATCCTCTGGACTGTGATGCCCTTGTTGCGGACGAGGTCTCTATGATTGACGTTGTTCTCATGGCGAATCTGCTCCGTGCCTTGCCGGCGAAGGCCAGCCTGCTGCTGGTGGGCGACATCGACCAATTGCCTTCCGTGGGGCCTGGCATGGTATTGCGGCATGTGATCGAAAGCAAAGTCGTGCCGGTAGTGCGGTTGACCGAGGTCTTCAGACAGGTGGCCCACAGCCGGATCATCGCCACCGCCCACCGAATAAATGGAGGACGGATGCCGGAGGTTCCCGGCAAGGAAACCGATTCTGATTTCTATTTCATCGACCGAGCGGAGCCGGGGCAGATTGCGGACACGCTGGTCGAGATGGTCAAGACGCGCATCCCGGCCAAATTCCGGCTTGACGCTATTCGGGACATCCAGGTGCTCTGCCCGATGAACCGGGGATCACTGGGAGTCCGCGAATTGAATGTCCGGCTCCAGAATGAACTCAATCCTGCCCGCGCCGATGAGCCGGTCGTGGAGAAATTCGGCTGGCATTTCCGTCCCCGGGATAAAGTAATCCAGACCGAGAACGATTATGACAAAGACGTGTTCAATGGCGACATTGGGCAGGTCGTGAAGATCGACCCAGTTGAACGGGATGTCACAATCCGGTTCGACCAGCGGGAGGTGGTTTACGATTTCGGAGAACTTGATGAAGTCTCGCTTGCCTACGCCATCACCATTCATAAATCGCAAGGATCGGAGTTCCCGGCTGTGGTCATCCCGTTGGCAACGCAGCAATACCTGCTTTTGCAGCGCAACCTCGTTTACACGGGGATTACCCGGGGCAAGAAGCTGGTCCTGCTCATCGGTCAGCGAAAGGCGCTGGGGATGGCGGTGCGAAATAACCGGACGGAAAATCGGTTCTCTGGACTGCTGGCGCGCCTACTCACACCGGGCTAATGCCCGCCAGTGACCGTGTAACCGGCCCGGCGCAAATCCTCCGCCAAGTCCTTTTCCATCTGCGTGGCAGCCTCATACGGCATCGGGTTCAGGTGCTCATACAATTCCGGCAGAAGGCGGAGGCCGTAGCGTTTGACCACCGCGGCTGCTTTGGTTCCCGCCTTATGGTTGGCGAAACGTTCCTCCGGGGTCAGCCCTGTCATCCCAACGTAGATGCAGGTTTTCTTGGGATTGCGCTTCGGGTTTTCGGCACGAACTTTTCGCATTTTGCAGACCGCCGGCTCAAGCAGCACGACGTAAACATTGTGATGGTGCTCCGGCAGTTGGCCGGGGCGGAGTCGCTTGAGCGTTCGACGCTTCATTCGGCATCCATCGGGAAATCTGGTTCGTCGTCATCCAACCTAAATTAATTCCGTCCACCATAAGCACGGCAATCAATCGCTGTTCCGCCAAGTAAGCAAAACGTCGCCCCGGAACCCAGCTATACCCAAACACAGGTACGTGGGGCCGGTCAAGGTCATCCATATCCACGCCTCCTGGCTTTGTTGCATCCGATCCCGATTCACTTTGAATGGAACTCCTTGGCGCTGATTTCTGCATGCATCGCTGACCCAGGCTTCGATCAAATCGGCCGTCT
>Ga0224555_1004788_pt1 | contig 12067 bp, 8 predicted proteins | sample 714S23034metaG_FD_180687 | JGI IMG/M metagenome (GOLD analysis project Ga0224555, IMG submission 180687) | Peat soil microbial communities from Stordalen Mire, Sweden - 717 S2 30-34 | ecosystem: Environmental > Terrestrial > Soil > Wetlands > Peat | place: Sweden: Norrbotten County, Stordalen...
CCAAAATTCGCTTGTGCGAAATTTGCGCAGAGGTGGGCGCGGATTGGGTGAAGACCTCGACAGGTTACGCGCCCGGCGGAGCCACGCTTCCCGATCTGGAGCTGATGCGCAGGTACTCACCGCCGCAGGTGCAGGTGAAGGCGGCGGGCGGCGTGCACGATCTCGACACGGTGCTGGCCATGCGCGCGATCGGCGTGAGCCGCGTGGGCGCGCGGAGCACCGCAGCCATTCTGGAGGAGTGCCGCAAACGGCTGGGGCTGGAGCCCATCGCGCACAGCGTGACGGCGACCACTGCGGGTGGCTATTAGTGCTCGGAAAGCATGAATTCGTGATAGCTCTCTAATCGGTGCGGGCGTGGACGCCCGCACGACAGCCGGTCTGGAGACCGGCGCTACCTTGCCGGCCAAGGGTAGGGCGCGCAGCGCCTTCCGAGCGAAAGCGCTGCAACATGCAAGCTGCATGAGGAAAAGAATGACCTGGATTCCACGTTTTCTTCGCCCGGCTCCGCACATTGCCAGGGTTTCCGCCGAGCAGGCGCAGAAAATCTACCCTAAACTGCGCTGGCAGGTTCTTGAATCCACCTTCATCGGCTACGCCGCGTTTTATCTGGTCCGCAATAACCTGCCCGTGGTTTCCAAAGAGATGGGCCAGGCGCTGGTTTACAGCAAAGACCAGATCGGCGACATGCTGGCCGTGATGGTTGCGGTCTATGGGCTGGGCCGGTTTGTGATGGGCTCGCTCTCCGACCGCAGCAACCCGCGCTACTTCATGGCCCTGGGCCTGCTCGCCACGGCCGCATGCAATTTTGCCTTCGCCGCCGTACACAGTTATCCGGCGCACCTGGCGCTGTGGGCCATGAATGGCCTGGCGCAAAGCATGGGATGGGCGCCGTGCGGGCGCTCGCTCAGCCACTGGTACAGCGTGCGCGAGCGGGGCACGATCTTCGGCGTCTGGAACCTGGCGCAAAACGTGGGCGGCGGGTTGATCGGCGTCATTGCCGCGTATTCGGCGGAGTGGTTCGGCTGGCGCTCGGCGTTTTATGTGCCGGGCATTCTCGCAGGCCTATGCGCCGTCTACCTGATGCTGCGCTTGCGCGACACGCCGCAATCCGAAGGCCTGCCGCCCATCGAAGAGTATTTGCACGACTATTCCGATGGCAAAAAGAGCATCGGCGCGCACGAGAAAGAGCTGGGCACGCGGGAGCTGCTGGTCGACTACATTCTCAAGAATCGCTATCTGTGGCTCATCGCCGGCGCCAACTTCTTCGTCTACATCGCGCGCTACGCCATGCTCGACTGGGGACCGACGTTTCTGAAAGAAGTGAAGCACGCCAGCCTCGGCCAGGGAGGCATCGGGACGTTTACGCTCGAATTTTCGGCGATGGCAAGCACCGTGCTCGCCGGATGGCTCTCCGACAAGATTGGCGGACGCCGCGGCATGATCTGCGTGCTGTGCATGATTCCCGCGTTTCTGGCGTTCGTCGGCATTCTGTACAGTCCCAACAACAAGCTGTGGCTCGATCTCGCGCTCTTCGGCGTGATCGGATTTTTCGTCTATCCGGCACAGATGCTGCTGGGTATTTGCGCGCTCGATGTGACTTCAAAGAAGGCTATCGGCACGGCCAACGGTTTGCTGTCGATACTGGGGTCGCTGGGCCGCGTGGCCGAATCGAAGGGCATCGGAGCGCTCGCGCAGCACTATGGCTGGAACGCGGCGCTCTATGGGATTCTGATTGCGGTGCTGGTGGGCATCGCGCTGATGTCGTTCCTGTGGAACCTGACGCCGAAGTCGGGCGAAGCGCACCTACAAGCGGTCACGAAGTGACAGTGAAGGCGCGCGGCGCATAAGATACGGCGGGTCTGTGACCTGTCGCCGTGTGTACCCCCCTCTCCCCCCACTATTTCTGTAAGCAAATATCCTGTTTTCATTGCTTTACGTGAGGCGTTGCCGCGTAAATATCTGAAAAGGCATATAGTTGCTCGCAGAAATAAGACAACAAACGGGTTAGAGGCGGGAGCCGGTTTCGGGATCAGGGTCCATCGAACCGCGCTCCCTGCCTCATTGAAGGCTTATGGGAGAAGTATGCGCCGGGAGGGAGAAATATTCTGCAAAATGGCGGCGGGAAATTTTTGGGGTGAGTTAAGGATGGGATGGGCGTTTCTCAGGACCAACGAAAGACCCTCTCTGGATTGCGGTACTCGTGTTCGACAACAACTTGCACATAAATGAATTGTTTGTTCCCATTTAGAAAACAACCGCCCTCAGATTTTATGTAACCATCGACTGGTGGCCTCCCGTCAATCATTGATCGTCGAGCAATATATCGCGGCCATGCGCACTGCGCGATCCTTCGGCGCGCACACCGCAGAAACCAGCTTTTACACTCCGCTCTCGAACTTACTCAACGCCGTGGGCGAAGCTCTCAAGCCACGCGTCGTCTTTGTCGCTCATCCCGGTAGCCGCGGCGCGGGTCTGCCTGATGGCGGTCTTTTCCCAGTTACCAATCGTCGCCAGACTGAGCCGCTTCCTAACCAGCGCCCCGAACGTGGCGCGGTTGAAATCAAGCCGCCCGGCGAAAGCCTCGCCACGCTCGCCCAATCCGGGCAGGTTCGCCGCTACCTGCGCGAATACGGCCTCTGCCTCATCACCAATTATCACCAGTTCCAGCTCGTCGAACTCCGCAACGGCGCCTCTTCCGTGATGGAAAGTTACGATCTCGCCCGCACTGCCGACGACCTCTGGAGCCTCCCTGTAACCGAGTTCGCCAAGCGCCACGCCCAAACCCTACCTGATTTTCTTTCCCGCGTCCTCACGCGCAAGGTTCCGCTCGAAAAGCCAAAGGACATCGCGGAGCTCCTCGCCTCCTACGCACGCGAAGCACGCGAACGCGCGGCCGAGCACCCAATCGTGGCCTTCTCTGGCGTCAAGTCCGCCCTGCAGGAATCGCTCGGCATCACCTTTGAGGGAGAAAAGGGTGAGCACTTCTTCCGCTCAACACTCATCCAGACGCTTTTCTACGGCATCTTCTCCGCATGGATTCTATGGCGTCGTTCACCCGATTATTCCGCTCACAACGGCATCTTCAACTGGCGTCTCTCCGCCGAATATCTCCGCGTCGCCGTCCTCCGCACTCTCTTCCACGCCGTCGCCGAACCCGGGGCGCTCAACTCTGTCCAGATCACCGAAGTCCTCGACCACGCCACTGACGCACTCAACCGCGTCCAGCGCGACTTCTTCACTACCTTCCGTGAAGAAGACGCTGTCCAGTACTTCTACGAGCCATTCCTTGAGGCCTTCGATCCGGAGCTGCGTAAGGAACTCGGCGTCTGGTACACCCCGCGCGAAATTGTCCGTTACATGGTGGAGCGCGTCGATCATCTCCTGCGCGCAGAGCTTCACGAATCTCTCGGCCTCGCCAGCCCCAACGTGCAGGTCCTCGATCCTTGCTGCGGCACCGGAGCCTACCTCGTGGAAGTCCTCCACCGCATTGAGCGCACCCTCCGTGAGCAGGCCGGAGACGACAACGCCCTCGTTGGTGCCGACCTCCGCCGTGCAGCCACCACGCGCATCTTCGGCTTCGAGATCATGCCCGCGCCCTTCGTCATCGCGCACCTTCAAATCGCGCAGCTCCTTGAAGATGCCCGCGCATCCCTTGCCGCCACGCAGCGCGCCCAGGTCTTTCTCACCAATGCCCTCACCGGCTGGGTACCCGCGCGTCACCCGCAATCCGCCTTCGGCTTTCCGGCGTTCACCGCCGAGCGCGACGCCGCCGAAGCCGTCAAGCAGGCCGATACCATCCTCGTCATCCTCGGCAACCCGCCCTACAACGGCTATGCAGGCATTGCGAAGATCGAGGAAGAGCTCGCCCTGAAGAAGGCGTACAAAGGGCAGGTCGCCGGGGTTCCCAAGCCCGAAGGTCAGGGACTTAACGACCTGTACGTGAGATTCTTCCGGGTTGCGGAGCGGAGGATACTGGGGGACCGAGCAGTTAGGGGTAACGCCAGCGGCAGGGGCATCCTTTGTTTCATTTCAAATTCTTCGTGGCTCGACGGATTCTCACACCCCACGATGAGGGGTCAATACCTCGAGCGATTTACCTCGATCCAGATCGATAACTTGAACGGGGACAAGTACAGGACGGGAAAAACGACACCTGAAGGTCTCCCCGACCCGAGCATCTTTTCGACGAAGACGAACAAGGAAGGAATTCAACCGGGAACAGCGATTTCAACCCTGCTGAGGAGCGGTTCGCAGCCTTCACGGGTGGTGCGCCTGAGGTCATTATGGGGAAAAGAAAAGCTCGATCAACTCGCGAGGGAATCCACCGGCAGTTTGGAAACGCCCTACGAGCAACTAGATCCAGAACCGCGGTTGGGACTCCCTTTCGCGCACCTTACTTACACAGAGGAATACCTTAACTGGCCGCTTCTTTCGAGTTTTTTCGAGGTCAATTTCGCAGGAATCAAGACCAGCCGCGACCAACTCCTTATTCATGTTGACAGGGGAGAGCTTGAGTACAGAGTCACTCAGTATCTCGATGCCTCCGTAACTGATGACGAAATTGGGCGCAGATTTCCCGGTCTAATGAAGGCCAACGGTCGTTATGAAGCAAAAGAGATTCGCAGCCAACTCATTCGGAAGGGATTCCGACCGTGGCAAATCCGCCGCGTCGTATATCGGCCCTTTGACCTTCGCTATCTGTATTGGGAGCCAGAGACAAAGCTCCTTGACGAAAAACGAGAAGAATATCTAGGCGGCTACCTAAATAGCTTGTCTATTGTCCTTCCAAAGCAAAGTCGTGTGGGATACTCAGGCCCCTTCGTCACTCGTGCGCTGGTGGACCTCAATAGTGTCGACGGAGGGGCGAACGTGCTCACGGATACGACACTATATTGGACCAACCTTCACGGTTCGTCGATAGAGCGCAACTGGTCGGAGGCTGTAGTGCGCTGGTTTGAACGAGAAGGAACATCAAGCGGCGACCTATTTGCGTACATTTTGTCAACCATGCATACGCCGCGCTATCAGAGCGAGAACATAGGCGCACTGGAGCGCGACTGGCCGCGCATTCCAATCCCGGCCACCTCCGAACTCCTCGCCCGGGCCGCCGGACTTGGTCACCGGCTTGCCGAACTCCTCGACCCCGAATCTGACCTACAACTCGCCGCCGATTGGAGTTTTCTTGCCCGACTTTCCGTTCCGGCCGAGTTCCCCGAAGATGCACCCGACCGCGACCGGCGCAACGCCGCACGCTACGCTGTTACAGCCGGTTGGGGAGGGCGTGGACAGGGCGATACTGTTATGCCCCGTCGCGGTAAGGCTCCCGAGCGCGATTGGTCCTCAGCAGAACTCGACCGTCTCGCAACGCTCGCCGCCGCGCAGAACCTCACTCAGGACGATGCCCTCACCCTTCTCGGGCCGCGCTGCGTCGACGTCTACCTCAATGACGCAGCATTCTGGACCACTGTCCCCACCCACGTGTGGGAATACACGCTTGGCGGCTACCAGGTTCTCAAGAAGTGGCTAAGCTACCGCGAGGAACCGCTCCTCGGTCGCCCTCTCCATGAAGACGAAGCCCGCTACTTTTCCCAGGTAGTCCGCCGACTCACTGCCATTCTTCTCCTCGGGCCGGCGCTCGACACCAGCTACGGCGCAATCATCCCCACCGCCTCTGGACTACCCAGTCAGTAACGAAAAGTCGGCTTGTGGCGATCTTTGCCCGGACGAAGGCTCGGGGACGGGCGATTGCGGGCGCGAGGACTCATCGCGGCTTCGCCGCGTACTTTGTTCTCGAAAAAATGGGTGGACGGTTGCGGCTTGGCTGAAGCCAGGCCCTGATACAAGGCCAGTGGATCAGCGCGCAATTGTTCTTACGCCCGCTCAAGCGGGCTGAGACACGCGGCCGGTTCGTCACCCCAGTCTCACGACTGGGGCTAAAGTATTTCGCCCGCGTTGCGGGCTGGGGTCGCTCAGCCATGCAGGGCGGAGCATAATTACACCCGATAAGTTGGCTTGTGGTGACCTTTGCGTGTGTGAAGGGTGCGGGGATAAGCGATTGCGTACGCGCGTGCGATTGAGCGCGGCGTAGAAGCAGGGAATAGGGAATAGGGAATAGGAAAACAGGCCGGTCCGTTCGGCTGCTGTCGCGCGAAACGCAACGGCAAGAGCAACCGCAGATCCTTCGACTCCGTCCGCCGCGGCGGACTCCGCTCAGGATGACACGCGATTTATGCCGCTCCGTCGAAAATCACGCGCAAAGAGTCGGGCGCCCCTACGGGGCGAAGCTGGGCACGACTGAGGATATTTTCATTCCCTTGCGTGGACCAAAGGCCCATGGCAACTCAGGATGAAAAGCTTTTGTGTGTAGCCATTTAAAAGACGCCGCACTGTCTGACTTCTCTATGTCGATGCAATCTAGTGTTCTTCCTTGCCCGGCCGCATCATCAGGTCGCGGATGGCTTCGCGGGGATCTTTGCCTTCGTTCAGGATGAGCTCCATCTGTTCGGTGATGGGCATTTCCACGCCGTGCTGGCGGGCGAGGCCGAGCGCGGCGCGCGAAGTTAACACGCCTTCGGCTACCTTGCCGCCGAGCGAATCCAGAATCTCAGGCAGTTGGCGGCCCTGGCCGAGCGCCTGGCCGACGCTGCGGTTGCGGCTCAGGCTGCCGGTGCAGGTGAGCACCAGATCACCTATGCCGGAGAGGCCGGCGAGGGTTTCGCGGCGCGCGCCGCAGGCCACGGCTAGTCGCGTGATCTCCGCGATGCCGCGAGTGATAAGGGCGGCCGTGGAGTTATGGCCCAATCCCACGCCCGCGGAGATGCCGGCGGCGATGGCGATGACATTTTTGAGCGCGCCGCCGAGTTCGACACCTACTACGTCTGTCGACGTGTAGAGGCGGAGGGTCTCCGAGGAGAACTCCTGCTGGATGAGTGCGGAGATTTGCGGATCGCTAAAGGCCACAGTAACAGCGGTGGGCTGGCCCTGCGCAACTTCGAGCGCGAAGCTGGGCCCGGAGAGCGCGCCGATCGAGAGCAGGAGACCTGCCGGCTCGAGGGTTGCGGAAAGGACCTCTGTCATGCGGCAGAGGGTGCGGTCCTCAAGGCCCTTGGTTGCACTCACGACGAACTGGCCAGTGCGCAGATGCGTGCGAATGCGGAACAGCGTGGGACGGAGAAACTCCGAAGGGATGACGGAGACCAAAATATCGGCGGCAGTGATGGCGTCGCTGTCGCCGGTTACGGTGAGGTCCGCCGGGAGAGGAATTCCGGGGAGAAACTGCGTGTTTTCCCGGGCGTCGACGATTTGCCGCGCGAGCTCGGGGCTGTGCGCCCAGAGCGCGACCTGGTGCCCGCCGCGGCGGTAGAGCGAGAGCGCGATGGCGGTTCCCCATGCGCCGGAACCGAGCACGGTAATGCGGCTCATGCGGACTTTTTCGCTCCGAAGCGGGCTTCCGTGCCGTTGAGTAGGCGACGGATGTTCTGGTGATGCTTGACGATGATCAGCAGGGCGATGATGCACTCGACTGCATAGAAGACGGGCGGGTTTGGGCCGGGCGGGAAAAACCACGCGAAAACCATGAACGAGAAGGCCGCGACGATGGAGCCAACCGAAACGTAGCGGCTGAGAGCGAAGACCACGGCAAAGACGCCGATGGCTGCCAGCGCGGCCCATGGTGAAGCGACAAGAAAGACGCCGAAGGCGGTGGCCACGCCTTTGCCGCCATGGAAATGCAGCCAGCAGGTGAACATGTGCCCGAGCACGGCGAATAGAGCTGCGAGCGCCTGCGCGTCGCGCATCGGAACGGCTGGCATGAGCCACGCGCCGAGCGCTCCGCCCAGCCAGACGGCGGCACTGCCTTTAAGCACATCGAGAAGAAACGTGATGATGCCCAGGCCTATGCCGCCGAAACGCAGCACATTAGTGGCGCCAATATTGCCGCTGCCTACGGAGCGAATGTCCTGGCGGCGGAAGATGCGCACCAGCACGTATCCCACGGGGATTGACCCGAGAAAGTATGCGGCAACCGCGATGGCAATGCAGGCTGGGATCACGACGAAAGTGAGTGTAGCAGGTGAGGGGGATAGAGCGGCGCCAAAGCGTGGAATGGCGATGAAGAAGTGTGAGTGTGAGTGCAGGCGAATCCATCGCGCAAAAGAGTTTATGTACTGGCTCTAATACAGTGCGTTGCGGGCGGAGCGGACTTCGGCGGCAAGAACCTGGAGGATCTTGAATGCCAGCGGCGGGCTGGATTCCATCAGCGTGGTGAATTCGGAGTGGCCGAGAAAGCTGACTCGTGCTCCGGCGTGCGCAACCGCCGTGAGCGAGTAGGGCTGGTTGCTGACAAGTCCGGGGAGGCCGAGGAGGGAACCACTCCTCGCCCGTACCGAGAAGAGAGGCTGGCCCTGTTGCGAAGTCATGCTAAGGGTTGCTTCGCCCTCGTGGAGGATGTAGAGACCCACAGCGGGATCGTCCTGCTGAAAGAGGATGCGGTCGGTGTCGCAGACGATGGGCGTCGCACGCTCACTGAGTGCGCGGATCAGCTCCGAGTCGGCGAGAAACGCAGTGGGGTCAAGGTGCACGCGGGACCTTTCCTGGGAGATAGAGGGCTTCATAGACGGACTCCTCTGCGGGAGCGTGGCCCTATCATTCCATCGACTTGGGGACGTATTCTGTGACCCGCATCACGTTTTGAGGTGACGGGTCCCAATCTTCTCGAAGAATGAGTGATTTATCTCACTTTAAGTGGCACTTTCGGGTGTGAGCCTGGCGTACGTCACTGGCTGGTGTGGACCTGTGGCATTGCCGCGTCCGGGGTTGTAAAGACATGCAGGTTCAGTGAAGAACGTCTGGCATTGTGGCCAGTATTCAGGGCGCTGACGAAAAGCAACCGCAGGTCCTTCGACTCCGTTGGGCGCTAAGAACGCTCCCAACTTTGCTCAGGATGACAAGCTCCTTATGTATTAAGCATTTTGCCGTGAGCCTAAATGTCGATGCGGCGGGGGACCTTCCGGCTTCGCCGGCTCGATTAGAGTAGAGATTGTCGCCCATGGCCGGAATCCTCAGCAAAATACGAACCACGCTCGAAATGATCAAGTGGGAACACTCGATCTTTGCGCTGCCCTTTGCGCTGACGGCGATGCTGCTTGCGGCGGGCGGGCTGCCGGGCTGGCGTACGGTGGTGTGGATCGTGGTGGCCATGGTGGCGGCGCGGTCGGCGGCGATGGCCTTTAATCGCTGGGCCGATGCGGACCTTGACGCCGAAAATCCCCGTACGAGGAATCGGGCGATTCCGGCGGGGTCGCTGACGCGGAAATTTGTGCTGGGCTTTATCGGCGCAGCGGTGCTGATATTTTTGCTGGCTGCGGCGGAACTGAACCGGCTCACGCTGGAGCTTGCGCCGCTGGCGCTGGCGGTTCTGCTGGGCTACAGCTATCTGAAGCGTTTCACGCGCTGGTCACACCTGGGGCTGGGACTGGCGCTGGGCCTGGCGCCTGCGGCAGCGTGGATCGCCGTGCGCGGCAGCCTCGACCCGCGCATTCTGGTGTTAACCGCTGCGGTCACGCTGTGGGCCGGCGGCTTTGACGTGCTCTACGCCTGCCAGGATTACGAACATGACCGCGCCGCAGGGCTGCACAGCATTCCTCAAGCGGTGGGGATTGTGGCCGCGTTCCGCGTTGCACGCGTTCTGCACGTGGGCGCGCTCGGGGCGCTGGCGTGGTTTGCCTGGCTCTTTCACTTTGGGCTTGCGGGTTGGCTCGGCATCGCCGCCGTCGGTCTGTTGCTGGCTTATGAACACGCCATCGTCTCGCCTCGCGACCTGCGCCGCCTGAATGCCGCATTCTTCACCATGAACGGTGTAATTGCGATGGTGTTTCTGGCCTTTGTGTCAGCGGATTTGTGGGTGCGGCGCTAAAAGCGGGGAACGAGGGATGTAGCGCCGGCCTCCCGGCCGGCTGTAGTGCGGGCGTCCTCGCCCGCGCTTCGCTGCGATTGGTATCATCTGCGCATGGAGAAACTTCGATTCTTGCTTGCCAGTCTTGCCGTGTTGTCTGCATTGTGCGCAGGGCCAGGGATTTTTTCGCAGACCACACCAGCGACCTCAACAGCGGTGAACCAGGTTCCATTTGTGGGCTGCGCCTCGGACGGACAGGCGGGGCCGCAAGCGGCGCCAACTGGACCGAGCAAAGCGGTAACGATTTCCGCTGCAGCGGCGCAACGGCTCGCCTGGTACAAAGCGCAGTACGGACCCGGAGTTCTTGCGCCGCGTGGCTGGCACTGCTTCTCAACCTACGGCTCAGATGGAAGCAATTTGTTTGTTAGCCCCGATGCAATCGACTCGAAGGCATTGTTTTCGCCGGATTGGAAGGGATTCGCGGGGCAGGTCATCCAGATTTCCATCTCGTCGGGCGGCACGTCTGGGAGGTTCGAGGTTGCCAAGGTGATTGCGCGCGTCTTCCCGGCGTACAAACAGTTCGCACAGAACGTGATTGCGGAGGGAATCGAGCCGGCGAGCGATTTTCCGTCGGGCCCTTATGCCAACGACAAACTGACCGATCGCGGCAAGAACATCGTCGAGTTTGAGACGCCTGCAAACACAAATGGGCTGGGGACTGATTCGCGGCTGCTGCCGAGTGCGAGCCCGATCGATGGCGTTGCAATCATCACCGGAACGGATACGGACCTGATTCAGCTTTCGGCGCGGGTGTCGCCAAAGGACCGCGATCTGATGCCGCTTATCGTAAAGCAGGTGGAGAGCGACGCCGCAACCGGGGCGCAGTAACGGCCGCGGGCGAGTCGTGTGGTATGGTGCGAAGTTGAAGCACGGATGCGGGTAGAGGCGAGCTGAGCTGTTGGTGTGGTGCGCCCGGGAGTTCACCGTATAGATGCGGCAGAAACAGCCGCAGGTCCTTTGACTCCGTTTGCCGCAAAGAACGCGGCAAACTCCGTTCAGGATGACAAGCTTTTGTGTGTAGCCACTTAGGAGGCACAACGCCAGGAGCAGGAAGCAAGGGCATGAAGATCGCGATTCAAGGAGAGCTCGGCGCGTTCAGTCACGAGGCGGCGCTGAAGCTTGTGGCCGGCGCCGAGATTGTGCCATGCGCGCTCTCGCTCGAGGTGTTTGCGGCGCTGGATACCGGCACGGCCGATGCGGCCGTGATTCCCATTGAGAACTCGCTCGCCGGATCGGTCCTCGAACATTTTGACCTGCTGCTGAAGCACGACGTTAAGGTGGTCGAGGAGACGCTGGTGCGCATCCGGCACAACCTGATCGCGATGCCCGGCGTTTCTATCGACGGCATCGAGCGCGTTTTTTCGCATCCGGTGGCGCTGGCGCAGTGCCGGCGATTTCTCGCTGCGCACCCCGCAATGAAGGCCATCGCTTTTTACGATACCGCGGGCAGCGTGAAGCAATTGATGGAACTCGGCGACCGCAGCGTGGCGGCGATCGCAAGCGAGGCGGCGGCTGCGACCTATGGCGCGGAAATTCTGGAGCGCGACATTGAAGACAACCCGGAGAACTACACGCGGTTCTTCCTGGTGCGGCGCGCCGGCGAGGCCCCCTACAATCCTGAATCGTCCGGGCAGGAATTGATCGATCAGAAAGCGAACAAGATGAGCATCGCGTTTACGCTGGAGAACCGGCCGGGGTCGCTGGTATCGGCGCTGAGCGCATTAAGCGCGATGGGCACCAACCTGACCAAGATCGAATCGCGGCCGGTGCACGGCAAGCCGTGGGAGTACATTTTCTACGTCGACTGCCAGATCGGTTCGAGCGCGGAGGGAACGCGCGCCCTGGAAGCGCTCGACGCGCACTGCGGTATGGTGAAGGAGTTGGGCCGCTACCGCGAAGCGCGGAGCGTTTGAGGCCCAACGCACCGATGCAACAGGTTTTTCCCGATGCTCAGGGCGGAAAAAGGGGATCGGCCTCAGCCGATCCCCTCAGACTGCTGACGAACCCCATCATTTTTGGTGGGGTTTATTTTCTTGATTTGGATTTGAGCTTTAGTCGCTGTTTGCAGTTGCGAGCTGCTGGTAGCGGCGTAGTTGACCGTTGTATGCGGATACC
>Ga0224555_1004790_pt1 | contig 12064 bp, 5 predicted proteins | sample 714S23034metaG_FD_180687 | JGI IMG/M metagenome (GOLD analysis project Ga0224555, IMG submission 180687) | Peat soil microbial communities from Stordalen Mire, Sweden - 717 S2 30-34 | ecosystem: Environmental > Terrestrial > Soil > Wetlands > Peat | place: Sweden: Norrbotten County, Stordalen...
CTCTACCCGGATGTGATCGAGAGCGTCTCGGTCAAGGGGCCCAGCGCGGTCATCAAAAGCCACCACAACGTGGGCGGCCTGCCCAAAAAGATGCGCTTTCAGCTGGTGGAGCCCCTGCGCGAGCTCTTCAAGGACGAGGTGCGCCTGCTGGGCGCCGCGCTGGGCATGCCTGAAGAGATGATCCACCGCCAGCCCTTCCCGGGCCCCGGCCTGGGCATCCGCGTGCTGGGCGAGGTGACCCGCGCGCGCTGCGACCTGCTGCGCGAGGCGGATGCGATCGTGGTGGAGGAGGTGCGCAAGGCCGGGCTCTACCGCAAGCTATGGCAGAGCTTCGCCGTGCTCATCCCCGTGCGCAGCGTGGGCGTGATGGGCGACGACCGGACCTATGAATACACCTGCGCCGTGCGGGCGGTCACCAGCAGCGACGGCATGACCGCCGACTGGGCTGATCTGCCGCGGCCGGTGCTGGTGGCCATCAGCAACCGCATCATCAACGAAGTGCGGGGCTTCAACCGCGTGGTGCTCGACATCAGCAGCAAGCCGCCCGCCACCATCGAGTGGGAGTAGGCGTGGGCGCCCCGGGAATTTTGGGCCTGAGCCTGCCCAGCGCGCTGCTGGTGCCTCAGTTCGTGCGCCAGCTGGCCCTGGCCCGCGCCTTTGTGCCCCAGGCCGAGCTGCCCCTCACGCCCCTGGAGGACCTGAAGGAATGGCTGCGCGAGGAGCGCCAGGCCGGCCACGGCGGGCAGCATGAGGAGCTGCTGGGCCTGCTCTTGGGCGATGAGGACGCGGCGCGCAGCGCGGCCCAGGGCTCGGGTGAGCTCTTTGACCAGTTGGAATACGAGATGCAGGCCCTGGAGATGGATGACAGCTATGGCTGCTTCACGCCAGACGCCCTGGCCCGGGTGCTGGAATTGACCCTGGACCAGGGCGATGAGCTGGCCGCCTGGGCCGAGCGGGAGCTGGGCGGGCCGCTGAACCTGGCCGTGGGCCTGCGCCTGCCGCCGCCGGCTGGCCCGGCCCGCCTGTTGCCCTCCCAATTGGAGGCCAGCTTGAACCTTGACCTGCACCTGCCGGACGCCGCGCCCAGCCTGGAGGCTTCCGCCGACAGCGGGATGTTGCGCGTGCCCCTGCAGGATGCCCGCGTGGGCGATGGCTCCAATCTCACCCTCTCCTTCAGCTATCCCCTGGCCGTGGAGGCCCATTTCCTGCGGGTGGCCCAAGCCCTGGTCAAAGAGCTCAACCTCAAGCCCGAGGCCTGAGATGCGCCGCCGCTGGATTACCCCTTTGCTGGCGCTGGCCTTGGCCACCCCGGCTCAAGCGGAATGGGCCCAGTTCAAGGCCGATGCCGGTCGTAGCGGCTACACGGCCGAAGAGCTGCGCCCGCCGCTGGCGCAGGCTTGGGCGTACAAGTCCGCAAAAGGGATCTACAGCTCCCCGGCCATTGTCCAGGGCTTGGTGGTCTTCGGCGGGGAGGACCATCGCGTGACCGCCCTGAGTTTGGCGGACGGCAAGCTCCGCTGGCAGACCGAGGTGGGGGAGCGCATCTATGGCAGCGGCCCTGCGGTCAAGGACGGCCACGTCTTCATCTGCAGCGTGGACGGTTGCCTTAACGCCCTGAACCTGGCGGATGGGCACCCGCTCTGGACCCGCTGCCCGAGCGCGAAACCGGCCTTCAGCTCGCCGCTCTATGCCGATGGCGCGCTGTTTTTCGGCGACGATGACAAGGCGGTGATGGCGGTTAAGGCCCTTGACGGCAGCCCGCTCTGGCGCAGCCCGGTGTCTGGCAAGGTGCATGACAATGCCGGAGCCTTGGGCCAGGGTTTGGTCTTCTTGGGCAATCAAAGCGGCTGTCTCTGCGCCTTCCACCCCCAAGACGGGAGCTTGGCTTGGAGCTTCAAGACCGGGGGCCTTCTCAACACCACACCGGCCTGCGCGGGCGACAAGGTCTACTTCGGCAGCAGGGACGGGAATCTCTACTGCCTGGATGCCGGGCCGGGCCGGGAAGTCTGGCGTTTCAGGACCGGCAAGGGCATCATCAGCAGCCCGGCCCTGCATCCCAGCGGCCGCCTGGTCTTTGGTAGCGGGGACAAGAATGTCTACTGCCTGGATTCCACCAGCGGCCGGCAGCTGTGGCTTTTCAAGGCCAAGGACTATGTCGTGAGCTCACCGGTGATCGCGGGGCAGGTGGCCTATGTGGCCAGCTTTGATGGCGTGCTGCACGCCCTGGCTTTGGCCACCGGCCTGGAGCAATGGCATGTCGAATTCCCGGGCGGCATCTATGCCACCCCCGCCATCAGCCAGGGCTGCCTGGTGCTGGGCGACCGCAAAGGCAACTTCCTCTGCTTCAAAGCGCAGTGAACTTTTGCCCTGCGCGCGCGTCCTTCATATGAAGTTTTTTTTTACATCCTGGCCTCTGGGCCTGGCAAGGCGTATAGTTAAAGCACATCCAAGCTCAGTCCCTTCAGCTGAACACGCGCCCGGTCATTCCTGATCGGGCTATTTTTTTTAAACCTCCCAGGGAGCGCCTCAGCTCCCTCGCGCCTGAGTCGGGATTCCGCCAGGTTGGCGCACTTTGAGGCTGCTCCGCACGCCAAAGGAGGCGCCATGAAGGCCTTCGATACCACTCCCCATAGCTTCCACATCCCGGTCATGGGCACCGGGTTCACCATGGACACGCCGCTGCGCGTGGCGCATCTCGGCATCAGCTCTGTGGTCTCCTTGGGAGACGACATCTTGATGGAGAAGCTGCGCCGCTACCATAGCCAGCGCCTGCACTTGGGCTTTGAACCCATCGCCCTGAAAGGGCCGGAGGGCCGCGCCCGCCGCATCACGGCTTGGCTCGATTTTCTGGACGCCCAGGTCAAGGTGCAGTCGCTGGCCTTGCGCGCTGCCCCCCTGCGGGCCGGTTCGGAGTTGACCCGCTATTTTGAATTGCTGCCTGAAGGCCCGCTCAAGACCGCCTGGCGCGATTGCCTGGCGCTGCCTGAAGGCCTGGCCCGCGGCGAGGCCGAGGTCGGCCTGCGCGCGGCAGCCTTGCCGGGCGCCATCAATGTCAACATCATGACCAAGGTCGACCGTAGCGTGCTCCCCACCGGCGAGGTCTTGGGCCCGGAATGCACCGATGCGGTCACCGCGCTTAAGGGCTTCGCCCGCTCCACGCTGGCCAGCGCGGTGGTTTTCTCGGCGGGCATCAATCCCCGCCTCTACGGGGCCATGACCCCTTTCACCGACTTTTTCCCGGACGCCACGGGTGCCATCAAAAAGCACGTCATCCTCAAGGTCAGTGATTGGCGCAGCGCCGAGGTGCAGGGCCGCTTTTTGGCCAAGAAGGGCATCTGGATCGATGAATTCCGCGTGGAGAGCGGGCTCAACTGTGGTGGCCACGCTTTCGCCACCCAGGGCCAGCTCTTGGGCCCCATCCTGGAAGAGTTCAACAGCCGCATGCCGGTGCTGCACAAGGAGCTGGAGATCCTGTGGGCCAAGGCCCTGGTGGCGCGTGGGCAGGCCGCAGGCCAGATTGCGCCCCCCTTCCGCCTCACCGTGCAGGGGGGAGTGGGGACCGCGGCCGAGCATGCCCTGCTGATCAAGGCCTATCACGCGCAGAGCGTGGGCTGGGGTTCGCCCTTCCTGCTGGTCGCCGAGACCTCCCTGGTGGACGGCCCCACCCGGGCCCTGCTCGCCGCCGCCGGGGAAGGCGATATCTTCCTCAGCGATGCCAGCCCGCTGGGCGTGCCTTTCTGGTGCCTGGCCCATTCCAGCAGCGAGGAACAGCGCTTGCAGCGCATCGCGCAGGGCCGGCCGGGCAGCCCCTGCCCGCAGGCGGCCCTGGCTTTCAACACCGAATTCGGGCCTATCCCCAAATGCACGGCCTCGCGGGATTATCAGGCCCGCAAGCTGGCGCAGCTGGAAGATGCCGGCCTGCCGGGCCCGCTCTTGGCCGCCTCGCGCAAGCTGGTCACGGATCGCGCCTGCATCTGCGTGGAGCTGGGAGGCAGCGCCTTGCACAGCCTGGGCTTGGATCTTAGCGTCAAGAGCACCGTCTGCCCCGGGCCCAACTTGGTCTGGTTCAAGCGGCTGGCCAGCCTGGAGGAGATGGTGGGCCATATCTATGGCCGCTTCGACCTGCTGGGGCCTGAAGCCGCGGCGCGGCCGCATGTGTTCTTAGCCGAGCTGAAGATCACCGTGGACTTCCTGCTGCGCGAAGCCCAGCGCCATGCCGAGGGACTGACCCCCCGCAGCGAAGACTACTTCACCGAGTACGCCACCAATCTGCTCAAGGGCATCGATTATTACTGCGCGCGCAGCGAGGCGCTGTTTGGCCAGAAGCGGGCCCAGCTGGAGGCTGCCACCGCCGAGTTCCGCCGCAAGGCGGAATCCTTCCTGCAGGGCGGGCTCATGCCGGCCGTGGCCTGAAGCGGCCCTGGTTTTGGCTTTACCGTTCCAGGCTCCTTGGGCACAATGAAGGCGGCTGAAAAGCCGCCTTTTTTGCGCCCTTCTCCGGGTTGCCATGGCCTACGTGCCCCTACATCTGCACAGTGAATACTCCCTGCTGGACGGCGCCATCCGTTTTGAGCCTCTGATGCGCCGCGCCAAGGAGCTGGGCTTGTCCGCGCTGGCCCTGACCGACCACGGCAACCTGCATGGGGCGGTGGAGTTCTATTACGCCTGCCGCAAGGCGGGCATCCATCCGGTGCTGGGCTGCGAGCTGTATGTGGCCCCGGGCAGCCGCTTTGAACGCGCCGGCCACGGCCTGCAGGACCATGCCCATCACCTGGTGGTGCTGGCGCGCGATCTGCAGGGCTACAAGAATCTGCTCAAGCTTTCCACGCTGGGTTATCTGCAGGGTTTTTACTACAAGCCGCGCGTTGACCGCGAGGCCTTGAAGGCCCACAGCCGGGGCCTGATCGCCCTCTCAGGCTGCCTGCAGGGCGAGATCCCCAGCGCCATCCGCAAGGGGGCCCTGCCCTTGGCCCGCCAGGCCGCGATGGAGCACCTGGCGATCTTCGGCGAGGGCAATTTCTTCCTTGAGCTGCAGGACCACGGCCTGCCCGAGCAGCAAGAGGTGAACCGCGCCCTGGCCGAGCTCTCGCGCGACACCGGCATCCCCACCCTGGCCACCAATGACAGCCATTACCTGGAGAGGGCCGATGCCGAGGCCCATGACGTCCTGCTCTGCGTGCAGACCGCCTGTGCCATGGATGACCCCAAGCGCCTGCGCTTCCCCGGCAGCGAGTTCTATCTGAAGGATGAGGAGGAGATGCGCCGGGTCTTTGCCTGGGCCCCGGACGCGGTGGCCCGCACCGCCGAGGTGGCCGCGCGCTGCCAGTGGGAGCTGCCCAGCGGGCGCCTGATGATGCCGGGCTTCACCCCGCCCGCGGGCTTCAAGGCTCCCCCGGGCGCGGAGCCTTTGGCCGCCTATCTGGAGAGCCTGTGCCAGCAGGGGCTGCTGCGCCGCTACCCTGAGCCCGCCGGCCGCGCCAAGGCCGTGGTGCGCCTGGAGCATGAGCTCAAGGTCATTGAACAGGCTGGGTTTGCCGGCTATTTCCTCATCGTGCAGGATTTTGTGGCCCAGGCCCGCAAGCTGGGTGTGCGGGTGGGCCCGGGCCGCGGCTCGGCCGCCGGCAGCCTGGTGGCCTACCTATTGGGCATCACGGCTTTGGACCCCCTGGCCCAGGGCCTGCTTTTTGAGCGCTTCTTGAACCCGGAGCGCCTCTCCCCGCCGGATATCGATGTGGACCTGGCCGACACCGGGCGCGATCAGGTGATCGCCTATGTGATGGACCGCTACGGCCGCGAGAACGTGGCCCAGATCGCCACCTTCAATACCTTAGGCGCCCGGGCCGCATTGCGCGACGTGGGCCGCGTGCTGGGCGTGCCGGTGGCCGAGGTGGAAGGCCTGCTGAAAGCCATGCCCGAGGACCCCGGCGCCGGCCTGGCCGAGGCCCGCGAAGCTTCCCGCGAGTTGCAGGCCATTTTGTCCCGCGACGCCCGCCTGGAGCGGCTGTGGGGCCTGGCCCAGCGCCTGGAGGGGCTGTGCCGCAACACCTCGGTGCACGCGGCGGGCATCGTCATCTGTCCCGAGCCGCTGGTGGAGCATGTGCCGCTGGGCCTGGCCCGCGGGCTGAAGGGCGAGGCCGAGGGCGGCGAGGCGGCCATGGCCACCGTCACCCAGTACCCCATGGAGTCCTTGGAGAAGCTGGGGCTCATCAAGATGGACCTGCTGGGCCTGCGCACGCTCTCGGTCATCGACCGCTGCCTGGCCCTGCTGCCCGAGCCGCCGGACGTGGACCGCCTGCCGGATGGCGACCCTGCCACCTATGCGCTGCTCTCGCGGGGCGACGCCCATGGCGTGTTCCAGCTGGAGAGCTTGGGCATGCGCGACCTGCTCAAGCGCTTCAAGCCCAGGAGCCTCTCAGACCTCACCGCCCTGGGCGCCCTCTATCGCCCCGGGGCCATGGCCGGCATTGACGAGTTCCTGCGGCGGCGCGAAGGCTCGGCCGCGGCCAAGGCGCCCCTGCCGGCCATGGACGCCATCTTGGCGGAGACCCACGGCATCATCGTCTACCAGGAGCAGGTGATGCAGATCGCGGTGGCGGTGGGCGGGCTGAGCCTGGCCCAAGCCGACCTGCTACGCCGCGCCATGAGCAAGAAGGACCCCGCGGCCATGGAGCGCCAGCGGGAGTCCTTCCTCAAGGGCGCATCGGCCCGGCATCTGGACCCGGCCAAGGCGGGCGAGGTCTTTGACCTGCTGGCCAAGTTCGGCGGCTACGGCTTCAACAAGTCGCACAGCGCGGCCTACGCCCTGCTCTCCTACCAGACCGCCTGGCTCAAGGCCCATCATCCCCTGCAATACCTGTGCGGCCTCATGAGCTCAGAGCTGGGCTCGCCCCAGCGCCTGGTGGCCAGCATGGCCGAATGCCGCCGCATGGGCGTGCCGGTGCTGGCGCCGGATGTCAACCAGGGCGGGGAGGGCTTCATGCCCGATCCCGGGGGGGGCATCCGCTTCTCGCTGGCCGCGGTCAAGCATGTGGGCTTGAGCCTGGCCCAGGCCATCCTGCGCGCCCGCAGCCAAGGCGGGCCTTTCCGCTCCTTGGATGAGCTCTTGGACCGGCTGGACGGGCGCTTGATCAATCCGCGGGCGCTGGAGAGCATGGCCAAGGCAGGCGCGCTGGACAGCCTGCTGCCGGGCGTTGCGCCTAGCGCGGCGCGGCCCCGCCTGCTGGCGCGCCTGCCGCAGGCCATGGCGGCGGCAGGGCGCCGGGCGCGCGAGCGCGAGAGCGGGCAGACCAGCCTGTTTGGCCAGGACCCCTTGCAGGGGCCGGCCGCGGAGCCGGAAGCGGCACAGCCGCCGGCCTGGGCCGAGTCCATGCGTCTGGGCTTTGAGAAGGAGGCCCTGGGCTCCTATGTCAGCGGGCATCCGCTTTCGCCCTACGAGAGCGACCTCAAGGCCCTGCGCCCCCGCAGCCTGGCCTGCCTGGATGGCCTGCGCGATGGCGAGCCCGTGCTGGTGGCCGGCCTCGTGCTGGGGCTCAAGCACCTCACCACCAAGCGCAAAGAGCCCATGGCCCGTGCCATGCTGGAGGATCTGGAGGGCATGGGCGAGGTGATCCTCTGGCCCTCCGTGCTGGCCAAGGCCGGGGGCAAGGTGGCCAAGGACGCGCTGCTGGTGGTCAAGGGCAAGGCCGACCTGTCGGGCGATACGCCCAAGGTCTCGGCCGAGGAGGTCTGCCGGCTGGATGAGGCTTTTGACAAATTGGCGGCCGCCGCGCATCTGCGCTTGGACGGGCGGGGGGTGGAAGGCGCGGCTCGCTTGGCGCGGTTGCGCGACCTAGCCCGCTTGCATCCGGGCAAGGTGGAGCTCTATCTGCACATGGATTCCGCGGGCAAGGAAGTGGTGCAAAAATTAGGGCCGGCCTGGCGCGTGCGCCTGGAGCCGGCCCTGGTGGCTGCCTTTGGGGAGCTGAGCGAAGATTGGTGGATCACCAGTGCTGGGCGGCCTTGAGATCCAGCGCCATGCGGTTGCCGGGCTCAAGGGCCAGCGCGCGCTCCAGGGCGGCCCGTGCTTCGCGCGGCCGTCGCAGGGTGAGCAGGGCCACGGCGTGGCTGTAGGCGGCCTTGAAAAGGTCGGGCCGCATGCGCTCGGCGGAATCCAGCGCGGATTCGGATAGGGCCGGGAAATCTTTCATGGCGTCTAGCTTGTGATGCTCGGCCAAAGCTTGCTGGTAGGCCAGCAACAGGGTGGTGCCCGCCTCGGCGTAGAGCGACCCTGAAAAGCGCGTATCGCTGCGCTGGATGTTCTCGGCCACACGCACGGCGTCCATGCCGTGGCCCGCCATCACATAGACTTGCATCAGATTCTCGTAGAAGAGCGGGGTGACCGGGGCCAGTTCAATGGCTTTGAGATAGGCGCTGGTGCTGGCCTGCACATATTGCAAGTTTCCCTTGGCCACTTGCATGGCGTAGAGGCGGCCCAGATTGCCATGATAGTATCCATTGTGCGGATTGAGCGCCACGCCCTGTTGGTAGGCGGTTTCGGCTTTGTTGAACCAGAGCGCGGAGTCCTCCGCGCTCTGCGCTTGTTTCAGCAGCTCTTCGCAGGCTAGGCCGAAGTAGACGTGGTATTTGACTTCCCCCGGGCAGATGCGGCGGGCTTCGTCCAAGGCCGCCGCCGACCAGAGCAGCATGAGGTTTTGGGAGATGTAGCGGTAGCCTGCCGCCAGCTGCGCGGGCGGGAAGGAAGGGTTGCTCAGGGCGTTTTCCGCTTCCTGCACCTGGCTGGCGGCTTCGCCTACTTTGGCGGCCAGGGCGGGGTCCATGCCTTGCAATGAGGCATGCAGGCTCTCCAAGCAGAGCTGGGCTGTGCCGCGGCAGACCTCCAGGTTGGCCTGGGCCAATTCCGCAGACTCGGTGGTCAATTGGCTGCCCAGGTTGTAGCTCAGATCGGCGCGGAAGGCCCGGGCGGAGAGAGGGAGCAGGACCAGCAAGCAGGCCAGTGACCCGGCCAGGGCCAGGGCGCGCAGCGCCGCTGGCGCGGCCTGGCTGCGAGATACGCCCACGGGCTCGCCGGGGGTGAAGAGCGCGGCCATGAAGAGCCAATAGGGGACGCAAAGGGCTGTCACGCCGAAACTGACCAGGTTCTGCGTCAGGTAAGCCACCACCAGCAGCAGCAGCCCAGCCAGCAGCAGGCGGACCTCCCCATCTTTTTCCGCGCGGTAGCGCTTCAGCCAGGCCCAGGCCCAGGCGCCCAGCAGGGCCAGCCAAGCCAAGAGCCCGATCAGGCCTGTGGTGGCCAGCACCTGCAAGGGTTCGCAATGGGCATTGCGGCTGCTGACATTGGCGCCGTCAAAGTCGGCAAAGCGGCTGGTGCTGTAGGAAGGGAACATGGTCTTGAAGGTGTCCAGCCCCGTGCCGGTCCAGAAATGGTCTTGCGCCATCTTGAGCGCCGGGCGCCAGATCTCCAGCCGGCTCTGCTCAAAGGCCGCGGCCGGGTTGGCAAAGGATGCGGCCATGCGCTGGGCCATGGCATTGCCCAGCATGAAGCTGAGCCCCGCGGTGAGCAGCAGGGCCAAGGGCACGGCCAGCGCCGCGCGTTTGAGCCAGTTCTGGCGGGCTCCCATCCATCCGCCTTGCAGGGCCAGCACCAGCAGCGTGGCCAAGGCGGCCAGCAGCCCCAAGAAGGCGCCGCGCGTGCCGGTGTTGAGCAGGGCTTTGAAGCAAGCCAGCGCCACGGCTCCCAGCAGCAGCGCGCGGGCCGCGGCCCAACGCCGCCGGGCCAGCAGGAGGGGCGCCAGGATCAGGCCGGCCAGCACCAACAGCAGGCTGGCCAGGTTGAAGGCCCAAGCGCTGGCCACGTGCGGGCGTGAAGCCTGCTCCCAGAATCCATGCAGGCCGTTGTTGAAGCTGCAGCTCAGGCCCAGCCAAAACACGAAGGCGGCCGCTTGGCTGGCCCAGAAGGCCCACAGCCCGCGGGGGCTGCGCAAGTGCTGGCGGGAGGCCAGGGTGGTGGCCGCCAGGGGCAGGGCCATGATGAGCAGGGCTCCCAGAAAATTGGGGTTGCCCAAGCTGGAGAAGAAGCGGTCGGTGATGACCGAGCCGGCCGACCAGCGGATGAAATCCGTGCCCACGGACTGCATCAGGCCATAGATGGCGGTGGCGCCGGCGAGGGCCAAAAAGCCCAGCTGCAGGCGCGACACTTCGGACCAGCGGCGCAGGTGCTGGGTGGCGATGAAGAAGAGCACCGCGTAATTGAGCTGGGCCAGGCCGCCGTTGAAGTTCTCGTACTCCCCGCGCCAGCTGATGGAGGTGCTGGGGGTCTGGCCGGGCAGGCATTTGAAGAGCTGCCAGGCGGCCCAGATCAGCACCGGGATATCCAGGCTGCTGCGGCGCCATTCCCAGCGCTTGAGTAGGGCCAGGCGGCCCAGCCAGCAGGCCAGCATCAGCGCCGTGGCGGCTCGCAGCACCATCTGCTTGGGCAGCTCGAACTGGTCGTGGGTCTGCACCCAGAAGAAGAGGATGGTGCCAGCCAGCGTGGCGCCCAGCAGGGCCAGCACGGTGATGCGCAGGCGCTCGGCCCATTGCTCCGCCCTGGGCGGAAGGGCGGAAACCGGGGCATGCTGGATGGGCTTGTTGGGTCGTGCCATGCGGCACCTCAAAAAGGCGGATGTGGAATGGGCCATCTTACTTGAGCGCCCGGCAGCGGTCAACGCGCCGCCAAGCGCAAAAAGCTGTTTGCCGCCTTTGCGGGCCGCCTGCTATACTTGCATCATGAGCGACGAGAGCGATCTGACAGCCAAAACCGTGTTGTACTGCCTGGCCCAGGGCAAGCTGGAAAAAGCCCGCAGCGAGGCCGAACGCCTGCGTGCCATGGCACCGGATGCGCCCCAGACCCTAGCCGTGCTGGGCGACTTGGCCCTGGCTGAGCATCAGCCCCAGCAGGCTTTTGACCTGTGGATGCGCGGCGCGGATGGTTTTCACAAGCTGGGCCAGCCGGAGCGCGTGCTGGCCTGCCAGCAGCGCATTGTGCGGCTTGAGCCGGCTCGGCTGAACCCGGTCAGCCAGGCCCGCCATCGCCTTTTGAGCTATCTGGTGCCGGCTGAAGGCCGCCTGGCTTCTGGCGACCTGGAAGGGGCCCTGGAGGCTTACCGCCTGGCCGTGAAGGCCAACCCCAACCACACCGTGGGCTACCAGCGTTTGGCGTCCCTTTTGGCGCGCATGGGCCGCCGGGATGAGGCCTGCGAGCAGTACCTGGTGGTGGGCCGCGCCTTTTTAGGCCACAACCTGGCCGCCAAGGCCAAGCCTTTTTATCAGCGCGTGCTTGAGTTGGAGCCGCGCCATCATGAGGCGCTGGCGGCCCTGGCAGAGATCCTGCAGGCCGAAGGCGCTTTGGCGGAATCCGGGCGCATGAAGGTCTGCGCGGCAGAGGGCGCCTTGGAGCAGGGGGACCTGGCCCAGGCCGCTTTGCTGGTGCGCCAATTGCAGGCCCTGGCCCCGGGCTCCGCGGTCGGCTTCTATCTTTCCGGCATCCTGAGCCTGAAACAGGGACATCGCGAAGAGGCGCGCGAATCCTTCGCCCGCTTTTTGGCCGCCTCGCCTCATCTCCGCGCCTTGATGCAGCAGAGCGGCGCGGCGGTTCAGGAGCCCAAGGCTTTGCCCGCGGGCCCGCTGGCCCATGTGGATATGCAGAGCCCCTTGGCCGCGCTCTCCATGCAGCCCGGCCCGCTCTCCGAAGATGACCTGGTGGTGCTGCTGACCATGGGCGAGATGTGCCTGGCCGAGGAGATGTTCGATGAGGGCAAGCAGATTTACGAGCGTGTGCTGCGCAGTCGGCCGGGCAGCGAAGAAGCTTTCAACAACCTGAATCAGGCCCGCATCGGCTTGGGCCTGCCGGCCCTGCGCGTGCCCACGGGTGTCAGCCTGGCGCCCACCCGCGATGCCGCATCGGTTTCCAGGCTGCCGCTCAAGCCCAGCACCCTGCCCAGCGACCCTTTGGAATATCTGGCGCAGATGGAGGCGCAAGGCCTGGCGTATGCGCCCGCCAGCTTGGCCAAAGCGGCCGCGCCCCAAG
>Ga0224555_1004791_pt1 | contig 12063 bp, 16 predicted proteins | sample 714S23034metaG_FD_180687 | JGI IMG/M metagenome (GOLD analysis project Ga0224555, IMG submission 180687) | Peat soil microbial communities from Stordalen Mire, Sweden - 717 S2 30-34 | ecosystem: Environmental > Terrestrial > Soil > Wetlands > Peat | place: Sweden: Norrbotten County, Stordalen...
GAAGTTCAGAGCACCACTGACCCGTGCGGTTACCAAGCGACCGTCCAATACACATCCTCGTCACCTTATTATGGTGGCTATCTCACGACTGTCACGAACGCTCTCAGTCAAAGTACGAACCTGTCTGCGCTCGTTTCACGCAACTCCTGGCGTGACTGCCTCTCGTTTTGCTGGCAGAAGCGCTAACAGGACGACTCCGATCACAAGCATTACGATCACATCGGCAAAGTTCCGGGGGACGCCGTGAATCCGGGCTTCCACGGTTTGAATCGCCATCACCAGGCCATGGGAGATGTGCCACCAAGCTACTAGAGCAATCATGGAGCGATGCTCAGATGGTCTCCTTACGGCCATGAGTAGAAAGACCCCGACCGGAATAAAAAAGCTCAGAAACATCGGTCCGCACTCGCACTTCCCCTCCAAAAGCCAGCTGGAATGCCACAGATCCATATATAGAAAATAAATTTGGGGCAGATTGAGCAGCCCCACGATCACCAGGACGATCTGTGTTAGGCGTTCTCTTTTCACATTGACCTCATTTGAGCGAATTTTGTTGCGAGCGCAGCAGCGGCTCTAAGAAGAAGTGATCCCAGCTTCCGGTTGGCGGACGATCCGCTCCGGACTAACGGCCGCTTCAACCCCTGACCAAGTCCACGCCCGCCAGATGATGACCGAGGTGCATACAGTTTCGATCGTCCCGAAGAACATGTACGATGGAAACATATGCTCGTGCCAGTCACCGTTGGCCAGAGGCAGAACGAAGGTTAGGAAGCCGTTCACAAGGGTCATAATGCTACCCGCGATGATGTTCGCCAGCCGGTTCGCTCTAAACGGAAGCAGTCGAGACGCCAGAATCATGGCGATGGGTATTTCCATCAAGACCGCTGAACCCAGCAGAGCCCATTGTGGGAGATGCGGGGCTGGATCTTGCGAGCCAACAATAGCGAACAGGGCAAGCACGTCCGCATACAGGTAGTTTAATAACACGAAGATCCACAATAGAGACAACCGCTCCCTTGTGTCATGCATGTCAACCTCCCACGGTGAATAGCTACGGTCCCGCGGCAGAATAAGTTCCCAGATTTTTCGCAGAGTTCTCCCTTGTGTGCGTCAGTTGGCGCTATCAGGCCATAGCGCGTTTTGACCACGGTGAGTGTAACGGCGATATTACGACAGTTGAGCTTTATGGCATGATTGCTGGGGGGACACTTGTCCATAGGCCCAACCTTTGAATGTCCTGCTAGCCTCGTTCAACAACTACCCGTCCTGGTTGCTTCGCAGAACATTCGAGTAAAGATCGTGCATCATACGGAACCGAATGCACGGACGGTTTATTGCATATTCAAGGTCGCATTCGGACGAATTGAAGGGCACCTTAATGTTAAGGGAGCAATACCGCGCCTTTGGCTCACGTTCCCGCGTGCATACGCGCTAAACCCTTTGCGTTGGCCATTGAGTTTCCATCTGAATCCGAAAGGTCGAGCGGTTGCTCTTGAGCAACAATGCACGGCGGTGTGATTGGAAAACCTACTTTGAGGGTCACGCTGACGCTGAGTGAAATAGAGATTTTATAACAACAATCGACGCTCGCGTGAGCAGGGATAAATTTGCTTTAGGCTGGGAATCGCGGTCTACTGCGGCCATCATGCAAACTGCACGAAGTAGAATCATGCGCAAAATTGTTATTGGAGCGTTCGCGGTATCGTGGGTTATGTCGTCGCTCCAAGCCCAGGATGTACCTTATCCTCCACAGAAATCATCGCCTCCCAGAATTGAACCTCAGGCTGTTCTTCTGTCTGAATCCGTTGTTCAGACGCAATGGGCGCACACGTTGAATTTGGTAAATGCCCCTCAGAATGTCACGCTTTTAAATCCCGGGCAGTGCATCCGCATAGGCATATATGCCACGGGCGACAATCGCGATGACTACCTACAAAAAACTAGATTGTCGTTCCATGTGAAGTTCGCCGGTCGTAGCGATGTGCACTCGCCTGCATCTCCTTCACAGCTCAAGCAGATCAAACCCGAGGGGGGAGACTTTGTGACTTCCGCGCTGGGCGCGGCAGGTGTCAGGCTGCCGGAGGGGATGAAAACCATGGCCAGCCTGGGTACCTCGGCCGACCGTTGGTGCGCTCCCATTGATTCCGCTGACGGAACCGCGACCGTGGATGCGGAGGTCGAATCCCCTGGCGGCCATCAGGCCCTGAGAGCCTCGACCATTCAGATAGAGAGCTTTGAAACCGGCGCTAAGAGGTCGTTCAAGGACGCAAAAGAGCTGGATGTTTTTTTGCAAACGTATTATCGACAGCCAAATCCTGCGCGACTGCTTCCTGCGTTGCAGTTCATGGTCGCAGAACAAGCTCAACACTCGCGCGAAGGGCAGGCGGAAATCATGGCCGCTTTTGTGAGTGCCGCAGCCAAGGCTGATTCGACCGCAGCGCAAGACTTTCGAACGCGTATTGCCGCCCAGTCGCCCTTGACCCGAGCGCTTGGCCTTCTCATCCTTCGTTCGGCTGGATACGATATCAGCAGCGTGCTAAATGGGTTGAGTGCCGAAGATCAGCAGAAATTTCTCAGTCTCCCCCCACTGCAAGATCCATACGATCTGACTCCAACAAGAGACCTGTTTCAGCACTTGGATATGATGTGGGCTGTTTTCGAAGCTACCGGTGAGTTCAAACCCGTGAAGACGATTGCCAGTGCTCTCAGCTGGAGGTCCGATTACGACGAGTTTGACAAGCTACGCAAAACCCCGAACCATCCATCAACCCTAACACCGTCGATTGTTCGAGGGGTTACTTACACTGCGGCTGGCTGGTCTCTGTGGTCGTTTCAAAGAAACGATCCCCTTGTGGCTGATTATATCGACTACATGTTGGCTTCCTCGGAAACTCCAGAACCGGTAAAATCTGAACTCACGGGGCTATCCAGCAATCCGGCATTCAAGCGAGCCGTGGGACAATGACCGGCCCAAAGGGGGCATCACACCTCTCTTGACGTAAGCAGCGCCATTACACGTTTCGACCGGGGTCAATGAGCGCTATCGCGATATTTCGCCAAATTGGCGTTTGTTGCTGCTTGAGAGGCACGAGCATTCAGCTAGGGTTTAATCTCGAACACAGTTCCTTCATTGCCTGCCCCACCGCTGCTGGTCGTGCCATACAGATTGCCCTCCGAATCAAAAATCAATTGAGCATACGGAGCGCTTCCATCGATGCCGACAGAAAAACTGTGCAGGATCGTTTCCCGGTATCCATCACCCGACGGCGCCAATTTAAAAACGGTTCCGCACTGATTGCATTCATCGACCCCACCGTTCAGAGTTGTACCGTAGAGGTTGCCGGCTGAGTCGAGCAAAAGTCCCGCCTCCGGATTTGCCCCATCCCCATCGACTCCGGTGAAGTTGTGGATGGCAGTCTTGGTCCAAGTGCTGCCGGAGTTGACCAGTTTATAGATTTGGCCTTGGCCATAGGTTCCATCCTGTGAGGCTGCGCCGTAAAGCACGCCCGCGGAATCCATAACCACGCTCCCAACGGGGTATTCGCCATCGGAGTAGCCAGTAAACGTGTGTAGGACGGTTTCGTTCCACTGTGTACCGGACGACGGCGGACTCAATTCGTAAACAATTCCCCAGTTGTTGTCGCCGGTTGCAAATTCGTTGCTGCCGTAAAGATTTCCGTGGCTGTCGAAAATAACCGCGCTCACCGAGCCTTGATAGGAGTAGCAATAGGAACCGGGGAAACTGAAAAGTTGAGTCTCGGTCCACGACGCGCCAGACGAGGGCGATAGTTTGAACACGGTCCCGCACTGATTCGTGCCCCCTCCACCAGTCGTGCCGTAAAGATTGCCTTGGTTGTCGAACACCAGGCCGGAGCCAGGACTATTGCCATCGGTTGAGCCGGAACCGTAGACGAAGCTATAGAGAATCGTTTCGCTCCATCCGCCACTCGAAGATGGTGAAAGCTTGAAAACTGTTCCCTCCGCCATATTGTCCACCGTCCTCGGTGGTGCCGTAGAGATTACCGGCACTATCGAGCACCAAACGATCGCTTGGACTGCTCCCGTCGCCGTCGGTCCCCGTAAAGCTGTAGAGTAAACTGCTGACCCATTTACCCTTCGACGACGAAACCTTGTAAACCGCGCCATCGCCCGATGCGCCCCCGCCCTCGGTGGTGCCGTAAAAATTCCCAACATTATCTGTAACCAGACCGGCGTACGGAAAAGCCCCGTCTGTCGGCCCAGGTGCAAACTCGTAAAGCGTGCTTCCTCTCCAGCCGCCGCCCGTGGTTGGGGATAATTCGAAAATCGTGCCGCACGGCTCCGATGCGCCGTAGTAGGCGATGCCACACGTCAATCCCCCCTGGCTGGCGGCCACGTAAATATCGCCCGCAGAATCAAGGATCGGAGTGTTCGGCGCGCCGCCGTCGGAGCCGTCTGTAAAGGTGTAAAGAGTAGTCTCTGTCCAGCTGCCGCCCGAACCTGGTGTGAGCTTAAAGATGCTGCCGGGCTCGCTATTGCTTACGAACTCGGTTACACCATAAAGATTACCGGCAGAATCAAAAACCGGATTGCCGACGGCGTATGTGGTTCCGGTGAAGGTATAGAGAATGCTCTGCGTCCACGGCCCCGTGGTCGACGATGTGTATTCCAGCGCATATTGATAGTCGAAGCTGTATAGGTTTCCGTGAGAGTCGAAGATCACGCCGAAAGGAGCTTGGTACCCCGTGGGCGTGTATATAGCGCTCTCCGTCCAGGTTCCATTGCTACCCTTGGCGACTTCAAACACAACTCCGCAGGATGAGTACCCCTCATCACAGCTGTTGCCGCCCGCCGATGTGGGGCTTGCGGATAGAAGCCACCGGAACCCTTGCTGAAGCGATAAATGACTTTCTCATTCCAAAATGCTCCTGACGACGGAGAAATCTCGAACACGGTGCCGCATCCTGTGACGCCACAATTTGTCAACCCTCCGTAATACGAGGTCCCGTAAAGATTGCCTTGGCCGTCGAGCACAAGATCGCCGTTCGGATCGGCGGCATCGGGCCCGCCAGCGAATGTGTAGAGCAGTGTCTGCGTCCAGCTGCCATCGGAATTTGGAGACATGCGATAGACCGTGCCGCAACCCGGAAAGCAGTACTCATTGTTGCCGGGACCGCCTTCTGTGGCGCCATAGAAGTTGCCCGTCGAATCAAAGACCAAACCACCCAAGGGATAAGCTCCGTTCGTGATGTCAAAGACCAGCAGCGTGCTTTCGGTCCATGTTCCACCGCCGTTGTTTGTGAGCTTGAAGACAACGCCACAGCTTGCGTTCCTGTACCATTCATTGCAGTCGGGATCTCCGCCGTACCAGGTCGTTCCGAAAATGTTGCCGGCAGCATCGAAAGCCAAACCGCTGTTCGGGCTGCCTCCATCCCCGAGGCCCGTGAAACTGTAAAGAGTGGTTTCGATCCATTGCCCCTGCGCATTCGGGCTGAGTTCATAGACGGCGCCATTCCCGGCACTATTTACTCCGTAAAGATTTCCCGCGGAGTCAAAGTTCAGCGTTCCCTCTGGACCAGCATCCCCGGTGAACGAAAAGATGGTGTTCATCGTCCACGCTCCACCCACACCGGGCACAAGTTTGAAGACCGCTCCGCCCTCGTTCGTGCTGGCGGTTCCGTAAAGATTGCCCAGGGAATCAAAAATCAGCTGTCCGGGATCAAACTGACCGCTGCCGCCAAAGTTCCAAATGACGGTCTGCGTGTAGCCGCCGCCCTTGGAGTTCGGAGACAGTTCGAACACGATGCCTCCCCGGTAGGCTCCGCCGGAACTGGTGGTGCCATACAAGTTGCCGTAGGCATCAGCCACCAGCTTCGTTTCAGGCGTACTGCCAAGTTGTGAAATGTTGAAACTATGCAAAACTGCTTCGCTTCCGGCCGCTGGCAAAGAGGCAACGACCAAGCTGGCGACACAGGTCAGCATGGCCAGTAAACGCAGGGGAGAGAACACGGCTTGCTTGTGCGGCATGCGAGGCTCCAAAAGAGGTTTGTCCTAATGGGATTTTGCGGCGAACGAGGACCCGGGATACCAGCGGCCTTGAGGGAGGCGAGGCGGAATTGTAGCTCAGACCGCGCGTGTCGGCAAGATGCAGAATCTTGCAAACCGCGTGCGTCATTTCCGGTTAATAAATGCAAGCCAGTCTGGCAGACCTCGAACGAAGCTTTTACTGGACGACCGAGTTTGGCGGAAGCGGTAACAGCTGCAACCGCGGAAATCAAGCCGCGTGACTGCGCGGTCAACTGTTTAAATCAGGCGATAGCGCGTCTTGACCACGGTGAGTGTGACCGCGATGTTTCACCAAATATGGAGATTTCTTACCATGACGCTCAGGGAACAATTTCGAAAACTGTGCCACCATTCTGAAATTGCCACACCGGGGCATAGCCTTCACCCCCGCCACTCGTAGTTCCAAAAATGTCTCCCTGACCGTCCAGCAAGATTCCGCCCACAGGATCGCTCCCGTCCGCAAAGGATCCACTGAAGTTGTGCAGAATGGTCTCAGTCCACGGCCCTGTGGATTGCGGGCTTAGTTTGAAAACCGTGCCGCACGCCGATATGCCCCCACCCGCGGTTACGCCGTAAAGATTGCCGTCGTCATCCATTGATAGGTTGCCGTCCGGGTTTCGACCATCCAGGGTCGTTTGCCCGAAAGTGTGTAATGTTGTGAACGTCCACGGTACAGTCGTCGACGGTGTAAGTTTGTATGCAAGCCCGTATCCGGCTTGCCCACCTTCTGGAGCCGCGCCATAGAGGGTCCCGTCCGGACCCAATGTAACGCCTGTAGTAGGGGTCTGCCCGTCGAGGCCTTCAAAGAAATGCAGGATCGTATAGGTCCATCCACCGTTGCCTTTTGGAAGAAGGCGAAAAGCGGCACCGCAGCCGGGCGGATTCCCGCCTTTTTCGTAACAACTGCTGGGCCCTCCCTGACTTGTGGTTCCGTAGAGTTCGCCCCCAGGCCCCATGGTCAGGCTGGAAAGAGGTGCGGCTCCGTCGTAGGGTGGCCCTGCGAAACTATGTAAGATGGTCTCGGACCAAGTGCCGTCGAAATTCTCAGAGAGCATGAAAACGACGCCGCAACCGATGAGAGAGTAAGCCAAGTCGTAGCACTTTCCAATTCTACCCGACGAAGTTGTGCCGTACAAGTTTCCTGCCGCATCAAGGATCACTCCGTTCGGACCCTGCCCTCCAATATCCGGGTAAAGCTGGAACCTGTAAATAGTAGTGGAGGACCATAAGCCCTGCGCGGAAGGAGTGAGCCGGAAGATGCTCGATCCGGTTGTGCCGTAGAGATTCCCGGCGGGGTCGAAGATCAAATTGCCTTGCGATGATTCGTCGTGAATCACCTTCTCGGTCCGAGCGCCGTTCGGACCACGCTGTATTTCGAAAACAGATCCTTCGCCATCCCGTCCGCTGGCGGAGGTTGTCCCGTAAAGATTCCCCGCTGCATCAGAAATCAGACCCGCCGTCGGCGCCGTTCCATCGCTTGGAGAAAGAGTCGCTAGTGTGGCGTGCGACCACCCTCCCGACGTTTCGCTCAACGAAAATGCTGTGCCCGATCCGAGCGGCATGTTGTTGTTGCTGTCGTCGGGAGTGCCGGCAAGCTGACCGCCGAACAGGGTTACCCCGTAGAGTTGGCCGGATGGCCCGATCGCCAAGGCGACGGGGTCCATTCCGTCGCGGGAGCCGGGAAAAGAATAAAGAAGGTCAAAAGTCCAGTCCGTGCCGCTGGCGTTCGTCAAACGAAAAACAGTTCCGCACCCGTAATAACAAGTCGAATTTCCGGATCCGCCATCATCCGCAGTCCCGAAGATATTTCCTTGGCCATCGACCAAAAGAAAATCCGGGGAGTTTCCGTCCGGGTTAAAAAACTGGTGCAGTGGCTTAAATGCCCAAGTGCCCCCGCTGGAACGAGAGACTTCGAATACGTCGGACCCCCCAGTTCCGTAGACATTACCGTTCTGGTCAATCGCGATTCCTCCGGACGGTGAGTCGGTGGTATTCGGGAAGGCGTACAAGACCTGCTCTTTCCAGGAGCCGCTAGCAGTCCGCGAAAGTTCGAAGACAACGCCACAGCCTTCGCCCTCATACCCACACTCTAGTACCGTGACCGCGTAATTTTGTAGCCAAACTTGTGACGAGCCTGCTTGCGAGTAAAGCTCCACTGGATCGTGACACGGTCGCGATTGGCGCGACGGTTCCACGCCCGAGTTTCCTTCCGCAGGGAAGCTCGATCCCCAATGCGGCGTTGGCCCAAGCATTGCCGGGAGAATAGGCTGATGGCAATTTCCGCCTGGTTCAACCAACTGCCGTGTTTGGGAGTGTAGTGCACGGTGAACCGATTCCACAGCCAATCGCCTGCCTCTGCCCCGAAGCGTTCGACGACCGCCTTGCGAGTATGCGAACTCAGATTGTCCATCACCAGATGGATGGTATCGGCCTCCGGGTAACCCACAGCAATGTCCAGCAGATAATCGGCAAACTCGGGCGAGGAGCGGTCCTTCGTCACCTTGGTGAAATGCCGCCCCGCCTTGGGCTGGACGCCGCAGAACACATTGGCCGTTCCGCAACGCCGATATTCAGCATCCCGACGGGCTACCCGTCCCGGCTGCATCGCTACCGGAGGGCGGACTTCCTGATGCAGTACCACCGGTTTCTCGTCGATACACACCACCGGTTCCCGCGCCGAGAGCGGCTTTTCATACACGGCCAGCACATCCTCCATGCGCGCGATATATTCCTCATCGATTTCGGCCACGCACCACATTTTTTTCCCGCCACGGTTTCAGGTCGTGGCTTTCGAGCAGGATTCGGACCGTCTCTCGTCCCACCCCCGGCACCAGCTTGCGCTTCACCGCCTCCTCCGCCAGCAAGCGCACCGTCCACCGCGCCCGGCCCTCCGGCGGCGGACTGCATACCAGAGCCACGATGCGCTGCCGCTGTTGGGTATCCAACCGCGCTTCTTTCCCCGGCCGCGCCCGCTCATACAAGGCCCCCTCCAGCCCGCCTTGCTGATAGCGTTGGCTGGTCAGCCACACCGTCTTCGGGGTCAAGCCCACGTTGCGGGCTACCTTGCGAATCGTTTGCCCGTCCGCCAGTTGCCGCAGCACCAAGGCGCGTAGCACTGTTCGTACCGGCTGCAGACCGCCGCTCAACAATTTATCCAATTGCTGCTGCTCCGGCTTGGACAACCGAACCTGAACTCTTCTGCGGTCTTCCATGTCCCAGCAATACGCTCGGACATCTTCGCCGACAAGTATCTACATGTATTACTCTCTATGTGGTCATAGTACTAGTGGCACTCTACGAGCACAGCGTGTTTACACAGGGAACGATCTGGCAAATCGATTCGTTTGATCAGTGGGGCGTCGAATTGGGCAAGGTCCTGGCCAACCGGATTATCCCAGAACTTGATGCAGCCGACGAGCCAACGTTGAAGCACGATAGCTCGACCAATGCACTCATTCGGCGCTACCGCAACCTCAAGCGAGGAGCAGCACGAATGAAAGTGGGGGAATGACTAGAGAGGTTGCCGGATGACAATCGTAATGCTAAGGAAGACGAATGTAGCATTTGCACGAAGCAAGAATTGTACTCATGCATGAACTTAAATAACGCGCTAGACAATTGTTGATCCCAAGCACCGCGCTGCCGCCCGTCTTGATTTCGGAACGTCCCAGCGGTCATTCGTTTCGCTGTTTATAGTAAGACTGAAGCGGCATGAACTGCCAGATGCCGCGTGCTCCTTGGGAGCACAACGCGGTCGGCTGACCAGCGCTTTCTTCTAAGACGAGGGCGGCAATCTCGTCTCGGATACCTTCATTCTGCACAATGCCGATTGACGCTGGCCTGAATCGCGTCCGGCTGGGTCGTATCATTGGGTAGCAACACCGGCGATCCGGCTGCTGATTTCGGCTTCGCGCGCCGTACTCGCCCCCGCGAAATTCGCTAGACCTGCAGAGGACGCGCATTGCTCAATGATTTCTCCGCCTACCGGTTTGGAGGTCAGTGGCATCACGCCTAGCACATTCGTGCATGTCGGTGGTCATGCACTGCCATCTAATCTGGACCCAAACCTCTCTGGCGAGGAACGGGTGGCATTCGGAAGGGAATCAGCGGCACTAAAAGAATACGGCCAGCCAATGGCTCAACGTGGTGTCCCGGCCGCCGCCGGGCCCACAGCAGGCTGAGAGATGTTACGACTTAGATGGAAAGCCGTGTTCACCAAGCCGACGTGAGAGAACGCCTGAGGAAAATTGCCTAGCAAACGCTTTGCGACTGGATCATATTCTTCCGAAAGTAGCCCGAGATCGTTCCGAATATCCAGCAGGTGTTCAAATATACGGACTGCATCTTCATTGCGGCCTTGCAACACATAATTGTCCACCAACCAAAAAGTGCAGGCGAGAAACTTGCCCTCGCCGTGGGGCATACCGTCGACGTCGGGGTCTTGCGTGTACCGCCCCATAAAACCACTCTCCATGAGATTTGCTTCAATGGCTCTAACAGTGCCGATTACGCGCGCATCATCCGCCGCAAGAAAGCCTACCAGAGGCATCATGAGGAGACTGGCATCGAGATGTTTGGAGCCGTAAGACTGGACAAAGGAATTGAGGCCGGCATCGAAGCCTTCCCGACACACTTGCTCGTGGATGGTGGTCCGTAGCGTCTCCCATCGCGCGATGTCGCCCGAGATCCAGCCTTGCTCGGCCGACCTGATCGCGCGATCAACGGCGACCCACGCCATCATCTTGGAGTGAACGAAATGCCGGCGCGGACCGCGCATTTCCCAAATGCCGTCATCGGGGCGATCCCATGCGGTCTCGAGGAATTCAATTAGCGACTGTGCCACGTCTTCGCCTTCGTTCTTGGGCGGCCGGAGCCCTGCTTGGCGACATTGAAAAAGAGTATTGGCCACCTCTCCGAAAATATCCAATTGAAATTGCTTGAAAGCAGCATTGCCGGTCCGTACCGGCGCGGAGTTCTCGTAACCTGAGAGCCACGGCAGTTCCAGTTCCGTGAGCCTGCGTTCGCCGCGAAGGCCATAGACGATGTTCAGTTCTGACGGGCAGCCGGCGACGGCCCGCAGAAGCCATTCACGCCACTCTCGGGCTTCGTAGTGGTATCCAGCATCGAGCAGCGAGTGCAGGGTAAGCGTCGCATCACGCACCCAGCAAAAGCGATAGTCCCAGTTCCGTACGCCGCCCAACAATTCTGGGAGCGAAGTTGTAGGCGCGGCCGTGATCCCTCCCGTGGGCAGAAATGTCAGTGCTTTTAAGGTAATCAGCGAGCGCAATACGGCATCGCGCCATTTGCCGCGGTAAGTACAGCGATCGGACCATTCCCGCCACCAATCCTGCGTGTCTTGAATAGCCTTATCAATGTTCAACGGCAAAGGTTCAGACTGGTGTGAGGGATACCAGGTAAGATCAAATGACACCTTCTGTCCCTCAGCCACGGTAAACGTTGCGACGGTTTTGAAGTCTTCCCCGCGAAGCGGCACTTCAGTGCGCAAACTGAGTCTATCTGGACCAGCGATTGCGGAGATTCCATGATCGGTACGTCGAACCCAGGGAACCACTGAGCCGTAGTCGAATCGAATCACCAGTTCGAGGTTCATTCGGACCTGGCCTCTGGTACCGACGACCACCCGCAGAAGATATGGCGTTTCATTGCGAGGCGTCATGCAGTCGATGAGCGTCACCGAACCGCTTTCCGTCTCAAACTCTGTCTCGAGAATAAGCGTACCTTCGCGATAGCGCCGCCGAATGCTTCGGATTGGGTCCGAGGGTGAGATGGACCAATGCCCGTTGTCAGCAGTCCCGAGAAGCGACGCGAAACAAGCAGCGGAATCAAAGTGCGGAAGACAAAGCCAGTCGATCGATCCCTTTCTTGAAACCAGGGCTGCTGTATGGCAGTCGCCGATCATGCCGTAATCTTCGATAGGTATAGACAGGAATCGCCCTCCCGCAAAATTGGGATCGGATTGGCTCGAGACTCTTAATTAGACCACGCGACTTGTCTCCA
>Ga0224555_1004792_pt1 | contig 12059 bp, 9 predicted proteins | sample 714S23034metaG_FD_180687 | JGI IMG/M metagenome (GOLD analysis project Ga0224555, IMG submission 180687) | Peat soil microbial communities from Stordalen Mire, Sweden - 717 S2 30-34 | ecosystem: Environmental > Terrestrial > Soil > Wetlands > Peat | place: Sweden: Norrbotten County, Stordalen...
ACGCGATTTTTGCAAGCAGCTGATGGACATCGACGACTCTTATGGAATCAAGGCATCCTTTCAGATCGTTCCCGAAGAGCGATACCCTGTCACTCCAGAGTTCCTGGGCCGCTTGCGCGATCGCGGATTTGAAGTGTGCGTACAGGACCTGAACCACGACGGCCGGCTGTTCGATGAGCGAAAAGAATTCCTTCGCAGGGTTGCCCTTATCAATCGTTATGGACAGGAGTATGGAGCGAAAGGCTATCGTTCGGCTGCGCTTTACCGCAAGGCTGAGTGGTACGGGGACTTTGATTTCTCCTTCGACATGTCCTTCGGGAATGTCGTACCTCTTGACCCGCAACGCGGCGGCTGCTGTACCGTGATGCCATATTTTATTGGTGACATCCTCGAATTGCCGGTCACCACCATTCAAGATTACACGTTGTTCTACGTGCTGAACGATCATACGATCGACTTGTGGAAAAGGCAGATTGGGATGATCCTCGCCAAGAACGGCCTGACGAGCTTCATCGTTCACCCCGACTACATTACCGAAGATAAGGAACAGGCAGTCTATAAAGATTTGCTTGCCATGTTGACCGAATTGCGCAAACGGGAATCCCTGTGGTTCGCGCTTCCTGGCGAGATCGATAGCTGGTGGCGAGAGCGAAGCCGGATGTCTATTGTCAAAGACGGCAATTCATGGCGGGTTATAGGCGACGGTGCCGAACGCGCGGTATTGGCATTTGCCCGGATGGTGAACGGCCAGCTGATCTACGAGCAAGCAGATGCACCGCAAGAGGGAGATTCTGGCGTGTCATCCGTTCTTCGTGAAGAGTCAATTGCCGCCGGCCTTTGATGGGAAATCATCGCAGGCTGTAGCAGTCCTGTTTTGAGCGCATCTGATGTTGGCGCAGGAGCACAACGGTTCATGACCAAGTTAACGAAACAAAAGACAGGTCTTGCTCTACTCTGGGTTTTTTCATTGCTGGTCGGGTGGCGACCTCTGATAGACACCTTCACATTGTCGGTGCGTAACGATGAATACACTCACATTCTTCTGATTCTGCCTATTAGCGTAGCTCTGATCTTTCTCGAGTGGCGTTTCCTGCAGACGAAGTTCGCCCTGAGCGTTCGTACCGGTTCCGCTTTCCTGGTGATCGCGGTCTTGATCGCCTGCTCCTCGCTTGCGTGGTCAGCTTCGTTGCCCGCCGATGTACGGCTCTCGATCAGGATGCTTGCCTTGGTTTTGTGGTGGATTGGGGCATTTGTACTTTGCCTTGGCTCCAGAGCTTCCCGATCGGTTCTATTCCCGCTGTGCTTTTTGTTCGGTTTGGTCCCGTTTCCGAACACTTTGTTGAACGGGATCATAGCTCTGCTGCAGCAAGGGTCTACCTGGTCGGCCCGCGTGCTTTTCGAAGCGTTTGGTGTTCCCGTGGCTCAAGACGGCCTCCAGCTAACCATTCCTGGCCTGACGCTGCTGGTTGCTCAGGAGTGTAGCAGCATCCGATCCAGCTCGATGCTGTTGGTCACAACCATGGTCCTGGCGCAGCTTCTACTGCATTCGCCCTGGCGAAAGGCATTGTTGATCGGTCTGGCGGTTCCTTTGTCCGTTGCCAAGAATGGCTTGCGTATATTTGCGATCGCGATGCTTGGAACTCGAGTCGACCCAGGATATCTGACAGGAAGGTTCCATCACCAGGGAGGCATCATTTTCTTCGCGATCGCACTGGCCGTCATCCTCGCGTTGCTTTGGATCTTGCAAAGGGGCGAAGGCTCAGCGGAGAGAATGGAATTGGACCAAGCGCCGGCCGCAGCGAAAGGGACATAAATGGTAAAGAGCCGACTAGCCCGGGCTGGCGGAAGAGGCCAGGGCTGAACCACCGCATGGAGGGTGCAGAAAGCGCCCTCCTGCCTGTCCGATTTTCTGTGGCTGGCGCAAAGGACGGTTAGCGCCGGTTTTTACGATTTCAAATGGGACAGCTCGTTCTTGATTTCCGCGGCAGCGGGGTAGTTGGGGCGGATCTTTAAAACATGTTCAAAGTGTTGCCGGGCCAGTGCTGGCTGTCCGGCTTTTTCGCATGCCCATCCCAGGTGGTAGTCAAAATCGGGGTTGTCGGGCAACTTGTCTTTTTCCTGCTGATCAAGCGCTTCCTTGAGAAAAGTAATCGCCAGCGGGTACACTCCTTTTCGGTAATAAATCCACCCGATAGTGTCGGCGACGCCCGGAGAATTGGGTAGCCCTGCTCGCGCCTTTTGCGCCAGAGCCAACGCGACATCCAGGTTTTCACCAGTCTGCAGCATCACACGGGCAAGCTCATTGGATGCCACTGGATTCTGGGAATTCAGAGCCAACGAGCTCTGAAATGCGCCTTCAGCTTTCTTCCAATCTGACTTGAGTTCGTATAAATCCCCCAACACCACATAGAGGTTTGGCTGGCGGGGGTTGTCCTTGAGCGATTGTTCGCCAGTGGCAATGGCCTGGTCAATTTCTCCCCTGGCGGCACGCACCTGGCATAGCTGGATCACAGCATCGGAATTGTTCTTGTCGAGAGCAGCAGACTTCGCAAACGCTGCCTCGCCGCCGCTGAGGTCATTCTTGCCTTGGACCAGTGCGCTACCAAGCAGTTCGTAGAACCTGCTATTGTTGGGCGATTTTTGGATTTGCGCATTGGCGGCGGCAATGGCTTTGTCGATCTGTTTTTCCGCGACGTATGTGTTCATCAGGCCGCGCAGAGCGTCCGTCGAATCGGCGCTCCGGTCCAGGGCTTCCTGGTAAGCCTTGGCGGCGTCGCTATACTGCTTCTGAACAAACCTCAGGTTGCCCATCTGCACGTAGCCCAATACGCTCTGAGGGGCCGCGGCGATCGCCCTGCGAACATCCTGTTCAGCCTCGGGATAGTGTTTGGCATTGATATTGGCAAGGGCCCGAAGTGCGTAGCCCTCCGGCGACCCGGGTTGCAGCCTGATCATTTGATTGGCAGCGTCCTGCAGGCCATTCATGTCGCCCTGATGCATGGTGGCGTCAGCAATGGCGCGTTGGGCATCCAGGAAATTGGGGTTCAGGCGCAAAGCCTCGCGCCACTCGCTCACGGCCTGGGTCAGATTCCCCTGTTTTTGGAAGGCAACGCCCAAAGCGTAGTGGGCCTGGATGTTGTTGGGGACATCTTTGACCACAGCCTGCAATGTCTGTTCGGCGTTGCTGACGTCACCTGAATTGATTTGCATCTGGCTTCGGTTAACCAGCGCATCGTCGTCTTTTGGGTTGGCCTTTAGAATTTCATCGTTCAGGCTGCGAGCTTCATCGTAGCGCTTTGCCTGAAGAAGAAGTTCAATATATTTCTTTCTGACCACCAAGTCTTTCGGGCGTTCCAAGAAGAGTGCGTGATATTCGGCCACGGATTTATCCAGGTCGCCGGTCACATAATAGAAGTTACTGAGCGCAAGGAAACTATCCGGGTTGTGCGGAAGGTCGTGCACGGCCTGCTTGAGGACCTCCTCCGCATCGGCCTTCTTCCCCTCAGCCATGTAGAGCCTTGCCAGCGCTTCGCGTGGGCCCATAGTCGTTGAGTCGATGGCGAGCGCGCTGCGGAACTCCTGCTCCGCTTCGCCGAGGCGCTTTTGTGATTGGTAGAATTCTCCCAACGCCAGGTGTGGCTGCATGGCCTTCGGATTGAGTTCGATGACCTTCTTGAAACTTGCCTCTGCCGCAGCGAAATCAAGGTCCTTCACCTGCAAAAGAGCAAGGCCCAGGTAGGGTTCCCATCGTTTTGGATCGAGGGCGATCGCTCGCTGCATCTCCGCAATTGCGTCGGGGATCTTGCCTTGCACAGCCAGCAGATTCGCAGCAAGGACGTGCACGCCCGGATCGTCCGGCCGCTTTTTCAGCAGCAGATCGACTTGCGCCTGCGCATCTTGAAACTTGTGGCCCAGAATCAGCAGGTTCGCCAGGTCAATTCGAGCCTTGTAGTCCTCTGGACGCAGGTCGATGGTACGGGTCAGTTCCTGGTAGGCCAGGTTCCCTTGCTGCAAATGGAGGTAGCTTTCAGCAAGCTGGAAGTGTGCATCGGCGTAGCCCGAATCGATCTTGATGGCATTGGTAAACTCGATTGCCGCTTCCTGGTATTTCCCTTTCTCGAAGTAGCTCTGCCCCTTCTGGAAGTATTTCTGCTTGCGCACGTTCGGATCCAATGAGCATGCCGACAAAAGAGCAGTAATCAAAGTAAATACAACAATCGAGCGTCCGTACCCAGAAAATTTCACCGTGAAGCCTCCATCGCCGCGTCGTGCACTTACAGTAAGTCGGCACGATACAATCGCGATCATTATATATGCAATGTTTGTAGCCAAGCCGCTTTGGAGGTTCGCAAGCAGGGCAATTGCATGAACGAATTCTGTTGATGCAACGGGTTCCAATTTCCAGCGCCGGAGGCGCAAAGTTCGTTAGCCCCGCGCTTCAGCGTGGGGTTTGGGGCCGTGATTTGCCACAAAGCCCCGTCGGGGCGGTGCTAAAAGGCGGGCAATCGACGACCATTTGCCGTTCATACGATTGCCCTGGAATCGCAAGCAAGTCGCGCTTCGTCTTGGCTCCTTCAAGGGGCAAATGGTCTGAGCTTGCGACCCGCCGGACCGCCTGCACCGGAACAGCTTTCCTGCCGCATCGTTTGGCGGTGTGCACCGAAAGAGGCTGGGCTAGGCATAAGCCGGGAACAAGACATGTTGCAAATGTTTGCAACATGGTTGCAAAAATTATCATTCTTGACAACATTGCACCTGGCATCGAGCATAACGTGTGGTGAAAACGGTGGGCGGCGGCCAGGAGAGTGTTTTTACCATCCCCAAGCTTGGGAATGTAATTGTTTGCAACTAGTTGCAAAAATTATCAGGCTTGACAGCCTCGGGCGCCGGGCTAAGATTTAGGCAAAGCAAGGATTGGCTTGCCGATCGGGCTCTGTAGCAGAGATGGACCTGGGGCCAGAAGGCGCAGATCCGTTGAGGAATATGAGGAAAGAAAAATGAAGAAAGTCTTCTTAGCTTTACTCGCATTGGCAGCGGCTCTTGCGATCTCTCCGGTGGCAGCGGCTCAGAGCTTCAACTTTACCGAAGGCACCGACAACTTCTCGGGCTCGCTTGTAACCAGTGGTGCGCCATCCAACGGTGGCTATGATGTCACCGGAGGCAGTTTCAGCATCGGATCCGACAGCTTCACTATTGTCCCTAATACCAACTTTCCCTCATCCTCACTTTTCCTGGGGAACGGTATTTACGACGACATCCTTTTTCCTGGTGGGGGCCCGGCCAACCTGCTGAACCTTAATGGCCTGCTCTTTTCCGATGGTAAAGGGGAGTATGTCGAGATTTATCAAGCTGGCTCTAACGGGGATGGCACTGGTACCTACACTGCCACGACATACGGTTTTTGGGAAGGGACCTCCAACAACAACGTTCAGATTAATGACAGAAGTGGAACCTTCACCGTCCCCGAATACGGCGGTCTAGCGATGCTCATCCTGAGTGCGCTCACTCTGGCAGGCGGTTTCTTCTTAAAGGGCAGGCAGTCCGGCTCGCTCCTGGCTACCTAGTCAAACAAGCTTCACTTCTGGACATTCCCATTCTGCAACCGAGGGGCACGGTAACGTGCCCCTTTCGTTCAGTCCTACTTGCTTGACGCGGTCCAGCTAAGTTGAAGGGTTCTGCAGCACTGCGCAATGGCGAGAGCTTGTCGCTGTCTCCGACTCTCGCCCACCCCGCCCCCGGCGCCACTTCAGATTGGCGAGTTGTATACGCCCCGCCCCCGAGATCCCTCGGACATGTATTGATACACACATAGAATGCGACGAGTTTCGCCCGTTATGGAGACGAATAGTTCAGTGAATCTGGAAACGCAGTGGCCTCTTCCTTCTTGAAAAGCTGATCGGGCGCGATACGTCTCCTCTCGGGAGATCCGCTCGGCTCGATCGGTGTTTCAGCCTCATATTTCGCATTATGTACGGAAAAAGCTGATGGCAAGCGTGAACCAAGAACAAGCTATGTTGCAAATATTTGCGACATGATTGCAAACACTATCATTCTTGACAACGTTGCACCCGGCATCGAGTATGAATTGCAGTGAAAACGGTGCAAGTCGAATGTGGGTGCGCAATGACCATTCCCATGCTTGGGAGTGTCACAGATTTGCACCTATGTGCAAGAACTATCAGACTTGACAGGTTCGCACGTCGCGCTAAGATTGGTGGAGCCGAAGTATTTGTCACATTTTAGTAGGGGCCTAAAACCTCGGTAGAGAAGCAGCCTCAATTGGGAAAACCGCAAGGGCCGATCCGGGAGAAAAGAACAATGAAGAAGTTATCCTTGGTTTCACTCGCAATTGCAATAGCTCTTGTGATCGCTCCGGAGATGTTGACTGCCCAGAGCTACAATTTTGACTTCAGCAGCGCAGGCAATGACATCACGATTACGGGTATTTTTACGACAAGTCCCAGTCAGAATCTAGCCAATCTCCCGTATGATTCCAACACTGTTACCTCATTTAGTGGCAACTTTTCGGACCCAAGCACCGGCGTAGTAGGTTCGATGAGCCTTGTCCCGCTTGCATCGGGGCAAGATACCTTGGGTAGCCCCAGCTTTATAGAGATATCGAATGGCGATGTTTACTCCTATGACAATCAGTTCTACCCCAACTCGAATGCACCTGGTGCTCCAGGCACAGTTTTTGATTACGCCAATGCGGTGGCAGTTTACATAAGCCCTGCTGGGGGCCCGACCGACGAATACATCGCCTTCCTGTGGGGCAACCCTGACGGCTCTTACGAAGTGTATGACAACAATACTAAGGGCTCGTTGCTACCCAACGATCCCTACATGTACTTTCAGAATCTGCAGGCTAGCAGTGTAACGGTTTCAGCCGTCCCGGAAGGAAGTTCCAGCAACATGCTCGTTCTCAGCGTCCTCCTTCTTGCCGGTAGTTTCTTTTACAAAGGAAGGAAGGCAGGCCTAATCTAGAAGTCCTGGCCAGCCTGATCTTGCTCTCCTGAAATTCCAGCTTCTGTGAGCGAAGGGCACGATATCGTACCCTGTGGTTTTTGTGTCACGGCCACCTCTTACCGACAGTGCCCGCTTACGAGGCCATGCGACAATTCGCTGGGTGGTCCATCTTTCCCAAAGCCTTTTTTGCGCAACGCCGCCTCCCCCTTGGAACGCCATGGGGATGTTGCGACTCCATGTAACAGATCGCAAGAACTATCAGGCTTGACAACTTCAGGCGTCGCGCGAGCATCGAACTAACGAAGGCGGGAACTGGATTTTCGATCAGGCTTTGCGTAAAGCAGAGATTGATCAGCGGCCTGAAGGTGGCAAGATGGAGAGGGAAGGAAAATGAAGAAAGTCTTTCTTGCTTTAATCGCATTGGCAACGGCTCTTACGAACTCTCCGGTGGCGTCGGCTCAGAACTACGATTTCACCTACGCAGACTCAGGCGTTGACGCTTCGGGTTGGCTCACAATCGGCGGTGCGCCCTCGCCCAGCGGCAACTACGCAACCGCCGGCGGCCTTAACTGGGACGATGCCACGTTTTCCCTGGTGCCAAACCCCGGAGGCGGACTCCAACTTTTAGGCTCCGCAGGCTATTTCCCGTACCTTGGCGGTACATATACCTTCGAATACGATGATCTCTTCTTTCCCAAAGCGACGGCGCCGGGCACATATCTGGACGTTTACGGTCTGCTCTTTGCGAATGCCGCCGGTACCGAGTTCATCAACATTTGGAGCAACGGCGCAGGTACCCATGACTCATTCTGGGCAGTGGACGGCAACAAGTTGATCCAACAGGACAGCGGCAACGGCAGTAGCACTGGAGATTTCGCGCCGACATACGTCCCGGAATACAGCGGTCTGTCGATGCTCATCCTGAGTGCGCTCACGCTGGCCGGCGGATTCTTCTTCAAGGCCGGGCAACTCGGCTCGTTCCGCCACTCCTAATCAATCCGGCTTTACTTCATGACATTCTGAATCTGCAAACGAGGGGCACCGAGAAGTGCCCCTCGTTCTTTGAACTCATTACATAGCGGCGACTTTTGTCAAATTAGGGTGACTCTGAAGCACCGGCACCTTGACGATGGCTTATCGCTGGCCCCGCGGCTATCACCTCGAATCGGCCTCACGCCTCTCGGGCCGAGTCTTTGTGCGCGTGGCACGAAAAATCAGATTGATCTAAATCGTCACTTCCGCAGTCACAGGGCAAATCGAGGCACTCAGATGAGCCTCGATGCGGCAAGCTATTTCGACCATCTTCGGGTGGATTACTAATCGTCTCAGATCTCAAGCTGGAGTTAGTGTACGACCACGTAAACCACAGCATTGTGGGTAATACCGTTGGCCGTGCCGGTAATCACTATGGTGTACGTGCCCGGGGGCGTGTTTTCTACCGCCGATCGAGTCGATCCCCCTCCTCCGCCGCCCCCACTACTGCTCCCGCTGCCGCCGCAACTCACCAGGAAAAATGCGGCCAGAACGATCGGCAGCCAAACCATCCTGATCCATCGCGGCCTCCGCAACGGCAGAACAAGTACGAAGCAAGATGCGAGCGCTGTTCCCGCGCCAAGCAAGGCGCGCATTTGCAAGGGAGCGCGCGAGAGCTTCGCGGTTGTGCTGGTGAAGGTCGTCGTGATCGTCAGCGTGGCTGTGCGAGCCAAACCGACGAGGACATTCATTGACGAGGAAGGCGCGGGCTACCTCTCCTTTTCCTTTTCCGCGCTACAAGCACGGGCGAAAGGTCTTCCGGAGCCCCAATCGTCCGCCGCGTAACTGGCGAAGAGAACACGACCATGATTGTGGTTGAAACGATCACAGCACAGTCGAACAGGTCCTTCCGGTGCCAAATTCTTACGATAGTTGATCGCAAGAAATCTCAGTTGTGCGGGTCAGCCTACTAATGTGGAAAGGCGGCACACGTGTGGCACATGCGGCCGCTGCTTAGGGTTGGTTTTACTGGCGGATTCGTGGAGGGGAGACTGACGGGGGTTCAGTAGCTGGATACAGTGTTATGCTGCCATTCAATGCAGCGAAACGCTGCCACTTGTCATCGAGACCACAACGGCGCAAGTGAGTGCAAAGTGTTCGAACCACTCCATCTTCATTGGAGGTGATTACCAATTATGAATATCCTCGTCTGGCGATACTTCGTCGATTCACGATTCGTCCGTGTCCGGGACTGAAAGAATAATATAGATGATCACTACAACGCGATCCTGTCTGCGATCTCTTTGGTGGATTTTCGCGAAACGTCTGCCAGTTCGGCATAGCGTGGCCATTTGGCCACGGACCTTTTCATCCTCTCCAGAATCTCCGGTGCGTTTTTTAACCCGTGCTGTTTGCCCAATGATTGAAGTTGGGATGTGCCGGGATTCCTTCCCTCGCCCATGACAAGCATGCTTTGCTCGCCGCCCGGGCCATAGGAAAAGACCAGATCGTAGGCAGGCGCGAAAATCCACTCGTTTCTCGCGTTAAGAAGGAACGAAAAGTTCTTCACATGATCGTCGCGGTTATGAGCAAGGACGTTGAAGCAGGCCAACGCATAGGCCTTTTCCGCATCCTTAATATTCCTGGTCAACGCCAAGGTCACGCGCAGAACCATATCGTAGTCGAGGCTAGGACTGCGATGATCGGCATGTATCAGGCCACCAAGGCTATGCATATGGATGCGAGTATCTCCGTCCCGGTCGAAGCGTTTCGTCCCGAAATATTTGTTCCTTCTCGTGCAGAAAAGATGGGTTTCAGATATCTCCACGCCTGCATCCTTTGCCATCAGGCTATAGGCGTATTCGATAGCTCCTACGTCTCGTGCGTCCTGGGAAGACGGAAACTTGATCATCCAGTGCGCAAAGCCGGGTTGCAATTCCTGCTGGCCGTGAATGATCTTTTTCTTGTCGGCGCTCACTTGCGCCACGATCTTGGGCCGGGCACCCGAAGAGGAGCCATTTAGCCGCAGTAGCTCCTCGAATACCTCTTCGTTTTCTCCGGCCAGCACGGCGGCTGATTCCTCGGCGAGTTTGTCGAGCGACAGTGGAGCATTATCAGAGTTTTCGAGACTCAGCTCCGGCTCGTAACTGAGAGCGCCCATGCCGTGCCGTCCCACATAGGCCAGCCGGTCGAGCGGATTCAGTAGGCCGCGATGGATACCATATTTTTCCACTGTGCGGTCGAGCAGGAGTCGGCCCCATCCGTCCGGCAGGCTGTCATTGAATACGCCGAACAGGCCGTCGAAGATCGTGGTGTCCGCGACGGACACGCCAGGCCTGAGGGGAAGTTTGATCGGTGAAATTTCGATTTCTGACGCGATGAATGAGGCATCATACTCGAAAAGGACCCGCCTATCCTTGAACGCGAGGCGCCCTACCTTGCGGCGTTGGTTTTGTGCGTCCAGATAGATGGTCAACAACTCTGTCGGGCTATACGCCATGGTTGCGTCCTTTACTTCCCGTCGCTCTTCGCCGCAACGACGGCGTGGTCAGCAGGGCGTCGAGCGATTGAGCGGCTGGGATTGGCTGGTGTTCCACTGCCAGCTTGTCGAAATCGTCAAGGCACTCCAGCACCAAGGCTAGATTCAGAAGCGAATCCAGCGCGATCAATCCTTCGCGCTCAAATCGTTTCAGCGAACTCCATGTCACGCCCGAGCGAGCCGCCAGTTCTCTCTGTGTCAGGTTCATGGCAAGACGCCGGGCCTTGAACCGCCCGGCAATTCCTGTCTGTACCTCTTGCACCGTACTGAGATAAAACGCCAATATATTGCCTCTTCAAGACTATTATATAACATAATAGTCAATGTATTATCCTTAAATCAGAGCATGAACCATTGTTCCGGGACCATTGGCTGAATTACTCTTTGGCGGGGACTACGACAGGAGAAATACACCTAATCCTGCAACCGAAGTTGCGAGCGTAAACCAGGCTACTTGGTATTTATCTTTTCGATAACACCAGCTCACGCCTTAGGCATAGATGATGCTGCTCAGTCCACCGGACTTCACTTGGCAGGATTCCAGTGTGCTAACTAACAGCATAACTGTACCAAGGTGGCAGCATGACGTTGTACAGGGTGGCAGAATGCGGTGCATTCGGCACGAGCAGCGGCAGGATAACCGAGACAACACCATACGCTTTAACAACCTGGTCATGCAGATTGAGCGGGCCGAGTGGCGCCCCACCTTGGCTGGATGCAAGGCGATCATCCATCAACATCTGGACACTACGCTGACCCTGATGATCGCAGGACATCGCGTCGGACACTACAGCGCGGAAGGAACACTCTTGACGCCGCTGACCAAAAAACAAATCAAGGCCGTGGAAAAGACGTTGAAAGGAAAAGTCCAAAAGCAGACTTTCCCTTTCAACTTGCAAATCCCGCAAAATGCGCGGGATTCGCACTTTACCACCGCCTCTACTACGGCTGATGACTAACTAAACAAAACCGGACACTTCATTTGTTCTCAAAAGCGGACATTTCTACTTGCTAACGACACCGCGAATTGCGCGGCGCGCCTCTGCGGCGTGGCCCAGGAACTCCAGGAGCGCAGCAAGGCCGCCGAATGACCTCCAGGTATCCAACCCAGAACCGCGATTTCGCGCACTAAATCCCACGACGCCAAAGACTCCCCTGAGCTCCCTCTTTCGTCGATCCTGCGCGTCTCCGGGCTCTACGGAGATCGGCTGTCTACGCCGCTCAGCAAGGAAGCAGCGGCATGAAAAGTGCTGCGCGCCGCGCGTCAATTCCTCACAATCGATATCAGTGTGTCAGTGTTGCGCGCGCCGGTTTTCATGTTCATCCACGGACTTTGCAAGGTAATGCTCACTCCGTTGAGCTTGAACATCGCGCCCTTTGCGCTGGTGTGGATGACGACGATGCCAGGGAGTTTGCTGTAGAAAGCCACCACCTTCGCAAGATCGTCGGCAGATTGGTAGCAGGCCGCCTGGCCGCCCATCTGCACCACAAATGCAGAGGTTTCGGCGTCGTATTTGGCGCCCGCGTAAACCGGTACTCCGAACTTGTCTTCAGCCGCTGCCGGCAGCAGCGCCGGCAGCAG
>Ga0224555_1004793_pt1 | contig 12058 bp, 10 predicted proteins | sample 714S23034metaG_FD_180687 | JGI IMG/M metagenome (GOLD analysis project Ga0224555, IMG submission 180687) | Peat soil microbial communities from Stordalen Mire, Sweden - 717 S2 30-34 | ecosystem: Environmental > Terrestrial > Soil > Wetlands > Peat | place: Sweden: Norrbotten County, Stordalen...
TGAGAACTCAGCCTTGGCCTTGTCCATCTGTCCGGAGCCCGTGTAGTAGTCTGCCAGCATTCGCACTCCCTGCGGATTGTCGGCAAGATCTTGCGACGCCTGACGGAGAACTTTCTCGGCCCTGGGCTGATCGCCCTGTTTCAGGATAATGCGGGCAAGACTTTCGCGGGCGGAAAGGCTCTTAGGATCCGTAGCCACCGCATCCCAACTGGTCCTCTCGGCTTCCGGCCAGCGGCTGTTCTTGGCATAAAAAGCCGCGAGCAGCATCTTGGCGTTTATCGACTTCGGATCGAGAGCGACAGACTTCTTCAGCTCATCTTCCACCGAAGAAGCCTTGGTTGGATCAGCCGATTGAAGAAGTGCGAGATCCTCGTGGAACGATGCCCGGTTCGGGTCGAGTTCGAGAGCGCGATGAATCTCGGTCAGAGCCTGATCCTTCTGCCCCCGCTTGGCCGCTATGGCGCCGAGCATGGCGTGAACGTCGGGGTTGTTCGGCTGTGCTGCCATTACGGCATCGGCCTGCTTTTGCGCGTCGGCGGTCTTTCCGCCGGCAAGCAAGAGGTTCCCGAGATCGATCCGCGCCTTGTAGTTCGTTGGCTGCAGGACCACGGTGCGCGCTAATTCACCATACGCTGCGCTGAATTGGCCCAAATGCACATACGTCTGCGCCAGCTCATAATGAGCATCGGGATAGCTTTTGTCGATCTTCAGGGCGTTTGAAAACTGGATGGCAGCTTCCCGGTACTTGCCCTCGGCGCTATACCGCTTTCCGCTCTCCAGATACTTCTGCTTGCGCACGTTTGGATCGCCGTGACACCCAGCCAACAGTGCGACCGCGACAAAGAGCATGACTACCCAAAGAGATCCTCGCCGATTCATCTGTCTCCACCTGCTATCGAAACTCAATTGAACTGCTTTGAACGATCCTTTCACTGTCTTCCATCCTTACTGGCTGACTTTCCTACGACTGCAGCCTGAAGTCCTTTGCAGAACGACGTTGCCTCTTTCCACCTCAACCCATCCGCCTAGTCCGGGATAAACCGCGGGAGCATGGGCGCAAGCTGCGCAGTAAATGCCTCGGCCCGAGCCTTTGCGTCCGCTGTGCTTTCTCTGGAACCGATGGGCGTAAGCACCCGGACCAGCGCGCCATCGGTACGATTCAGCCGCATCGCGTCGGTCACCAGATAGACTTTCGCCATGTATTCGTTGGCCACGCTTCGCCCGTGCGCCTGATACCAATAGATGACGAACTGCCTATTGTCGCCGTTGCCAATAATGTACTCGCCCACCCGATGTGGCTTGCCATTCGCATCCGTCAGATCGACGTACTGAGACGACTCAAAAACCCAACCTGCGCCCGGCAGGCAGTTCTTTGGTGAATGAATGGTTGTGCCTGTCCTCTGTGTCGGGAAATACCCAATAAAAAGGCCAATCGGCTCCGACCCTCCGTCCTGGGTGTAAACGCGTGATAGAAAGTCTCCGGCCCCAAGAACATCGAGCGTCTCCTGGTCGATCGGCACATCTCTCCCTGTCCTTCCCGCGACCGAACCCGGAACCTGCGACAAGGGCTCGCTCACGGGAATCAGATCACGATTGCCGCGGGCGTACAGCAACAGCGCCGTTCCAGCCAGGAGCAGGACAACCGTCCAGAAACGTGGGCTCTTCATACCTGCCTCCTTTTGGCCGGGAACAAACACATCGTGCGTTGGACGATGTAAAGGCACCCCAGAGACACTAGAAACATCACCCAACCGGAAAACTCGTGAAAGAAACCCAGGGCCTTATCCGGATCCCAGTACTGGACGCACAATCCCGTGCCAAGAATACGCACCGCGTTGGCCGCAATCGCAATCGGAATGCTAGCCAGAGCGAGAACGGCCCGCCGCAAGAAGGACTTCTCCAGGAAGTAGCCATAGAAGATCGAGAGCGTGAATAGGCTTATCAGGGAGCGGATGCCGCTACAGGCCTCCGCAACCTCCAGCTTCATGCCTGGGAGCTCGATGACGTTGCCCTCCCGCAGAACCGGTACGCCGAATAGAGGAAGCAGGGCGCTGGCAAGCTTCGAAGCCAGGATCTGCAGTGGAAGGGTTATCTCATTGAAAATAATAGAGGGAATCGGAATCGCCAGAAGTAGGACTAACAGGGCGAAACGCAGCTCCTTCAGGAGCTGCCAGCCACCGAAGCAAAGCACCAACCCTGCCAGCAGGATCACCAGCGAAACCCGCGATAGGAACAGTTCGGCGCCGTATACCCCCAGGAGCAGAACCACAAGCCCCAGGAAAACGACTGCAATTCCGCTCCAGGTGGGAGCGATTTTCGTCTCGATGAGAGTTTTCCTCTTCGCCCACACCAGATACGCCGCAAAGACGGGCACCAGAAAACCGTGCGAGAAATCGGGTATCTGCCACCAGTCGATCACTAGTTTCGCCAGCACGCGGTAGTAAACCGCCGCCATAAGCACACCGATGAGCACCGAACCCCATGCAAAATGAGCGTTTTGCAAGGACCAGGGGTGCTTGGGAATCACTGGAGCCTGGATGTCTTGGGCCATATTCTCCGTAAAGGTACCTGTGGCATTTCGATCCGTTACACCTTCCTTAGCAATCGGAATGCCGAAAGTGGAACGGCTCAATCCAAGGGGATTTCCCATGAACTGCTGGTATCGGGAACCAGTCTTCCCGGGTGAGAGGAAAACATTTTCCACTTTCCATGGGAATCAATGCCACAATTCTTTCCGCTGGGAGGGAAAAACTTTTCCTTCTCTTTGGCAACCGCCCCTCCCGGAAGTACGTCCAAGAGCGAATATACCGCATAGAAAGCCCTTTCCCCGTCCCGTCCCCAGGTTTGGAACCCGCATTGCTAAGGCAGGGGGGTAACCCAGGACTCCTCATGGCAGGCAGTGCAACCATCCAAAGCGTGAAGCGACAGACGAAACAGTTTGCCCCTTCGAAACCGTTTGCCCCCGTTGAGGCGCAGATTCAACGCGCGATTGTCCGCATTGCCGAGAGCGACTGCCCGGTCCTGATCGTGGGTGAGCATGGCGTTGGGAAGCGTTCCGTAGCCGCGCAAATCCACGCGCAGTCGCGTCGGTCTCGCAGCATCTATACGGAGCTTCACAGCGCCGATACCGATGCTCAGGCTATACTCTCGGCTTTTTCCACCAGGGGAACGGTCTATCTGGAGGAAATCGGGGATCTGGACCTTGCCCTGCAGGAACTGATCATCAACACCTATTTTCACTCCGAGCAGGCGCAAAGCAGCCGCCTCCTTTGTGGTACGAGCCGCGAACTTTTGGGGGAAGTCAAAACCTGGCGCATGAGAGAGGATTTCTACTACCTGGTCTCGGCCGTTACGCTCCGGATTTCACCCCTGCGCTGTAGGAAGTCCGAAATCCTCTCCATCGCCGATGATCTTTTGATACAGTACTCCAAGCAGTTTGACCGTCCCAAGCCGGTTCTACGAGAGGAGATTATTGGGTTCCTGATGGAGCACACCTGGCCCGACAATCTGTCTGAACTTCAAACCGCGATCAAGACGTTTGTCGCCATCGGTGACCAGTCGATCTCCCTCGCCGCACTCAAGGCAGCGGCCTCAACGGTGAAGTCGAATGGGCATCGCAAGCCTCTGTTGCTCAAGGAAGCCACACGGGCCGCATCTACCCAGGTCGAGCGTCAGTTGATCTCTGAGGTCCTGGTTGCTACCGGCGGCAATCGCAAACGCGCCGCGGACGAACTGGGGATCAGCTATAAGGCCCTGCTCTACAAGCTCAAGCAGGTCGGAGCGGAATGCCAACCTGCGTCCAACAGGAACGGAGTCGCACGATGAAACTAGGAAGACTTTTCATTTTGGCATTCTTTGTGTCAAGCCTCTTCTGCCATGCCCAGAACAAAGAGGCCGCAGGAAAGGCTGCCCAGGTGGCAGCGCCAGCCTTGGCCACGCCAGCCCCAACCGCGGGGACCGCGACCGACAGCTATGTCATCGGCGCATCAGACGTACTTACCGTCACTGTATGGAAGGAGCCAGCCCTCTCAGGCAACGTTCTCGTCCGGCCTGACGGCATGATCTCGATGCCACTTCTCGGCGATGTTCAGGCCTCGGGTTTGACGCCATTGCAGTTGGCAGGCCAGATCACAACAAAACTCAAGAAGTTCGCTCAGGATCCGAACGTTTCCGTCGTGATCAGCGCGATCCACAGCAAAGTTGTCTATCTACTCGGGGAAGTCGCAAAGAAGGGCTCGGTTGAGATGACCTCAGGCATGACCCTGCTGGAGGCTATTTCTAGTGCCGGGGGACTCACGGATTTTGCCAACACAAAGAAAATTTACATCCTGCGCGACGAATCCGGAACACACCAGAAGATTCCTGTGCATTACAAGGACGCGTTGAAAGGCAACAGCACGCTCAATCTGGTTCTCAAACCCGGCGACACGATAGTTGTTCCTTAAGGTGCTACAAATGAAAACAACTCTTACATTTCTGGCGTTTCTTTTTACTGTTTGCGCCGCAGCAAATGCGCAAGTTGTTCCTGCGGGTACGGCGGGCGCGGCCACCCTGAATTATTCTTTGCGCTATTCGCAGACCGCAGATTTTTACGGGAACGGCCTTGGCAACCAACAGAGGGCCGTCGCATCAGGAGATTTAAATTACATGAACGGTAGCGAACGCCTCCCATTCGCCGTGGACTATGGTGGCGGCTACATATGGACCATAGCGGGCCCATCCTACGATACCGGACTCTTTCAGCGTCTGTTATTATCGCAAGGCATTGTTTGGCGCAAATGGAAGGCCACGGTCAGCGACGACGTAAACTATACTCCGCAGGCCCCGACCACGTGTTTTTCTGGGATCCCCGGTATAGGGGAACCGATCGGGGGGTGCGGTACGACTCCCCCGTCCGACCAGTCGATCCTGACGCTGAATACCCATACTGTCAATAACATTGCAAGTGGAAATGTCGGGCATCCTCTCAACTATGCGACGACCCTCAGCGCTGGCGGCAGTTCGGAATTGCGGCGTTACCCGGACGGGAATGGCTTGGGTATCAACCAACTAATGGCAAACGCGGAACTTACAAGACGTCTTAATGCGCGAAACACGCTCACAGGAACCTACATGTTTTCTCAGTACAGCTACCCAGATTACGGCTTCTCTTTTCAGGCCAACTCTTTGCTTTTCGGCTACAGGCGATCGTGGAACCCAAAAATTACTTCAGATATATCTGCAGGACCAGAGTGGAAGGACAGTTCAAACAGCGCGGTCGTGCCCTCTTCAACAACGGTTGCAGCAAACGCTGCGGTCAGGTATCAGTACCGGTTCGTGACAGCCAGCCTGACTTACAGCCGTGCAGCTAATAACGGGGGAGGGTACCTGTTCGGCGCTGAATCGGATTCGGTCAGAGCAAACTATACGCGGGAATTCGGAAGGAAGCTGACCATTGGGCTAACAGGAGATTACATGCGCACTTCTGGACTGATCCATAACGGGGTAACAAACGCTAAGTTTGGAAGCGCGCAGGCTACCAGACTATTTGGCCGGCATTTCACCGCATTTGCAATTTACACGGCTATCGACCAGTCATCGAGTTCTCAGCTTCCAACGAACGCTATCACCAGCCTGATGCAAGTGATCGGCTTCGGCGTCAGTTATTCGCCCAGGAAAACACACATTAGTGAGTAGTTCTTAAGGAGTAGAATGCTCGGACATCGTGAACTGACAATGCAGGACTACGTGGGAATATTGAAGCGGCGATTCTGGCTGATTCTGACTTTCGCGATCCTTCTCTTGGGGGTCGGGATCGGCCTCAGCTATATCCTGCCTCCCCAGTACGTATCGCAGACACTGGTACTTATCGAGCAGCAGAAGGTTCCGGAAAACTATGTGAAGCCCGTCGTCACTGAAGACCTGGGCGCACGACTGGCGTCAATGAAGGAGCAGATCCTGAGCCGCTCTCGCATCGAGCCGATCATCACGAAATTCAATCTGTTCCCCGGCAGCAACAACACCATGGACGAACGCGTCGATCAGACGCGGAAGGCCATCGAGATCGCTCCCATCCGCTCTGACCAGTCGAAGGGAACGGGAGGAATGCCCGGCTTCTTTATCTCATTCAAGGCGCAGGATGCTCACACAGCCCAACAGGTATGCGGCGAGATCACCTCGCTCTTCGTCAGCGAGAATCTAAATGCGCGCGAGCAGTCCGCCGAAGGTACGACCGACTTCCTGAAGCAGCAGCTCGCCGACTCAAAAAGGGATCTTGACCAACAGGATGCCAAGCTCGCGGCTTTCCAGCAAAAGTACTTTGGCAAGCTTCCCGAACAGGAACCGTCGAATACGAGCACGCTCCAGGCTCTCACAACCCAGCTTGACGCCGTGACGCAGTCGCTGGGTCGCGTGCAAGAAAATGAAACATTTCTCCAGGCAATGATTTCTCAACAAACGCATGAACTTCAGGGCTTAGAGCCGGGCTCAGGAATTTCGGCGGATGAGCGCCAGAAAGAGCTAAAGACTCTGATTGCGCAGAAGCAGGAGTTGGAGGCACTCTATACGCCGGACCATCCTGACATGCTCGCGATCTCGCGCAGGATTGCCGATCTGCAGGCGGAGATCGCGCATGCCTCGGCCGAGCCGGCGCCGAAAGCGGCCCCCGCCCCCGTGACCCGACATGACCCGCCGCAGCTCTTACAGCTCAAAGCTCAGCTTCGCGGGGTGCAGCAGTCCATGACCGCCGCAAAGCAGGAGCAGACTAGACTCCAGCAGAAGATTCGCACCTATGAATCGAGAATCGAGTCGAGCCCGCTGGTCGAGGAAGAGTATAAGCAGGTCACGCGCGACCATGAAACGGCTCTGCAGTTCTACAACAGTCTGCTAACCAAGATGAACGAATCGTCCATGGCAACCGCTCTTGAACAGCGCCAGCAGGGCGAACAGTTCCGCGTTATGGACGCTCCAAATCTTCCCGACGCGCCGACATTCCCGAACCCTTTTGTCTTTGCCGGTGGCGGGTTTGCAGTTGGCCTGTTTCTGGGTCTGCTCATCGCGGCGTTGCTCGAGTATCGCGATACTTCCCTGCGCAATGAGAGGGATATATGGGCCTTCACAAAACTGCCGACTCTGGCCATCATCGCCCACATTGACGGCCTTCCCCAGCCTGCGAAAGCACTCAGTCGCTGGAAGCTGTTTTCACGATCGAATAAGCCCATTGAAAGCGCGGGCAATTAACCATGTACAGATCCTTCTTCGGTCTTCGCATCCCTCCTTTCGGAGCCAGCCCAGATCCGCGGTTTCTCTACATGATGCCGCAGATTCAGGAGGCGCTTGCCTGCCTGCAATACGGTATTGCAGGACGCAAGGGCTTTGTCGTCATGACCGGAGAAGTGGGTACAGGGAAAACGACTCTTCTCAAGACTGTCCTCAGTACGTTCTCCAAGGATCGCGTTTCGTCGGCTTTCGTCTTCAATCCGCGTCTCGATGTGCTCGACTTTCTTGAATTTGTGCTCACCGACTTCGGCATCCCGCCTAAGACGCGGACCAAGTCCGGCATGCTGCTGCAGCTCAATCGTTGGCTTATCGAACGCTTCCGCGACCGTGGGTTGTGCGTCATTGTTGTCGATGAAGCGCAGAATCTCTCCTGGGAGCTTCTCGAAGAGATTCGTTTGTTGACCAATTTGGAGACCTCATCGGAGAAACTGCTGCAGATTGTGCTTTCCGGCCAGCCTGAGCTCGAAGAAACTCTTCGCGACCCCAGGGTGCGCCAACTTCGCCAGCGCATTTCAATATGGTGCAAAACGCAGCTGCTGACCGGCGACCAGACGCAGGCCTACATCGCCAAAAGATTGCATATCGCCGGCGCCAGCCAGCCTGTGTTGTCTCCCGAAGCGGCACAGCTAGTCCATCACTACTCGAAAGGAATTCCTCGCGTCATCAACCTTATTTGTGAGCATGCCATGATCAGCGCCTATGCCGAGCAGATCAAGCCCATCCCGGCGCGAATCGTTGAGTCGGTCAGCATAGAACTCGATCTGGACCATCAGCCCTTCGTGATCTCACCCATGGCTCTGTCTGGGTTACCTGAGAATCCCTTCCCAACTACCATATCCAGCACCATCAACCCCGTCGCGAATTTCACCGATTCCCTGAAGGACAGTGAACTATGAGCCGCATATACGAAGCGCTTCAAAGAGCAGCTATCGAGCGGAAGACCGCGCCGGTATCGGAAGACAGTCAGGTTGCCGAGCCGGCAGTCATCCCCGGTATTGAGGAGCCGCCACTGGTCGCGGCCGACATCGTCCTTGAGAACATCGCGCAGCATCCGTGGAGGCCTTCCATCGCTTCCTTTCCTACGCTCGCAGAACGCGGCGCAGGCGTCGAGCAGTTTCGCAGCCTCCGCTCGCGCGTCTACCAGGCTCGCTATGAGGCTCCGCTGAAGACGCTCCTTGTTTCAAGCGGTATGCCTTCGGAAGGCAAGAGCTTTGTGGTGGCGAACCTGGCCATGAGCCTGGCGCGCAACAGTGTCAATAACATTCTGCTCATCGACGGCGATCTGCGCCGTCCCACACTCCACAGTCTGCTGGGTGCCCCCAACGCGCCCGGACTATCGGAGTATTTGGCAGGAACCGCAGAATTGAAGGACATCATGCAGCGCGACCGCAGTCCCAAGACCGCTGAGACCGCCAGCGTGGGCAACGTCTCCAACCTCACCTTCATCCCTTCTGGCAAGTGCGGTGACAACTCCTCTGAATTGGTGGCCAATCACCGTATTGAAGAACTGATCGCGACTGTTTCATTGCATTTTGACTGGATACTGATCGACTCCCCGCCGGTACTGGCGGTTACGGACGCGGTGGAACTTGCCCACGCTGCCGATGCAGTATTGCTCATTGTACGTGGGGCAAGCACGCCTTACGATGTCGCACAGCGTATACAGGCCACTTTCAGCAGCTCGCGTATCCTTGGCTTTGTGCTCAATGACGTAAAGGACGCTCCACGCCGCGGATCTTACTACTACTACTATGGAGGGCCAGAAGCCAGCGGCGGAGCCACGCGGCGAACGGATAAGCAGAGGTAGTGATGATCAGGCTTTTCAATGTTTACTATTCGACCCGGACCCTGGTGCTGCTTCTTTGCGAAGCGCTCATCGTAGGTGGCTCATTTCTGCTGGCGACTACCTACATCATTGGGCCGGATACGTACATCGCTCTGATCTATGAGAACGGTATCCTGAAGATCGTAGGCATCACTGTTCTCACCTTGCTCCTCTCATATTACTTCGACTTGTACGCGCCGCAACGCATCTCAGGACGCTGGGAGATCTACTTCCGGCTGCTGCTCGTTCTTAGCGTTCTATCTTTTATTCTCGCGGGGCTCATCTTTTTCTACCCTGAGATAAACATCGGCGCTAATGTTTTTGTCGCCGGCGTCTCTATCCTTGCCATGGCCCTCGTCATCTGGCGATGGGCCTATGAGTGGATGATTGGCCTTTCGGTGTTCCGCGAACGCGTCTTCGTGCTGGGTAGCGGCGTGCGGGCACGCACTGTCGTCGAGACTCTGCGCACCAGGCGCGATGCCGGCATGGAAGTGGTCGACGGAGAGGGCAAAGGAGTGTTCAATGGGCAACTTGAACGTTTTGCAGCAGACCTTCGTGCCTTCCGCAAGCCGAAGACCTGCATTGACCGCGTCATCGTTGCCATGGAAGACCGTCGCGGATCGATGCCGACTCGTGAACTCCTTGACCTTCGGCTCCGCGGAGTCGTGATTGAAGATGCTAGCGTCCTCATGGAGCGCCTCTTGGGAAGGCTGCCGCTGGACGGGCTCAATCCCAGCGCCCTCATCTTCACTGACGGTTTCAACGTGAAAGCATCACAGCAGATTGTCCGGCGCTTGGTCTCCATCACTACCTCTTTCATTGGGCTGGCGATCTGCCTGCCGTTCATCCCGTTCATCATTCTGGCCGTCCGCCTGTCTTCGCCGGGCCCCATCTTTTTCCGCCAGACTCGTGTCGGACTGCGTGGGCGTCCCTTTTCCGTCCTTAAATTCCGGACGATGCGGCAGGACGCCGAAGCACAGGGCGCTGTATGGGCGACCAAGAACGATCCTCGCGTCACTTCGCTTGGCAGATTCATGCGAAAGACTCGCCTCGACGAGATTCCACAGCTATGGAACGTCCTCCGCGGAGAAATGGGATTTGTCGGTCCCCGCCCGGAGCGCCCCGAGTTTGTGCAGTGGCTCTCCAGCGAAATTCCCTTCTATGAGCTTCGGCACATAATCCGCCCGGGAATCACCGGTTGGGCACAGGTGCGCTATCAATACGGCGCAAGCCTGGAGGAAACAAAGCAAAAGCTCGAATACGACCTCTACTACATCAAGCACTTGTCATTAGGTCTTGACTTGCTCATCATGTTTGAGACGATCAAGACGATCATCCTGCGAAGAGGCGCCCAGTGACAACCATCTACGGGCAGTCGGCGATCGAAACTGGAAATTGGTCTTGGCGGCAAAGCCCGAAGCTTCGATCACCGCAAAGACACAAGAGCAAACATCCGCATTCTGAAAGGCTGAAATGGATACGTACTTAGTCACAGGTGCAGCCGGCTTCATTGGCCGGTCGATCGCCGCAGAACTTCTCGCGCGCGGCAAGAGAGTCCTTGGCATCGACAACTTTGTCACCGGAAAGCGCGAAAATCTCCGCGGGTTGGAGGCGATGGACTTCATCGAGGCCGATATCAACGATGCCGCGGCGGTGGCCAAGGCATGTCGCGGCGTCGAGTGCATCTTTCACGAGGCGGCGATCCCCTCGGTTCCGCGTTCCATAGAAGATCCGGTGACCTCAAACCACGCCAGCGTCTCGGGAACCGTTCAGTTGCTGGTCGCGGCAAAGAATGCAAAGGTGCGGCGGGTCGTGTATGCCGGCTCGTCGTCTGTGTATGGTAATACTCCCACCTTGCCCAAGTCCGAGCAAATGCAACCGAGTCCTATCTCTCCGTATGCGGTAGCTAAACTGGCCAGCGAACTCTATATGCAGTCCTTCACCAGGGTTTACGGATTGGAGACCGTGACCATTCGCTATTTCAACGTCTTCGGCCCTTGCCAGGATCCGACTTCTCAATACTCCGGCGTTCTGGCCGTCTTTACGCTGAAGATGCTTGCCGGCGAAACCCCCACTATCTATGGAGATGGGGAGCAAAGTCGCGACTTTACGTTCATTCAGAACGTGGTCCATGCCAATCTGCTGGCCTCCGAGGCCCCGGCCGAACGTGTCTCCGGCAAGGTATTCAATGTGGCCACAGGCAATCGAATCACTCTGAACCAGGCAGTCGAAATGCTGCGCCACGCCACGGGCTATTGCGGAGAGGTACGGTATGCTGCAGACCGCAGTGGAGATGTAAAGCATTCGCTCGCCGATATTAGCCGGGCAAAAGAATGTTTCGGCTACGAGCCGCTTGTCGATTTCCCCGAGGGCATCGAGCGCACGGTTGCCTGGTACAAGACAGTCGCCAATTCCCAATATGCTCAAACTAGGAGTGACCTGTGACCATTTCCCTGTTGGATAAAACGGCAGAAACCAAGCGCAAAATCGAAACCCGAGAAGCCTGCATCGGCATTGTCGGCATGGGGTATGTGGGTCTGCCGCTCGCTCTGCTGTTCAGCGAGGAGCGCTTTTCCATTACTGGATTCGACATCGATTCCAGCAAAGTGGATACACTCAATCGGGGCGGTTCGTACATCGTTCGCATCACCGGCGCCGAGATTCAGTCGGCCCAAAAGAACGGCTTTATCGTCACCACCGATTACAGCCGGATCGCCCAGATGGACGTCGTCATCATCTGTGTGCCCACTCCCCTGAACAACTATCACGAACCCGACCTCAGTTATGTGACCGGCACCGTGAACAGCATCGCGCCTTACCTCAAGGACGGGCAGCTAGTTATCCTGGAGAGCACTACGTACCCGGGCACCACGGAAGAAGTCGTTGTTCCACTGTTGGAGCAAGGCAATCCCTCTGGTCTGCGGGTAACGCGCGACAATTTTAGCCCGGGATTCTATGTCGCCTTCTCTCCCGAGC
>Ga0224555_1004794_pt1 | contig 12058 bp, 9 predicted proteins | sample 714S23034metaG_FD_180687 | JGI IMG/M metagenome (GOLD analysis project Ga0224555, IMG submission 180687) | Peat soil microbial communities from Stordalen Mire, Sweden - 717 S2 30-34 | ecosystem: Environmental > Terrestrial > Soil > Wetlands > Peat | place: Sweden: Norrbotten County, Stordalen...
TGCGCGCGGCCGGGAGGCTGTATCGAACACAGAGAACACTCCCCGTCCGCGGCCCGCTCCTGTTCGCATTTCGCACGTTCCGCGGCTGTCCGTTGTTGCAGCAATCACACCGCATCTCGGGGTATTAAGATCCGATGATGCGTTACCTTGCGGGGGCGCTGGCCGGGAACGGGCCTGCATCCCGGCTCCATGAATTGCCCGGACATTGATCCGTGAGAAGCCCATAAGAATGAAAAGAGCCGGACATCCGGCTCGCTTGGACCACTACTCGCTATTTCCGATTCCGGCAGGACGTCTCGCGAGGCAGCCCCTCGCCACTCTGCTTAGGTCAGTGCCGGCAAGGATAGATCGGTTCCACTTCCAGAAACCTCTTCATCAGGTGCTCGACTGCCTGGAACATGCGAACCGTTCCGTGAGCGACCTTCAGATACCACTTCTCCCCATCCGCCAACGGCCCGGAGAGGCCCCCGATTGCGATCATTTTGTGGGTCATCGAGCTTCTCCTTTCCACGCCTTCGTGCGAGCACGGAGCACGTCCCCGTCTCAGAAAGAACTCAACGCATCCCTGCAATCGGGACGCGCCCGCCCGCACAGGGGAGGACTGCCATTCGATTTAACTCTAAGCACCTGTCGTCCAATTGTCAACAATTTGTCAATAATGTGTAACAAATCCTTCGCCTTTCGTTCTGTTCCCAGCGCCGGTATCTCAGCCCGCGCATCCACCGTCGCGCTACGATAAATAGTCACGATCATGCCCAAGTCCAAGGCGCCTGCGCAGACCTTTGAAGAACCCAAGTATCTTGCTCACCTGGTCGAGCAGGCGATCGACGTGCGCCTGCGGCTCGTTTCGGGCGAGGAGTTCACCGGCACGGTCGAATATTGGGACGTCGATTTCCTGCGGCTCACTCGCACGGACGGCCCAAACCTGTTCATCTTCAAGCGCGACATCCGCTATATCGCCGAACTCTGAGCATCTAAAACTCATGGCCCAATTCCTGGAATCCGCCTGCGACATCGCCCGCGAAGCCGGCGCCCTTCTGGCCGGCTTCTACCAGCGTGGCGTTCAGTATGAGCTGAAGGATAAGTACGACCTCGTCACCGAGGCCGATCGCGCCAGCGAAACGCTCGTCGTCGAGCGCCTCAGCGCGCTTTTCCCCACGCACTCGATTCTTGGCGAAGAGGGCGGCCAGCGCCAGCACTCCTCTGAATACCAGTGGTACGTTGACCCGCTCGACGGCACCACCAACTTCGCCCACGGGTATCCAATGTTCAATGTCACGCTGGCGCTCGAGCGCGCCGGCGAGATGATCTGCGGCGTGATCTTCGATCCGCTGCGGCAGGAGCTGTTCACCGCCGAACTCGGCGGCGGCGCTTATCTCAATGGCCATCGGATTCACACCAGCCCCGTGCCGCAACTCGAGCGCGCCCTGCTCTCCACCGGCTTCCCCTCGCGCAAGCGGCATGAGAGCGTCAACGTCCACTTCTTCTATCAGGCCGCCATGGGCACCCACGGAGTCCGGCGCAGCGGCTCGGCTGCGATCGACCTGGCCTACGTTGCCTGCGGGCGGCTGGACGGATTCTGGGAATTCGGTTTGAACCCCTGGGACATGGCCGCCGGCCTGCTGCTGATTCGCGAAGCGGGCGGCAGTACCAGCGACATGAAAGGCGCCCCCGTGAGCTTGCGTGGACGCCACATCGCCGTCTCCAACGGCCCGATCCACGCTGAGTTGATCGCCCTGTTCGCAGAGATATTTCAGGGACGCTACCGCTATCCAATGCCAGAAATTCAATCCCCTGAGTGAGCGCTTTTCCTCGAAATTGCTATAATATCGGAGTGTTCCTGCCATTACGAAGCCTGTCGTCCGCTTTACGGGCACTCCGCCAAAGTGATACGCTAACAGATTGAAAATGCGTACAGTAGACCTCATCCAGAGGAAGCGCAACGGGGAGGAACTGGCCCCCGAAGAGATTACCTGGCTGGTAGAAAGTTTCGCCGCGGGCGAGATTCCCGACTACCAGATGGCCGCTTTTCTCATGAGCGTGTATTTCCAGAGCATGAGCGACCGGGAATGCACCGCCATGACCGAGTCCTTCATCGCCTCCGGCGAGAAGATCGATCTGAGTTCGGTCCCCGGACCCAAGGTCGACAAGCACTCCACCGGCGGTGTCGGCGACAAGACCAGTCTGATCGCGGCGCCGTTAGCGGCGGCTGCCGGCATCAAAGTGCCGATGATCTCCGGCCGTGCGCTCGGTCACACCGGCGGCACTTTGGACAAGCTCGAATCCGTGCCCGGCTTCCGCACCGATTTGAACGTCGACGAGTTCCGAGAGCAGCTCGCCAAAATCGGCTTCGCCGTCATTGGACAGGGCCCCACGGTCACGCCCGCGGACGGCAAGTTCTATGCGCTCCGCGATACCACCGCCACCATCGAATCGATTCCGCTCATCGCCGCTTCGATCATGGCTAAGAAACTCTCCCTGACGCTCGACGGCCTGGTGCTTGACGTCAAGGTCGGTTCCGGCGCGTTCATGAAGCGTCAGGTGGATGCGCGCCGGCTGGCGCAGATGATGGTGACCATCGCCCGCCGCGCCGACCTTCGCGCGCAGGCTTTGGTGACTGACATGAACCAGCCTCTGGGCTACGCCATCGGCAACGCGCTCGAGATCATGGAAGTCTCGCAGACCCTGCAGAACGCCGGTCCCGCCGACCTCACCCGGATCTCGCTCGAACTCGCTGCCCGCATGATTTTCCTCGGTAAGCTCACCGCCACCCTCGACGAAGCGCGCGACACCGCGCAGAGCCGTCTGCTCGACGGCTCCGGCTACCGCAAGTTGAAAGAGCTCATTGCCGCGCAAGGCGGCAACCCCGCGGTGCTCGACAAGTTCGAGCTGTTGCCCAACGCCACTGGCGCGATGGAGATTCCGGCTCCCCGCGCGGGCTACGTCTCGGCCATCGATGCCGAAGAGATCGGCCTCGCTTCCACTATCATCGGTGCGGGCCGCGACACCAAGGAGTCTGTCATCGACCCGGCGGTCGGCGTCATCCTCGAGGTCAAAGTCGGCCAGAAGGTGGAGGAGGGCAGCGTTCTCTGCCGCCTTTACTATACCCGCGAGGACAACCTCGAAGACGCCGCCGCGCGCGTCGAGGACGCCTTCCGCATCTCCGCTTCCGCGCCCGAAGGCCGCGAGCTGATTCTCGAAGTCGTCAGTTAAAACCGCCGCCGCCGCAGCCCGATCGTCGAGGCGTCCGCCTGCTTTTTGTCCGCCGCAAGGCGTGTCTCGCCGATCGCCTCCACGCCGCAGTCGTTCCAGACTTTTGATGCCCGCGCCCGGAAACAACGCTGTTTCGGCTGCGTGACCGCTACTCTATTTGATAGCCTTTCTATTTCGATCCCTGCCTGCAGGAGGCTCCCCCATGGCGCGCTTCACCGGCCTTCTCGGTCTCTGCGCGATCCTTGCTGCCTGCATTCTCTTCTCCCGTAATCGCCGGGCCATCCGCCCGCGCCTGTTTCTGTGGGGCCTCGGCCTGCAATTCGCGTTCGCTTTCCTGGTGTTGAAAACCGATTTCGGCAAGCTTTTTCAGTTGGCCAGCAGCGCGGTCAACGCACTGCTGAACTATGCCGAACAGGGCTCGGCTTTCGTCTTCGGGCCGCTGGGCCTGAAGAGCGGCCCGTTCGGCGTCGTCTTCGCATTTCAGGTCCTGCCGATCATCATCTTCATCGCCAGCATCTTCTCGGTCCTTTATTACTTCGGCGTCATGCAGGTCGTCATCCGGGCCATGGCCTGGGTCATGTTTCGCGTGATGGGCGCCAGCGGGGCCGAGTCGACCAACGTGGCCGCCAGCATCTTCATGGGCCAGACCGAAGCTCCGCTGACCATCCGCCCGTTTCTGGCCAACATGACCGAAAGCGAGCTCTTCACCGTCATGACCTGCGGCATGGCGCACGTCTCCGGCGCCGTTATGGCGGCCTATGTGAAGATCGCCGGCGTCTCTATCGAGCACCTCCTGACCGCGGTCATTATGACCGCGCCGGCCACGCTGCTGCTGGCTAAAATCCTGGTCCCCGAGACCGGAAACCCCGAGACCGCCGGTACACTGAGAATTGAGGTCCCCAAGCCCGGCGTCAATGTGATCGACGCCGCCGCGCGCGGCGCCGGCGATGGCCTGCATCTCGCGCTGAACATCGCCGCCATGCTGATCGCCTTCATCGCCCTGATCGCCCTGGTGAACGGTTTTCTCGGCTGGGTCCACGGCGTGCCGCATCTCGCTTGGGTGCCCCCGTCGTTGCAACAGATCTTCGGCATCGTGTTCGCACCCGTGGCCTGGCTGCTCGGCGTGAGTTGGAAGGATGCCGCCAGCGTCGGCGACATGCTCGGCACCCGCATGGTGCTTAACGAATTCATTGCTTTCCTGCGCCTGGGTGAATTGAAGAACACGTTGGACCACCGCAGTTTCGTCATCGCCACGTTCGCGCTCTGCGGCTTCGCCAATTTCTCTTCCATCGCCATCCAAATCGGCGGCATCGGCGCGCTCGCTCCGTCGCGCAAATCCGATCTGGCGCGACTCGGCGTCCGGGCCATGCTGGCCGGAACTCTAGCCAACTTCATGTCTGCCTGCATTGCGGGGGTTTTGTTATGACTAATGCTGATTTGGCCGCCGTCCACGAGGCGGCCCGGTTCCTGCGCGAACGTCGGCCCGACTGGCCCGCCACCGCCGTGATCCTCGGTAGTGCGCAGGGTGCTTTCCTCTCTGCGCTCCAGATAAGCGAGGAGATCCCCTATTCGGAGATTCCCGGCTGGCCTGTGCCCTCCGTGCCGGGCCATTCGGGGCGGTTGATCGCCGGAACCATCGGCGGCCACGCCGAGCGCCTCGAATCGGGGGTTCCCGTGACGGTTCTTTCCGGCCGCGTCCACCTCTATGAAGGCTGGTCGCCGCAGCAGGTCGTCTTCGGAGTCCGCGTGCTCGGCGCGCTGGGTCTGAAAACCCTCATTCTGACCAACGCCGCCGGCGGCATCAATCCGGCCTTCCATCCCGGTCTGCTCGTCCTGATCAACGACCACATCAACCTGCAGGCAGCCAACCCCCTCGTTGGCCCCAATCTCGACGATCTCGGGCCGCGCTTCCCGGATATGACTCAGGCCTATCCTCGCGAACTGCGCTGGCTGGCGAAAGATCTCGCCGCCGAGTTGTGCGTCGAGATTCGCGAAGGCGTCTATGCCGGCCTTCTCGGTCCGAACTTCGAGACGCCCGCTGAGGTTCGTTATCTGCGGACCATCGGCGCCGACCTGGCCGGCATGAGCACTGTGGCCGAAACCATCGCCGCGCGCCACATGGGCATCAAGGTGCTCGGCATCTCCACCGTCACTAACATGGGCGCCGGCATGCAAGCCGAATTGAGCCACGAGGAGGTGCTCGAGGTCGGCCGCACTGCCTCCGACGGCCTCATCCGGCTCTTGACTGCACTGATTCCACGTCTCTGAACTCCCTTCGCCACAACTCGCGGCCGGGCCGCCCGGCGCCTGCCCTTTAACCGATTTCATCGGCTGGCACCGGATGCCTGGGTCTCCACAATCTGCGCTCCTTACTGCCGCCGCGGCCTGCATTGCGATACCGGCTCGGCCCCATCGGCGCTCAGCACGGTGACGCGCCTCCGAATCAACCATCCGGACTACGCTGATACCCACCGCCGCAGTCCTTGCCACCGCACCCCGGCGGCTTCCACTGGAAAGCGACCACCCCACGTCTTCACACGCGACCTCAGACGCCGACCTCAGACGCCGGTTGATGGGATTTGCCGACTCCGCTATACTCCGAGCGGAATGCCTATCAAGCGACGCGAGTTCATGGCCGGCATGTTGCTCAGCACAGTTGCCGTCGAGCGCGATGTTCCCAAGGGGAAGGTCGACCCCGCGGCCCACGATGCCGGCGAAATGGCCTGGCCCCCCGGCGCCGGCTACGAATCCAAGGACTCCAGCCTGCCCGAACAACCGCACTGGCTCCAGGTCGACCTCGGCTCCAAATACCCCGTCGATACCGTGAAGCTCTATCCGAAATTCGGGATGCCCGGCGACCATTTCGCCAGCGAGGGCTTCCCTCTCCGCTTCCGCATTGAAGCATCCGACGACCCGCGCTTCGCCGCGCCCGCGCTGATCGCCGACCACACCGCCGCCGACTACCCCGACCCCGTCGATCACATCCAGGTGTTCTCGGCGGCCGCCGTCAAGGCCCGCTACGTCCGCCTCACCGTGACCCGGCTCAACAAACGCCACCGCGGCCCCTACTACTTTGCCCTGGCCAAGCTCGACGTCCTCTCGGGTGGAAAAGACGTCGCCGAGGGCCGGCCCATCTCCGACTCCACTAGCGGCGATCTCGGCGTGACCGCACTCACCCGTCCCCCGCGTCCGCAGGGCGAAGGCATCGTCACCGACAATCCCGCCAACGTCATCTCAGCCAGCCGCTGGAAGAAAGTTCCCTATAACATTCACGCTCCTTTGAAAGGCGTCACTCTCGAAGGCGGCCCGCTCAAAACCGCCTTTGACCATAACATCGGCTATTTGCTCGGATCATTTACAGCCGACGAGTTATTAAAAGAGTTTAACGACCGCGCCGGCAAGCCCAACCCGCCTGGCCTGCGCAAGCCCGACCAGTTCTGGCAGACCGATCTCGCCGGTTCCAATGCCGGCCGCTTCCTGATGGGCGCCGGCAACTCCCTCCGCTGGTCCACCCACCCCGAACTGCGCCAGCGCCTCAATCAGGTCGTCGACGGCATCGCCGCGTGCCGCCAGCCGAACGGCTACATCATGGCCTACCCTGAGGACACCATTTTCTACTCCGAGCGCGGCGCCTACACGCGCGCCTGGCTGACCCACGGCCTGATCGAAGCCGGCTACGGCGGCCGCCCCGACGCCTTCCAGCTCCTGCGCGGCTACTACGACTGGTTCGACCACTGTAAGTACCTGCCCCAGCTCCTGCGCGGCGCCATCCAGGGCGTCCAGGGCATGATCGCCAACACGCGCATGGCCCACACGCCCACCGGCAAACCCGAGGACATCCAGGTCATCCAGCGCTATTTCCAGGAAGACTACTGGCTCGACCAACTCGCCCGCCGCGAGCCGCGCGCCATCTGGCAGTACCCCTACGACCGTCCCCACTGCTACCTCATCACCGACCTCGAAGCCTACCTCGACATCTACACCGCAACCGGCGATCGCCGCTATCTCGACGCCGTCTCCGGCGGCTGGGATCTCTATCGCGACCACTGGGAACACGTCGGCGGCTCCATCGCCATCTGCGAATTCGGCAGCTATCCGCCCGACTCTTACTTACTCCACGCCGAAACCGGCGAGCTCTGCGGCAGCGTCTTCTGGGCCTTCCTCAGCCAGCGCTTCCATTTCCTTTATCCCGACCAGGAGAAGTACGTCACCGAGATCGAGAAGTCCATTTATAATGTCGCCCTAGCCAACCAGGTCGGCTCCCAGGGCATCCGCTACCACGCCGATCTCGCCGGCAAGAAGGACGTCCGCGTCCCCATCGCCATCAACACTTGCTGCGAGGGGCAGGGAACCCGCCTCCTCGGGGCACTGCCCGAGTTCATCTATTCCCTCGCGCCCGATGGTGTCTTTGTCGATCTCTTTGAAAACTCCTCCATCACCTGGCAGCAGGCCGGACAGCCTTTCACCCTTCGTATGGAGACCGCGTTTCCCTTCGATCCCCGCGTCGCCCTGCAGGTCTCGACCTCCACGCCGGTCCACGCTAAAATCCGCGTCCGCATCCCTTCCTGGGCGGCCAAGGATGTCGAACTTCAGGTCAACGACGCCGCCATTCTCACCGGCAAACCCGGCAGCTACGTCCTGCTCGACCGCATGTGGGCCAATGGCGACCGCGTCCACTTCACCCTGCCCATGGACTTCCGTCTCACCCACTACACCGGCCAGGAGCGCATCGCCGGCAAAGAGCAGTATGCCGTCGAATACGGCCCCATTCTCCTCGCCCTGGTCGGCACCCAGCCCGGCCAGGTGGACGAGAAGGGCAACGCCACCGTCCCCGCCGGCCCCGCCGATCTGGCCCAACGCCTGCGGCCCAAGCCCGGCGCGCCGCTGCACTTCACTATCGACGGCGACCCGCTCCACGAGTACGTTCCCTATTGGCTGCTCCAGGACCAGTTCTTCACCTGCTACCCCGTCCTGAGCGCCTAAAAGAAGCTCCCGCCGCGCCGCTCCATGATCGCTGCGCGGCGTGACCAAAGGAAAGGCATAGGAACGGACTCACAGCGACAGGCTATTAGAAGTGAAAACCTATCGTCGCTGTCAGCGCCCGCGGTGAGACGTAGTGCGTGCCACTGAAGGTGGATAGGAAGTTATACAGCGCCTCACTGTTCATTAGATTCACCGCCGACAGGCGCGCGCTCCACTTATATCTGTCTCCGTGGAACAGGTTGTCATGCCCGATCGCCACATCGAACAGGTTCCGTTGCGCGATTCGAGGCGGATTGTGATCGTTGTTCTCGGTGCCCGCCGCCGGGATCGTCGTGTACTTGGAACCGTACTGCGACGCCGCGCAAAGTCCGTTCGGGCTGATCGGCGTCGTCGGTGTCGCATACACGCTGCCGCAGTAGAGTCCGCCTTCGTACTGTTGATCCGGCGTCAGGCCGGACACGTCCACGATGGAATCGCTCCCGTTCGGCCCGTTCGCGCAATTGCCCCCGGCGCACGGCACCGGACCAGCCACCAGACCGCTGTCAAAGCGCCAGTTGAACCCGATCCACGGCCCTTTCCCCGTCTTCCCGATCTGATATTGCACATGAGTCGTCATGTTGAAAGCTTCGTCGTGGTCGATACGGAAGACCTCGCTGCCAACCGGCGCCGAACCAATGCCGCTGACCTGCGGTTCGAAGAACCGCGCCGCCACGTGCGACATTACGACGAACGCCGTCAAGCCATGGTAATCCGGTACCGAGGCGCGGATCGCGTAACCGGGAATCTTGGAGTTGTTCCACTCGATCGGGTAGGTGATCGGCGAGTCGCCGAGTACGCTGAAGTCATAAGCTTTGTGCGTGTATTTCCAGATGTACTCGCCGTCAATGACAAGATAGTGTCCGAAAGCCTGCTCGAGACCGGCGTGAAACTCGTTGCGCCAGCCCGGGCTCAATGGCGTCGTACTGACGCAGGGAGTGACCGTCGATCCCATAATCGCCGCGATCACCGCGTCGTTGCATCCCAGGCTCGATAGAACCAGGTTCTCGTTAAATGGCGTTTCGAGCGTGCGGGCATAGGAAACGCGCAATACTGTGCCGGTCTGCTTGACGTTGTAAGCGATCCCCAGCCGTGGCTCGATTTGATTGGCACTGACAATGCCGTCGTACATATCGCCGCGCAGCCCGAGGCTGAAGCTCCAGTTGTTCTTCGTAATCACATCCTCGATATAGAGTGCCGTTTCCCGTATGTCGGCGTGACCCTTGTAGTTATACAAGCCGCTGGTAGAGTTCGGGCACTTGTCGGATGCCGGCAACGGCCCGATCCTCGTCAGGTCATAGCAGGCCAGAAGAGAATTGAAATTGGGATTAGGTTGCAACCCACCGCTGCAGGCCGACGGATCGGTCAGGCTGGGATTCAGATTCGGGTTCCCCGCGGCATCCAGACAAGGCGCGTTGAGGGCCGGATCGACAATCCCAAAGCTATCCTTCTCCGTCAGAATCGTGTCCGAGTAATTGACTCCCGCTTTGATATTGTGGATACCTTTCACATAGGACAACGTGGCGCGAGTACCTAGGTCCGTGAGTCTGCGATTCTGGCCAATCGTCTGGAGCTGAAGATCCGGGATCAGGTCCGAGAAAGGATCGCTGCTCGGATAATAATTGTACTGATCCTGCCGCGCGAACGCGCCGACGGTGACCACAGTCTCGTTATTAAGCAATCGCGTCCAGCTCGGCGCAAGATTGAAGGTTCCGATCTTCGAGCGTTGATCCGTTGACCCAACCACCTGGCCGTTCGGGCCGAGACCGTTACAGGCGGTCGAATAGCTCAGATAGCTTTGACAGACCGGCCCGGACCATGCCGTCGCGTCCTGGGCGTCGAACGAATTGGGCGTCTGAAACCAGCTCCGCGTATACCCGGCATTCAGACTAAGCGTGTCATTCATGTCCGGCTTGTAATCGAAACGGTCGAAGAAGTTCTGCTCATTGCCGCGATCGTGCATCACCGTGAACTCCGGCCCATCCAGGAACCGTCCCGTATCCATCCCATTCGCGGAAATGAAGTTACCCCACGACTTGCCGCCATAGGCGAGATTGAATCCGCCGTTCACGGTCCCGAACGAGCCATACGAGGTCGTAAACTCTCCGTGCGGCTGGGTAACTCCGAGGCCCGAGCGCGTGGTCACGACAATCACCACGCTGGTCTTGTCCCCGTATTCGGCGGGCGGCGCGCCCTCGATCACTTCCATCGACTGCACGGAGTCGACCGGAATCTGATTCGAGAAAACCTTGCTTTGCTGGTCCGTGATCGGCTGGCCGTCAACCGAGAAAGAGTTCGAGGCGTGATCGCCGAGTCCGTGGAACAAACCGTTCGAGTCGGCCGCGATCCCTGGCACACTCAGTGTCACCAGAGAACTCAGCGACGACGATTGGCTTTCGAGCGGCATTTTGTCGAATAGGTTGCGGTCCACATCGGTGTGCGTCGTGGAAACCGTCTCGAGCAAGTCGCCTGAATCTTCGACCGTCACGCTGGTTTTCGATGTGCCGATTTCCAGGCCGACTTTCACCTCCAGTGGAATCGCGGATCGTAGATTGACGTCCTGCGCCGCGGCCTGAAACCCCGCCGCCGCGGTCGTCAGATGGTAGTTGTTATACGGAACGTTGTCGAACTCGAAAGCCCCTTGCCCGTCCGTTATGGCGCTTCCCTGGTAATGGGAAACCGGGTTTTGAATACTGACCACCGCGCCCTGCACCGCCGCTCCCGACGGATCCAGGACCGTTCCGTGAATCGTGCCCGCGGCGGCCGAGCCCCCATAACTCAATGCGCCGCAACTCAACGCCAGCACCGCGCACGCGAGACTCCGTATAGCAGGCCGGATCATTGCATGGAAATATCGCATCTGACTTCCTCCCAATCTCTCCCAATCTGTCTGCTGTTTATGCCTGATCCAGCGCCCCCGCCGGCACGTTCGTGTGTGCCGCGGCGGGCGCGTGGGATCAAACGAGATGGAGCGAGGAAGCCGCGGGCGGCGCCCGCGAGGAACTGGTCAGGATGGTCGCATTGCCCGGCCGCGGTTGGGCGGAATCCTGAGTAAACCACGCCGTGGCCGCGTCGAACGGCAGGTGGACCGCCGCCGCCGGCACTGCTAGAAACAGGCCCGAGTGGCACGCCGCGCAACAGTGCGTGTGCGCGCCGCAGTGCGAGTGCACGTGGGTGCTGGCGGCCGGGTCCTGGACGGCGACGAACGCGGTCAGCACTGCGAGCAGGAACAGGCGCAAGCCGAGTTGGCTCCACCACCCCCGCCGCGCCGCCGCTGCAAACACTACCGGCATCCTGGTCCCAGGTTACTAAGGATGCGGCTCGCCCCCCGCCCGTTGCAGCTTTTCACTGGGGAACGGGAGCCGGTCGGTATGCCAACTACCCCCGCCGAAATCACTCTTAATAGCCTGTGGTAGAAGTGCTTTTGTGGTCAAATCCATCAAATCCTGCGTATTAGAATCAATGACTTGCGGAGTCGGATTTTGAGCAATTCGATTTCTACCACGGCCTGTTAAGCTCGAACCTCCAGCCCGGACCGACCACCGCTCCCGCCCAAATCGTCCGGTCGCGTAACCTGCCCGCATCGGGAGGCATCGTTCCTCTTGGACCTTCCATGCGTCTTTCCACGCCCGCACCCCTTCCGCGCATCGGCCGGCGCGGATTCCTGCTCGCCCTGGCGCCCCTCACCCGCCTCCTGCGCGCCCAGCAGAGCCCTCCGACCTTCTCCAGCGACGTCAAAGTCGTCAACGTTCTGGCCACGGCGCGCGACAAGAAGGGCCAGATTGTCACCGACCTCAAGCAGGAGGAGTTTCACATCGAAGACGAC
>Ga0224555_1004795_pt1 | contig 12057 bp, 6 predicted proteins | sample 714S23034metaG_FD_180687 | JGI IMG/M metagenome (GOLD analysis project Ga0224555, IMG submission 180687) | Peat soil microbial communities from Stordalen Mire, Sweden - 717 S2 30-34 | ecosystem: Environmental > Terrestrial > Soil > Wetlands > Peat | place: Sweden: Norrbotten County, Stordalen...
ATGAGCACCCCAAAAAGCGTTATAGAGACGGCCCGCAAACAAGGGGCCAAGATGGTTGATGTGAAGTTTGTCGATACTTTCGGCACCTGGCAGCATTTCAGCGTCCCCTTCAGCGAATTGACGGAGGATGTTTTCACCGACGGCGTGGGTTTCGACGGGTCTTCCATTCGCGGCTGGAAATCGATCGAGGCCTCGGACATGCTGGCCATGCCCGATCCGGCCACGGCTTACATCGACCCCTTTTGCAGCGTGCCGACGCTGTCCCTGATCTGCACCATTGCCGAACCCGGCACCAAGGAAGCCTACACCCGCGATCCGCGCGGCATCGCGCAACGCGGCGAGAAATATCTCCTCTCCACCGGCCTGGCCGACCAGGCCGTGTTCGGCCCGGAAGCGGAGTTCTTCATCTTTGACAATGTGCAGTATGACTCCCGGTCCAACGGCACGTTTTATTCGGTGGACTCGGAAGAGGCCATTTGGAACACGGGGCGGGACGAGGCCCCCAACCTGGGCTATAAAATCCGCCCCAAGGAGGGATATTTCCCGGTGGCGCCCAACGACACGCAGCAGGACATCCGCACCGAGATGTGCCTGATCATGGAGCAAATGGGCATCAAGGTCGAGCGCCAGCACCACGAGGTGGCGACGGGCGGGCAGGCGGAAATTGACTTCCGCTTTGACACCCTGGTCAAGACGGCCGACAACATGATGCTTTACAAGTACATCATCCGCAACGTGGCGCGCCGGCACGGCAAGACGGCGACCTTCATGCCCAAGCCGCTGTTCGCGGACAACGGCTCGGGCATGCACACCCACCAGAGCCTGTGGAAAGGGGGCAAGCCCCTCTTTGCCGGCAAGGAATACGCCGGATTGAGCCAGATGGCGCTGCATTACATTGGCGGCATCCTGAAGCACGCCAAGGCGCTGTGCGCGATCTGCAGTCCCACGACCAACTCCTACAAGAGGCTGGTGCCGGGGTTTGAAGCGCCGGTCAACCTGGCCTACAGCGCGAGCAACCGCAGCGCGGCGGTGCGCATTCCGACCTTCAGCCAAAGCCCCAAGGCCAAACGCATCGAGTATCGCCCGCCGGACCCCTCGGCCAACCCGTATCTGTGCTACACGGCGCTTTTGATGGCGGGGCTGGATGGAGTGCTGAACAAGCTCAAACCCGGGGAACCGCTGGACAAGAACATGTATGAGCTGCCGCCGGAGGAGCTGGCCAAAGTGCCGCAAGTGCCCGGCAGCCTGGGCGAGGCGCTGGATTTGCTGGAGGACGACCACGCCTTCCTGTTGAAGGGCGACGTGTTCACCAAGGACTTCCTGGACATGTGGATCTCCCACAAACGGAAGGAAGTCGATGCCTTGCGCCTGCGCCCGCATCCCTACGAATTCTTCCTCTATTACGATCTGTAATAGAGGCCTTGTGATCGTTGGCGGGGGAAAATCCCCGCAAAAAGACGGCGTGGACAGAGATGTCCACGCCGCGTCTTTTTAAAGGAAGCCTCTATTTCTTCTTTTTCCTGGCTTTGGAGGCCAGTTTGTAGGTGAGGGTCTTGTTGCGACGCACCGAACCGGAATATTTTCTGGCCCATTCCCTGTTGGCAATGGCGTGCTTCAGGCAATGCCAGGCGGTCGCCTTGGGCTCGCCGCAAATCACGCAACGCCCTTCCTTGGCGCGGCGCAACTGCCATTTCTGTTGCCGGGAAATCGGCAGACTTGTGAATTCGTCAATGATCTTTTTCCGGGTATATGTGCTCTTTTTTCGCTTTTGCTTCTTTTTCATAATTCTTTTTGATTCAAAATGTGAGATTTCGGTCCTTTCCCCAAAACGCCGCCGCGGCCACGCGTATCAACCACTCAACGCTAAACTGGAATGTTGTAAAGTCAAAGAAAAAATGCGGTTGTAGCAAATAATTTTGCCGGGGGGCCGTCCGGCCCTCCCGCCCTCTCCCGGCGGCGGGAAAGCCAATACTAAATATGTCAGGGCGCAGTCTGGCGCCCGGGCGCGTCCGCCTGAGGCAGCAGGCGGTAGCCCACTCCCGCTTCCGTAATGAGCAATTCGGGGCGGCCGGGGCTGGCTTCGATTTTTTCGCGCAGATGGGCCATGTAAACCCGCAGGTAATGTGTCTGGTCGCCATAGTTCGGGCCCCAGACTTCCTTTAGAATCTGGCGGTGGGTAACGACTTTTCCGGCGTTCCGCACCAGCAGGCGCAGGAGGGAATACTCGGTGGGGGTCAGTTTCACCTCGCGGCCGCGCACGGTGACGATGCGGCTGGCCAGGTCCACTTCCAGCGGGCCGGAATGAAAAACGGCGTTGTCGGGAATGGGCTGGGCGTGGCGTTGGGCGACGCGCAGCCGGGCCAGCAATTCCGCCGTGCCAAAAGGCTTGTTGATAAAATCATCGGCCCCATGGTCCAGGGCGGAGACTTTGTCATCCTCGCCGTCCCGCACCGAAAGTACGAGGACGGGGGCCTTGCTCCATTCCCGCAGGCGTTTCAGGACTTCGACCCCGTCCATATCGGGCAGGCCCAGATCGAGAATCACGGCGTCGGGGCGGCATTGGGCGGCTTCGACCAGGCCGTCCTGGCCGTTGGCTGCCTCGAAGACCTTGTAGCCGTTGGCTTCCAGGGTCACGCGCAGCAGGCGGCGGATTTGAACTTCGTCGTCAATGATTAAAACATTTGCATGATGTTGGGGGGTATCGCTCATGGTGTTGCCTCAAGGGCCGGCTCCGGGCTGGGCTGGAGCGGCAGATAAATGGTGAATTCCGCGCCGCCGCCGGGGCGGTTCCGGGCCTCGACACGGCCGCCGTGCGCTTCAACCAGCCCTTTGACAATGGACAAGCCCAAGCCCGTGCCGCCGGCCGGCGCGCCCGGCACGCGGTAGAATTTTTCGAAGACCTGCGGGAGAGCTTCGGGCGGGAGGCCGGGACCGCGGTCGGCCACCGAGATTGTCATCTCGTCCGGAGCCGCCGAGGCTTTGACATCGACCGGCGTGCCCGGCGGGGTGTAAGCCGCGGCGTTGAGCAGGAGATTGTTGAGGACTTGTTCGATGAGCACAAAATCCATTTTGACCAGTGGCAGCGGCTGGGCGAGAGAGAGGTTGACGGGATGGCGGGCCAATTCCCTTTCGTTGTGACGCAATGAGACGTTGACCAAATCGGCCACATCGCACCATTCCATTCGCGGCTTGACGGCGCCGGATTCCAAGCGGGTCATGTCAAGCAGGTTGCCGACGAGGCGGTTGAGACGTGAGGCGCTTTCCTGGATTTCGCCGGCCAGATTCTTTTGCAGTTCGGGGGGTTCGCTGCCTTTGAGCGAGGTCAAAGCGCTGGCGGCGGCGGTAATGGCCGAGATGGGAGTGCGCAGTTCGTGGGAAATGGAATTGAGCAGCGCTTTGCTCAGTTTTTCGGATTCGGCCACGAGCCGGGCCTGCTGGCCCTCGGCGTCCAAGCGGAGCCTGTCCAGCACCAGGGCGGATTGGCGGGCGAAGGCTTGGAGAAGGTCCCGCTGTTCAAGGGTGGGATGTTGGTCGCCGGGCCATTCCACGCCGAGCACACCGACCGGGCCGTGGTTGGTTTGCATGGGAACGTAGATCGCGCCGGCGGACGGGAGGCTGTCGGTGAAACGGCCGGCGGACTTGCCAAAGCGGAAGGCCCAGGCGGCGACGCTCTGTTCCTTTTCGGAGACGGGGAAGGTGCTGGCGGGATGGGCTTTGGCCGCCAATGCGCCGCCGGAGTCGCGCAACAAAACGGCGATCCTGACTTTGAAGGCCTGCGTCGCCTGGCGGACCAGACTTTTCGCCATCTCATCCACGTTGGCCGCGTCGGCCAGCTCGCGGGTCAGGTTGTAAAGCGCGGTGGAACGCTCTTCGCGGCGGCGTTCGGCCCGTTCCTGCCAGCGGATGCGCGAGACCAATTGGCCCAGCACCAGGCCCACCACGAAGAACATGACAAACATCATGGTGTCAGCGGCATCCATCATACTGAGGCTGTGCCGCGGCGCCGTGAAAAAATAATCCCAAACCAGCGCGCTGGCTGCCGCGGTCAGGAAGGTTGGCCCGCGTCCGACGAAGAAGGCCAGGAAAACCAAGCCGAACATATACACCAAGGCCAGCGCATGCGGTTCCACCCCCTTGCTGTCGAAAAACGCATTGAGGGCCGTGCACAGGGCGACAACGCCAAGAGCGGCGCCGTACTCCCGGAAAGGGGACTGGAAAGTCAGTGTGCGGGAGCGCGGCGGCACATCTGTTTCGAGGTGTTGGGGTCGGACGATGTGCAGTTCAATGTGCCCGCTCTCGCGCACCAGACGGCGCAGCAATCTGCCGCCGCTGAACCATTCCAGCAGGCCATCACCGCCCGGCTTGCCCACCACAATTTGTGTCACGTTCTGCTGCCGCGCCACGCGCAGAATCCCGGTGGCGAGGTCGGAATCAGCGGTGGTGATGACTTCCGCGCCCAATTCGCGGGCGAGCGCCAGATGCTGGGTCAGGCGCGCCTGGGCCGCATCGCCCAGCGGCCGGGATTGCTCGACGTAAACGGCGATCCAAGGGCAATCGAAATTATCGGCCAGCCGCCGGGTCCAGCGAATCATTTGCTGGGAGAAAGGGCTGGCGCTGACCGCGACCATGAGGCGATGGCCGGATTGCCAGGGGCCGGTGATTTGCATGGCTTGGAGATAGTCATGCACGTCCTGGCCTACGTGGTCGGCGGCAAGGCGGAGGGCCATTTCGCGCAAGGCAGTCAGGTTGCCTTCGCGGAAGAAGTTCATCATGGCCAGTTCGGCGCGCTCCGGCATATAGACTTTTCCCTCGTCGAGCCGTTTGAGCAGCTCTTCGGGCGGCAGGTCGATTAGCTCCATTTCCGCTCCATCCAACACGCTGTCAGGGACGGTTTCCTGCACGGTGGAGCCGGTGATTTGCCGGACGGTGTCCACGCGGCTTTCGGCGTGCTGCACGTTCATGGACGTGTAAACGTCGATGCCCGCGTCGAGCAATTCGATCACGTCCTGGTAACGCTTGGCGTGGCGCGAGCCGGGGACGTTGGTATGGGCCAGTTCATCCACCAGCGCCAGCTTCGGACGGCGCGCCAGCAGGGCGTCCAAGTCCATTTCCTCAAGCGTGACCCCGCGATAATCGACTTTGCGCCGCGCGATGACGGGGAGGCCGGCGAGGAGGGCATCGGTTTCCTTGCGGCCATGGGTTTCGACGTAGCCGACGACGACGTCGACGCCCTCGCGTTGGACGCGTTGGGCGGCGCGGAGCATCGCGTAAGTCTTGCCGACGCCGGCGGCCATGCCGAGAAACACCTTGAATTTGCCGCGTTTCTTCTCGGCTTCATCCTTCTGGATGGCGGCCAGCAGGGCATCAGGATCTGGACGACTGTCCTCAGCCATGAGTAAACTATATCCGTTCCCGCCGAAGAATCACCTCAAAAATGACGGGCAGGCGGGGTGATGCCAGTTTTATTTAAACGTCCAGGGGGAGGTGTCCATGTTAAGTTCCTGGAGGAGGAAGGCGTAGATGTCGGTTTGTTCGGCGATGCGGTCTTTGAGGGAGGAGCCCATGCCGTGGCCGGCGGTGGCGGTCATGCGCAACAGGATCGGACGGTCGGAACTGGTCGCGGCTTGGAGACGGGCGGTCATTTTGCGGGAATGGGCCGGATTGACACGACCGTCGTTTTCGCCGCAGGGGAACAGGACGGCGGGATAGGCGACGCCGTTTGTGACGTGATGGTACGGGGAATAGGCGTAGAGAGCCTTGAATTGGGCCTCGTCCTTGACTGAGCCGAATTCGGTCGTGTTAAAAGCGCCGTTGGGGTCGAGTTCAACGCGGAGCATGTCGTAGATGCCGACGCGGGAAACGACGGCGCGGGCCAGGTCGGGCCGCTGGGTGAGGAAGGCACCCATTAGCAGGCCGCCGTTGCTGCTGCCCATCACGGCCAGTTTGTCCGGGCTGGTGTATTTGCGATGGATGAGATGTTCGGCGCAGGCGATCATGTCGTCGAAGACATGCTGCTTTTGGGTCAGGTTGCCGGCTTTGTGCCAGTCTTCGCCGTATTCGCCGCCGCCGCGAAGGTTGGCGACGGCATAGACGCCGCCGGCATCGAACCAGATGCGACGGGTGGCGCTGAAGCCGGGGGCAAGATTGATGCCGTAACCCCCATAGCCGGTGAGCAGGGTGGGATTGAGTCCATCAAGTTGCAGGCCTTTTTTGCGCAGGATGCTGATGGGAACTTTTGTGCCGTCCTTGGAGGTGGCGAATTCACGAACGACCTCGATGTCGTCGAAGTTCGCCGGCGCCGTGCTGAGCAAGGCGGTGGGGCGCGGTTTGGCCATGCCCGGCTGCCATTCATACCAACCGGGCGGGACGAGGAAGCTGGTGTTGCCAAAAAGCAATTCGTCGCCTTTCCAGCAATGAAGCCCGGTCACGGCGGAGACCGGCAGGATGGGCACTTCGACGCGTGAGCCGTGGTTGGCGGGATAAAACCAAAGACGCGACGGCCCGCCTTCCATCATCGCGACGTAAAGCCCGTTGGCGGAGGGTTCGTAATCCCCGGCTATAACGCCCCGGTCTTGCGCGACGACGACGGTTGCTTTCGCCAAATCCGCCTCGGCCAGCGGCAGGCGCAGGATTTTTCCGCGCGGGGCGTTCATTTTGGAAAGCAAATACAAGGCGGCGTCCTTGCCGAACTTGATCGACTTGACGCCATCCTCGAACCGCGTGATTTGACGCCAGGCTCCGGCAGGGCTGCGCAGGTAATGGGCGAAGTCACCGCCATCGCCGTTGGCGACTGTGGCCAGAAGCCATTGGCCATCCTCGCTCGCGAGTAATTCAATCTCGGCGATGCGAGGGAAGTCGCGGCCCAGTTCATAGGTGTCGGCGCTGACAGGGGAGCCGAGTTTGTGAAACCAGATTTGCTGGTAAAAATGGGTGTCGGCCTCCGGCCGTTCGCCGGGCCGGGGATAGCGGGTGTAGAAAACGCCGGAGCCGTCGGCGTTCCACGCGGCGCTGCCTCCGCCGGTGGGATATTGGACGCCGGGGATGATGTCGGGCAAGGCGCGGCCTGTTTCGGTCTCGAAGCAATGCAGCGCGCCGTCTTCACTGCCTTTTTCGGAGAGGGAAATGGCCATGAGACGTCCGTCGGCGGATGGGGTTGCCCAGTCCATGGCGGTGGTGCCGCTGGTGTTCCAGGTGTTGGGATTAAAGACGACTTTGCGCAAGGCGGGCGGGAAAACCGATTTCAACCGGATGAGCACCGGCTGTTGCGCCGGGGGTTTGAAGCGGGTGGCAAAAATGATTCCACGCCGGCACTCCATCAGATTGTAGCTGGCCGACGCGTCTTCAATCAATTCTGAGAGTTGCTGCTCCACACCATCGTAGAAGGGCAATTTGCCGAAGAAAGCGCGGGTGCGTTCGTTTTGGCGGCGGGACCAGTCGCGCACGGCGGGGTTGGCGCCGTTTTCCAGCCATTGGTAATCGTCGGTCACGACCGCGCCATAATAGGCATTGGTGACGGGTTGGCGCGGGGTTGGAACGGCCGGCAACTGCCCATAGCCGGCGGACGCGGCCATCAAGGCAAGCGCCAATGCCGCCGGAAAGACGGTGGTGATATGTTTGGAAAGGCCCATGCGGGCAAAGATAAGCAGCGGACTTGCGCGGGCAAGCTTTTTTGGAGGAGGCACGGTTGGAGCGGCAGCCAAGTTTCCAGAACAATGCTGGAAACGGACCTTATTCGTCGCAGCTCAATTGGCCCGGCGGCTCAAAACCGATCAAGTTCCTGTCGAGAATCAGGGTCTGCACGGACCGGCGCCGGCTTTCTAACGATATGAAACCCCTTCTCGTCCTCGTAACCAATCGGCACATGATTTACGAACGCATCATGCAGTTTGGTTTTTAGCTCATTCCGCCGAATCCAGGAGAAGACACTTCCAAAAAGGAAGCCCTGCTTTTCGCGAGCGCGATGCCTCTGAATGATCATGGTTTCAAGTAAAACATCTGAAAGGAAGCCGGGCTAACCAGAATTTGGCATTTATATCACAGAAATTGTTGGCATCGTCCCGCATCGGGCATAAACTTTGCCCGGCTCCATTCCGTGAGAAAAGGGAACAGTTGTCCCGGATTTCAGCCGATATAAGCGCATGCTAGTGTTGGATCGCCAGGCGAAACAGCGTTGGTTTCGAGGCGCGCTGTTTGCGGGGGCGGTGTCTCTCCAGCTTTTGCTGCCGGGCATCGGATATGCCCTGGATCCGGCACGTGGCCTGCTCCAGTACAATTGCCAGACATGGGGCCGGCCGAATGGCCTGCCCGCCAACGGCATCAATGCCATCACCCAAACGACGGATGGTTATCTCTGGCTTGGCACGGCGATTGGCTTGGTGCGTTTTGACGGGATTGAATTCAAGGTGTTGGACCTGGGCCGCGTGCAACAGGCCCGGAGCAGCATCGTCAACAGTCTGTGCAGCGCCAAGGAAGGAGGGCTGTGGGTTGGCCTTGAGAACAGCAGTTTTGGGTTTTGCGACGGGGAAACCTTCTCATTCCGGCCCCGGGAAACCTGGAAGGCGGCGGACCCGAACGTCGAATATGTCAATACTGTTTTCAGAAGCAGGGACGGCACGGTCTGGATCGGGACGATAGGCGCGTTGCTGCGCCTGACACGATCGGGCAAATATGAGGAAGTTCTGGGGGCGTTCAGCAACGCCCTGACCGTGGCATCAGACATCAACGTTCTCTGTTGTTACGAACATCCCGACGGCAAAGTCTGGTTTGGAACGGTTGATAAAGGCATTTACTGCTGGCAGGCGGGGAAGCTGGCCAAACTGCCCATTCCCGACCTGGAAGGCAAGACGGTGCGCTGCATGGCCCAGGACCCGGAAGGACAACTCTGGGTCGGCACGGTATGGGGATTGTACTGTTACGACACGAACCTGGTGCGAAAGGAGATTCCCGCCTTGGCGGCGGAAGTCCGCGCCCTTTTGGTGGACCGGCATGGTGTGCCGTGGATTGGAACAACGGGACAGGGGTTGGCGTGTTATCGCAATGGGGCTTACAGCTTTCTCCGGAAAACCGACGGCCTGGCCAGCGATTATGTGAGGGCCCTGGCGGAGGACACGGAAGGCAGCCTGTGGATTGGCACCCGTGGCGGATTGAGCCAGCTCACCGACGTCAAATTCAACAATCAACCCGCGGCGGAGGATCCCGCCGAGAAGGACGCGCTGGCAGTGTGCGCCTCGCGCAAAGGCGGAATCTGGGTGGGGAGCGGCGTCGGCCTGACTTACTTCGATGGCGAGGCCAAGACTTACGGCGTCGAAGCCGGACTGGCGAACCCATACGTGAAGCGGGTGTTTGAGGCGTCGGATGGGGATGTTTATCTGGTCAGCGGGGTCAAGACCCTGGTGATTTTCTCGGGTGAAAGGGTGGTGGCGACGTATGAAGCCTCCAGCATGGTGGTGGGTTTGGCCGAAGACGCGCACGGCGTGGTGGTGTCGGTGGGAGGGAACCTCTACCGCGCGAGCCGGCACGCTTTCACGCCTTACACGTTTACCAACGGCGCGCCGGGGCTGTACTGGGTGCTCAACCTGGCTTCAGGCCGGAACGGGGAAATCTGGGTGGCCTGCATCAACGGAATTTTTCGCGTGAAGGACGGCGGTTACCAGCAATGGGCAACGGCGGCGGGGCTTTCCGACAACCGCGTGCAATGGGTTTGTCAAGATGACGACGGCGTGGTTTGGGGAGGATCGCTGAATGGGATCGTGCGGTTGAAAGACGGCCAAATCGGGTTCATCAGCAGGAAGGATGGGCTTTTTGACAACAATATTTATTCCATCGTTCCCGATGACTTGGGCCAGCTTTGGGTGGACTCGGGCCGAGGCCTTTTTGAAGTCAGCCGCAGAAGCATGAATGACTTTGCCGACGGGAAAACCAGCCAGGTCGAAAGCGTGCCTTATGACGGGCCGGAATCGCTCAAACCGTCGGACAAAACCACCCAGGAACATGTGGCCTGCAAGACGCAGGACGGCAGGATTTGGTTCCCCTCCGCCAATGGCGTGGTGGAGATTGACCCGGCGCATGTGCCGATCAACCGGATCGCCCCGCCGGTTCGGATAGAAAGCGTGCGAGCCAACGGGGTGGAGATGTTCAGGAGCAACAACCTGGTCGTGCCGCCGGGCCAGGGCGAACTGGAATTCCATTTTGCCGCGCTGAGTTATATCGCTCCGCATTATGTCAGGCTTCGTTATTTGCTGGAAGGCTACGACAAAGACTGGGTGGACAGCAAAGACCGGCGTCTGGCTTTTTACACCAATCTCAAGCCGGGACATTACAAATTCCATGTCATCGCCGCCAATGCGGACGGGGTTTGGAACAACTCCGGGGACACAATTGAGATTGAATTGCGACCGCACTATTACGAGACGGTGTGGTTTGATGCATTCTGCGGGGGCCTGATTTGCGCCGCCTTGCTGGGCATCTATGCCAGGCGGGTCCGTCACCTGCATCGCAAACAGGTGAAGTTGCAAAAAGCGCGCCAGCTTTTGGAAGCCGAAGTCCAGGCCCGGACCGCGGAACTGGCCAACAGCAATGCGTCTCTCCAGCAGGAAATCGCAGGGCACGAACACGCCGAAGTCGAGTTGAAGCAACGGACCCTGTCGCTGGAAATGGAGATTGAACGGCGCCGGCAAATGCAGTTGGAGGTGGAACGGGTGCATCGGGAATTGCTGGGGATCTCGCGCATGGCGGGGATGTCGGAGATCGCCACCAACGTTCTGCACAACGTTGGCAACGTCCTGAACAGCGTCAATGTTTCCGCCGCATTGGTGAGGGACAGCATGAAGGACTCAAAGCTTGGCAATCTGGCCAAAATCGTGACCATGCTCCATACGCACGAGCACGACTTGGGGACGTTTATGACGAGCGATCCGAAAGGGAAGCAGGTGCCTGTCTATCTGGCCAAGCTCTCGGAACATCTTCTGGCCGACCAGGAGGCGACCAGACGTGAACTGGATTTGCTGGGGAAGAATGTCGAGCACATCAAGGAAATCGTGGCGATGCAGCAGAGTTACGCCAATGTCTCCGGCGTGAAGGAAATCGTCAACGTTCATGATCTGGTCGAGGACAGCCTGCGCATGAACCTGGGCGCGTTGGACCGGCATGGGGTGAAGGTCGCCCGCGATTATCAGGAGGTTCCGCAGCTCAATGTGGAAAAGCACAAAATCCTGCAAATCCTCATCAACCTGCTTCGCAATGCCAAATACGCCTGCGATGATTCCGGACGCGCGGACAAGAAGATCACGGTGCGCGTGGCCAGGGGGGATGAATGGCTCAAGATTTCCGTGGTGGACAATGGCGTGGGCATTCCGCATGAGAATCTGATCCGCATTTTTAATCACGGTTTTACCACCCGCAGCAACGGCCATGGCTTCGGTCTGCATGGCGGGGCGCTGGCCGCCCGGGAATTGGGCGGATCGTTGACCGTGCAGAGCGATGGGCCGGGCCAGGGCGCCACCTTTACGCTGTCGTTACCCATGCCCCTTGCCGTAGGCCAGTCAGGGAACCATCAGCCGGAAGAATTGGCGGGCGCTGGCAACCGGATTGGTAAAACTGAAGTGGGTCGTGGTGCTTGAGATTTTCCCCAGTGTTGCCCAGGAAGATGACAGATTTGTCGCGCCCTGCACGGAGTAAATCACATTCGTCAGTCCGGCCCATCGGAGGGTCTGGACTTGGTTGGTCACAGTAATCGAAAGCGAAGGGGGCAGGACGTTGAAGAGCGTCCATTCCAACCGCACAACGCTGTATTGAGGAATGGTGACCGGATTGTTCGTGAATTGCGATTGGATCTGGATGGCGCTGTTCGGCGGCGGCACGTTGGTCGCGCTGGGATCGCTGCCGGAGACGAAAGTCTCCAGAAATTGATTCGTCACTGCATCGGAGTCCTGAGAGGCTGTTTAAAAACTAATGTTTGACCCATCGCGAGAGCATCAGTCGGCACATGGCCAGATAGACCATAGCCTCGGCGACTTCTGTCCGCCGCTCGTAGCTGCGGTTGAGACGGCGATAGCGTCC
>Ga0224555_1004798_pt1 | contig 12051 bp, 12 predicted proteins | sample 714S23034metaG_FD_180687 | JGI IMG/M metagenome (GOLD analysis project Ga0224555, IMG submission 180687) | Peat soil microbial communities from Stordalen Mire, Sweden - 717 S2 30-34 | ecosystem: Environmental > Terrestrial > Soil > Wetlands > Peat | place: Sweden: Norrbotten County, Stordalen...
GAGGATGAGTACGGTACTGTGAATCGCTCTATTTGAGTCAGATGAGTCATTATCGAAACGCCGGTTTAGCCGCCACATCTCATTCTAGCGTGACTGAACGACCGGTCAAATAGAGTTCTCCGGATCACTCCCCGAAAACGTCAATCGCTCCAGAATAGGTTCTGGATTGTTGCAAAATCGCCTTCCCACTCAGTACCCATTTCCGGTACCCTTTCCGTGCCAACATTGTTATTACGTGGAGGACGGAATGCCGACGACAATTCGGCGTCTTGGGAATTCTCAGGGGATTTTGATTCCCAAGCCGTTGTTGCAACAAATCGGGCTGGTGGACGAGGCGGAGATGCGCGTGGAGGGTGATGCGCTGGTCATGCGCAAGCCTAAGGCAGCCCCGCGCACCGGATGGGCCGAAGCGAGCAGGAAGCTGGCAGCCGCGGGAGACGATGCACTCGTGCTGCCGGAGTTTGCCAATGAAGCCGATGCGGAGCTGAAGTGGTAATGCGCGTAGGTGCCATTGCGCAGGTTGCATTAAACGTCACGCTTGTCGCTTTGGGAGAAATCTTCAACGAGTAGGGCGTCTGTCCCGCACAGCAGGTCATTGCCTGGACAGCCTGCCCTGAGCGTAGTCGAAGGGGCCACTCCTTGCAGATAATTTCCCTTAAGCAGCGCACAATCATTCTCAGAGGTTTTTCTCCCATCGTCCCGTATCCTCCGGTCATCCAAGAGCAGCCGTCAGAAACAATAACGGCTCGTAACTCCTTATTCTGGACGACTTTGCAGGCAACTCCTTTGTTATGACGATTTTACAGTGCAACCCCGTCTGTAACCTCAACAAAACAACGACTTTGCGTCCAAAGTAGGGGTGGGGGTACCCCAGCCGCAAACTGTCAAAACGCAAATCCTTCGACTGCGCTCAGGACGGCGAGGGTGGGGCACCCAAAGTTATTCGTCTGCCTTGCCTGGATGCGGGAATAGAGCTGGCGCCAGCCAAATCTGTGGCGTGTGTGGAACCGCTATATCCCTTGTCTCGTTTCTGGACAGTGCAAGATTAAATTTTTCAAATATTTGAGGATTTTTATAAAGTTCCCCGCCTTTGAGCCGAAAGGATTCTTATCCAGTTGAGGATGGGCGCGGATTGCGAGTCCAGTCCCTGAGCCGACCCCAGGAGCGATCATCATGGCTTCATCTTCCATAACCTTTGCATCCTATGCGCTGCCAACTTCGAGCGAATGGCCTCTGCGGATGCAGGCTCAGATGCGGACATGGCTGCCGGTGATGGCCTTCGCAATGGTCTTTGCCGTCGAGTCCACGCCTTATCTTGGCGCGGACCACACCAACGCTCCGTTACGACGGTTGGCTGAGATACTTTGCGGCTACGGCGTGGATGCGCATTGGGCCTCGATTCACCATCTCATCCGCAAGACCGGCCACTTCATGGGCTACGGTGTTTTCTCCTTGATCTGCTTTCGCGGATTCTGGATTACGCTGCGGAACGCGGCGTTGCAACTGCCGCGACAACTGCGGGCGCACGGGCTGGCGGTTCTGGTCACCTTCCTGGTGGCCAGCGCGGACGAGTTTCACCAGAGCTTTTTGCCCAACAGAACCGGACAGTTCAGCGATGTGCTTTTGGATTGTTGCGGAGCGGCGGTGTTGTGTTTTGTGCTTTTTCTCGGGATGCAGGCGGCTGAAGGCCTGCGGCAGGCGCGGACCAGGGCAAGTTGCCGCCTTAAACCAGCCTATGCAGGAATAGCAGCCTAAGTAGAGTAGTCCGCGTTGATGCTGACGTACTCATGAGTCAGGTCGGTGGTCCAGAAGACGCAGCTGCCCGCGCCCTGGTGGAGCTGGATGGTGACGGAAAACTCCGGCTGAGCGATGTAGGCGTGGGCGGCGGCTTCGTCGAACTCAACTGCGCGGCCTCCGTCGCTGCAGATAGCCAGCTCGCCAAAGCGAATGTCGATGCGCTCTGGGTCGATCTGCGCTCCGGAGTAGCCGATGGCCGCCATCAAGCGTCCCCAGTTGGGATCGCTGCCGGCCCAGGCGGTCTTGACCAGCGGCGAATGGGCGATGGCCTTGGCAATCTTGAGCGCGTCCGCGTCCGTGGCCGCTCCTTCAATGCGCAACTCCACAACGTGGGTGATGCCCTCGCCATCGGATACGATCTGCCGGGCCAGGGAGGTGCAGACCTGCGTCAAGGCGGCGGCAAAGGTGGCATTTTCCGGGCCGACGACGGTCTCGCTTGCGCCTGAAGCCATGAGCAGCACCGTGTCGTTGGTCGAGGTGTCGCCGTCCACCGAGATGCGGTTGAAGCTGACCTCGATGGCCGGGCGCAGGTAGCCGTTCAGGACGGCAGGTTCAACGATTGCATCGGTGAGGATGTACACGAGCATGGTGGCGTGCGGCACGAGTTGCGGATGAATCATGCCCGCGCCCTTGCAGAACGCGGCGATGCGGATTTCGCGCGGCGCGCCGTCCTGGCCGGGGAGTTCCAGCCGGGTGAAGGCGGTTTTTTCCACCGTGTCGGTGGTGAGGATGGCCTGGGCGGCTTGCTGGAAGTGGTCGAAATCAGTGGCCAGCGATGCTGCGAGATTGGGCAGGGCGGCGATGAGCTTCTCTGCCGGCAGCGGAACGCCGATGACGCCGGTGGAGGAAGGAAATACCTCTTCCGGCTTGCAGTGGAAGAGATGGGCAGCTGCCGCGCAGGTGGCGCGGGCCGCATCCAGACCGGCCTGGCCGACGGCGCAGTTGGCGTTGCCGGCGTTGATGGCCACCACGCGCACCTTGCCTCCTGTAGCCCGCAGATGCTGCTTGTCGAGGATGAGCGGAGCGGCGGTGACGCGGTTGGCGGTGAAGGCGGCGGCGGCGCTCGCAGGGGCGTCGGCCACGATGAGGGCAAAGTCGTCGCGGCCGCTCTTCTTGAGTCCGGCTTTGGCCGCGCCAAAGCGGAAGCCGCGTGGGAGAACGAATTGGTTGGCGTCGGACAATTCAGCGAGGGGTTTCAATCTAGTTTCATTTTACTAGGGACTAGGGACTAGGGACTAGGGACTAGGGAATAGGGTGCGACGGATGGATGGCGGGAAAAGACAATTCGGTACAAACAAAGATGGGGCGCGTGGAACGCACCCCACCTCTGTTCACCAACCTTGCGTAAAACTCGGACAATCCGCTGAAGCGAGGCCGAGGCCCTGTCCTAGCTGGCTTTGCTAAACCTGGAGCGAAGCATCCCAGCCAAACCGAGCAGGCCGGTGCCGAACAGGCTCAGAGTGCCGGGCTCGGGAACAGGACTGGGGCCACCATTTGGCGTGTAGTTGTAGTCAATCACGACTGCACCACCTGCATTCATGGTATAGGTGGCGGATCCATTGCCATTGCCGCCGGTTACGGAGTCCCCTCCAGTCGCTGACAAGTCGAAGAGATTGTCGGCAGAGGTCCCGCCTCCGGCGGCTTCAAAAATAGCGAAATCGGCGGAATTGACCGCGAGGGCTGCCGTTGAATTATTCCCACTGACAGGATGGACAGGTCCTGTTGCCCCGGCTGCAAGACCAGTGTCAGTCGCAGCACTCGACACCACAGTCAAAGGGGTCGCGAACAGGCTATTGATGTAGGAATTAGTGCCTGACAGAGTAAATGTCCCATTATCGGTGCCAGATATGTTTGCAGGGGAGGATCCACCATTCTTAAACTGAAGGGTTCCAGTAATACCGCCGGAAAACTTGAGGGTCACCGAATTGAGCGTTCCAAGGTTTGAGTCGAACAAATTGAATGTTCCAAAATCTGCACCGCTGTAGTCGGTGGGTGTATAAGTGTTGCCTACGACCTGAACGATGTCGGCCTTTGCTACGGGGGCAGCGACGAGCAGCGCCAAGGCGACGACTGCGAGGGTGATGAGCGATGAATTGCGCAAGGTCTTCATGATTCGTCCTCTTCCGAGTCAGACAGCTTAAGCCTGTATGGCTCCAATCAGTAAAGGTTCCGGCTGGAAGGGGGTACCAGACGATAACCGGGGTTCACGGAAACCAGCATCGCACGTCCAGTTCCTCTGGGCACACGAGCCGAATTAGCTACATAAAACTTATAACCGCAAACGATAGACCGTGTCAAGAGTTTTTTTGATTTTTCCAATACTCCTTGTAAGTTAATGATAAATAAACAGATTGCAGTCTGCATGGACCTCCGTTAAGAAGCCCGGAAATGACCGGCCGGAGTGGAAAAATGTGCAAAAACAGTGGTCAGTGATCGGTGAACAGTGGACAGGGGGCAATGATCGGTAGTCAGTTTTCAGAGGGGTCAGGGATATCGAAAACGGCCGGCAAAGTGATGAACGGACTGACCACTGAACACTGTCCACTGTTCACTGTCGGGAGGGGCGGCAAATAAAAGATTGAATTCGAGCGAAAGTTCTCTTGACGCGCCGTGGGCGAAGGGGTAGATTAAGCGCACACGGGAAAGGAGGTTGATCCAACTGATGCAAAAAGAATCTTCGAGATGTTTGTTACGTGAGGTGACTGAGGCTTAGGGCATTGCGCCTTAGGTACCATGGCCGCCCCGGCGGCGGAATCTATCCGCAGGGGACGCAACCGCATCTTCACCGTGGATGTTTTCCTCGACCCGATGCGCGGGCGTGGCAATTCTTCAACACAGCGACGCAGCCTGTCGCCGAAGGAGTCCGGCTTGCCGGGCGTGGCCACCAAACGATCGCAGAGAGGGAAGAGCAGTGAAGAAGCTCGGGCACTCGCATGAGCGCGATGGCCTTAGTCCAATACCAACAGATCACCGCGACGGCCTGGGCAATGCGCCCAGGCCGCCGTTGTGTTTGGGGGAGAGAAATGCAGGCACACCTTTGTTGCTCGCAGGGGCTAAAGCCCATCATTTTTTTGTTATGCTTACGGCACGACTAAAGTCATGCCCTGACGCTTCTTGCGACTCCGTATGAATTTTTCCGCAAGTTGTAAAGTCGCGCACTTTCATAGCGGTCACTGCGTTACACTCAGGCCCATGCGGGTCTTTGGCATCGATTGCGGAACGGAGATCACCGGGTATGGGGTGGTGGAGCCGGAGGAGACGGGGCGGGAGCCTCGGCTGGTGATGAAGGCCATGGGGGCGATCCGGCTGGCGAAGAGCAAAACAACGGCCGAGCGGCTGGAGCAGGTTTTCCGCGAACTGAGCGCCGAGTTGGAGCGCTGGAAGCCGGATGCGGTGGCTATCGAGGAGGTCTTCTACTCGGTAAACGCCAAGTCGGCGCTGAAGCTGGGGCAGGTGCGGGGCGTGGCGCTGCTGGCGGCGGCGATGCAAGGGCTGCCGGTGGCCGAGTACGCGCCGTTGACGATCAAGTCCAGCGTGGTGGGATACGGGCTGGCGAAGAAAGAGCAGGTTCAGTTCATGGTGGCGCGGTTGCTGGAGCTGGCCGAGGCGCCTGAGCCGCCCGACGCCGCCGACGCGCTGGCCATCGCCATCTGCCACATTCATACGGCGCAGACGTTGGCACGGCAAGGGGCGGAACGGCGCTAGAGTTATGTTTCATCTCCGGGGCTAAAGCCCGCTTTGCTTTTGTCGGCTTAATGCGGGGGTTGAAACCCCCGCCTCCCTCCGTCATGCGGCATGACTAAACAGCTTGCAGAAAAAGGCTTGATTCCAATCGAATCACACGAGAAGCAGACCGCAAGGGCTAAAGCCCGACATTTTTTGTTGCGTTTGCGGCACGACTAAAGTCGTGCCCTGATACAAGTCTGGCTCGATTCGAGTTTTTTCGCAGTCTTTGAAGTCGAGCCCTTTCAAAACGTCGACTTAATCAGAGGTTCCTAGAAAGAAACAAGCGTGGACCGGGAGGTCCACGCTACAGCCGGCCGGGAGGCCGGCGCGACAGTTTCATGCACCGCGGGTCGGCGAAGCCGGTGGGGGACTAAGCAGAGATTCCTCTGGGCCGCATGGCCGGCTTTGATCGTTTCGGCGGCGCGGCGGAGGCCTTTGGAGTTTCCGGGGTTTGCAGGGTGAACTGATCGTGCAGGATGACGTTGATGAGCGACTTGTGGACGCGGATGCGGCCGTTGTACTCGATGAGGCCGAGCTTGCGAAAGCGATTCATGAAGAAACTGACGCGGGAGCGTGTGGTGCCGATCATCTCGGCCAGGGTTTCCTGGGTGATGGGAGGAATGAAGGGTTCCGGCTTGCCCGGCTCGCCAAATTCTGCCATCAGGAGAAGGATTCTGGCCAGGCGCTTTTCGCTGGAGTTGAAAAGCTGATCGACCAGATCGGCCTGGGTTCTCATGCTCCGGGCCAGCAGGAATTTCAGGTACATGTCGGAGAGGGAATGCTCCTCGTGCATGACGCGGATCATCTCCTCCCGCGCGATTTCCAGCGCCGAGCATGCAACCAAAGCCGTAGCGGTGGCCAAATGCAGGGCGCCCACGCTGGCCAGGGACTCCTCTCCAATGAATTCGCTGGAGGTGATAAGCGCTACCGTGCCCTCTTTGCCCTCGGGCGAAACGACGGTGAGTTTTGCGCGGCCGGTGCGGAGATAGAAGACGGAAACGGCCGGATCTCCCTGCGAAAAGAAGACCTGTTTGGGCAGTAAATGGACGACTCTTCGTCCGACACCAGCTTCTTCCAGGAAGACGGCGAGATTAAAGGTCATGGTTGTCACCTCCGCCATGGGGATGGCCCACCCCGGATGCGGTCTTCACGGGAGCAGTACGGAAGCTTGCACGGCCGCTTCAGATTTGAGGGAACCGGGAATCTCAGCTCGGTAGCCCGACTGAGCAAAATGATACACCCATTCACATGGATAGGAATGTTTATTTTTGAACATTGTCCGCACATTGACGCTTCCACGGCGACTTTGAGAGACTTGGCCGCATGGGATACCGAGGCAAGGTAGAGTACGCCCAGGAGCGGAAGATGCGGACGCGGAATACGCGTTTTTACCGTATGGCGCATTGGCCGATCTGGATTTTTGTCTTTTTTCTAGCGCCGGGACCGCTGACATTCAGGCTCTTTGCACACCAGTTCAATGGGTGGAACTGGGCTTGGCTTGCATTGGTGCTGGCGTGCACCGGTACGGCGGCTCTGCGCGGGCGGTTGCCGGGCGCCGAGCCGGGGCCTTACATTCTGCGCTTCGACGAGGACAAGCCGAATCCGCTCTACCGGCGGGTTTGCTACAGCTTTGCGTGGAATGCCGCGGTGAGCTATGCGCTGCTGAACCTGTGCGGGCTGCTGATTGCCGCGGTGACCGGCAAGTGGTACATGGGCCAGATTTACTATTACGCCTATCTGCCTCTGGCGGCAGGGATTCTGATGCTGGGCGCGGCGGGCAAGCTGCCGCGCGTGGAGCCCTCGACCCGGAAAGAAGGCACTCATCGGCGGTACTTCTACGGCACGGTTTGGGCGGTGACGGCGGCGCAAACGGTGCTGCTGGCGCTGTGGAAGACGCTGCCGATCAACGGCGTGACCAATCTGGTCAAGCTGGCGGGGTTTGTGGGTACGCTGGCGCTGATGGGCTGGTTTTCGTATCGCGGGATGCTGCCGCGGACACGGCCGATTTTGCCGGGTGAGAGCATGGTCGCGGACTGAACCCCTGCGGTGGGAGGACTGTCCCTCGACAGGCTCAGCGCAGGCTGTCCAGGCGGGCGCGCTTTGCGCATGGGGTTCTTGGTCTCCCACCCATTCGCAAAAAACGCGAATGGATGGGGCACGGGAAATTATCGGGACTTACCGCACCGGTTCTCGGGAGTTACCGCAGCGGCTGGTAAGGCTCGACGCGCAGCAAATCGGAGAGGATGCCTCGCTCTTCGGGGGTGAAGGCGCCCTGGTAGCGCGCGGAGTTGAGCACCATGGGACGCTGGTCCAGCGGGACTGAGCGCAGGTCGCGGAAGGCGTTCTTCATCAGCGCTTGCCGGTCTACCGGCAGGGCGAGCCAGCGGCGCGCGGAGTTGTTGATCCGCATCTGCTCCTGGAGCGGCAGGTGCTCGATCATTTCAGCGCGGGCCAGGCGGCGCTGCCGTTGCTCCTCGGACAATTGGTTTACCTGATGCAATTGCTGGACAACCCTCTGCTGTTCGGCAGGGGGAAGACGGCGGAAGTTTGGATCGGCGCGCAGCATCCGCTCCTGCTCCTGAACAGGCAGATTGCGGTGCTGATTCAGCCAGTCGCCCAGGTGGCCCGGCGGCCCTTGAACAGGCGGGGCATAGCCCGGATACGCGGGACGGTGAACGCCTGGACCCATGAAGGGCGGACCAGGATACGCGGGGCGGGGAGCGTTGCCCAGCGGCCGAGCAGGTTGAACTGAGGGAGCGGAATGAGGCGCGGACGCGCCGGAGTGCTGGCCGCGGGTCCAGGCCGCAGGCACACAAAGAAGGATGGCAGCCGCTGCTATGGCTGCCCGGCCAATCGACCCCGCATTGTGTGCTTCAGTCAACATTTTCTTCCGTCCCTAGATCGTGTTTCATCAATGGCTACGATGTTTCGTTTGCAATTCCTCAGGGGTTAAAACCCCTTGTTATTCAGGCCCTTTTCGGCACCCTTCGACTGCGCTCAGGGCAGGCTTTGAAGTCGTGCCCTGATAGAAAGCGGGTTAATGAAACACGCTCCAGGGAACCTCTGATCAAGTCATTGTTGCGGTCCAACATTCCCTCAGGGGCTAAAGCCCGCATTGATTTTGCTGCATTTGCGGCACGACTGAAGTCGTGCCCTGACGCTTTTTGCTACTCCGTTTGCATTTTTCCGCATGCTGTAAAGTCGTGCCATGATACAAAGCGGGTTAATGAAACACGCTCTAGTTGCTGGTTAGTCCCCGCTTTCTTCGTTGTTGCTGGAGAGCGCCTCCAACTGGTCCAGCAGTTGGGCGTTGCTCTCCATGGTTTGCAGGTCATGGACCACGGCGGTCTGCGGTGGAGCGGCTGGGGGCTGGTTCCAGTCGGTGATGCCCAGATAGGCTCCTCCGCCTACCAGCAGCACGATGGTCAGAGCCATGGCGGCCAGCGGACGAACGTGGGATACAGGATGAAAAACCAAGTGGGCGCGCAGAGTTGCCAACCATCCGGCCGGCGCGGCCTCGTGCTCTTCGCGGAGGCGCGCCTCCAGCCGGGTGAGGAAGTATGGGTTCGGCTCCGGCGTCTTCCACGAATCCAGCAGGTTCATGGTCGCCCGCAGTTCATCCAGTTCCCGGCGGCAGCGGTCACACCCGGCCAGATGGCTCCGCACCTCGACAGGCGCTGCGGCCGGATCGAGCAGCAGGTTTGCCAGCTTCGCGTCCATCCCGGTGCAATTCGACTTCATTCGCATTTTGGGCATCCATACCATTGGCGCCACCCCATTTCCCGCCGGTCGAGCCGGCTTGATTCCGTTAAACAAAATCCTTCAACTTGCCTCTCAGCGTCTGGTACGCGCGGAAGAGCAGCGACTTGGTCGCCGACTCGCTCAGCTTGAGCACCTCGCCGATTTCGCGGTAATCCATTCCCTGATACTTGTGCATCAGGACGGCCATCCGCTGCCGATCGGGCAGCGCCATGACGTGTGCGCGAATGGCATTCATGCGCTCCTGGCGAAGTATGCTCTGCTCCGCGGAAGGCTCAGCGTCGGCTACGTCCGGCGTGGCTCCGGTCAGCTCGTCCGGGGCGTCCAGATACACGTTGCGCGCGGCCCGTTCGTACTTTGTGTCGCGTGCGTGGTTCACCGCCAGGTTGGTGGCGATGCGATAGAGCCAGGTGGTAAATCTGGCCTCCGCCCGGTAGCTCTGTCTGGAGCGGTAAACGCGCAGGAACACCTCCTGCGCCAATTCCTCGGCAATTGCCTGGTTGTGGACCATCCGAAAAAGAAAGTGGAAGATGGGCCGGTGATATTTCTCCGCCAGGTAGTTGAACCCCTCTTCATCGCCGGCGGCGGCGCGCAGCATGATGGCGGCGTCGCTGGAAGGGTCGAGACCGTCCGGGTCCAGGCTGGCGGTCAAACGCTGCCGTCCTTCCGGCTGCGTAGCCGGGCCCACTCCCAGGGACGAGTTGTCCAGGACCAGGGTTGCCATATCTACTGGAACCCCATCAGGGCTGGAATGTTGCGCCGAAAGAGTAGTTTCCGGGCTGAGATGATTGTTTGCCGGCGGAGTTGGGTGGGCGTCGGACCGATTGCCGCCTACTCCAGCCATCCGGAGTACAAAACCGGTTCCGGACGGGCTTGAACCGGTCAGGCCCGGAGCAGCCGGTTGTGGGACGCCAGAGGCTAAAATCGGGCAAAGCAAGGCCTTCCCGTCGGGGAGAAAACCGGCTGCACGGCGAATTGATCTGGCATTCCAGCGCATGAACAGTTGGTTGCGGGTTCCGGGTGGCCTGCATGGGCCGCCGGGGTTGGCCGCAAAGCCCCGCTGGTGTTACTCTAACCTACGGGATGCCCCGCTGGCTCGTATATTGCCAGCCTTCTCCGGCCATCGCAAGGGGCGCTTAACTCAGCGGTAGAGTGCCACCTTCACACGGTGGAAGTCGCAGGTTCGAATCCTGCAGCGCCCACCATAAAATCAACAACTTACAGCATCTACGCCGAGCGATTTAGTAGCGTTTGGCAGCAAAAGATGAGAGCCTTTGCACGGTTCAGCCTGCATCGACAGCATTGCATAGACGGAACCAACCATCTGCTTCACACTTTCCGGCAACTCCTGCATATGTTCGTTGGCCGTGGTATCGGCCTTGGCATGTCGCAGGTGCGCCTGAATATCCTTTACCGATCCCATCTTCTGTGCCCGTGTAGCCATGGTGCGACGCAGAATCTGGAAGCTCAGTTTGGGAATCCCCAACTTCTCCGCGAGGGGGTTGAGAACCCTGTTTCGGTAGTTCCCGGTGTCCATGACGCCAATACCGGTGTAGCCCATCAGCTGCATGAGAGCGGGAAGGCTCATGCCGGTGCGCACCATATCCAGAAAGATATCGCCGTGCCATCCGCTTGGGAAGACTACAGCGGTACCTCTCTGCATCTAGGAGAGAAGCGCAAAAATCCTGACTGAATCTGGCTGCTTTATGCTGCTTGGATGCTGCCCAATTCAGAGCAATTGGCTGGAACGAGTTCTAGCTTTCAGTCCCCCCGCCTTAGCCGTCGTCTCCAGCACCACCGGTCCCGGCGGTGATTTCATCGACATCGATCTTTTTCAATTCAGGCGCAGTCCATTCTTTTCTGGACTCAAGGGTAGTATCAACAAGGTTTTCCATGGTATTGCTCCTTAACTTGGGATATGACAATCTGTTGCAAAGTTGACTGAACGCTTATTACATGCAGGCGAAACAGCGGCTCGCGGAATTCATGTAAATCCGCCTTATGGTTCTTTCCGAGCCGGAAAGAACCATAGTGCAGATTGCCGGAGATTCGCGCTAGTGAACTGTCAGGGTCGCCGTATTGCTGGTTGCAGTGAGGCCATTGCCGTCGGTCACGATCACTCGGAACTGAAGTCCGTTGTAGTTCGTAATTGTGGCGAGGGTGGTGAAAGTAGCTGTTTCGAAGCCGGTTCCCACTCCCCAATTGTGCCAAGCACCGCCTTGGAAGTACTGCCAGGCATAGGTGAGTGCCGGGGTACCGGTCGCCGTCGCGGTGAAGGTTGCGGTACTGCCCAAATTCACTGTCTGGTTGGTTGGCTGCAGAATGATGACCGGCGGCGAATTCACCGTCAGGGTCGCGGGATTGCTGGTTGCGGTGAGTCCATTTCCGTCGGTCACGACCACTCGGAACTGAAGTCCGTTGTAGTTCGCATTCGTGGCGAGGGTGGTGAAAGTAGCTGCTTTGAAGCCGGTTCCCACTCCCCAATTGTGCCAAGCACCGCCTTGGAAGTACTGCCAGGCATAGGTGAGTGCCGGAGTACCGGTCGCCGTCGCGGTGAAGGTTGCGGTGGCGCCCAAGGCCACCGCCTGGCTAGCTGGTTGCAGAACGATGACTGGTGGCGAATTCACCGTCAGGGTCACCGTATTGCTGGTTGCGGTGAGTCCATTTCCGTCGGTCACGACCACTCGGAACTGAAGTCCGTTGTAGTTCGCATTCGTGGCGAGGGTGGTGAAAGTAGCTGCTTTGAAGCCGGTTCCCACTCCCCAATTG
>Ga0224555_1004800_pt1 | contig 12048 bp, 13 predicted proteins | sample 714S23034metaG_FD_180687 | JGI IMG/M metagenome (GOLD analysis project Ga0224555, IMG submission 180687) | Peat soil microbial communities from Stordalen Mire, Sweden - 717 S2 30-34 | ecosystem: Environmental > Terrestrial > Soil > Wetlands > Peat | place: Sweden: Norrbotten County, Stordalen...
CGGGCCGCGCCGCAAGCTGTGCCAGGGCCGCACGCCGTTCGGTGAGAAAACGCGGCACCGCCGCCAGAACGATGCAGGCGAATCCCGTCGACGTAACGAGGCCGGCAACGGCCAATGCTAGAAGAACGTAGAACATGCAGAATCAAGCATACCCGTCTCCGGGCGAGTGGAGCGATGGAGAGTTGGAGAATGGATTACGGTTTGCGCTGCGATGCGGTCTTCGCCACCACTGCCGGCCTGCGAATCGGCACAATCGCCCCGGCAGCCCCCGGCGCATTCTGCTGGAAGCGCGACAGCATCTCGGTGCGCACGTACTCCACAAAGCTCTGCATCTGGCGGTTCATCTCTTCCATCCGCTCGCGCATCTGCAGCACAATTGCGATCCCCGCGATGTTCACGCCCAGGTCCCGTGCAAGGTTCAGGATGAACTCCAGCCGCTCCAGGTCCTCGTCGGTGTAGAGCCGCGTGTTGCCCTCGGTGCGCGACGGCTTCAGCAGGCCCTCGCGTTCATAGAGGCGCAGCGTCTGCGGATGAATCTCGTACATCTCGGCCACCGCCGAGATCATGTACGCGCCCTTCGATTTGCGTTTTGCGGTCATGAAAGCTCTCAGGCAACCTGCAATTTCCGCCGCCAAAGTTCCTGGGTCATCCGGTATGGTTTGAGCATTTCCATAAGCTCGGGCCCAGCATGAGTAACCGAGTATCCGCCATGTTCGACCCATGACGGGCTGTCCGCATAGCCTTTAGCTTTCAATACCTGCAGTGCTTCCTCGTAGGTCAGCGCATAAACACTGCTTTCTTCGGAACCACGCGCATTCCAGATGTAGACCAGGAGAAAGCGGGGAATTTCAGCATATTTCTTATACAAGTAAAAAGCCTTTGAACTGGACGTCTTGAGTTTCACGGCATACGAAACCAGCTCACGATTCTGTCCGGAAGCGGAATAGATGATGTAGTCGATGCTCTCATCTCGCAAAGGTTCGGCAAGTTTGAGGCCCGCAGCCTGCACCTGGGACACGAAGATGCTCCTTCCGGCCTGTCGCGTACCTAGATCGAGGGGATCTTCCATATCTGGATCGTCGTCCAGAAGGGTGACGCTATGACCTTGCTCGTAGCGGTCGGAGAATCTGCCGCGAGTAGCACGAGAAAAGTCGAATCGGCTTCGCATTTCAAGTTCGGTTTTGCTCATTTCCGGTTTCATATTCGTTCCTTTCCCAACGCTCCGCGAGCCGTGCGCTGATGATACGGACCCTCTCGCCTCGAAACGTGTAGTAGATACTTACGATACGTCCCTCGATAGATCGTCCAATACCAAGATACCGCTGTTCGTCGTCGCTGTGCCACTGGTCGGGAACTTCAATGCGCTGCTTATCCCGGAACACAGTGCTAGCCTCCTCAAAAGAAACCTTGTGCTTCTTCAAATTTGAAGCGGCCTTGACAGGATGCCATTCGAATTCGAGCATTCCTTCATCGTCGTTGAAATCTTGGCGGTCTTCATCGTGATGCCTGAACATTCCGACACATCCGGCAGTTCTCTAAATCCTGCCGACAGGTTACCAGTTTTACAGTCGATCAAACAGCGCCACGCGCGGATCCTGGCTATTCAGCTTGGCGAACTCGCGCATGATCTCCTTGCTGCGTTCGTCCTGAAGCGAGGGCACCACCACTTCCACGGTCACAATCTGATCGCCGCGCTGATCGGGCCGCTGCGCATTCTCTACGCCGCGCTCGCGCATGCGGAGCTTTTGGCCGCTCTGCGTGCCGGGCGGAATCTTCAACTGCGCGCGGCCGTCGATGGTCGGCACGTCAACCTTCGCGCCCAGCGTGGCTTCGGCAATCGTTACTGGCACGGTCAAGTGAATGTCGTCGCCCACCCGCGTAAATACTGGGTGCGTTTCGGTGCGCACAATCACGAACAGGTCGCCCGCCGCGCCGCCGTTCAGCCCCGCGTTGCCCTTGCCCTGCAGCCGAATGCGCTGGCCGTCGCGCGTGCCCGGCTTCATGCGGAACTCGACGGTCTCGGTCCGGCTCACCACGCCTTCGCCATGGCAGGTTGCGCAGTCGTTCGAGATGCGGCCTGTGCCGTTGCAGCGCGGGCAGGGAATATTGAACTTCATGCGGCCGCCCATCTGGGTCACCTGGCCGGTCCCGTTGCACTCGGGACACTGCGTGGGGCCGCCGGTATGCGCCTGGCCCTGGCATGTGGGGCAAACTTCCTGGCGGTTGACCTGGATGCGCGCCTGGCCGCCACGAATGGCGGTCCAGAAATCCACTGTAGCCTGGTATTCGAGGTCGGTGCCCGGCTGCGGCCCGCGCGGACGCTGCGGGTGCTGCGCGCCTGAGAAAATTCCCGAAAAAATATCCTTGAAGCTGCCCCACGACTGCGAACCCGCACCCGCCTGCGGTCCCGGATTGAAGCCCGGGCCGCCCTGAAATCCGGAAAAGTCAAAGCCGTCAAAATCCACCGGAGGCCGTCCGCCGCCCGCCTGCTGGCGCGCATACGCCTCAGCCGTCGCCGGGTCGATCTGGTCGGAGTAGAAGCCGACCTGGTCATAGACCTTGCGCTTCTTCTCGTCGCTCAGCACGTCGTTGGCCTCGGAGATCTCCTTGAACTTCTCCTCAGCCTTTTTGTCGCCGGGGTTGACGTCCGGGTGATAGCGCCGCGCAGCTTTCCTGAAAGCCTTGCGAATCTCCTCCGGCGTGGCCGTCTTCTTCACGCCGAGCGTTGCGTAATAATCCTTGTTTTGTGTCGTCGCCATGTGTGTGGTTGACCTGATTCCTTGTTAAGCCTGAACTTCGCTTCTGCCTGTCTCCGAGCCGGGTTGGTGAAATCGCTTATGCAATCTGCCTTGCCTTCAGCTCTCCGGTTTCCGTTCGCGGTGCGGGGAAGATTTCTATCTCAATCCGCGCCGTCACCTCCCGGCTGGCCAAAGCCAGGTCGTAGGCCATCTGCATCTTCATCCAGAAATCCGGTGTCGTGCCAAAGTACCGGGCCAGACGCAGCGCCGTATCCGCTGTGATCCCGCGGCGCTCACGCAAAATCTCGGAAATCCTCGTCACCGGTACACGCAAGGCAAGGGCCAAAGCATTCGCCGAAAGTCCCAGCGGTACAAGAAAATCCTCACGCAAGAACTCGCCGGGATGAATCGGCACCCCTCGCTGGTTGTGTTTCCGCGGAATACTCATAGCCGGTTCTCCTTAGTGATAATCAACAATTGCCACATCCCATGCATCCTTGCCGTCCCAGCGAAAGCACACCCGGTACTGGTCGTTGATACGGATGCTCCACCAGCCCTTTCGGTCGCCCTTGAGCTTCTCCAACCGATTGCCCGGCGGATTCTTGAGATCTTCAATCGCCGACGCGAAATCAATCGCCTGCAATCGACGTGCGGCAATCCGGGCAATCCTGCTCCATCGCCGGCTCTTTCCGGTCAGGTAGACCGCTTCCGTTTCCTCGTCGGCAAAGGACTGAATCATGCTTAACGTTTATCGTAACACGGAACACGGTATAGATGGAGACCGCCAAAGCACCACACATGATTGCAGGCAAACACCAGGCAGCGTTCGTTATTCGCCGTCTGCCGCGAATGCCAGACAGACTCGTATATCCGTCTCGGTGAGGTCCGGAAAGTCGGCCAGTATTTTTCCCTGAGTCATTCCGGCGTGCATATAGCCGAGCACATCTTCCACCGTGATGCGCAGTCCGCGGATGCAGGGTTTGCCGCTGCGCTTGCCGGGGTCGATCATGATTATCTTCGAGTGGTCCACTGGCTACCTCCGCCGTGCTGATGTTGAAGCTATTCTAGGCGCGGCTCGTTCGACTGCGCAAAATCCTCCCGCCGCTTGGCCGCCTGCCTGGCCTCTATCTCCTCCGGCGTATGCACCACGTACGAGCCCTCGGGCGCGGTCCCATCGACAATGGCCAGAGCCTGTTTTAGACCTCGGATAATGTCTTCGCCATGCTTGGTCATGATCCGACCTCATTATCCCAGGTCTGGAAATCCAGACCTGGGAGCCCGGCAATTCTCCCGGTCATGCGTGTCTCCTTGCAATGAATTTGGCCGTCCACTCGCCGATTTCTTCGCGTTTCTCGCTGAATTTGCGCCACGAAGACGGGTGTGTAATAGCACCGACCAAACAGTAACCACCATCAGCTCTGCGATACCAGAAGCATTCTGTCTCCTTTGATTCAAACGGAATATCGAGATTTGACGAATCGTCGCTAACCCTTGATATCTCGGAATCGTCGGGATGATACGCAGGAAGAAGCCGCCACAGGTTCTCACCTGTCACGATCATGTGGTCAGGCGTCAGTAGATCGATTACCTTGAAAAGAAACCTTTGGGTTTCGGGATGCTTGCACTGTTCTTGTGTGGTCATCTGCCTTGGCCTAACGAAGTGGTCCGGCAAAAAGTTGTAAAACGCAATGGCCGAATAAAACTCCGGCACTAAATAGGAGTCTCCGCTTTCAGATCGGAAGAGCGACGCAATCTTGGTAAAGTAGGGGATCTTCCTTTTCCCTTCGATCACTTGGCCGACGATCATGTGCGTGAATCCGGGCCATCTTACATCGCCTTCATCTCCGTAATGAGACATTCCGACGACCAGGAGCCGTCCCAGCAGCGTCCTTCCGTAGCAGCTTCCGACCGCTGGGTTATGCCGCTTGTCGTCGAATATCCTGAGCTTTTGAAGTCCTGTCATTGTGGGATGCCTCCAAGCATCCGCACTGTTAAGCGTCAGACTCATACCCTCATCTGTCGTTTTTCGGCCACGGGCACCGCTTTTGTACCAAAATGCGAGAAAATACCGCAAAGGTCTGAGATGTAGATCGGGGTGGACAACGAAACCGTCGCCCACCCCGCTGACCTGCTGATTAGCTAACTCCGCTAACAACGCTGACGCCGCTTACTTTTTCTCGTCGACGTCGACATACTCGGCGTCGATCACGCCTTCGTCTTTCTTTGCTTCGCCGGCGGGTTGATCGGCTACCGGAGCAGCCTGGCCGCCCGCAGCCGCTGCGCTGGCCTTGTACATCACTTCGGCCAGCTTGTGGCTTGCGTGGGTCAGCTTCTCGTGCGCGGCCTTCAGTTCGCTCGACTTCGGCGTGCCTTCGAGCAACGTCTTCGCTTGCGCAACCTCCGTCTCGACGTCGGCTTTCTCCGAACCCTCGATCTTATCGCCGGACTCCTTCAGCATCTTTTCGATGTTGTAGACCAGCCCGTCGAGCGAGTTGCGCGCTTCGATTTCCTCGCGCTTCTCCTTGTCTTCGGAGGCGTGTGCGTCGGCGTCCTTGGCCATGCGCTCCACTTCTTCCTTGCTCAAGCCGGAGCTCGAAGTAATGGTGATGCGCGTGTCCTTGCCGGTGGCGTTGTCCTTGGCCGTCACGTTGAGAATGCCGTTGGCGTCGATGTCGAAGGTGACCTCGATCTGCGGCACGCCACGCGGCGCCGGAGGAATGCCCGCCAGTTTGAACTTGCCCAGCGTACGGTTCTGGGCCGCCAGCGGACGCTCGCCCTGCAACACGTGGACTTCGACTTCCGTCTGCGAATCCGCAGCCGTCGAAAACGTCTCCGTCTTCTTGGTCGGAATGGTTGTGTTGCGTGGAATCATCCCAGTCGCCACGCCGCCCAGCGTCTCGATCGACAGGGTCAAGGGCGTCACGTCCAGCAGCAGCAGGTCCTTGACTTCGCCGGCCAGCACGCCCGCCTGCACAGCCGCGCCAATCGCGACCACTTCGTCGGGATTCACGCCACGATGCGGCTCACGGCCGAACATCTTCTTGACCATCTCCTGGATCTTGGGCATGCGCGTCTGGCCGCCCACCAGGACCACTTCGTCGATCTTGTCCACGCCGATGCCGGCATCCGCGAGAGCCTTCTTGCAGGGCTCGAGCGAGCGATCCAGCAGGTCTTCCACAAGCTGTTCGAGCTTGGCGCGCGTCAGCTTCCGCACCAGGTGCTTGGGCCCGGTTGCGTCCGCGGTCACGAACGGAAGATTGATCTCGGTCTCGATGGTTGTCGAGAGCTCGATCTTGGCTTTTTCCGCGGCGTCCTTCAGGCGCTGCAGCGCCATCTCGTTGCCCTTCGATCCGAGGTCGAGACCCTGCTCCTGCTTGAACTCGGCAATCAGCCACTCGACAATGCGCTGATCGAGATTGTCGCCGCCCAAGTGCGTGTCGCCATTGGTCGACTTGACTTCGATGACGCCTTCGCCCACTTCAAGAATGGAGATATCGAAGGTGCCGCCGCCGAAGTCGTACACGGCGATGGTCTCGTCCTTCTTCTTGTCGAGCCCGTACGCCAGCGCGGCCGCGGTCGGCTCGTTCACAATGCGCTTCACGTCCAGCCCGGCAATCTTGCCTGCGTCCTTGGTGGCCTGGCGCTGCGCGTCGTTGAAGTAGGCCGGCACGGTGATCACAGCCTCGGTGACCGTCTCGCCCAGGTAGGCCTCGGCGGATTTCTTGAGCTTTTGCAGAATCATCGCCGAAATCTCCGGCGGCGTGTACTCCTTGCCCTGCGCCAAAACGCCCACGTGGTCGCCCTGCTGCACCACCTTGAAGGGCACCATCTTCATCTCGTCGTCCACTTCGTTGAAGCGGCGGCCCATAAACCGCTTGATCGAGAAAATTGTGTTCTCGGGGTTGGTGATCGCCTGCCGCTTTGCTACCTGCCCCACCAGGCGCTCGCCCGTCTTTGAGAACGCGACGATCGAGGGAGTCGTCCGCGCACCCTCCTCATTGGGAATGACTTTGGGCTCTCCGCCCTCCAGGACCGCGACGCACGAATTGGTGGTGCCGAGGTCAATGCCGATAATCTTTGCCATGGTTGATTTCCTGCCTGTTCGATAGAGTTCTGACTCTATTAAGATGCATCATTGAGTGAGATAGTGTCAACTTTATTTGATTGCATCTCCATTAACCATGGTCAGGCGACCCCGATTCGCTCCGTCCCGAGCTACTGCTGTGAGCTGGAATTCGATCCTGAGTCCGAGTCGTCAAACGGCCCGGTACCTTCAATGACCGGGTCGCTCTGGTCCTTTTCCGGGTCGTAATGGTGTTTTATCATCCAATCTTTCAGTAACTTAGCCCCTTCCTCCATCAACTTCCCATTCTCGAAGTAGAAGACCAGCCCCGGCCGCAGCTCCGCACGCAGGCCGCAGGGCTCCAGGTTCCATGGCTTGCCGGGCTGTGGGAGCAGAACCTCCAGAGTCTTCTGCTTCTTCTTCCAACGCGCGGGGTAGGTCCCGTAGCCGGCTGAGGCCTGCAGCCCGCCGATGCAGCTGTAGCTGAACTCGAAACCCTGCGGCTCGCCGCCTTCAAACAGATCCGCGACACCCTGCCCGTCTATATAGTCCGGCGTGTCGGAAAAGCTTTTGCTCTCCCGGCTGTGGCGGGACTGGGAAGTGCTCTTCAGAACATGCACCCGCAGCGGATAGTCGGCCGGATCGGGGCCGCCGGCCTGCACCGCCGTTGAAAGCGCCAAAAAGCCCGCAACTGCGACAAGGCCAACCAGAAAAGCACGCTGCATGAAGGAGACCTCCAAAAAATAACGAAAATACCGGATTTACAAACCATCCTAATTCACACATCCTTCACGGGCCGATCAGCTCGGCCCAGAAGCTGGTGGTGGGAGCCTGCGACGCCCGTCACTGCCAGTCGCAGGCTCGATCGTTTAACCTCAACTGTCTCGCCAGCCATGACCACCGCCGCCGCCCAAGCCCGCTACCCGCTCTCACAGGGCGTCAACCCGTGGCTCGTCACCGTCTCTGTGATGCTGCCCACCTTTATGGAGGTGCTGGACACCGCCATCGCCTCGGTGGCATTGCCTTACATCGCGGGATCTCTTTCGGCATCGAACTCCGAGGCAACCTGGGTGCTCACCAGCTACCTGGTGGCCAACGCCGTCATTTTGCCGGCCTCCAACTGGTTCGCTTTCCGTTTTGGGCGCAAACGCTTCCTGCTGTTCTGCGTCATCGTTTTCACTGTCGCTTCGTTCTTTTGCGGAGCTGCTCCGTCCCTGGCCGTCATCCTACTGGCGCGGGTGTTGCAAGGGGCCGGCGGAGGCGCTTTGCAGCCACTGTCGCAGTCGATTCTGCTGGAAAGCTTTCCTGTCTCCAAACGTTCCATGGCCATGGCTGCCTATGGGCTTGGCATTGTGGTGGCCCCGGTGCTTGGGCCCACGCTGGGCGGGTGGCTGACGGACACGTTCAGCTGGCGTTACGCCTTTTACATCAATATCCCGGTCGGGATCCTTGCGGTCTTCATGATCAGCCGCTTCGTCCACGACCCGCCGTACATCAAGAACGCCAAGGTCCGGCCCTTCGACAACATCGGCTTCGGCCTCCTGGTGGTGTGGACCGGCTGCCTGCAGATCGTGCTCGACAAGGGCCAGGAGGACGACTGGTTTGGCGCGCTGTGGGTGCGCTGGGCTGTCGGCGCATTAATCGTGGCGCTGATCGGCTGGCTCTGGCACTCGTGGACCCATCCCAAAGGCCTGGTCGATCTGCACATCCTTAAGAACCGCAACTTCCGCACCGGCTGTTTCATGATTGCCCTGCTGGGGATGGCCATCTACATCACCATCGCCATTCTGCCCCTCTACTATCAGGAGATTCTGGGCTACACCGCATTCACCGCCGGGCTGGTGGTGGGCCCGCGCGGCATCGGCTCGTTCCTCGGTTCGCCGGTGGTCGGCTTTCTTGGCTCGCGCATCGACAACCGCAAGCTGCTCTCCGGCGGATTCCTCGCCTTCGGCCTTTGCGCGCTGGTCTTCGGCACCGTCGACCTGAGCATCGGCCCCTTCACACTGCTGATTCCCATCACCCTTACCGGCTTTGCGCTGAGCTTTGTCTTTGTCCCGCTGGCCACGATGACCACGTCAACCATCCCACGCGAAGAGATGGGCAACGCCACGGGCCTGTTCAACATGCTGCGCAACATCGGCGGGTCGATCGGAATTTCGATGGCCACCACGGCCCTCATCCGCCGCGCCGCGCTCCACCAGACAGAGATCGGCGCGAACGTAACCTCGTCCACCATGGTCTTGCAGCAGAAATCGGCAGCGCTGGCGGGGTTTCTGGTCCATCGCGTTGGACCGGCGCAGGCTCGCCCCGGCTCGATGGGCCTGCTCTACGGGCTGATGGAGCAGCAAGCCGCTCTGAAGGCCTACATCGACGTCTTCCGCTGGACCGCGCTGCTGGCCTTCTTCTGCGCTGCCGCGGCGTGGCTGTTTAAGAAACCACCCAGGAACGCTGCTCCGCCGCCGGGCGTGCATTGAGAAGCCTAGAACGCGGTAAGTAAAACGCTTCTTGAAATTCACCTGACTCAGCGGTGTCCCTGGCGCATTGTCGCGGCTTTTGAACCGAGTTTGGCGAGCAACTCGGCGACAACCCGTTCTGCGAAGATCGCAGCTCGAATGTGCAAGACGCCCGAATTCGCTCGTGTAATCTCGTCCATCCTGGCGGCGAATGTGTCTTCACCGTTCAATTGCTTCAGCTGGACATCGTCTTCGCCCCCAGCATCTTTTGGCAAGAAAAGGTCATACTGTCGCTCAGCATCGGCTTCAAACGGAGGAGCGGAGTGAAATGTAATATCCAGGTGTCGTCCGCCCTCCTTGTATTGCGCGCCAGCCTGAATGGGTCGAGAGGTGAATATGAGCCCGTCATTCAACCTTACAGATCCCCGGACTCTCGACGAGGTGGCACCTCTAATCGACTTCATCAACTCTTCTTCTACGATTGTCATGAGCAGGCGGCCAGCCTCATCGACCTGTTCCCGCGTGTAGCCTCCCCGAGAAAAATAAAGATTGTCGATCACTGTCAACGATTCGTCAGTGTTCGGCGCAAGCGCCCCACGCACGCTTTCGTCAACGAGTTGGAGGGTGTCAAGTGCACGTGCGAGCAAGAAGCTTACGAACAATTGGTAGTTGCCGCCGTCCGCTCCCTCAAGCGCATCCAGATAAGCCTCCTTGTGTTCGGAAAGAATCATGATCGGCATCGAAATCGCTCGATAGGTGAATACTGACGCCAGCGCACGAGCCACGCGCCCATTACCATCGGCAAAGGGATGAATTACCACCAAACCATAATGCGCGTATGCCGCTTGAATTACCGGGTGCGCCGCGAGAAAAGCCGCACTCCGCAATTCACCAACTAGTCGCGCCATTTCCGCTGGCGTCACATCCACAGGCGCATAGGAATGGTCCACTCCGTCTCTTGTGCGTACGTGATTGGGAAGAACTTTATACCGTCCTTTTGGAAGCGCTTGCTCCTGCGGGCCGACTGCTGTCATCACCCGATAAGTTGCCTGCGCTCGGCAAACCTCTTCGTGCAGTACGCGAATCGCGGCTTCGGAGATAGGTTCAGCCTTCGTAGCGAGGTCGAGGACGTAATCGTAGGCGTGAAGTTGTGCCTCAAAGAGCGGCCGGACATTCTCGCCTCTTTTGGCAAGTTCCACTTCCCAGGCTGCAGTTTCGAACGCCACTGTGAAAGTAAAACCACGATCGACCTCATATAGCCCCTCTATGGCACCTGTATCCAGCGCCGCGGCGCGTTTCACAATCTCATATGCGCGGTTCAAGGCATCCGGAGAGAGGTTCGGTCGGTTCTTAATCGCGGCGTTATACCGATCCCAACGAACGGTATCGACTGAAGTGCGCGAAGCCCACTCCTCAAAAGTTGGAAATGGCTTGTAAGCCGCGTCGAGAACGTGAATGTTGGTTTCCGGCTCGCCCATGTTTTTGCCTTACCTTCCCTCAGGCAGATGATAGCTTAGCGCCGCTCCACGCGCGCAAAATCACAACCCGATCAGTCGGTGCATCCAACCAGCCTCTTACCCTTCCGACTCTCCAAGACCAAGTTAGCCGAGCTCAGCCGCCAATCTCCAAAAACTCTTCTTTTTCATCGCCATACCCATGGAGTATGCTTCCTCCATGCTTCCCCGGTGCCTGCGATTCCCTGGACTGCTCGTCCTTGTCCTGATAGCTCTTGCCTCGCCATTCGCCTGCGCAGGCGAGGTTCCCGCGGTTCCCGTTCCCAAGGCGCACACGCTGGTGCTCGACGGCCTGGGCAAAGGTACAGCGCCGCTCGATGGCCCGTGGCAGTTTCACCTCGGCGATAACCCCGCCTGGGCTTCGCCGAGTTTCGACGACTCCGGCTGGGAGCAGCTCACCGCCGGCAAGCCCTGGGGACAGCAACGTCACGCCAACTATGCGGATTTCGCGTGGTATCGCCGCTCCATCAGTATCGCGCCCGCTCCCGGCGTCTCGCCCGACATTCAGCTCCTCATCCCCGCCATCGACGATGTCTACGAGATCTACTGGAACGACGTAAAGGTTGGCCAGCTCGGCAACATGCCGCCCCGCATGTATTGGCTCAGCAGCCTCGAGCCGCAAATCTACAACCTGGGCCCGGCACGCGCCGGCGTCCTCGCCATCCGCGTTTGGAAGACGCCTCTGCCCTCCAACGACCCCGGCACATTGGGCGGGTTTGAGGGACTCCCGCTGGTAGGCAGCCCGGAGGCGATTGCCGCCGCTAAAGGCAAAATACAATTCGAATGGCTGCGCCAGCAGCAGTTCCGCTTTGGCCTCGTATCGCTGTATGCCCTCGTGGCCCTGCTCAGCTTCATTTTCTGGATGCGCGATCGCAGCCAGTGGCTCCTCTTCTGGATGACCATCTTCGCCATCACGCCGCTGGTCGAACTCTTCCTGAGCGGCCTCGAACTTCGCTACTCAACCGTCACGCAAATCTGTCTCCAACAGGTTGAAATCAGCATTCGCGAGGCCTCGCAGTGGTTTCTTCTGCTTTGGCTGCTTCAACTCCACGAGTCCCGCAAGCTGGTAACCTTCATCCGCGCGGCCGCCATTATCAGCATTGCTACCGGCACGGCCGACGGCATGCTGTTTTTCTTCTACCCCAATGTTCTCAGCACTCTCCAATTCCAGCTTGGAGATGCGTTTCTCACCGTCTTCGCAATAGGGGCCGAACCTATCCCCGCCTTGCTCGTCGCCTGGGCCATCTACCACCGTAAGCGCCTGGACTCCGCGCGCTGGG
>Ga0224555_1004801_pt1 | contig 12048 bp, 14 predicted proteins | sample 714S23034metaG_FD_180687 | JGI IMG/M metagenome (GOLD analysis project Ga0224555, IMG submission 180687) | Peat soil microbial communities from Stordalen Mire, Sweden - 717 S2 30-34 | ecosystem: Environmental > Terrestrial > Soil > Wetlands > Peat | place: Sweden: Norrbotten County, Stordalen...
CAGTGCGATTGTCTTTCGTCTGCATCTCTGGTCGCTGTTCACGCTGGCCCTGGCGAACCCACTGGAAGTTTTCAAGATGGCGACATTGACCGGCACCCACGCCTCGCTGAGCGCGCTGGATCCGGTGGGCCATTATGCCGTGGAAACCTACGGTCATGGCATTTGGGCGATCTTTGCCGGCACGCTGGCCGCCTGGATCATTCTGCCGTTCTCGCTGGCTTGGTGGTTTCTAAAAAAATCGGAGGTGCCATGAACCGGTGGTTTCACAAAATCTTCCTGTGTTTGATGCCGGTGGCGTTGATTGTAGCCGGCTGCGACCAGCAAACCGCGTTGGTGCCGCCAAAGATTCAATACGGGATGGAAACCTGCGCCGATTGCAAAATGATTATTAACGATGCGCATTACGCCGCCGCTCTCGCTTGGCGGACAGGTCCGGGTTCGCCGGCGCAAATCTCCTCGTTTGATGATATTGGGTGTCTGTTGTCCTGGCGGCAGCATCACCCCGAAGTGCAAGTGGCGGCGACCTGGGTCAAAGATGTAAAAACCGCCCAGTGGCTGAATGCGACTTCGGCCATTTATTTGAAAAGTGACCAGTTCTCGACGCCGATGGGATCGGGGATTGTTGCCGGAGCGACGGACAGTGATTTCTCGACCCTCCCGGTTCATGGCCCGGTGCTGAACTGGAGCAACGTTCTGAAGGCGGGAAAGCTGAAAGCCGGTTCGCCCGCTGAAGCCGGCCGTGAACCCATGAACCATTAAAAATCACCTTATGAAAAACGACACCAATAAACCATCCAACCAAACCACTTGTAAAATTCACCTTGCTCTGCTGCTGGGTGCCGGGATTGCCCTGGCCGGTCTGACCGGTTGCGGCCAGAGCTCGGGAAATTCCCCGTCGTCCTCCGACTCCGACTCCGCTTCGGATCAAACAGTGGCCAGCGAACCGGCAGCGGCTCCAGCGGCGCCTTCGGCGGAACACGGCAAACAACTGTTCGCCACGGCCTGCGCCACTTGTCACGGACCACAGGGACAAGGGCTGCCCCATCTCGGCAAGGATCTTCAAACCAGCCAGTTTGCCGCTGGTTTGAGCGACAGCAAGCTGGCGGATTTCATTACCCAGGGACGTGCGGCCAATGATCCGCTCAACACCACGCATGTGCCCATGCCGCCCAAGGGCGGGAATCCGGCGCTGTCCGCGCAGGATATTTCCGACATCGTGGCTTATGTGCGCCAATTGCACCAGCTGACAGCCGCCAAATAATCCGACACACCTGTTTGCGATTGTCAGCCATCGCAAACGGGTTAAATATTGAAACCATGATGCCTCCATTGAACCACTTCAAACGGTTCGACGTGCGCGACCTGATCCGACGCGGCGTCGAGCCTTTTCCCGAAATTCATAAACGCGTGAACGCACTCAAGCCGGATGAAGGCTTGATCGTCGTCGCGCCGTTCCTGCCGTCGCCGCTGGTCGAAAAACTGGCCGGTGACGGTTTCTCCAGCAAGGTTGAGCGCGGCAACGGCGCAGACTGGCTGGTTTACTTTTGGCGCGAAGCTGATTGAATGAGTCATGTCGTCCGCGTTCGCAGAATTCAAAGAAATGGCCGTCGTCAATACGCTGCGAAGCTGCCAGCTTTTCACCGGCCTGCCCGTGGTGGATTTGGAGGCGATTGCGAAGGCCACGCTGGTCAAGTCGCTGGAGCGCGGCGAATACCTGTTCCACGAAGGCGATCCGGCGACCGGCTTTTATGTCGTGCAGCGCGGCGCGGTGAATGTCCATCGCGTGACCGCCGCAGGCAAGGAGCAGGTCATTCATGTTTTTCACATCGGCGATTCCTTTGCCGAGGTCGCGCTGGCTGCGCCGACCGGCTATCCCGCCGACGCGCGGGCGCTGGAACCAATCCAGGTTCTGCTCGTGCAAAAGGACGGCATTCTCGCACTGCTCAAGCGCCAGCCGGAACTCGCGCTGCGAATGCTCGGCTCCATGAGCAGCCATCTGCGCGTGCTGGTGGGACAAATTGAAGACCTCACGGTGAAGGACGTGGAAACGCGCCTGGCAAACTGGTTGGTGAAACGCTGCCCCAATCCGCAGGCCGTATCGCCAGTCAAAATTGAACTGACGATGACCAAGCGCGTGCTGGCGGCTGAACTGGGGACAATTGGTGAAACTTTCTCGCGCAGCCTAGCCAAATTTCGCGCGCAAAAACTCCTCACCGTGAAAGGCAAAACAGTGACTGTGCTATCTCCGGCAAAGCTGACAGATCTGCTTCGCCGTAACCTTGGCGAATAAAATCCCTGTCAATAGGGCTGTTGCGTATCTTCCGACGGTTTCACCTTGCCGATGTAGTGCCGGTAGATGAACAGAGCATAACCGACTGCAAAAATCAGCGAGACGGGCCACCACACCAGTGCCACGGCCAGCCCATGTCCGGCGGCGGCATTTTGATAGGCGGACAGGGAATTATCCGGGGCCAGGGTGGAATAAAGCATGATGGGAAACACGCTGGCGGCTCCGGCGATCATCAGGCCCGCGATGAACAGGCTGGAGCCGAGGACGGCGCGCAATTCGCCTTTGCCGCGTAAGCCGGTGAAGATCATCACCGTGCCGCCGATGACACATGCCAATCCCAGCCACGCAAATGGTTTTGGACTCATTCCTGAAAAAAATTCCGGCCGCACGCGCCATGTTTCAAAAGTGACAATCGCCAGTAATAGAAAAACTATTTTCCACAATTGCCTTGCGAGGCGCAGGCTGCGGTCATGCACCGGACCTTCGGTTTTCAGAATCAAGGCATTTGCGCCGTGTGCCGCAAATGTCACGAGAACAAAGCAGGCAACCGATACGGTGAACCAATCGAGAATGCCGACATTGCCATACGGGCTGAAGTTGGTGAAAAATGCGAGGGCGAATTTGCCGTCTGCATTCAGCGGGACGCCGCGCACGACGTTGCCTAACGCCGCGCCAATGAGAATGGCCAGGAGTAAATTGGCCGTGACAAAAATAAAATTCCACGCCGTGCGCCACATTGGTTCCACAATGTGGCCGCCCACTTCAATCGAAACGCCCCGCAAAATCAGCGACCACAGTAGAAGGAAAAATGCCAGATAAAATCCCGTGAACGAAGACGCGAGAATGTTGGGAAACGCCAACATCAAAATGCCACCGAAACCGACGAGCCAGACTTCGTGCCACGACCACAACGGTCCGATGGCCGCAATGACGAGACGGCGTTCCGCTTCCGTTTTGCCGACGATGTGCTGCAACATACCCGCACCAATGTCGAATCCTTCGAGCACGATAAACATCACGAGCATGAAGGCCAAAATCGCATACCAGATTTCAATCATGGGACACCTCCAGTTTGCCGGTTGCAGAAACGCCTTGTGGACCGTGTGCGATTTCGCGCGCGACCAAAAACAGAAACAACACGCCCAGCACAAAATAAAGTCCGGTGAAACCGATGAGCGTGAACAAAACATTGCCGCCGCTCACAACATCGCTGACGCCTTGGCCGGTGCGCAGAATGTGAAAAATAATCCACGGTTGCCGGCCAAGTTCAGCGGTCATCCAACCCGCAGTCGTGGCGATGTAAGGAAATGGAAACGCCAGCATCAAGGCCCACAACAAACCGCGCGATTTTTCCAATCGTCCGCGCCAATGCTGAAAATTTGCCAGTGCCATCAGAAAAATAAAAATGGTTCCCAAACCGGCCATGACGTGAAATGAGTAATAGAGTAATTCAATATTTGCTGGCCATTCATCTTTCGGAAAATCGTCCAGCCCTTGAACTTTGGCATGAAGATGGCCGAAGGCGAGAAAGCTCAACGCATAAGGCATATAGATGCGATTGTCTATGCGCTCTTCGGAAACATTGGGCTGGCCGATGAAATTGAGTTCCACATTCGTGCCGCCGTGGAAATGTCCTTCCATTGCCGCGAGAGAAACTGGCTGATGTTTCGCGACCATTTTCGCCTGTTGATCGCCGGTGGGAAAAGCGACGAGCACACACGCAATCAAACCGACGAGCGTGCCGGTTTTCAGAAAGAGCGACGCCTGCTCCGCGTGCTTGCCGCGCAACGCGTAAAGCGCGCCGACGGCGGTGACGACAAAGGAGCCGGTGACGAGCGCGGCGCATTGATTGTGCAGAAACATGATCATCGCCCACGGGTTCAGCAGAAAGCTGCTGAAACTGGCCAGCCGCAACGAGCCGTCCGCCGCCGTCGAATAACCGACGGGATGCTGCATGAATGCGTTGGTCGCCAGAATGAAATAGCCCGACAACCAACTGCCCAGTGCCACGCCGACCGTGGCGAGAAAATGAGTGCGTGGCCCAAGCCGCTTTTCGCCCCAAACCATCGCGCCGATCATCGCGCTTTCGAGAAAGAAGGCAAACATCCCTTCCATCGCCAAGGTCTGACCGATGATGTTGCCGGAGAATTTAGAAAATTCCGCCCAGTTCGTGCCGAATTGAAATTCCATCGGGATGCCGGTCACCACGCCAACGGCAAAATTGATTCCGAAAATGCGCGCCCAAAAACGCGCGGCATTTCCGAATCGTTCATCACCGGTGCGCAGATGTTTCCATTTGAAATAAACGAGAAACCACGCCAGCCCCATCGTGAGCTGCGGAAACAGATAGTGATAGGTGATGGTGAACGCGAACTGTAACCGGCTCCAAAAAATTGTGTCTGCCATAAATTTACGTTACCTGCTATGCCCGCTGTTGCAAAGAACACTCATACTTGCATAAGCGCAATTCTGTTCCGAGTCGGTTAATGAGGCAACCCGGTTGAATAGGCGTGCGCCAGGAATGTGGCAATTTCGTCCGCGCCTTCGATAAAATGATGGCCACCCGCCTGACGCATCTCAATGTTTGAAGGCAGATTTCGAGGCTCGCTTCGTAAAATGAGGACAGGACAACTTTGGTTTTCAGTTCCCAAAAGTTCCACCAGCGCCGGGCGGGGGCGTTGAAAATCAACCAGGTGAACGTCCAGATTTTGTTTAAGCACTGGATAATAATCCAAAAGCCCCACCAATTGCGCGCAGCCTGGACAGAAGAATGTCTTGTTTCCCCGGTCTAAAAAATTTGGTTTAATCAGGTATAGTCGGTCGCGGTTCATAATTTTCATCAGGGGTTAAATTTTTAATAATTTTTTCATTTCAGATGAGCGTTTCACCAGATCATTCAACGAATAGTTATCCAACACCGCAAAAAACGCGGACGCCGCCTCATCCAGCACGCCCTTAAGGCGGCAGGCGGGAAAAATCTGGCAGGGTTTGTCGTTTCGATCTTTGCAATCAATCACCGTTTCGTCGGCCTCGGTCAGGCGCACAACTTTCCCAAGCACGATATTTTCCATTGGCAGGGCCAAGGTGAATCCGCCGCCGATCCCACGCCGAGTTGCGAGAAAACCGTTGCCGCCCAGGGCATGAACCACCTTGACCAGATGATTGCGGGAAATATCGAAAGCGTCCGCCACTTCATCAATCGTGACCAGTTCCGGCGCACGCAAGGCGGCGTGCATCAGCACGCGCAATGAATAATCGGAAAAGGTGCTCAATCGCATCGCTACCAATCATCCGTGAAACGTCACTGCATTTCAAGTAAAAATATATTTGAAATACATCTTTTATGGCTTATTCTGTTTTGTCTGTGAATCAAGCGAACACACAGCAAAGTCTTTATGAGCGGATTGGCGGACGCGACGGACTGGCGCGCCTGTTGCATCATTTTTATTCCGACGTGAGGCAGCACGCGCTGATCGGCCCAATTTTCAATAAGCAGATTGATGACTGGCCGAAACACCTCGAAAAAATCGGTTCGTTTTGGGCGCGGCTGACCGGCGGACCATCAGGATATTCCGGTCAGATGCCGATGAAACATCTGAATCTGGGCATCGAAGCACAGCATTTTGGCGCGTGGTTGCAATTGTGGACTTTCAATTGTCGCAGTCATCTCAAGGAAGCCGAAGCCGAGGAAATGATTTGCATGGCGCAGGAAATTGGCCGGCGGCTTAAAAGCATTCTTGGCGTGGAGCCGTTTCAGAATCATTTTTCCGACTTCAACATCAGCTTGTTGAAAAGTAATTTTCGCGCTCATGGAAAAGAAAACCAGACATGAATTCCGTATCGCGCGTGTTTAGAACATTGGTTGGGCTGAAGAGGTTTGTTGATTATGAATACGCGACGTTATTTCGGAATTGACCATTATATCGGCAGGACTCCGCTGGTTCGCCTGCGGCGGCTGTCGGAATTGACGGGTTGTGAGATTCTGGCCAAGGCGGAATTTATGAATCCCAGTGGTTCGGTCAAGGATCGAACTGCTTACAGCATCATCACAGGGGCGGAAGCAGCGGGAAAATTAAAGCCCGGAGACACGATCATCGAAGGCACAGCGGGCAACACCGGGATTGGACTCACCATGGTTGGGTTGAGCCGGGGCTATTCAATGGTTATTGTCATTGCCGAGAATCAATCTTTAGAGAAAATCCACTTGTTGCAAATTTTGGGTGCCAGAGTCGTCACCGTGCCGGAAAAGCCTTACAGCGATCCAGGCAATTTTAACCGTCAGGCGGAGCGACTGGCACGGGAGAACGGCTGGTTTTGGGCTAACCAGTTTGATAATGTTGACAATCGCCTCGCCCATTACAAAACTACCGGTTCGGAAATTTGGGAGCAAACTGCCGGGGAAGTCACTGCTTTTGTTTCGTCTGTGGGGAGCGGCGGAACACTGGCAGGCATGACTCGGTTCCTAAAAGAGCGTAATCCGAAAATCAAAGCAGTTTGCGCCGACCCTTATGGAGCAGCCATGTGGTCGTGGTTCAAACATGGAAACCTCGATACCAAGGATGGCGATTCTTACGCGGAAGGCATCGGCCTGACGCGCGTGACCAAAAATCTCGAAGGCATTTCCGTGGATGAGGCTTATCGCATTGAAGATCAAACCGCGTTGACAATCATCCATCATTTGTTGCGGGAAGAAGGAGTGTTCGTCGGTTTGTCTTCAGGAATCAACCTTGCCGGGGCCGTCCGTCTGGCACGCGAACACGGGCCGGGGCAGATCATCACGACCCTGCTTTGTGATTCTGGGATTCGCTATATGTCGAGGATTTTCAACCGGGATTGGCTCAAAGAACACCATTTGAACCCTGACCTGCCATTAGAATCTATCTTCAGCAAATAAGCGAAAGCATTAAACCAAGTCTAACGGAATTACATGGAAATAACGAGTGGAAAACTATGACTAACAAAACAAATTCGATGCCCGCGAAACCGCGCGTGGACAATGCGGCGTGGAAAGCCATCGTGACCAAATATCAGGAATCTTCGACGAGGCGGGCATTGTGGCAAATCGTTAACACCGTCGTTCCCTATGCCGGGCTGTGGTATTTGATGCACTTATGCCTGGCGATTTCGTGGTGGCTGGTCGTGCCCCTGGCCATCCTAGCGGGCGGATTGCTGGTGCGCGTTTTCATTATTTTTCACGATTGCGGCCACGGCTCGTTTTTCAAATCGCGCGGCGCAAACGATTTCGTGGGGTTTCTTTCCGGCATCCTGACCTTCACACCGTATTATCACTGGCGCTGGGAACATGCGATCCATCACAGCAGCGCGGGGCATCTTGACAAACGCGGCACGGGCGATGTCTGGACGATGACGGTTCAGGAATATCTGGAATCGTCGCGCTGGAAAAATTTTTCCTATCGGCTGGCGCGTAATCCCATCGTGCTGTTCGTCATCGCGCCTGTCGTTTTGTTTTTTATCCGGCAGCGGTTTCCATCGGCCAAAGCCAGCCCGCGCGAACGCCATTCCGTTTATGCGATGAACCTGTGCATTTTGGGAATGGTGCTGGCCATGAGTCATGTTTTTGGTTTCAAGGATTACTTGCTAATCCAATTGATCGTCATCATGGTCGCCGGCAGCGCGGGCGTCTGGTTGTTTTACGTGCAGCATCAATTTGAAGGCGTCTATTGGGAACGCGGTGAAGATTGGAGCTTCGTCGCGGCGGCGCTGGAAGGCAGTTCGTTCTATAATTTGCCGCGCATCCTGCAATGGTTTTCCGGCAACATCGGCTTCCATCACATTCATCATTTAAGTCCGCGTGTTCCTAATTACAATTTGGAAAAATGTCACAAAGCCGATCCTTTGTTTCAAGAAGTGAAGCCCATCACATTGCTTTCAAGTTTGAAATCATTCTCTTTCCGATTTTGGGATGAACAGCACAAACAACTGATTGGCTATCGTCGTCTGCGCCAGCTTCGCAAACAACAAAAGCAAATACAGTTTTAAGAAACGGAGATATTCCCCGCCTTCAGCGAATGAATGAACATAAAACCGCCCAGCCTGTCAGAAAAAACAATCGCAGTTGCCAGGCCGGAAAGCAGTCCAAGCTGGTTTTCAGATATTCTGGTGCTCGTTAAACTACGGGTGAATATTTTTGTAGTGGCGACCTCTTTCGTTGGCTTTGCATTGAACGCCAGTATTCAATCGCATTGGTTTCTTCTGTTGCAAACAATGTTGGGCACCGGCCTAGTCGCCGGAGGTGCTGCTGCCGCAAATCAAGCTTTGGAGTGGCGATTTGACCGGAACATGGTTCGCACGCAAAATCGGCCGCTTGCTGCCGGGAGATTTTCCAGCCGAACTGGCATTTTCGTAAGCGGGTTATTCCTGGCAACGGGTTGTCTATGGTTGGGAGCAGCGGTAAATCTCCAGGCCATGCTGCTTGCCTTGCTGACATTTCTGATTTACGCGTTCGCCTACACCCCTTTGAAGCGATTCACATCCGTCTGCATTCTGGTCGGTGCCGTGGCCGGAGCTTTGCCTGTGTTGATTGGCTGGGCTGCGACCGGCGCTGATTTCGGCCTGTGGACGGCAATCGCATTCGTGATATTGTTCCTCTGGCAGATTCCTCATTTTCTGGCGATTGCGTGGTGGTGCAGATCGGATTACCTGCGCGCTGGATTTCACGTTCTGCCTTTTGACGATCAACGCGGCTATTGGACCGCCAGTTCGGCATTTGTTTTTGCAGTGGCCACGGTTGCAATTTCATTCGTGCCTGTTTGGTTACATCGAGTCACAGGCTGGTATTTGTCGGGTGGATTTGCGCTGGGAATAGTAATTCTGTTTTTCTCAAGCCGGTTTCTGATAAAACGAAGCAAAAGGGTTGCCCGCTCATTGTTCATCGCTTCGCTCATATACCTACCATGCTTATATCTCTTGATGCTGCTATGCAGAAAACAGCCGTAGGCGACCACAACGGGCGCAAGCAAACATGAAGTCAAGCAACCAGCTAAAACGTCGGCTTCGCTAAAGGCGCAACGAATGGTCGCTCTCCGGTGAAAAGTTCCACACCGCTTTCTGCCAGCCGTTGTTGAACTTCGACGATGTGCGCCCCGTCACAAGTTTCCACGGTGCAAAGCACATGAACTCGCGAAAGGTCCGGGCCGGCGAAAGTCCGGTTATGCACGATCTCCGTCACATTCGCTTCGGCATTGGCCAGCACACTGGAAAGATGCGCCAGACTGCCCGGACGATCATTCAGCAAAACATCGAAACGATAAATACGTCCGTCTGCCGCCAGCCCGCGTTCAATCACGCGGCTGTGCGCCAATGGATCAATGTTGCCGCCGGTAAGCAACAACACGACTTTGCGACAGGCGAGTTCGGGCAATTGACCGCTCAATAGCGCGGCCAAGCCCGCCGCGCCCGCGCCTTCGATAATGCACTTTTCCAATTCCGCCAATCGCAGCATAGCCAGCGCGAGTGATTCTTCCTGAACTTGCACCATGCGATGAACCAATGGCCGCGCGATGGCCAACGTGTGCCGACCCGCTTCAGCCACGGCCAATCCGTCCGCGAGTGTAAATTTTGTGGGAACACGAACTGGAGTTTCCGATGCCAAGCCCGCGGCGAAACACGCGGCGTTCGCCGGTTCAACGCCGATGATTTGCAAACCCGGCTTGAGTGCGTGCAGCACGGTCGCCACACCTGCCAGTAATCCGCCGCCACCCACCGGCACCAGGACGGCTTCGGCATCGGGAACTTGTTCAAGGACTTCAAACGCCAATGTTCCTTGGCCGGCGATAACCTGCGGATTATCGAAAGGGTGAACGTAAGTTAATTTCATTTCTTCCGTCAGCCGATTCGCTTCGTCACGCGCTTCATCAAAGGTGTCGCCGTGGAGGATGACCGTCGCGCCGAATTGCCGGCAACGAACCACTTTCACCAGCGGCGCAAAACGCGGCATCACCACCGTCACGGGAATTCCGAGTAATTGTCCGTGGCGGGCCAGACCCAGCGCGTGATTGCCTGCCGACGCGGCGATGACGCCCGTGCGTGATTGCTCCGGCGTCAGTTGTGCCAGCGCGTTGCGCGCGCCGCGTTCCTTGAAACTGCCGGTGCGCTGGAGAAATTCCTGTTTGCAAAAAACGTGCGCGCCGGTCAATTCGCTCAACGCGGCGGACTCCACGCACGACGTGTAATTTATCGCGCCGTTCAAACGTGATCGCGCGGCGACAATTTCGGACAGCGGAACAGTTGCTGTTGATTGATTTTTCATAAAGTGATTTGGGCAAACAAAAAGCCCCGAGTGTAATCTCAGGGCTTTGGATAAAAACTTTGTAAATCTGCGCGCGTCTATCCAAGCCCCAAGCTGGGGCTGATAATGATCGCGATGATCATGTTGGATGACGCAGCGTTAAACATACGCTTCTTTGATACGACAAGGGGCGAGCGTTGTCAAGAACGCCTCGGTTCAAGCGCGAAAGCGCAGGTGTTTATGCGAGGTTTGCCTTGGCGGTTTTTCGCGACGGCCAGCCTTTCTGGTAGATGTTTTCTTCCTCATGAATCTTCATCCGCGCGGAAAGGATTGATGCCCGGCCCAAGTAGCCGACGATTTTGTGGTGGCATTAGGAAGTTTGGAGAATCTTAGTCGCAAATTTCATTGAATTACTCTTTTTGCCACCAATCGCTGTGAAGCAATCTCCATTCATTTTCGCTCCGACGGCGCAAGGTGAAACCCGCTTTCTCTAACAGTGAATCGGGCTTCGTCAGTTCGTGCGCTGCCAATTGCGTTGTCAGACGGAAGAAGACATACAGCATCCAAATAATCAAGCGGCTGCGAACGCGTCGCCATCCGGCGGACGTTATTTGAAAATCCGCAACCAGCCAATTTACATTTCGGGCCGAGTTGCCAGCGATTCGCGGGATCATTTGCTCCAGTTGTTCAGGAGTAAAACAATCGAGAAAAAAGTTTGTGACAATCAGGTCGTAAGTTTTTCCAGAAGGCAACCAATTCAAAATATCGGCGCGGATGAATTCCACGCGGCTGGTTTTCAGATTGTGCCGTGTCAATTGCCGACGTGCTTGCGCGAGCATTTGTTCACTCGCATCCACACAGGTAATTTGTGCGTCCGCAAACCGGCGGCAACATTCGACCAGACTGCGGCCATGACCTTCACCGAGTAACAAAATGTTTTTGGGTTGTGGAATTTGATTAAGAAAGGCCGTGCGGCAACGGTGCATTTTTCCGCCAGCGAAGATGAATTCCATCCAGCGATAATATGGCGCGAGATTATCAAAGCTCATCTGACTGCCAGCCGATAGGATTGTGATTCACGATGCCACCAAAACCACGCCACTATTCCGCCGCCCCAGTAGCAGGGGACATCCCAAAGATCAGGCGTAGCGTGCGACCAGATGATTGGACCAATTCCTTTGAACAACAGCGACCAGAAAATAAGGTGCGGGACAATTTCAGAAATCTTCGGCGGATTATCGTGCTGGCGCAGGCCAAATCGCCGATGCAACCAAAGAAGGAGCGGCAACGCGCAGGGAATCAACCAGCAATCATTAAAATGGTCATGAAAAAATCCCGTGTGAACATGCGGTTTGACGAGCCAGCGGTTGATGGCATACGCGGTGCAGCCAACCAAAAAGAGCGGGTCGCGGTGATAGCGAAAAGGCGGCATGGTCAGAGTGCGTAAAGAATGATTGCGCCCGAAAGCGTGGCGATGATGAATTTCCACAAGGCAACGTTGATCATAAAT
>Ga0224555_1004802_pt1 | contig 12038 bp, 10 predicted proteins | sample 714S23034metaG_FD_180687 | JGI IMG/M metagenome (GOLD analysis project Ga0224555, IMG submission 180687) | Peat soil microbial communities from Stordalen Mire, Sweden - 717 S2 30-34 | ecosystem: Environmental > Terrestrial > Soil > Wetlands > Peat | place: Sweden: Norrbotten County, Stordalen...
TTTACCTATAGAAATTCTATACTAAAAAGTCAAAGAAAAAACACGCTTTCCCCCGGTTTTTTTTCAAATGCCAAAAATTAGGCGAGGATCAGGGGCCTGCATGTCCTGTTGACATGATGCTCCAATGGAGTATAGTCGTGGCAAATGGTCTTCATAGAGGACCACGGATTCCAAAAGCGGCGGAAAGGCCTGATGGAGGATGAAGAATTGTTCCGGTTGTTGGAATGGCTCGCGGTCCATCCCGAATTGGGCAAGGTCATTCCGGCTTCGGGCGGACTTCGCAAGGTTCGCTGGGCCGCCAAAGGTCATGGCAAACGGGGCGGCGCACGGATCATCTATTTCTGGTGGACCGCCGCTGACAGAATTTTGCTCTTGGACATATACGCCAAAGGCGAACAGGAAAACCTGGGGGCCTCTAATATTGAAGAACTGAAACGAAAGGTGACATTGTGAAATCTCGCAGCATGAAGGAAATGATGGCGGCCAAGGAAAGCATCGTGCGCGGCACGGCCACGCCAGCCAATGTTTGGGAGGTTCGCGCGGATGGAAAGGGCGGGTTCACCCGCCGCACGATTGACCCCAAGTCTTTTCGGCGCGCGCAAAAACTGGCTTGGGACAAGAGCATCGCCGCCACGCGGGAAAAGATTGGCTTGTCGCAGAGCCGGTTTGCCCGGCTGCTGGGCATCAGTGTTCGCACGTTGCACCACTGGGAGCAAGGGAGCCGCACGCCGAGCGGAGCCGCCCAAGTGCTCCTCCGCGTCGCGGCACGGCATCCTGAAGCTCTCCTCGAATCGGCGGCGTGAGGCAAGGGGCCGCGGGAGTTCGGACATTTCTGCGCCCGGGGATCCGCCGTCGCCACGCTATGGCGGGACAAGCGGGCGCGCGCCGTCAAAGGCTCTCCCGCCGGGGTTGTCCCCATTTGTCACCAGTACTGGTGACTTTCCCGATTGCGGGGATGGGGTATGCTGATCACCGTTGACAGGGCGAAATGCGGGTTTTGTTTCCGTGTGTGTCGCAAGCGTGATGTCCGCAGCGCTGCCTTGGGTGACTAAAAGAATTTAACTTTGTTCTCAGTCGGAAGGGCCGGGCCAAAAACCCGGCCCTTCTGATTTTTTAGAATACCACGAACCGCCAAATAACCAATAATCCATTTTCAATGACCAATTCGCAATCGAAGCGTTCTGAAATCAGCGATGGAAACGATTGAGAATGGATCATTGGGAAATGGTCATTTTTCTGATGGCTTATCGCGGGTTTTCATCAATCATAGGGGAACGGAATGGCCATGACGTTGTTGGAAATCTCGCAACTCAAGAAATCGTTCACCGCGCCCGATGGCGCGGCGCATGGTGTTGTCAATATCAAGGAATTCCACCTGGCGGAAAGGGAACACGCGGCCCTGCAGGGGGAAAGCGGTTGCGGCAAAACCACCTTCCTCCATTTGATCGCAGGCATCCTCAAGCCCGACAGCGGCGCCATTAAAATCGCCGGGCGGGAGATGTCGGCCTTGCGGGAGCCGGCGCGGGACCGGTTGCGGGCCACGACCATCGGCTACATTTTCCAGGTGTTTAACCTGTTGCAGGGTTATACGTGCCTGGAAAATGTGCTGTTGGGGATGTCGTTTGGGCCGGGCATGGATCGCGGCTTTGCCCAGGCTCTGTTGCAACGGGTCGGGCTGGGGCATCGGTTGCATCATTATCCCCGGCAACTCTCGACGGGGCAGCAGCAACGGGTGGCGGTGGCCCGGGCGCTGGCCAACCGGCCCAAATTGGTGTTGGCGGACGAACCGACCGGAAACCTGGACCACAAAAACGCGAGGGAATCCCTGCAATTGATCCGGGAGGGCTGCCGGGAAAACGGCGCGGCGCTGCTGCTGGTCAGCCATGACCGGGAGGCGCTGGCGCAGTTTGAGAACGTGCGGGAATTCGCGGCCATCAACCAGGCCGCGGGGGAGCAGGCCGGCGCATGACTCTTTGGCTCCTCGTGTGGAAAAGTCTGCGGCAGCACGCCCTCTCGACGGTCGTGACCGCGCTTTCCATTGCGCTGGCCGGCGGCCTGTTGATGTCGGTCTGGACGATCAAAGATCAAGCGCGGGCCGCGTTTATGGGAGTCAATGAGGGGTTTGACGCGGTGCTGGGGGCGCGCGGGTCGAAGCTGCAACTGGTGCTCAACTCGATTTTTCATTTGGAAGCCTCGCCGGGCAATCTGGACTGGGCGGATTACCAGGACATTGCGCGCAATCCGAACGTCGAACTGGCGGTGCCGATTGCGGTGGGAGACAATTATTACGGCTACCGGCTGGTGGGCACGACGCCGGAATATTTTACCCGGGTTGAATACGCGCCGGGGGGAAAATTTGCCGTCCAACCGGGGGGCGCTTTGTTTGACCCGGCCCGCAAGGAGGCGGTGGCGGGGGATTTTGTGGCGCGGAAAATGAAGTTGAAAGTGGGCGACACGTTTCATCCCTTTCACGGATTGATCTTTGACGAAAAGAACCAGCACGCGGAAACCTACGTGGTGACGGGCATTTTGAAACCCTCCAACACGCCCGCCGACCGGGTGATATGGATTCCGCTGGAGGGCCTCCAGAAAATGGCCGGGCACGATCCCAAGGCGGAAACGGAGGTCAGCGCGGTGCTGGTCAAACTCAAGGCCGGCGGCGCGATGGCGGGCTTCCGCATGGATATGATGTATAACAAGCAGGGCAACCGGCTCACGTTTGCCTGGCCCATTGGCCGGGTGGTGGCGGAATTGTTCGACAAGATTGGGTGGTTTGACCGGGTGCTGGCGCTGGTGTCTTATTTGGTGGCGGTGGTGGCGACGGCGTCCATATTGGCCAGCGTTTACAATTCCATGAATGAGCGGCGGCGGGAAATCGCCATTCTGCGGGCCTTGGGGGCGCGGCGGAGAACCATTGTGGCGGCCATCCTGCTGGAATCCGCTTCCATCTCGGCCTTTGGCATGGTGGCGGGGTTTGCGGTGTATGGCGTGATTGTGCCGGTTGTGGCACAAATCATGCGGGCGCAAACGGGCGTGGTGATTGACCCATTTAAATTCAGCCGAATTATGTTGTGGGCGCCAGCTGGATTGATTTTAATGGGAGCACTAGCCGGGGTCTTGCCGGCCATCAAAGCGTATCGAACAGCGGTGGCTGAAAATCTGGCGCCGCTATCTTGATTGATGAGACAACGATGAAGATGCGTGACGCGAACCTCGCGCGAGCCTTGATGCTCGCGGCGTTTTTGACAATGTTTTCGCCGCAGGCGCGGGCGCAAGCTGTTTCCACTCCCAGCGCGCCGGCGGTTCATGGGGCGGCCATGGACGCCAGCCCGGCGCCCCCGGCCGCGCCGGCCGCCAAAAGCGAGGCCATCCAGACCACCAAAATCGGCGGGCAGGAATACCTCAACGTCAGTTTCCAGTGGCTCGCCTCGTATTCATTCGACGCGCCCGACAACAAGGTGACCAACGACACGCAAATCGCGCAAGTGGAGAAGCAGATTCCGGCCGCCATCAAGGCGCTGGACGGCAAGAACGTGCTGGTGCGGGGTTTCATGGTGCCGGTCAAGGAGGCGCAAGACCGTTCCACCGAGTTTTTGATCGTGCGCGATCAGCCGACCTGCTGCTACAGCGGGATGACCACCATCACCGAGTTTGTCAGTGTCAAGGTCCCGGGCGCGGGAGTGGAATCGGTTTTGGATCAGCCGGTCAGCGTGCAGGGCAGGTTGCGCGTCGGCGCGGTGGTGGAAAGCGGCTACGTGCTGGGCGTTTACCGGATGGAGGGTGAAAAACTGGCCGGCCCTGCCAAACCATGAGAGCCTTTTAAGCTATGGCGATACGCATCAACCTTTTGGCCGAGGAGCAGGCAGCGGAGGATCTGCGCCGGAAGAACCCGGTCAAACTTGCCTGTTGGATCGGCGGCTTTCTGGTGACGGTGGTTCTGCTGTGGATTCTCGATCTCCAGTTGGAAATCGGTGACAGCAAGAAAACCTACAATACAATCGAGCAGTCGTGGACGAACAATACCGCCCGGTATGCCGCCGTGACCAACAACCTGGCCAAGACCGCCCAACTGGAAGTGAAGCTGGCGGCCCTGGACCGATTGGCCACCAACCGTTTTTTTTGGGCCCCGGTGCTCAACGCGCTCCAGCAAACCATGATCAATGACATTCAAGTCATCCGGATTACTGGCGCGCAGAAGTACACCAAGGAAGATGCCAGGACGCCCGGCACCGGCTCTTCCGCCAAGAGAATTCCAGGGTCGGTGACCGAAAGCGTCAGCCTGCTCATTGAGGCCAAGGATTTCAATCCCAATGCGCAAAACTACAACAAATTCAAGGAGACGCTCTGCAACTATGATTTCTTCGTCAAAAATCTTGGACGAAAAGACGGGTTTGTCCTGGACGGCACCTTGAGCGCGCCCACGGTGGAAGCATCCGATCCCAACCGGCAATTTGTCACTTTCAAGCTGGCCTCGCATTGGCCGGACGTGCGCCGCAGTGAATAAAATCTCCAAAACGCAGAGGGACCAGTTGGTCGGCATCGCCGTCGGCACGGTGGTCTTGATGGCGATTCTGTGGTATGTCGGCGTGACCGCCAAACAAGCGGAACTGTCGCATACCGAGAAGAACACTGCCCAAATGCGGGACACGCTTAAAGCGGCCGAGGGCAAGATTCGACTGGGAGAAGAGGTTGCCGGGAGACTGGAGGCGCGGACGCAACTTTTGGACAAACACGAAATGTATCTGGCGCCGGACCGGGATGCCTACGCCTGGATTATCAGCACGATAAACCCGTTCATCCAGTCCCGCAAAGGCGTCAACATCTACCACTACTCGCAGCCGGAGGTGGCCGACGTTGGCATCATCCCGGAGTTCCCTTACAAATGGGCCACCTTTCATCTCCAAGGCACGGGCTATTTCCATGATTTCGGCAAGTTCTTTGCCGATTTGGAAAACACCTATCCTTGTTTTCGGGTTCAGAATCTGGAGATAAGCGCCAGCACCACCGCGGGGGCCGAGGCGGAAAAACTGAACGTCACTTTTGATTTGGTAGTGCCCGTAAAGCCCGGCGAAACAAAATGAGCATAGCCTCTCCATTTTGGCGAAGCATCCAGGCTGCGGCGGCGGCCGCGCTGGTCTTGTGCTGTGCGCCGGCCTGCAAGCCAAAAGTCCAGCCCTCCGGCCCGCCCAACGGCGCCGCCCCAAAAACAAACGCGGTGGCCGCGGCCACCAATCAGCTTTCCGCGCAGTATGTTTCGGTTTTCGAAGAGCTGATACCGCCCAAGGGCCGGGACCCCTTCTTTCCCAACTCTCACCGGCGCGATCCCGTGCCGGTCATCCCGGTGGTGACGGACAGGCCGCCGCCTTCGGCCGAATTGACGCTCAAAGGCATCGTCGGCGCTGCCGCGCATCGCCTGGCCGTCATCAACAATGCCATTTTGGAAACTGGCGAATCCGCCACCGTGCGCGTGCCTGGCGGCCGGGTGCGGGTGAAATGCGTGGAGATTGGCGAGGATTTTGCTGTCATTCAGGTCGAAGGGGAAATACAACCGAAGCGATTAGAACTCCGTAAGAAATAAGGAAAGCAATTGACGTATAATGCCTGGTCATCCGCGCCAACAAGTGTGAAGATTGCCTAAAGTCTATGAGAATTGAACACGTCTTCGCGGTTATCGTGGCGGTTCTGGCCGCTTGTCTGGCGGCGTCCGGCCAAACGGCCCTGCCGGTTGTAGTGTCTCCGCCGACGCCCATCTCTCCACCGGTGCCCGTTTCTCCTCCGGTGCCCGGCACCAACGGGCCCGTGCCCGAACCGACCCCTCCGCCGCTGCCGGATGGACGCGTGGTTTCTTACGCGCCCCTGGTGCCGGACGCGGCCTCCAGCAACATGCCCCCTGCCGATGAGGAGAAAACCGACGTGACTTTTAACGACGTTTCCCTGACGGACGCCATCACGCCGCTGGCGTTGCAGGCCGGGCAGAACATCGTGTTTGACCCCGCTCTTCTGATGGCGCCGGACGGCCATCCGATTCCGCCGCCGCAGGTGACGGTCAAATGGCGCAACATCACGGCCATGCAGGCCCTGCACGCCTTGCTGGACAACTACGGCTGGCAACTGGTTTGGGACCCCCGCACCAAAGTGGGACGCGTCACCAAAAAGGACCTCGCGGCCAAGGAGCCGCTCATTTTCACCGTCGTGCAATTGCGCTACGGCAATCCGACCAATCTGGTCAAGGAACTGGAAAGCAGTCTTTCCTCCGGCAGCGCCATCATCCCCGACACGCGCACCCACCAATTGATCATTCGCACGACGGAGAAGGAACTCCTGGGGGTGCAGGCGCTGATCGCCAAGTTGGATACGGCCACCCGGCAGGTTTTGGTGGAGGCCAAAATCGTTCAGACCAGCAAGGACATCACCTCGGCCAAAGGAGTGGATTGGACGGGAACGCTGCAGGCCCAGCACGTCAGTTTTGGCAACGGCCTGACCCAAGGCGCGTTGACGAATTATTCATCACCCGCCGGCAGCAGCTCCAGTTCGCTGGTTTCGCCGGGCGGGTCCGGCATCCTTTCATCCGCGGGGAGCATGGGCAATGTCACCAGCAATGTAAGTACTTATACCACCGCCATCACCGGCAACACCCAGCAAGGCGGCGGCTTTTCGCTCAATACCGCCCACGGCATCAGTCCGGCCACGGCTTTTCTCAACGCCGACGGCGTTTCGGCGGTGTTGTCCTTCCTCAACACCGACAGCGACACCAAGACCATTGCCTTTCCGCGCTCCGTCGCCTTGGACGGCGTGCCCACGGAATTGGCGGTGGTTCAAAACGTCCCGATCTTCGTGCAGACGCAAAGCGCCCCCGCGGGCGGCTCGGCCTCGGGCCTGGCCACCATCCAACCCAACTACAACCTGTCGGTCGAAGGCACGATCCTCAACGAGGTTGGCGTGAAGTTGACAGTGACCCCGCGCATCGCCGGCCCGACCAATGTTCTGCTGGATTTGAAGCCGGAGATTTCGGAACAAGGCGCCACGGTGACGGAGACATTGAACGGGCAGCCCAATCAGGCGCCCAGCTTCAGCCGCAGCAGCATCACCACCCAGGCCTCGGTGCCCAGCGGGTTCACGCTGGTGGTGGGAGGCATGGACCAGGACGTTGTGGGCAAGACCTTCACCAAAGTGCCCTTCTTTGGCGATCTGCCCGGCTTGGGCAGTCTCTTTCGCAGTGACAGCAAGTCGCACTCGGCGGAAACAATCCTGATCTTTGTCACCCCCACGATCATCAGCGACAGCGATTACCAAGCCACCCCCAGCCGGTTCGAAAAACGCAAAGCGCAATCCGCCACCGAAATGAAGGAATCAGCCTGGGACACGGGCGAGCCTTACGACTGGACCAAACCCAAGAACAAAGTGACGCCGGATTACCAGCCCTAGCGTCGTTGGCGCCCATGAGTTTTATTGACACAATGCACGGGAAACACAGGCGGCCCTGGCGCGCGTTAAGCGCGGCGGCGGCCGGTTTGGCCTGGCTGGCGGCCTGCTTTTGCGCCACCGCCCAAGTCTCGGTGGACACCATCGGCGGCGGGGTGCGCGTGGAATGCAAGTCAAGTTCGGGTTTTGTCGGCGGCAATACCTACGAGACCGCGCAATTCAACGCGCCTTTTTCCTGCGCGCTGGATACCAATGGCAATCTCTGGATCGCCGACAAGAACAATAACGACTTGGAGCAGGTCACTGAGGCCGGCAATAAAAGCGCCAGCACCACAATCCAATACTACACCGGGACAGCTCCGCATACCAATTATCACGCCTATACCAACATCACGGGTGTCGCGGTGGACCCGGCCAACAACCTTTATGTGCTGATGCCTTCGCCGCCCGAAGTGGTGAAGTACAGCCTCACGGCCCAATCATCCACGCTCAATGAGCTTTCCATTCTGGTCCTGACCAACACGCCGGCCGGCGCCATTCCCTCGGCCCTGGCGGTGGATGCCAGTTCCAATGTTTTTCTGGCCTTTACCAACGGTGTCATCCTTCGCTTTCCTTTGCTGGACAGCAATCCTTCGCCAACCGTTTACTCCAACAATTACATTCTCGGAGCATCGGCCAAAGTGCATTACATTGTGACCGGCTTCAATTGGCAACCGTCCGGCCTGGCTTTGATGGCCAATGGACAACTGGCCGTGAGCGACACCTTCAACAACGCGATATGGGCCGTCTCCACCAACGATTTTACTTCCAACACTGGCCCGCACTTGATCACCGGCGGGGTCAAAGGCGCGGGCTATGGCGACGGCGGCCCTGCTTTCGCCGCCTTCGACCAGCCTCGCGGCCTGGCCGCTTCCGCCGACGGACGACTGATCGTGTGCGACACGATGAACAACCGCTTGCGGGTGATTGACACGTCTTCCAATACTACCACCCTTTACGGCACGGCCAGCAATGTCTGGACCGAAACATGTTGCACGTGCGCCCCGACTTATTATTCCGGCTGGGTGGACGGCGTGGCGGGGGTTACCTACATCAACGCTTCGGGTCGCGAGCCTGTGAGCGTGGCCATTTCGCCCTCCGGCTCCCTTTTTGTGACGGAGCTTTACTACAGCCTCATCCGGCAGGTGACCAATGTCACCTTTACGCCCGTCAATCTGAGCGCCGTCAATCCGGTGGCCGTCACGGAGCCGGCCAGCGGCCTGACCACGACCAACGCGTCGCTGAATGGGAGCGTCAATGCCGGAGGCAACAGCACGTCCTATTTCTTTGAATGGGGCCTGACGACCAACTACGGCAACGATACGCCGACCAACCTCCTGACCGCCAACCTGACCGCCGCCGAGCCGGTTTCCGCGGCGATCACTGGTTTGTCGCCGGGCGCCACGTATCACTTCCAATTGGTCGCCTTCAACGACTTGGGCTACTTTTACGGCGGCGATTTGACCGCCGTCACCCTGCCCGAACCGCCCGTCGTGACCACTCAACCGGCCACCGGCGTGACCAACAGCGGCGCGACGTTAAACGCCAGCGTGGACCCCGAATACTCCCCGACCACGGTTTATTTCCAGTATGGAACAACCACCAATTACGGGAGCACGACCGCGCTGATCAATTTGACCACCAACCTCTCGGCTACCCAGCCAGTGTCCGCCACGATCAGCAATTTGCAGACGGGCGCGGTTTACTATTATGAGGCAGTGGCCGTCAACAGCGGCGGAACAACCTATGGCAATGAGCTTGTTTTCAGCACGCTCTACGTTCCGCCGCCAACACTCTCCTTCAGCCCCAGCAACGGTTATTTTCCGGAGTGCGTGACCATTGGCGTGACCAGCAGCGTGCCGGCGGTCTATTACACGACCGATGGCGTCGCGCCGACGACCAACAGCGAGCAAGTGGCCATGTCGCTGAGCGGCGGTTCTTATGTCGGTTCGATTGAATGGTGCAATCCGCAGCAAAACCTGAGCCAGTTGCAAGTGCTGGCCGGCAGCGGCAGCAACACCACGGTGCTGCAAGGCAGTTACCCCATTGCCAACAGCATCGGTTTTCCGCAACCTCTGTCCGCCGGTCCGGGCGGCCACGTCTATATTCCGGTGGTGGCGGACCTTCAAAGCAACGTCGCGCTGAAATCGTTGCAGTTTCGTGTCGAAATCACTCCCAACCCGCCGAACGCGAACATGATTGCCGCCATCACCTTGCAGCCGCTGACGGCCAATGATTTGGTGTTGCTGCCCGGCCCCGCGCCCGATGACGCGGCGGTCGCGTTTGACACTTTCGCTTATGCGATAGCCACCACGGAGGGCCTGGTCATTACGGCCGCGGGCGGCTCTTCCGGCCTGGACATGCAAAGTTCCGGGGTGGTGGTGTTGCTCCATCTGCAAATTCCGACCAACGCAACCTATGGACAGAGCTATTCGCTCAACGTGGTGGATCCTTCGGGCACTTCCGACGGGCAGCAGGCCACAGTCGGCCTGAGCCCCCTGGCCGCGCAGACCTTGAGCATCGCGTACACCCCTTACATGGTCGGTGATTCCTCCCCGAGCGGCGGCTACAACGCGGGGCAATTTGGCAATGGCGCCCTGGACAATGCCGATGTCAACAATGCGATCTACGCCTCAATGGGCATCCGCGTTCCTCCTTCCGACAGCGACCTCTACAACGCCATGGATGCCTGGCCACCGGATTCAGCGGGCCAGGAGGGCGGCGACGGTTTCATCGGGTTGCTGGATTGGGAGACCATCCTCGCCCGCTCCGTGGGCGGGGTGGCGATGTATCCTGGATTGGATACGAACAATTATATCCGCTTCTGGACCAATGGCGACAGCGGCTACCCGTCTCATGCGGTGGTGGATTGGTATCCGGGCGGCCCCGCGGTGCCGCTCTCGCTGGAGGCCTCGCCGGACTCCGCCGATCCGAGCGTGTCCAAGCTCTCTCTGACCAGTTCCCCGCCGGGCCTGGTCTGGTTCTGCCAAGCGTCCATTGGCTCCGGCGTCATCACCAGCGCGATCCCTGGCATTACTTATTCACTGCCGGTGTACGCCAGTATTTTGCCGGGTTACAGCCTGGCGGGGCTGCAATTCCGGTCCATTGTCACCGGCAGCAGCGGCGCGCCGGTCGTGACCTCGAATTGGTTTACTCCGGCCGCGGGCGTGACTGCCCCGCTGGTTCTGCCTGGCCTTGCCGGCAACGACAAGGTGCAGGCCTGGAGTTTTGGTTCTTTCGCCACGCCCCTGCAAAACAGCAATTATCTGGGGACCGTCTCGTTCCAAGTCCCGTCGGGCGCCGGTAAGGGGGCTTGTTATACGTTGCATTTTTCAGGAGTGGATGGCGCTCCCAACTACTCAACGGCCTACCAGTTGGAAAGCCATCCCGGCGCCGTTTGGGTCATGTCCGCCGCCGCGCAACCGGCTTCCATCACGTCCGATGAATGGAAGATCGCCTTCTTCGGCAGCTTGACCAGCGCCCTGGCCGCCGACGATGTGGATGCCGACGGCGATGGCATGTCCAACTGGCAGGAGTATTTGGCCGGGACCAACCCGACCAACGCCCTTTCCCGCCTGCAATTCAACAGCGCGAGTTTCTATCACAACGGCGTGCGCGGGGTGGCGGTCAACTGGCTGACGGCGCCCGGCAAGACCTACATCCTGCAATCCAGCCCGGCTCTCAAAGGCGCCGTTTGGACGCCCATCAACACCAACGGCGGGGACGGCAACGAGTATCAATGTCTCCTCACCAACTTGAGCGGCAACGCCTACTTCTACCAAATCCGCCTCCAGCCATGAGTAATCAAACTACCCGTCATCATCCGCTGGCGCGTTGTGTCCTGGGCGTTCTGGCCGCGGCCCTGTGCGCCCTGCCGGCCCGCGCGCAATACGTCAACACGGCCGCGACCAACCTCAATCTGCCGGCGGGCGTCGCCGTGGATTCCAGCAATAACGTCTATATCACCGATCCCGGCAACTTCCGCATCGCCAAATTCGTCCCTTCCAGCGGCGCGTTGACCACCCTGGCAGGGTCGGGAAGCTGGGGAGCCAATAACGGCACGGGCGCGGCCGCCAGCTTTTTTATCCCGCAGGGAATCGTGGCGGCCCGGGGCGGGTTGATCGTGGCCGATCAAGGCAGCCATTTGATTCGCTACGTAACTTTTAAGGGGACCGTCACCAACCTGGCCGGACAAGCCTTTGTGCCCGGCAGCGTCAATGCGCAGGGGACCAATGCCCTGTTCAGCTATCCCGTTGGAATCGCGGCGGACAGCGCAGGCGATCTGTACGTGACCGAACCCAATCGAGGCGACATCCGCAAGATTGACAACAACAACATCGTCACCACCGTTGCCACCGGCGGGTACGCTTTCAATCTGCCAAGCGCGGTGGCGGTGGATGACAACAGGAATGTCTGGGTCGCTGATTCCGGCAATAACGTCATCGGCATGATCAGCAATGGCGCCGTCACGGTGATGGCGGGCATTTCCGGACAGGCAGGGAGCAACGACTCGGTGACGGCCACCAGCGCCCAATTCAATCATCCCGCCGGTTTGCTGTGGGTCAGCGCCAACCAAA
>Ga0224555_1004804_pt1 | contig 12034 bp, 11 predicted proteins | sample 714S23034metaG_FD_180687 | JGI IMG/M metagenome (GOLD analysis project Ga0224555, IMG submission 180687) | Peat soil microbial communities from Stordalen Mire, Sweden - 717 S2 30-34 | ecosystem: Environmental > Terrestrial > Soil > Wetlands > Peat | place: Sweden: Norrbotten County, Stordalen...
TCGAGAGTATGTGGAAAGGCTACGCGCGCTTTCACGCCATGGTAGCCATCTTGACACTTCAGAAAGCCAGTCAATCACAACGTCGATGACCCATGCGCTGCGACAGTTTCGTGGGGCAAGCGCAGGGATAGCCCTAAGCAATGCGTCAAAAACAGTCCGCTTGTCGAACGGATATTCCGCCTCGCCAGAATTGCTCGCAGACCCGCGCCGTCAGGGCTTCGCTCGCCTTCTCCTTCCGCTGATCTCGCCTTGGTTTTTGCAGTTTTGCTACCGCTGAGGAAGCCATTGCCTGGTTCAACAAGACTTACAACGACATGCTTCGCAAAGGCCAGACGCATCTTGACGTATCCGTTGCGACTACGATGAAGTCGAAGGCAGGCCGGTGAAGCCTTTAGAATCCTTTCAAAGTGAAAATCTGAGCCGGTTAATTTGAAATATCACGGTTTGACAGAAGCGCCGGCTCAAGGAACACAATCGCCCCCGCAACCCCCTTGTATGGCGCGAGGCGGGACGCCCCGCCAACCGGCAGGCAGGATGCCTGGCATACGCTCATGGCTGCCCTGTCCCGGAAGGTCTGGCGGGGGATTTTCCTGTTTTTCGCCCAAAAAATGCAGGGCCTGAAAAATCAACGCAAGTTCCTCTCCGTCAAGGCTAAATATGGCCCTGGCCGCGCTCTAAAAAACGTACTGACAGCAAAAAATGGGCGTTTTTGGGGGCCGTTTGGCAGAAAAACGGGGGGGCCGCTCCAAAAAAAAGACACTTTTTTTCGTGTTTTTTCTATTTTTGGGGATTTTGTGCCCCGCAAGAGGTTGAAACTGAGGATGTTCCACCGATTCGACCCCTCCAAAAAAAATCGTGCCCAAAAGCCTACCGTAGGTTTTTGGGTTATTGAGGGTTATGGTAAATGTTGGTCCGTGCAAGGCGCTTCCGCCTTCGCCCAAACTCGGCGGATGGCGGGACAGGGCGGCGCCTGTTCATTGAAATATTGTTGCGGGCAGTGGGACCGAGGGACGCATATTTTGCCGGTCAAAGGCTACTGACGGAATAGCCGCCAAAAAGCGCAAAAGGCGCACAACGACAGGACGTTTTGCGAATTTTGCGAATTTTCGCGGCAAAAAACCGGCTTGATGGGGGTCTAAAACGGATGCGTGAATTTCACGCAGCCAACTCCCTGCCGGGCTGGGTCGCCACCAAAACCGTCGAAAAGGTCAGATGTTGGCGTGTTAGAGTTGCCTGAAATCGAACCTAGTCGAAGCTAATCGAAGCTAATCGAAGCTTCGGCTTTTTACGCCAAAAGCGGGGCCTCGGCCACTTCGGAGGTCCTAATCCGACCAATGACAAAAAAATAAAAGTCCCCGGAATCGAGTGACGCGGCTTTTGAAAAATTTGACCAAATCGCACTGAATCGCACTAAATATGACCGGATTTTTTTTATTTTTCCCTGCCGCCATCAAGTTCTTGCCGGCAGATTCAGACGGCTGGAAGAATTCCGTCTCACACCCAACCGGCCGTTCACTGCTCATCAAAGCGCCATTTTTGGCACAGTGCGCCATGCTTTGTGCCATTATGTCCCATTATTGTGTTGCTTATGGAAAGATGGATTGTGTGTTACATGCTGCATATCAACAACATACAAGTGTTTTACTACTATGGCACTATCTTTGCTTTAGAATTCTTGAATTTGTTTTTTTTATATGGCAAAAGTAATTGGCATTGATCTTGGAACCACTAACTCCTGCATGGCCGTCATGGAAGGCGGCGAACCGGTGGTTTTGGAAAACTCCGAAGGCAAACGTACCACGCCTTCCGTCGTGGCCTTCACCAAAACAGGGGAACGCTTGGTCGGCGACGCCGCTAAACGCCAGGCTGTCACCAACTCCCGCAATACCGTTTACTCCATCAAGCGCTTCATGGGACGCAAGTTCAATGAAGTCCAGGAGGAACTCAAACGGGTGCCTTACAAGGTCGTCTCCGGCCCCAACGGCGACGCCAGTGTCGAAGTCGAGGTGGACGGCAAGCCCAAACAGTTCAGTCCGCCGGAAGTTTCCGCCATGATCCTGTCCAAGCTCAAGACCGACGCCGAGATGCGCTTGGGCGAGAAAATCACCCAGGTCGTCATCACCGTGCCCGCCTATTTTAACGATTCCCAACGCCAGGCCACCAAAGACGCCGGACGCATCGCCGGCCTGGAAGTCTTGCGCATCATCAACGAGCCGACCGCCGCCTCGCTGGCTTACGGGTTGGACAAGAAAAAGAACGAGGAAATCGCCGTCTATGACCTGGGCGGCGGCACCTTCGATATTTCCGTGCTGGAAATCGGCGACGGTGTCTTTGAAGTCAAAGCCACCAACGGCGACACCCATTTGGGCGGCGATGACTGGGACAACCGCATCATGGATTGGATTCTGGACGAATTCAAAAAGGAGCATGGCATGGACCTGCGCAAACAGCCCGACGCCCTCCAACGCATCAAGGAGGAAGCGGAAAAGGCCAAAATCGCCCTCTCCAGCGCGCAGATGTACGACATCAATTTGCCTTTCATCACGGCCGACGCCAGCGGCCCCAAACACATCAGCGCCAAGCTGACCCGCGCCAAAATGGAACAACTGTGCGACGACTTGTTCGAGCGCACCATCGGCCCGGTCAAGAGTTGCCTCAAGGACGCCGGCATCACCGGCGACAAAATGGACGAACTGGTGCTGGTCGGCGGAATGACCCGCATGCCGCGCGTGGTCGAAACGTCCCGCAGCCTGGTCAACAAACCGCCGCATCAGGGGGTCAACCCGGATGAAGTGGTCGCCGTCGGCGCCGCCATTCAGGCCGGCGTGCTCAAAGGCGAAGTCAAGGACGTGCTGTTGCTGGACGTGACCCCGCTGTCCCTGGGCATTGAGACGCTGGGCGGCGTGTTCACCAAATTGATTGAGCGCAACACGACCATTCCCACGCGCAAATCGGAAATTTTCTCCACGGCCTCGGACAACCAGCCGGGCGTGGAAATTCACGTCTTGCAGGGCGAACGGCAATTCTCCCGCGACAACAAGACCATCGGCAAGTTCAACTTGTCCGAAATCCCACCCGCCCCGCGCGGCGTGCCGCAGGTGGAAGTGACCTTCGACATTGACGCCAATGGCATCCTGCACGTCAGCGCCAAGGACTTGGGCACCGGCAAGGAGCAAAAAATCACCATTACCGCCAGCAGCGGCCTGTCCAAGGACGAGATCGAAAAAATGCGCAAGGACGCCGAGGCCCACGCCCAGGACGACAAGGACAAGCGCGAGGAAGTCGAGGCTCGCAACGAAGCCGACAACACGGTCTATCGCAGCGAAAAGATGCTCAAAGACAACGGCGCCAAAATTTCCGCCGAGCAAAAGGAAAAAATCGAAGAGACGGCCAAAGCGGTGCGCGAAGCCTTGAAAGGCACGGATATTGCCGCGATTCGTTCCGCGACCGAGAAGCTCAACGAGGCCTGGCAAGCCGCGTCCGCCGACATGTATCGCGCCGCCTCCGAAGCCGCCAAGGCCCACGGCGGCGCCGGCCCCGGCCCCACACCGTCCCCGGACAGCCAGCCGGAAGCCGGCGGCGGCAAAGGCAAGGAAGAAGGCCCGATTATTGACGCGGAAGTCGTGGATGAAAAGAAATGAGATTTCCAAAAATTGGAAACGTAGCTCGGTATGCTTTGAAACGCATGGGAACATTTTACGTCGGTTGCAAAGTGGAGAATCACAAGGACCAGAAACGGTTCACTGTGGTGGGCAAGCTGCTGGTGGATACCGGGAGTGAATTTACATGGTTGCCAGCCAATATCCTGGAGCGAATCGGAATCGAGCCGGTTAAGAAAGACCTGCTGATTCAAATGGCCAATGGCCAACTGCTGACCCGTTCGGTGGGTTATGCGATTTTGCGCGTGGATAAATACGAAACCATTGATGAAGTGGTTTTCGGTCAAAAAGGGGATTTGTCGTTGCTCGGCTCACGCGCGATGGAAGGCATGAACCTCCAAGTGGACGCCCGTCGAAAACGCCTGGTGGCCGCCGGTCCGGTGGTGGCGGCTTAAATGAATTTTCCCGGTCGCGGGTGCGGCGGGATTTTGATTCGTAGAGAACAAAAATGAACAGTAATGAACAGTAACAAAGGAAATCGTAATATGGCACTTAATGTCAAACCTCTCGGCGACAGGATCCTTGTCGAACCGGCCGAAGAGAAAGAAGTTAAAAAGGGCGGCATCATCATCCCCGATTCCGCCAAGGAAAAGCCCACCGAAGGCATCGTCATCGCCCTCGGCACCGGCAAAACCGACGACAACGGAAAGAAAGTTCCGTTTGAAGTCAAAAAGGGCGACCGTGTGCTCGTCAGCAAATACGGCGGCACGGAAATCAAGCTCAATGACAAGGATTACAAAATCTTCAATGCCGACGACCTCATCGCGATCATTGAGTAACCCCGCATCCGCAAACATTTAATTCACAGTCTAATTACAACAGGAAAAATATATGGCAGCAAAACAACTTATCTTCGATGAAGCCGCGCGTCAGGCGCTCCTCAAGGGCGTCAATAAACTGGCCCGCGCCGTCGTCGCCACCCTCGGCCCCAAGGGCCGCAACGTGGTGCTCGACAAAAAATTCGGCTCTCCCACCGTGACCAAGGACGGCGTGACCGTCGCCAAGGAAGTCGAGCTGGAAGACCCGTACGAAAACATGGGCGCCCAAATGGTGCGCGAAGTCGCCAGCAAGACCAGCGACGCGGCCGGCGATGGCACCACCACCGCTACCGTGCTGGCCGAAGCGATCTATGCCCAGGGCCTCAAATTCGTCACTGCCGGGGCCAACCCGATCTCCATCCAACGCGGCATCAACAAGGCCGTCGAAACCGCCGTCGAACAATTGGCCAAGAACTCCAAGAAGGTCAAGGACAAGGATGAAATCAAGCAAGTGGCCACCGTCTCGGCCAACTGGGACACCACCATCGGCGAAATCATTGCCGACGCCATGGACAAGGTCGGCAAAGACGGCACCATTACGGTCGAAGAAGCCAAGTCCATCGAGACGACGCTTGACGTGGTGGAAGGCATGCAGTTCGACAAGGGCTATCTCTCCCCCTACTTCGTGACCAACGCCGAAACGATGGAAGCGAAACTGGAAGACGCCTACATCCTGATCTACGAGAAGAAGATCAGCAGCCTTAAGGACATGCTCCCGTTGCTGGAGAAAGTCGCCAAGGTCAGCAAACCCCTGTTGATCATCTCCGAGGAAGTCGAGGGCGAAGCCCTGGCGACCCTGGTCGTCAACAAGCTCCGCGGCACCATCAACGTCTGCGCCGTCAAAGCCCCCGGCTTCGGCGACCGCCGCAAATCCATGTGCGAGGACATCGCCGTGCTGGCGGGCGGCAAGTTCATCAGCGAGGACCTGGGCGTCAAACTGGAGAACATCCAGTTGGAAGACCTGGGCCGGGCCAAGAGCATTGTGGTTGACAAGGAAAACACCACCATCGTCGAAGGCGGCGGCAAGTCCTCCGAGATTCAAGGCCGTGTCAATCAAATTCGCCGCCAGATCGAGGAAACCACCTCGGATTACGACCGCGAAAAACTGCAGGAACGCCTGGCCAAGCTGGCCGGCGGCGTGGCCGTCATCAATGTCGGCGCCGCGACCGAGTCCGAAATGAAGGAAAAGAAAGCCCGCGTCGAAGACGCGCTGCACGCGACCCGCGCGGCCGTCGAAGAAGGCATCGTCGCCGGCGGCGGCGTGGCCCTGATCCGTTGTTTGCCCTCACTGGAAGCACTCAAGCTCTCCGGCGACGAGCAGATCGGCGTGGACATCGTCAAGCGCGCCATTGAAGAGCCCCTGCGCGCCCTGGCGGCCAACGGCGGAGTCGAAGGCTCCATCGTGGTGCAGGAAGTCAAAAAGCGCAAAGGCAACGAAGGCTACAACGTGGCCACGGCCGAATACGAAGACCTCGTCAAAGCCGGCGTGGTGGACCCGAAGAAGGTCACCCGTTCCGCCTTGCAGAACGCGGCCTCCATTGCCGGTTTGCTCCTGACCACCGAATGCCTCATCACCGAGATTCCGGAGAAGGAAAAACCCGCTCCGATGGGTGGCGGCCATGGCGGCGGCATGGGCGGCATGGACTACTAAGCCGTCCGTTTTGAATCAAGGGAATTTGGGGAACCAAAGCGAGGCTGGCCAGTGCCAGCCTCGCTGCTTTTAATGGATATGGCGGATCAGCCTTTGTCAGGCTGATAGGATCCGCCGCAGCCTGGCGCGTAAAGTCGAATTCCGAGAACGTCGCGCATGGTTTCGAAGTGTTGATCTTTTGCGTAAACGCGGCAGGCCCATTGGAGGCACAAGCTGCCGATCAAAATGTCGTTCCAAGGCAAGCTGTGGCCGTTGTCGCGCAGACGCCATGCGCAATTCTTGGCGAACTCCCAGGCACTGTCTTCCATCGTCCGATAAGGAATGCAGTCCAAGGACACGGAAAGGTTCTTGCGGTCCTGGGCGCGCGCGCCGCCGAGGACTTCGAGCTTGATTGGCCCGCAGAACATCGCTTCGGCAGCGTCGAGCAACCCTTTCAATCCCACTTTATACTCAAGGCTGCCGTCTCGACGCGCCGCCTCAATCCATACCGACGAATCAACCAGAACCATCAGCCTTGCACCCTTTCGATCTCGTCGTTAGTGGCAGGATAATCAAAAGCTCCTTCCAGCAACAGCTTGCCAAACTCTCTGGCCTTCTCCCTTTTTATGTACTCGCTCACGGCCAAGGCTACAGCGGGACTTTTCTTGTCCTGACCCGTAATTCTGCTCAACTCGTCGAGCAATTCATCTTTTATATCCACTGTGATTCTCATATTGCATCAAAATACATCTTCTTAAGGTTCGCACAAGCGTTGGTTTGCATCTATTAATGAATGGATTTTCATCTTTTCCGATTGTAGTTGAACTGGCCGTACTTTTTCAACCGCAATTCATGGGCCAGATTCTCCAGTTCACCCTGAGCCGTCATCATCCGCCATTCGATTGAAAAAGTTGTCCGCGCCGCATCGCACATCGCCGTTTCCCACTGCTCCCGATCCAAACCAAGAGGCGGGGGCTGCACGGAACCTTGGATGAGCAGCCCTTGGCGCGTGCGGCGTTGCGCGGCGCCGGCGATTTTGCGGCCATGCCATAACACGTCGTCCTTTTCCGCGCCGAGGAAACACTGGCCGGAGATTTCTTTTTGACTCTTTGGGGCCAGGGCGGTGGCGACGTTCATTTTGGCGAAGGCCTCGCGAATCCATTCGTGCGCGCGCCGGTAACTTTCCACCGCTTTGAGGCGATGCCAGAAATGCCCCGCCGGAAAAACCAGGCTGTAAGTCCAATCCGCGTCGTGCGGCACCAGGCCCCCGCCCGTCGGGCGCCGCACCAGCGGACGCAGCATCGTCAGCTTTTCGATGTCCACGTAACTCTGCGAATAACCGAAGGTGGCGGCCGGTTCGAGCCAGCCGTAAAAGCGCAGCACGGGGCGGCCCAACTGCGGCGCGGATTGCAGCAGCGCCTCGTCCAGCGCCATGTTGAAGTCGGCCGCGTTTTGGCGCTGCCGCAACAGGAGCCAGACGGTGGAAAAGGATGAAGGATGAAGTGCCGGAGAATCTCCGGCGTCTGTCATTGGTCCTTCCTGTTTGATTTCCGTTATCTTTGTGGCCACTTGAAATGTTTTTTTGAAGCTATCCGCACTTTCTTTTGCTGTTCCGGCGTCAGCTTGGGGTTTGACACTTTTTGGCCGGTCGGACAGTCGGTCTTGATCTCGCATTCGGGGCATTCCGGGTTGCGCGCAAAGCAGCGCCGCCGCCCGTGCCAGATCAGCCAGTGGCTCAACAGCGTCCAGTCCTTTTGCGGCGCCAGCGCCTGCAAGTCGGCCTCGATTTTGTCCGGCGCAGTGTGGGAGCTCAAACCGAGCCGCTGCCACAAGCGCGCGACGTGCGTATCCACCACCACGCCCGCGTTGACGCCGAAGGCATTGCCCAAAACGACGTTGGCCGTCTTGCGCCCGACGCCGCTCAAGGCGGTCAATTCTTCCATCGCGCGAGGCACTTCGCCGCCGTGCTTTTCGACCAGGGTTTGGCAGGCGGCTTTGATGTTTTTGGCCTTGTTGCGGTACAGGCCGATGCGGCGGATGGCATCCTCCAATTCGGCCAGGGGCGCGCCGGCGTAGTCGGCCGCCGCGCGATATTTTTGGAACAGCCCGGCGGTAACGATGTTGACCTGGCGGTCGCTGCATTGGGCGGAAAGGATCGTGGCGACCAGCAATTCCAACGGGTTGGAATAATTGAGTTCGCAGTGGGCGTCGGGGTAAGCCGCCGCCAGTCCGGCCATGATCCGTTGGGCGCGCGCACGGCGGGCTTGGAAATCTTCACGGGCCATACTAGGAAGGAGTTCTCCGGCTCATAATCATAATCGTAATCATAATCGTAATCTCTTCAGGCGGGAAGAGATTAAGATTAAGAGAGGGGAAACCACCACCCAATTTTTGTTTGCCATCCAACAGGCAACCCGTTAAACCCAATCATTGCAACAATAATACAACTCAGCATAATCTGGCGGGCGCTGGCGGCGGCCAGACCACTTGGCTCCTCTGCTTTTGAATGTTCCAACCGAATATGAATGCAAATAAAAAAGGCCTGTTCACCATGGATGACGGCAAGAATATGATCGTCACCTTTGCTCTCGTCTCTTCGCTGTTTTTCCTTTGGGCAGTTTGCAACGGCATGATTGACGTGATGGACAAACACTTCCAGACGGAGTTAGGCCTGAGCAAAGCACAATCCGCCTGGGTGCAATTCGCGCATTACCTGGGATACTTTTTGATGTCGATGCCAGCCGGTCTTTTGGCCAGCCGATTTGGTTACAGGTGGGGGATTATCGCTGGTCTGTTGATGGTCGCGGTGGGCGGATTCTGGTTTCTGCCCGCCACGCACATAAACGCACTGGCCCGCGCCGGCTCCGTCTCGCCCACGACCGCGTTTGTCGGTTACTTGGTCGGGGTCTGCGCCATTGCCGCCGGGTTGACTTTTCTCGAGACGGTGGCCAATCCTTACACCACCGTGCTGGGGCCAAAACAGTACGCCGCCACGCGCATCAATCTCGCCCAATCCTGCAACGGCCTTGGATGGATTTTTGGACCGATTATTGGCAGCATGTTTTTTTATTCCAAAGACGCCGCCGGACGGTCCACCGGCAACGAAACGCTTTACATCCCTTATGTGATTGTTGCCGTCATCGTGCTTGTGTTAGCGGTCGTGTTTTATTTTGCCAACATTCCGGACATCAAAACCGAGGATGACTATCATTTGGATGAAAAGGATGCGGCCGGCGAGACCGCGACTGTGGAACGAAAGGTGAACCGTGGGCTTGTCTATTTTCTTATGGTGCTGAACTCGGCAGTGCTTGTTGGTATTTTCGCAATGATCCTTTCACTGATTTTCTCGGCCATCAACTACCGACAAACCTTTGTTTGGATCGCTTCCTGCCTCTTGCTCACCGTTGCCATTGTGGCGCTTATGCCACTTGCGAAGAGAATGTCACACCAGAGCATCTGGAGTCATCCTCATTTTTCTTCGGCCACGCTGGCCCAGTTTTTTTACGTCGCAGCCCAAGCCGGCATCTTCAGTTTCTTCATCAACTCCATGACCCCCGATACCAAGACGGGCTTCTCGATCGTTCCGCCCATTCCTGCGTCGTGGGATCAGGCCATGACCCATCTTTCCGACAGCGCGAAACATTTCGTGCAATGGCTGCCGAATTGGCTGGGCTGGTTCATCCACTGGCTGCCCGGCTGGCTTCTCGGCTGGTTTGAACCGAATAAAAACGGCGTGCTGGGCATCAGCGACAAGGGCGCGGCGTGCCTCGCCTCCGTCGGCTTTTTCTGCTTCCTGGTTGGGCGATTTACGGGCGCGGGCTTGCTGAAGAAATTCTCCGCGCACAAGATTCTTGGACTGTATGGCGTTCTGAACGTTGCCGCCTGCTTCCTGATTTTCCTAAACCTGGGCTGGCTTTCCGTGGCCTGCATCTTTCTTAGCTATTTCTTCATGTCCATCATGTTTCCGACCATCTTCGCCTTGGGAATTTTCGGTCTCGGCGACCGCGCCAAAAAAGCGGCGGCCTACATCGTCATGGCCATCATGGGCGGGGCGATACTTCCCAAACTCATGGGTTACGTCGCCGACAAGCACGATATGTCCTGCGGTTATATTGTGCCGTTATTCTGCTTCGCTTTTGTCGCGCTTTACGGCTTCATTTGGCCCAAGTTGAGCGGGGCCGAGAGCCTGCAGGCGCTCAAATCACCGGGCGACCATTGAGAGTTATTCTCCCGCCTATTTTGCGAAGTCATCGGTGCGGAAGGGCGCGGCGGGCAGGCCGGCTTTGTTCCACAAGTTGACCACCGGGTAATCGGCCCAGCCGTACCGCACGGCCGCCGGTTCCTCCACCAGCGGACTATGGACCACGACCGTGTTCCCTTTGATGTCCGCCAAGGCCCGGAAGAATTTCCCGTCCGCCCCCGCGATGGCGAAGCCGGTCAAATCCCCGTCGCGCGCTTCCAGCCCGCCGCCCACGTGATCGAATGTCAAAATAATTTGGTTCCGTTCGATTTTCATCCGCTTGTAAACCGGCCCCGAGTATTCGATCGGTTCATGGTAGGCGATGGCCCGCGCCGCCAGCGCCAGGCGCTCGCCCACCGGCTTTTTATGGGTCGGATGGATGTCATTCTCGTTGCCCACGTCGGTAATGACGGCCAGTCCGACGTTGGGCAGTTTTTGCGTGGCTTGGAGCTGGGCTTCGCGCAAGGACGCCCAGGCGCTTTCCGCCGGCTCGTGCTGGATTTTCTTGTAAGGCGCCAACTGAACCAGCAAAAACGGAAAATCACCTTCGTGCCAGAGCGCGCGCCAATCCCGGATCAAATCGGGGAAAAGCTGGTGGTATTGTTCAGCCCGCTCGGTGCTGCCGGCGTTGCTTTCCCCTTGGTACCACAACGCGCCGCGCATGGCAAAGGGAAGCAGCGGCGCGATCATCCCATTGTAAAGTTCGGACGGCTTCCACGGCCGGCGGGGGACGGGCTTGTTGAATGCGGTGTTGCTCTCCTTGGCCGCCTGCTTTTCCTTCTGATACTCCTTGAGGCTTCGATCATAATTCGCTTCTTCCAGCGACCATGCCTTGATGATGCCGATCTGATACTCCGGATTGGCGCGGAGAAAACCATCCTCCATCCACGCTTCCGCGGTCGTTCCGCCCCAATCGGATTCGATCAGCCCGAAGGGCACGCGCAACTTGGCTTGCAGATGGCGCACGCAATAATACGCCACCGCCGACATGCCGGCCGCGCTTTCAGGCGTGGCCTCGCGCCAACTGGCGTCAATGTCGTTCGTCGGCTCGTTCAGGCGCGTATGCGGCACCTGGATCAGGCGGATCATCGGATTGGCGGCCGACGCAATGTCGTTGGAGGACTCGAAAGCCCTGCTGAGCGGGAACTCCATGTTGGACTGTCCCCCGGCCAGCCAGACCTCGCCGACCAGGACATTCTTAATCTTGAGCGTTGTGCCGGCCATGATCGTCAGTGTGTCCGGCCCGCCCGGCTTAAGATGGCGCAGGCGGACGATCCATTTGCCACCGAGCACGCGCGTGGACACGGATTGATCGCGGAACTTGACCGTGACCGTCGTGCCATCCTGGCCCCAGCCCCAAATGGGAACGGTCGTTCCCTGCTGCAACACCATGTTATCCGAAAACAACCGCGGCAGGCGCACCTCGGCATCGCCCTGGGCGGCCTGGGGGATGGAACAAACGAACAAGACAAGCGCGGCTCCAAGGGCGGCGGCGCGATTAAAATTGCGATTCATGCGATATTATTCGCTCACACCCCCCGGCGGAGTCAAGCGTTTCGGGCCTGCCCAAATCCTCGCCTAAGCACATGGCGACAAAAAAACGACCGGTGGTGGCGTTGGGCGGACACCAGTTTCTTGGCGCACCCCTCAAAATCCTCGCCTTGACCGGCCAAATTCGTTACAAGTC
>Ga0224555_1004808_pt1 | contig 12028 bp, 10 predicted proteins | sample 714S23034metaG_FD_180687 | JGI IMG/M metagenome (GOLD analysis project Ga0224555, IMG submission 180687) | Peat soil microbial communities from Stordalen Mire, Sweden - 717 S2 30-34 | ecosystem: Environmental > Terrestrial > Soil > Wetlands > Peat | place: Sweden: Norrbotten County, Stordalen...
GATTCGTTTACATCGTCCGGAACGCTTGGCTGATGTTGTTAAAGGAGTGAAATTTGTTAACGGTATGGAAGAAAAACGGATCGCCGCCTAAATTCTTCATACACAACTATTGACTATAGCTCTTATTACGATTGAAATATCGTATTTTAATCACGGTTGATGTTTTGTTTCTTTCAGAAGTAAGAAATTTTAGACAAGTATGCTTAAACCGGATTAAGACTCGTTAATCATTTCTTTCCACGAGATGTAATCCTCAAGTTTCTTTATTGCATAGATGGGTGTATTAACGAATTCCACGCCCGCCTCATAAGACTCATCATCGATGATGATTTTAACCCATTTTACTTTTACTATGGCGATTATCTTTTGTTGCAGAGTCTTTAATGTCGCTTCTATCATGAGGAGGGTATCTATGGGCAAAAGAATATTGGTCTGAAGTTTAGCACCAGATACAGAGATATCCTTTATATAGTTAAATATGATTTTTTCTTTAGGAAGATTTTTTCTGCTGGAGATGACACTTATGGTAACCTCATTCTCCTCCTCCAATCTTGGCGCTATTCTTTTTTCGTCCATAACGATTCATTCCTCCTTTATTTACTCCAGAATGCTCGTTTTTAAAAACCTTCACTTCAAACACTGCTTGTTCATACTATAAGAAACTCAGTCTTGTATGTCAATGAAAATTGGTTACATAATGTGGGGTGCGAATTGTGTTTCTTAGATTGTAATCATGCATATTTCATCTGCATGACAGTGTGAATAGGACAGAAGAAGTGCTTGTTGACTTCACAAAGTCACACCTGGTTTCATCACTGAGAATCAATCCCGCGGCTTGGAATCACTCGGCTTCAGCCGGGGGAGGAATGCAGTGTAACCCACGGGAGGTCGCGTTATCCTCTGCTTCGCGGGATAATTCGACTTGCAAGCTTCAGTCGCAGATGACCTTCAGGTTATGCACTTTGTTTCTAAAGCTTGGGTCTCATTATTATAGGGAGCCTCCGGCTCCTGACGGAGGGGGCTCCACTGATAATCGTTTGAAAATTAATATTATAGCCCTTAGCAGACTAAAATGCACCCTATTGTCCTGTCCGTTCCCGGTATCGATTATTTTTTCGAAAATGATCCGGCGGCAAGAAGCCTGACTGATACCCCTGACATCTCGAATAATATGAATATATTTAATGGTATATGAATGCAGCATAGGTTTACGATTCGTTAAACAATTAATAGTTGACATTTTGTGAATACTACTTTATGCGTATACAAGATGATCTAGTTTAAGCGATAGATTTTCTGTGGATTGAGTTTTACCGACGGCACATAGGCAAAATTAATATTAATTAGGAGGGAGAAGATGATCAAGCTGGCCGTAATCACTCATGATGAAAAGTATTTGCAGCATCTTATAAATCGCCTGAACAGGGAAAAGGACATCAACATCCTCAGCACCATCATCATCAAAGATCTCGAGAGCGAGGCGAAACAGGTCCTTGCCTTCATGAAGCAAATGATCGAGCAGCGGCCGGATATTTTCCTCTTGGAACAGGCCATTTTGCGAGATGTGGCGTCCTTGGATTTGGGAAGAATCCTCGATTATAAGGATAAAATGCCTACCATGAAGACCATCATCTTCGGCATACGCTTCAACGAGGAAAACGTTATAGCGATGCTACAGGGGGGGGTGCAAGGGTTTTTCCGAATCGAACTGGGTGACGAACAACTTATTAAATGCATTCGCGTGGTGGCTCGGGGAGAGATCTGGCTCGAAGCTGAGGTGACTACACGGGTTTTCGAGGAAGTCTTCAAAGAATTCTCAAAGAGAAGGGATCTTCTTAAATCTCTCACCCACCTGACTTCGGCAAAAATGGACATACTTTCCACGCGGGAGATGGAGATTATGGAGCTAATCAGTCATAGCATGACCAATGAAGAGATCGCCGATAAGCTTTTCATAAGCTCCAAGACCGTCAAGACCCATCTGCGCAACATCTTTGTAAAGGCCGGGATACGGAATCGGGTCGAGGCCGCGCTTGTATATACGCGTCATGCCCTAATTTCGCATTAGTCGTTTTCGCCTAACTCATAAATAAGTAAAATCGACAACAGAATCGACAACTCTTTTCTTCATAACACAATAGCTTGCTTTGGCGTTGCCTTTAAGCTTGACAATTTCAAGTTTAACCATTTTGCCAATTTCCTTCAATGCTCTATTTTGGCACAGAGCAATGAGCCAATTCCCACGTCGCTTCGCTCTTGGGATAATTCATCCAGCAAGCTTCAGTCGCAGATAACCCGTTGTGACCCTTAGGTTATTCAGGTTATGCACTTTGTTTCTGAAGCTCGGGTCTCATTATCAGCCCCGGCGGACGATGCCTTGTGCGGCGATGATACCGGAGATTGCCGCTCCCACAATGCCGCGGCTTTTACCGGCGCCATCACCGGCGACAAAAACGCCTTTTATGTTTGTTTCCAGATAGCGGTCAGTCGGAAAATGTGTGTCAAAAAACTTTATTTCCGGCGCGTATAGCAATGTTGACGGATGAAGAATACCCGGGATTATTTTGTCCAGTGATTTGAGCGATTCCCATAGATTGTCAATAATGCGGGCGGGCATCGCCAGCGTGATATCTCCTGGCGTTGCGTTGCAGGTTGCCTTGCAGACTTCAAAATGACGGGTCGTGCTGTTAAATGTTGTATACGAGCTTCTTCTCCCCTCCCGGAAATCACCTATGCGCTGGACAATTGGTTTGCCGCCGCCCAGCAGAAAAAATTGTTTAGCAATGCTTTGCCCAAACTCTGTCGTATCTGATAAAGGTTTGGTCAAGGCAACTGTGTTGATCAGAGCAAAATTCGTGTTTTTTGTCTTTTTGCCGAAGAGGGCATCGCCGTTAATCAATTTGAAATCTCCGTAATTTTCCACCCGCACCCGCCCGCCAGGATTTGTGCAGAAGGTTCGGACCTTATCACCATGGCGTTTAGTTGTGAAAATAAATTTGGGATCGTAAACGCTATCGGTAATGAAATCGTAAAATTGTCTATTCAGTTCCAGGCGAATTCCCACATCAATTGGACCGAAGTTATTGTTGATATTCAGTTCATTGGCGATATCGCGAAACCAGTAGGCGCCGCTGCGTCCCGGAGCGGCCAGAATAACTTGAGCATTATATTTTATTTGTTTTTTGCTGCAGCGGCAGACAAGCCGAAAATTATTGTCATTACTTTTTTCGATTGCTACGGCTTCCGTGTTCAGCAGAAAATCAGTTTTTTTCAGATATCCGCGCAAATAATCAACCAAAGTCTTGCCGTTATCGGTGCCCCAGTGCCACTGCTCGGGCGCGATAAATTGAGCGCCATGCTCAGAGGCCATATCTGCAAGCGCCAACAACTTTCTGTTATTATCTATAAAGGTAACCTGCCGGCAGCGCGGAAATCCTATAAACATCTCTTTGATTTCCTGCATCATTTTTTCTGCCGCGGCGCGATCAATTTGCAGTTCATCAATATCGAGCCCGACGCGGTAATCAAAATTAAGTTTACCATCATTGAGCAGTCCTCCGGCCGGATATGGATTGCGGTCAATAATGGCAATTTTATCCAGTCCCAGTTTTTCCAGCCAGATTGCGGCAAAAAGTCCGGCTGGGCCTGAACCAATAATCAGAACATTATAGTTTTTCATTTTCATAACGCGCCACCTCTTTCCGGTTGCTGATTAGTTATAATCGTTTTATTATCCCATTATCCCCTGATCTGCAAAGATAAAACTAATGTTATGCAATCTGTCAATTACTTTTACAAAATTGTATAAGTTTTTTCAAACACTAAAGGAGTGGATTTACCCTAAATAACCTGAAGGTCACGCTGGGTTACGCGAAGTCATCTACGACCGGAATGACTGCGGTCCCACGGCGTCGCATATGCCCTTTAGGGTACTAAGCGCTTGGAACAATTCAACTTACGCTTCGAACTTCGCTAAGCTCGTTCTTAGCGAGCCTCATTGGAATAACAAAGGTACAAATTCCGCGTCATCCCTGCCAATCCCGACAAGTCGTGGATTGACAGGGATAGTTCGCCTTACGCTTCAAACTTCACTTCATTCGTTTTCAGCTTGGCTCACTAAAGTTAACTACCCGTTCCAGGGGCACCGGTGGATAAATCCGGCCGTGATTGGGAGGCATGGAGTTATAGACCCAGTCAATATCCAGAGTGCCCAGCGTTATACCACGATAGCGCGAATATCCGTTGAAAATACCCCGCACCAGAACATCCTCCATCTGCATGGTTAGACAAAAAACAGCTGCCGTCATGCCCGGTTTGAACATGTTAAGTTCGGTGCCAAAAGCACCGGGATGAAACGCCAGGCGACTACTGTCGGCAGCCTGACATTGAATAACAGGAATGATTACCGGAAAGCCGTCATCGCCGATGAAGGATAAAAATTTTATGGAATCTAGCCCATTGAATAATTTTTCTCCGAAATGCGAAAGCACTCTGCCCTGATTTTCTTTTGCCGCGCAGCCTTTGGCCATCTTCGTCAGAAGCGCCGATTTTACAACAGAGGCAAGCGGAAGCGCTTTTCCCTCGGTGGTCTCCTTCATATCAAAATAATGCACTGTGTTAATGCCGAAATATGTATTGTACCGGAACATGGGCTGATTGTTGTATATCTCATATTCTGGGCCTTCTTTCTTTAAATGCGTCCAGAGGGCCTTCCCGCGCCAGAGTTTTTTATCCAGTGTCAGGATGGCAAATCCTATTTTCGAGGTCAGCCGCATGTACTCTTTACTTTTGCCCTGACAGAATTCGCCAATGGTAAGCTGATTGGGCTTTGCCGCCATAACAGATGTCAGAAGCGACATGTGGGGAAGACCTTCGGGCGTTACCGTCGCAATAATTCCAACTTTCTCAGCAGGCTCAAAAGCCTTCATGTCCGCTTCAGTAAAAAGATTTTTTATGGCCATGACATTCTTCTTTTCAGTAATCCTCAGCATCCGGAAATTAATGCATTTTGTTTTGCAATCAAATTTTCACTTATCGCCGGCTCCATTCTTGTTGATCCGCTCCAGCAGACAATCGATGATGTAACTCTGCTACGGGCGATTCGGGCCAGCTCTTCCATCAGCGATCTGTCCGGAAGTTCTTTATCAGTAAACGGCCAGTCTATTCCCAATCTCTTATATTTATCGCGGCACAGATTGTTAAAGGCGCAGAGTTCCCATCTGGCTACCGTCCCGTGCAGGTTTGCGCTGATAAAATCGCCTATGCCCCAAATATTTTCGGCAGTGTCTGTAGCGCCCGGAATCACCGGCGTGCGTATCCAGAATATTTTGGGGATAACATGAGTTTTTTTATAGTTTGCGGTAAAAATGGCATTGGCCAGAATCTTTTCGTTGCCATAACCTACAAATTTTTTGTGCCTCTCCGAATCAATCTCTTTTATGTCATACAGCAGAATATCAACATAAGGCAAAAGGCTTGTAAGCACTGACTGAGACACCTGCCCGCAGGTATCGAGTGCTGTCTGAATCCCCCTGCTTTTGAGTTCTTTTAAAAGGGACAGACAGAAATCATTTTGCAGGGCGGCCTCTCCGCCGGAAAGGGTGACTCCGCCTCCGGATGGTTCAAAATACGCGCGGTCTTTGACCAGCTCGCAGGCAAGATCATGAACATTCCATTTTTTACCCAGAAGTTCCATGGCTGTTGTGGGACATTCCTCCGTACATAAACCACAGCCATTGCATAAAGACCTGTTGATGATGATTCCTTTTTCAGTCTTCTCCAGCGCCAATTCCGGGCAGGTTTTTACGCAAATACCACAGCCGATACAGCTTGTCCCCAGCCATTGAATCTGAGGCTTGGGGCTAATACTCTCGGGATTGTGGCACCATGAGCAATGGAGCGAACATCCCTTGAAGAATACGGTTGTCCTTAGCCCAGGGCCGTCCTCTGTGGACATGCGGGTTATCTCCAGGATAGTGCCCCGCGTGTCTTTATTTGTTTTTTGTTCCGTCATCGGAGAACTTCCTTAAAATTTGTTGTGACTGACACGTTCGATCACTTCATTCTGAAGCTCTCTTCCCACTGTGGTGAAGTAGGCATTATAGCCGGTGATGCGCACCAGAAGATGCCGATAGTTCTGCGGATGATCCTGCGCGTCTTTGAGCATGCCAGGATCAAGCATATTTATCTGAAGCGCAGTGCCGCCGTTTTGGGCGTATCCCTTCAGAAACGCCTTGAATTTATCCTTGTGCTCCGGACTTCTCAGAATCGAAGGATTGAAAGTTATGGTGTGGCTCGCGCCGTTGGGAAGTTCATTTAAGTAATCTCCCCAGTCGCCCTGGGTATCCTTAGTTTTGCCGCCAAGCACTTTACCGACAGAGTTCGCGTTTGCCGTCGGTCCTTTAATATCAGCACCGTTTGACGGACATATCGCGTTGGATAAAAACTGCCCTTTCGCCCTTCCATCCGCGCTTGCCGCCATGATATATCCATCGCCTGCCCAGTAATTCCAACTGAGCATTCCCGGACGGTATCTACGCCCGGTGGATTTTGTTCTATGCCGCCAGGTTTCATCGCACCACAACTGCATTACTTTACGGGCCAGGGCATCCGCTTCATCGTCGTCGCGGCCGTATTTAGGAGCGCGATTTTTTGCCGTTGCCTGAAGTATTTCGTGCCCTTGCCAGTTAGCCTTCAGAGCGGCAAGCAATTCTTTCATCGTGCAGGTTTTTTTGTCGAAGATCAGATATTTTATTGCCAGCAGTGAATCCACAGTTGTGGCATAGGTAACTGCCTCCAGGGTGGTGAAACTGATTTGTGCCCCGCCCTGCGTAACATCCCTGCCTGTCTCTGCGCAGCCTTTGACCATGCAGGAAAGATAAGGTGTGGGGAAGAAACGGGCGCGTATCGATTCCGAGGCCTCATATAAATCAACGCATCTTTGAATAATATATCGCGTCTGCGTGGCGTAGGCTTTCCAGAATTCTTCCCATGTTTTAAAAGACGTGGCATCTCCTGTGTGCGGACCATCCTGTTTGATGGTTTCAGTCTTGCCGGTCATGGGATCGGTGAAGGGAAGTAAATCTTTTCCGCTGGTCATCGCCAGTTCCACAGCTTTGAGTAAATTGAGATTGTTATCCACCGTGCCGGAGCGGTCATTGCCAACCATCGTGTTTTCCAGACAGCCGACAGGCGCGTAGTCATGAACATTGTCCTTGTTAATAAGATGTGTCAGGCCTGCTTTTCTAGCCTCAAGCATCATACCGGCCATGGAGCGTTCATCAAAATTAAGCAGGAAAGGAGCTCCCTGACTGGATTCGATCATGTCCACAACCTTATCATACAGCTCTTCAGGACTGTTGCGGTGCAGCCGTACGTTGGGCTTTGGCTCCAGGATGGGCGACATCTCATCGATCACTTCCAAAATGACATAGGTCAGATCATTGGTCATATCTTTGCCTTTGGCGCCTATGCCGGACAGAGTGATGAGCTGGCCGAATCCGGCGGTGATACCCTGATTACCGTTGCGGATCATGGCATCATAGGCAGTATTGGCGTGAACCCAAAAACATTTCAGGATTTCTTTGGCAAACTCTCTGTCCATACCTTCATGAATTGAACGCTGATAATACGGCCGGAGATACTGATCAAATCTGCCGAAGGAAACTCCGGCGCCGGGATAATTTTCATCGGTCATTACAAGCATGTGGTTAATCCACAGCGCTTGCACGGCTTCCCAAAATGTCGTCGCCGGCTCCCATGGCACTTTGCCCAAGCTTTGAGCCATTTTACTTAATTCATTTTTGCGCGCCGTGTCTTTCTCTTTTGCGGCAAGTTCAAAACATAGATCTTTGTATTTTAAAGCCAGATCCCGCGCCATGGTGGAGGATGTCATCATGGCCTTGAGCTGTGCTCCTTTTGTGCCCTCGCGCTCTTTATCTGAAAGCGCGTTGTAAAGGAAAAGAAGTTCGGCATACACACCTTTCCAGCCGATTTTTAGCAATCGTTCGTACCCCGGAACAAGATGACCGCTTGTAGCGCCAGCATTTCCGTAACCATGATCATGAAACCATTTCATCTTGGCCCTGGCGCCATTTTTACCCTTTACCTGCCGCAACCACTCCTTACTTTCCTCTTCTGTAAAGCAAAGGGATGTCTGAATATTAAATCTGGCGCCGGCCAGAAGATCGCCGGGGAGTATTTCCTGCGGTACATAATTGACAATAACTTCCTTCACAAACCAGGCCCGCCGCTGGACCCGCGGCCACTGCCAGAAATCGGGAGGTAGTTCAACGGGTCTTGCCCCCTGCAGATAGGAAGCGCCCAGAGTGGTGAGCAGCGTATATGTCTCCGGCACAATATAAAAGGTCAGTTCATTATAGATGATGTCCCAGGGAGTGCCTGTCGTCCATGATGTATACTCATTGTTCCAGGCGCGTTGGGTGCCCCGAAAATAATAATCGCGCAGCCACTGGACGCGTTCAGATAATTCCTTAGGTTCTTTGATTAAAAGTCTGGGCGCTGAAACTGTATTCATAACAACCTCCTTTATTTCTTTCTGAACAGCTTCTTAATCACAACAACAACGACCACCAGTTCGGCGAGCACCGCCCAAATCCACATCTGTCCGCTACAATAATAGAAAGCCCGTCATTTAAAGTATCCTTTAAACAAATAATCCAAATCATCTACCATCCGACTGTCTATCGAAAAGTTTACGCTGTCGGCAAAAACATCAAGCACAACTAGGGCATTAAGATTAGCGTCTTTACCCTCGATAGTCCTGAGCCTTTTACAAAAGCTTTCGTTAACGACCCTTACATTCTCATACGCCTCAGCCAGTTTCTTCAAATCCCAATCAGGCTGACTGCCATGCTGATATAAAAAATACTGAGCCAGCAGATACATTGAAATGGCGCGATATTTAGTTTCCTCTATCGTGGCAAAAGGCAGATGAAAACGCACCATAGGTTTTAACTTCTCAAAAATAGGGCACCCGCTGGTAACCATGTATATACCGATCAAAGAACTAACACCGTGCTGCAAAGATACTCTTTGAATATATTTTCTTTCTTCCGCAGTAACAATAACCTCTACCTGTTCGTAAGAAATGAAATTGCTGAAGTAATCTATGATATCTACCGTATTCACGGCTATGGGGCAGAATTCGTATTGACGTTCATCCAAAATACAATTAGGGCACTTAAAACAGCTGAGTTTTGTCCATTCAGGGCAAGCTTTATCTCCTGTTTGTATTAAATTCAAAGTGACGCTATCTAACTCAATGTTAAATTCTTTCTCCACCCCGTTATTGAATATAAATTTGTAATTGTATGTTATTTTACCTGCAGAACTGCGTCCACCATCATTCATACTTAAGTCCCTTCCTATGCCTCACCTGTTTAGGAAACTACAGGCCCGTTATCTTTCTCTGATAAGAGACTGCTTGTTCATGGTTTAATTATAAGAAACTTTGTCTTGTTTTTCAAGGTGATTTTGGCCGCGCGGCATCAATGTTTGTCGTCAGCGTTAACTGTGTTTGTTACGGATTGAAATCCTGCATATTCGTGGACTTTGTTGGTTTGCTGCTTTCAAGAAGAAGGAATTGCTGAGTTCACCTGCAAAGTGTCAGTAGAGGGGATTTCCATAAACTAAGTATTAAGGATTGTTACATACATTTCACACGGGCAAGGCCATTGTGCAGCCTGCCCGGTATCAGGTACGGGACAGGATGCATCCAGATACCGATTAACCTAAAGGTCACTAGGGGGGTGCACGCATAAATAACCTGCTGAAGATATGGCCGCCTGAATCCGTACTGCTGTAAGGAATGTTCATCATAGTTCTGGACGAATAAGCATCTTCTCGAGCGGTTCGGTTTTTTTTATTGATATTGCTTACTGCTCGGCCAGCCATTCTTTGGCATTCTCCCGGGTATCGAATAATTTGATGTCCCGGCCGGTCAGTTTTAGCAGGGACTGGATGATTATCCACTTGACGCCGATGACCCCCGCCACTGCGCTGGCCTTCATATATGGAGTGGTCGATTTGGAAAATTCCTTCAGAATACTTACCGCTTCGGTGGTGAAATGGGCCTCGGTGACATCGGTCAAAAGCCTTAACGATTTTAGAGGCTCTTTTATCGCCAGTTCCTGGGCCAACCGAAAAGCCGCAATGTTCTGATCGATATCTTTCGAACCTCTGATATCCAGGTCCAGTATCCGCACTCCCTTGTGTAAAATGAACTCTATTCTGGGCATCGTTACTCCTCCTTTGAATTGTTTTTTTGATAAGAATTTCCCTCTTGTACGGGAAAGTGTAGGACACGCGGTCTTGTATGTCAAGAGCGTTTTGGCACCGAAGTATTCTTACAGAAATGGTTCTACTCAAGCCGAGGTTCTCGTCTAAAGAACATGGGCAACAGGCCGACTATACCTGAACCTTTAATGAACCTCCCCGCAGCAAGCTGCGGGGTATCTCATGGTTGGTAGCTACTCTCCAAGCGAAGCAAGCTTCGGGGAATATTACCCGGAGAGATTTAATATTTAACGTATCAACACAATCACAATGACTAGTGAACCCAGTATAAATCTGTACCAGGCAAAAGGAAGAAAATTATTGGTCTGAACATATCGAAGTAAAAACCCAATACTGAGGATGCCAATAACGAAAGAGACCAGGATGCCAATGATAAAATTTATAGTTATTATAGACGGATTTGATATAAGAAAGGGCAGCTTAACCAGAGCGGCGCCAAATATAATGGGCACAGCTAATAAGAACGAAAACCTGGCTGCCCCTTCTCTGGTCAGTCCCATCAATAATCCCATGGTCATGGTGATCCCCGAACGTGAAACCCCTGGAATAATTGCCAGCGCTTGAGCTAATCCAATGAAAAGACTGGTTCTAAAAGTTATATGATTCATCTCAATATTTTTGACGCCTCTCCGATCTGCCCAGTACAAAAGAACGCCCAATAGAATCAGCATAGTCGCAATTAAAATAGGCTCTCTGAATATGGTCTCGGCTTTTTTCTCCAGCAGAAACCCCACCACTGCTCCCGGGATAGTGGCTGCAACCAGATACCAAAATAATTTACCCTCCGCGCTGCGAACATCTGTCAATCCCTTTGTAATTAACTTCAGCCAGTCTTTCCAGAAGTAAATTGCCACCGCAATAAGAGTACCGATATGGAGAGCAACATCGAAAGTGAGTCCAGGGTCACTCCATTTGAAAAGCCAGGGAATCAGCACCAGATGTGCTGAACTTGATATAGGAAGAAACTCTCCCAATCCTTGAACCAATCCGAGTATAGCCGCTTGTAATGTAGACAACCCACACCTCGTTATTTAGAATTGATGGAACTGTATTGAACTTCAGATCTGTATAACATATCGTGTTTTATTTTAATTGTCTACGAGATTCCGCTCCCAATATGATCATTATTCTCCACATCCAATGTGCTGCTAAAAGACCTATACCTTTGTATTTGATGTCTTGGATATCCTGTCTTTGACAAGCCTTATTGACTTCGGGAAAAAGTGCTTGCTGAAAACACCTTGTCACGTTTAAGGTGTCAACCCCGATACGCTATCGTAATCGGAATAATTTCCAATAGCTCTTGGCTATTGGATAATTCGGCTTAAAAACTTCAATGCGCTTTGCTTTTGAAGTTTTAGCCTAATTACAACTAACAGATATTACTGCTCTACGTTTGTAATATCTGAGTCTCATTAGTTCGTCCAACAAATTTCAGTCGTAGATGACCCCACGGTGACCTTTAGGTTATTCAGCTTATGCGCTGCGCTTCTGAAACTTGGTACTCATTAATTTCACTTACGCTTCAAATCCCACGTCGCTTCGCTCCTGGGATAGTTCCACTTGCGCTTCAAATTTCGTTTCAGGGGTAAAATCAAAAAGAGTGTAAAAAGAATAAAGGCGGTGTAACCTTTCAAGTTGTACGCAAACAACTATTTATTACTGAAAGGAGGCACCACCATGGGAAAGAGTATCACCGAGACGGCCAAGC
>Ga0224555_1004810_pt1 | contig 12019 bp, 18 predicted proteins | sample 714S23034metaG_FD_180687 | JGI IMG/M metagenome (GOLD analysis project Ga0224555, IMG submission 180687) | Peat soil microbial communities from Stordalen Mire, Sweden - 717 S2 30-34 | ecosystem: Environmental > Terrestrial > Soil > Wetlands > Peat | place: Sweden: Norrbotten County, Stordalen...
GCGACTTCCTCTTTACCATCTCGCGGAACCTGCCCACCAGTGGGACGGTGCCCTTGCAGGGTTCCCCGCTCGCGGATTTCCAGCAGATTCCCTTTGCACTGGGACAGCCCTGGTTCATGCCGTTCCTTTTGCCGCGGAGCGAGAACTTTGGCCCTACCGACATCATCCGGGCGAACGTGCTCAACGTCTCAGGGGCAGTAGGTGCTCCCAATTACGCCGTGGCCATGTTTACAGGGTGGCTGCGCAAGGCGTAGACTTGGCGCTGTGAGCGTTCTGTGGTGTCCCACGAAGGACGGCGATCCGCGCGGGCTCGAACTCTTTAGGCGGCATTACTCCTACAACGTTAAGCGCGATCAACTAAAATTTCCCTTTGCTGAATGGTCTTCTGACGCGCTGTTCGTCGGACCCGGTGAAAAGCTGGTACTGCTCACGGCAGACGCGCGCGCGCTATTCGTGTGGCGCAAAGAACGGTACCGCATGGACGGGCAGACCGGGGTGAACTGCGCGGTCTTTCGCAACGAGGGCAGCTCGGCGGGGCGCGCAAGTGAACTGATTCGGGCTGCGGATCAGGCGGCGTGGGAGCGCTGGCCGGGCGAAAGGCTGTTCACCCATGTGGACGCGGCGAAGGTGCGGCACAAGCGCGATCCGGGCCGGTGCTTCATTCGCGCGGGCTATCGGCGCTGCGGAGTGACACTGACAGGGCTGCTGATCTTTGAGCATCTGCCGTGAGGGGGTGTTTACAGGATGGTTGCGTAAGGCGTAGACTTGGCGCATGAAACGTCCACGTCGATTCAGCCGTCACCCGCGCCGAACGAGAAAGCGAAATCCTTCCAGACGGCAACACTACTACCTGGGGAGCACGCTGATCGAAGGCGCGCTGGCTTTCGCAATTGTCAAAATCGCGAACGCGCTCAGCTGAGGGTGTTAGAATCGCCTTGTGACACCCTCCGCAATTGATCCCCGACAAAAGCACGTCGACACCCTGGTAGGACTGCCCTTCGCGGCGCTGCATGAGAACTCCCGCACTCGCGAACGGGTGTGCGGCGAGTTTCCCGACGGGTCCAAGTTCCGGGTTGGCGAGATGGAAGACGTTTGGAACGCGGCACTCTGCATTGACGCTATTGACGGCGCGGGCGCGTTCCGCAAAATGGCGCCGCCGGCTGAATTGGTAGTGCTCGCAGAAGCGGAGCGGCGTTATGGCTGCACGATCGAACAGGCCCTTCCAAAGTGGTTTGCAATGCCCAAGACGGATTACGACAGGTGGGACGATAGACCGCGGGTGGCCTGGCATGGGAGAGCGCTGGCATGAAATTCCGCATCTTCACGAATGACCGCGGGGAACGGCGCGGCGTGCCGTTGTATTCCTGCCTTAAAGAAGTCGAAGCTTCTTCGCCGGTATCGGCGCGCCGGAAGTGCCCGCCGCAATTCGACGCGCCCAACTACGCCCCTGCGATGGCTGTTCACTGGCCAGCAAGCGCGCAATCCGACGATGAGAAGGCGTGGCTCAAAAAGCACGTGGGGGACTGATGGCCTATCGTCAATGTCCACAGTGCGCTTACCAGAGGATGCTCGCATGACGCTGATTGTGAGCCAGATTGCAAACGCCGATGGTTCACCGTCGGACGAATTCCGCGTGCTGGCCGTTCGAGACGGGCTCGAAGATTGGGGCGCGACTGTTTCTTCTTACCGGGTCGCGCTTTTGCTTGCGTGCGAGTACCTGGCGGGGCTCGTTGTTGAGCAAGTGCCGGAACCGGAACGCGTGACCACTGGCATCTCAGCGCTGGGCATTCAATAATGGCCTATCGTCCACAGTGCGCTTACCCTCCACCGCCTTCCGGCTGGATCGACGAAGAGTTTGAATACTACTTCGATTCAATCGACACACCCAGTTTGGCCATCGTGCCATCGAACAAAGTGCCCCTACAGCTTCAGCCTGACGCGGAATTCCATCTGCGGGGTATCCAGATATCCGGTAACGTCGGGAACCTCGCGGTTCGATTCTGGACGCCGCAGGGCGAGCAGATCTCGCAATGCCTGGTGGAAGCGGACAGGGCGTATGCCGGCACAGTGCAAGGCGCGCCGCCGGTGGGCAAGCTGCCAGTGGCGCTGTCTGAAGAGATCGTCTGCGCGCCTGGGACGGTGCTGCTGATTGACTTGGCGCTGCTGTAGGCGTATTCTGTTGCTTTGATGCGGCGTGGAGCAGCGGTAGCTCGATGGGCTCATAACCCGTAGGTCGCCAGTTCGAATCTGGCCGCCGCCACCAGGAACAACCACAGAGAACCGGGAGACCTCGAAAGAGCAAGAACCCGGCCGGGGCGGAAGGGTCCATGGGCCTTTCCGCCTCGCGTAGTTTTCAGGCGTACAATTCAGGCATGCCGCGTGTGATGTGGAAGCGCACTGGCGTCCTGGTGACGCTGTGCGCCGGTCTGATTCTCTTCCTGGTCGTCTTCGTCCTGCCCTTCGTCTGGCTGGTGCGCATGGGCTGGAAGCGCGCGCGGATGTACAATAGCGGGCATGTGGATGTTCCCCGACGATCCTGACGACGATGACGACGATGAGGACTTGCCGGTAGGCTGACACCATGCCTTCTACGACCATTCAAATTGGCGCGCAAGGGCTCCCGATCCTCACCTTCATCAAGGGCGCAACGTACTGGGTTTTCCTGTGGAATGCCATCGGCGGAACATTTGACGCATGGTCTTCGCCGGATGCCGCTACGTGGGGCCTGGCGGCAACTGGCCCGCGGTCTCCCGGCTGGGGGTTTGGCTCTGGCGGGTATAATTTACAGGACGGCGGCGCGGCGTTTTTCGATGGCGACCATACCGTTACGTTGGCGTATCAGTCCTACGACTCGCTCTATTATTTTGGCGATAATTTCCTGATCGATTTCGACCTCAACGCGGGCACTTGGGGCGCGCCATATGCGGACCAAACTTTCTCGGGGTTCACGGGCCATTCGGTCGCGCCTGCGTTTATTTTTCGCCTGTCTTCGGGCAATATCGCAGTCATTTATCAGGACACGCGCACCTACCAGGTGCCGTTTGGATACAAGCCCGCGCCTTTCATGATTCAGGCGTGGGATGGATCGTCATGGACGGCTCTGGTGGATATTTGCGCGGGGGCGGAAGCACTGCCTGACTTCGCGCCTTTAACGGCCAAGTTCCAGTTTTGCACTGCGGTGCTCGATTCGGCGGATGTCGTACACGCGATTTATTGGGCCAGCGATGCTTCTGTGCCGGATTGGAACAATCCCCGGTTTTTCTACCAGGAAATTCTGCCCGATGGGACGCTTCAGAACTTTCAGGAGTTCCCCGGTCAAACTGGAGCGCAACCGGATCTTCAGGTGCTCTACCAAACCCCAGGGCCTAATCTGTACATTTTGGGCGGAAAATTGTTCTGGGGCATCTGGCGTTACGATTACGTCAACTCCATCTCCTACGTGTCCGTCTACATCGGATCGCCGATCATAAATCCGGTGTGGACGGAACTTGGCAACCTTGACCCGACTGCGGTTGACGGCGATGCGGAAGCTGCCCCTATTTTCGTTGTCGATCCGATCTCCGGCCAGTTCTACATGTCGTTTCTGTCGAACGACACGGGTGTGACTGCCGCAGTCACAACGGACGGCTTCGCAACGTTTTCCAATCTGGACATTTCAGATACGGTGGCGGGCACACCGCAAGTCAACTTCTTCGCCCCATTCCTGCTCTTCGGTCCGCTGTACGCGATCACGGGGGGCATCATCCCGGAAGGTGGAACGATCCCGGTATCGATCACCTCGTTTAGCGGCCCTGCTCCGGTAGTGCCAAGTATCAAGATCACCTTCCGTGGTGTGAAGCGCACCAGGTGCGCACCGGAAGGGCCGGAGTATGCCAATATGCCCACGGCGCCCAGCGTTAAGCGGGCCATGTGAATATACTGCGTTGCCATGCGAGACGCGCCAGACTACGCTGGTGCGCTTCCGTAAAGTGCAGGCGCGAGAACAGGGCGCACACTTTGATTGTGGCGGGGCACATCTACCCTCGCGAAGCGGTATAGTGAAATCTGCTGTGGCTGTCCCTTCGGGTTTGATGGCCTACGCTTGGCGGGCCGTTTAACGTCTTTCGGGATGTTTTTGGCCCGCCCCTCTCTCATTTCTGGGTGCTAAACTTGGGGGCATGTTGACCTGGCGGCACGGCCTCGGCGCAACGGTGGACGATCTGGCGCAGTCCATTGCGCGAATGGAGGGCTTCCTTGTGCCGGGCTCCATCGCACAGGTGAACAACAATCCGGGCAATCTGCGATCGGGGCCGGGGCAAACCGGGACGGCAAACGGGTTCGCGGTGTTTCCTGACGTAGCAACCGGGTACGCGGCGCTGGATTCCCAGATCGACTACAACGTCTCGCTGGGGCTGAACCTCGATCAATTCTTTGCGGGGGAGCCGGGCGTCTATCCGGGCTACGCGCCATCCGCGGACTCGAACAACCCGACTCAGTACGCCTCCACGGTCGCTGGAATGCTGAATATCGACCCTACGGTGCCTCTCTCTGGCGTTTTGGGCACTTCCGCGGGTTCAGCCTCTTCAGATTCTGCGTCAGGAGCGTCTACAAGCGACGATTCGAGCGTCTTTGATGCTCTGGACCTCTCCAGCCTCTCAGCCATCTCTGGCACGACCTGGGCGGCCATAGCGTTGATTCTGGCGGCAGTGGTACTCGCAGTTCGGCGTTAGCGACACGGGTGTCGAGGTTTCGCCCAATGCGAAGTACTCGGGGGAACTCCCGGCGGGGTTTATCCCGATTGCAGCAGCGTCGGTACTGCCTCATGATGGCGAGTGAGGGCGGGAGAAACTGACCGTGGGGTAATAAGGGCGGCTTGTACCGCAGAAATGCGGGCCTGCCTTTACGGACGGTCCCGCCCTTCGATTTTTACGCCGATGGGACCGACTTACAACCATGATGGATCGCGCCTGCACCCGGAGTGCGACCCTGCAAAGACTCCGCGGAGCACTCGTGGCCGGCGGGCACAGTGCGATTGCAACTGCAGAACGTGCATGTACTGCCGCGGCAGAGCCAAGGGGCGACGGTGGTACGCGCGGAATAAAGGACGGATCGCGGAGCAGCATCGCATGACGATGGCTGAACGAAGGGCAGATCGAAGGCTTGGCCCAGTCGATTTTGATTCGATGGATGCCAAAGCGCTTCAGATGCTTCAACAGGAAGGCTTCAGATGAATAATTCTAAGTTCGATCCGAAAGCTTACGAAGCGTTCCTACGCTCCAAGATCCCGCCATCGTCTGAATGCGGCTTCCCGTGCGATCCGAAAGAGGCGCACCCGATTCTCAAGCCGCATCAGCGAGATATCGTGGCATGGCTGGTGCGCCGCGGCCGCGGGGCCATCTTTGAAGCGTTTGGCCTGGGGAAGACGATTCAGCAGCTCGAGTTCTGCCGGCTGACGCTGGAGAAGGTGGCGGCCGGGCGGAAGCAGGGCGAGTTATTCCCGTTCTGCCGGGCTCTCATTGTCGCGCCGCTGGGCGTCCGTCAGGAGTTCAAGCACGATGCCGAGATGATCGGACTCTCCATCAAATTCGTGCGGCGGATTGAGGAATGCGAGTCAACAGGCCTGTACCTGACGAACTATGAGACGGTGCGGGATGGCAAGCTCGATCCGAAACTGTTCACGGTGGTTTCGCTTGATGAGGCGGGCATCCTGCGGGGATTTGGCGGTACAAAGACCTTCAGGGAGTTCATGCGGCACTTTGAGGGCTCCGGGGTCTATCGCTGCGTGGCAACTGCAACGCCGAGTCCCAACGAGTACATCGAACTGCTGGCTTATGCTGCCTTCCTGGACGTGATGGACGTAGGGCAAGCCAAGACGCGGTTCTTTAAGCGGGACTCGACGAAGGCGGACGTGCTTACGCTTCATCCGCACAAGGAGCGGGAGTTCTGGCTGTGGATGGCATCGTGGGCGATCTTCCTACAGAAGCCTTCGGACCTCGGGTACTCCGATGAGGGCTACACGCTGCCTGAAATGGAGATTCATTGGCATGAGCTTCCGTCCGATTACACGGAGTGCGGCGAAGAGGTGAACGGGCAAGGGCGGCTGGTGCGCAATTCGGCAATCGGGGTAACGCACGCGGCAAAGGAGAAGCGGGACTCCCTCACGGCGCGGGTTGATAAGCTGATGGACTTGCGCGCGCTCGATCCGGGCTCCCACCGGGTTATCTGGCACGACCTGGAAGCGGAGCGGCACGCCATAGAGAAAGCGGCGCCGGAAGTGGTGATGGTCTATGGCAAGCAGGACGATGACGCGAAAGAGGCGGCCGTGATCGGATTCTCGGCCGGCGAGATTGCGGAGCTTGGTGGGAAACCTTCGATGCTCGGGAGCGGGTGCAATTTCCAGAAGCACTGCGCCTGGGAAATTTTCATGGGCATCGGGTTCAAGTTCAACGAGTTCATTCAGGCCGTTCACCGGGTCCACCGGTTTCTGCAAACGGGCACCGTCCGGCTGGATCTGATCTACACCGAAGCGGAGCGGGAGATCCGGCGGAACCTGGAGCGGAAGTGGGAGCAGCATAAAACACTGGTCGCGAAAATGAGCGAGATAATTCGGCAGTACGGGCTCGCGACGAACGCGATTGCTTACGAGCTTCGCCGGCAGTTCGGCGTTGTGCGATCGGAGCAGGCCGGCGAGTATTGGTCCGCGGTCAATAACGACTCGATCCCTGAGACGGCCGGCATGGAGGATGACAGCGCGCACCTGATCCTGACAAGTATTCCTTTCGCAACGCAATACGAATATTCGCCAAGCTTTCACGACTTCGGGCATACCGACGATAACGGCCATTTTTTCCGGCAAATGGACTTCCTTACGCCAGAGCTTTACCGGGTGCTCAAGCCGGGCCGCTTGGCTGCAATCCACGTCAAGGACCGGGTGGTACCGGGCGGGATGACGGGGCTTGGATTCCAGACGGTCTATCCTTTTCATTGCGATGCGATTTACCACTTTACGAAGCATGGCTTCAAATACCTGGGGATGAAGACGATTGTTACCGACGTGGTGCGGGAGAACAATCAGACTTATCGGTTAGGGTGGTCTGAACAATGCAAAGACGGTTCCAGGATGGGCGTGGGGATGCCGGAATACCTGCTCTACTTCCGCAAACCTCCCACGGACGCGAGCAACGGGTACGCGGATGAGCCGGTGACGAAGGACAAGCCGCTGTGCCTCGATCAAGCCGGCAACGTGGTGCCGTTCACGCCAAACTTCGGGATTAAAAAGGGCACGGGGTACTCGAGATCTCGATGGCAAATTGACGCTCACGGGTTCGAGCGTTCCTCGGGCGAAAGGCTGCTCTGTGGCGAAGATATCGCATACCTGCCGCATGAGAAAATTTACAAGCTCTATCGGGAGTACTCCAAGTCTCACGTGTACGACCATGAGCACCACGTGGGCCTCAGTGAGACACTGGAAGCGGCAATGCGCCTGCCGGTGACGTTCATGCTGCTCCCGCCGCAAAGTTGGCACCCGGACGTGTGGACGGACATTACCCGAATGCGGACCCTGAACATGGTCCAGCAGCAGAAGGGCCGCGAGATGCACCTTTGCCCGATGCAGTTCGACATTGCAGACCGGGTCATCCGTCAATTCTCGATGCCGGGTGAGGTGGTCTTCGATCCGTTCCTCGGGATAGGATCCGTGGCGCAGCGGGCATTGCTGCTCAAGCGGCGGGCTATCGGGTGCGAGCTTTCCCACGGGTACTTTCTCGATGCGGTGATGTATTGCAAGGGGGCAGAATCGAAGCTGAACACGCCTACGCTGTTCGACCTGGACGAACCGGAAGAGGGGGAAGAACTCTATGCAGACGATGCAGAGAATCGAGATTGAACGGGATGCCAAAACCGGGAAGCCGCAAAAGAAGAAACTCACCTTGATGGGACCGCCCTGGGTAGGGATTGGCGATCTTGTTAGGCGGCATGGCCTGATGTGGGTCGTAACGAAGGCCAGTATGACGCGCGGTTTTAAGGTCAGGGGCGAGAGTGAAGAACTTCCAGCGGAATAACGAGACGCTGTTCCTCCACTTGGCGACAACGTGGCTTGGCTGTCGGCTGGCGCTGATGGGCGGCACACCATTGGTCAAACAGCATGTGCCAGTCACCAATTTCGAGACGCTTGGCTGGGCCATGTTGGGCATGCTCGATTACGCTTGGGAAATGAAACTGGTCTGTAAAGAGTGGAAGGAGAGCTTGTGAAACCGACTCACCCCGTAGAACTATTGGCCTGTGCGATTGGCACCCAAGAGGGATGGTTCACGCCGGGTACAATACCGTCGAAGTATCGGAACCCTGGTGACCTTCGATTCGCAGGACAGATCGGGGCATTTCGCCCATTTCCATCAATCAACCCCTGGTCGAGCTCAGATACTTCAGTGGGGGAACCGATTGCTGGATTCACAAGCAATGCGCTCGGCGTGACAGCGCTTTATCGTCAACTGTGGCTCCAGGTGGCGGAAGGGCAGACGGTGCGCCAAATCATCGCGCAATGGGCGCCGCCGAATGAAAACAACACGTCGGCGTATCTCCAGGACGTGCTGAACTGGACAGGTCTGCCGGCGGATATCCCCGTGCTCGAACTTCTGCCGCCGCTCACCCAACTGAATCTGGAGATGCGAACATGACGAACCTTGTGAACGGGTTGGCCGCTATCGGTATTCTGCTGATGATTTGGGGCCTTATCCTGCGCCTTTCGCCTGAGCTCGCTGAATGGCGCGCCGCGGAACTGAACGCTTGGGCGGGGGCGACTCGGCAGACCTTGAAGCGGCTGCTGATCGTCTGGCGGCTGCACTGGCAGACCTACAGGGCGCTGAAGCCGTAGCGCGGGAACGCCTGCGGCTTCCGTCTGGAAAGGGGAACTTTGCAGACGGCCACGCTGAACGTCGTCCCCGCGCGACTTCGATTTTAGCATTCACGGTGCTATGCTTAACGGCTGAAAGGGGAAAGAATTTGTTGAATCATCCTGACGTCCATTTGCCGTGGTCACAATGGTCTGAAGATCAGACCCTACATGTGGCGACGGCTTACAGCAATCCATTCCGCTGGCGGACCCGCAGAGAACTGGCAAACGACTTCCGCCGCCACATGACCAGTACTTCCAACGTCGCGCTGCACGTCGGGGAACTGGCCTACGGCGCGCGGCCGCATGAGATCGTCGGCGGGTACCCTGGCGACGTTCCGCTGCGCACGCAGGCGGAACTCTTCCACAAAGAGAACATCCTGAACGCCGTAATCCGGACCTTCCCGTCTGACTGGAAGTATGGGGCCTGGGTGGACGCGGATTTTCATTTCACGCGCCACGATTGGGCGCTGGAAGCCATCCACCAGTTGCAGCTTTACGACTTCGTCCAACTGTTTTCAAGTTACGCGGATATGTCGGGCGAAACGCTCGGGTCGGGGCATCTCCCCCTGCGGGTCACCCCCAGCTTTGCGTTCAACTACGTTCAGAACGGGTACAACCTGCCCGATGGCTTTATTAATGGCGGGTGGCGAAGCGCTACCACTGCCGCGGCGCCGGACGAATACTATGGCGGCGTGCAAGCGATCGGGCCCGGTGCGCGGCGAGGAGTGGGCGCGACGGGCGGCGCGTGGGCGTTCCGGCGCTCGGCGTTTGACGCGGTGGGCGGCATGCTCGACAAGTGCATTCTCGGGCACGGCGATTGGTTCATGACCTTCGGTTTAGTCGGGGAAGAAGCACCGGACATGCACATTGACGGATACACCCCGGACTATCGGAACGCCATTCTGTCGTGGCAGCGGAATGCCGCGCGGCTCAAAAAGAACATCGGGTACGTCGATGGCTTTGCCGTGCACCACTGGCACGGCTCGAAGATGCGCCGCGGGTATGCTAGTCGAGATACGATCCTGGTGAAGTACAAATTTGCGCCGTCCGACGACCTGAAAGCGGACTGGCAGGGAATTTGGCAACTGAACAACGACAAGCCGGCCCTGCGAGACGCGATCCGGCAGTATTTCATTTCCCGTAACGAAGACGACCCGAATTGCTACGGATCGGAAAGGCCAATGGTGTAAACGAAGATGCGAAAGATCACTGACGTTATCGACCAGATTTCTGCTCTGATCCCGATTTCGGCTCCCGCTCCCGTAGCGGACGAGCTGGCGGTTCTCCAGGCGGAATTGCGGATTATTAGGCGGACGGCGATGTATGCCGCGCCCGAATCGACACAAGCCGAGGAGCTTTGGACGCGGCTTTCAACTGCGCTCTACCGCTACCTGCCGAACCCGGCCGGTTTCGTCTGGGCGCAGCAGATTTCAGACCTTATCACCCAATAGAAAGGAGGACGCCGAACATGAACTGGAACACCATTCTGAATACGCTGAAGATCATCTTCGCGCTCGGGCCGGAAGCGCTGCAATTCATCGAAGCGCTGCTGGCCGCCATCAACAATGCGCCGGGCACGCCGGAACACACCGCGGCGCTGGCGAAGTTGCAGACGCTCAGCACTCCAGCCGCAACCGTAACGAAATAGCTTGATCTTGGGGCAATCGGGGCGTATGCTCTGAATTGACATAGGGGACTTCTCCTCCGAACTGCAAGGGCCGTCGCTTACGATGAGCGGCGGTCTTTTTTTGTGCGTTCAGATTTGGTAGACCACATTTCCCCACGGGTCAATCACGCGCGCACTTCCGTTCGGCGGCTTCAGGATGTTGGCCAGCATGATCGCGGACTGCTGGTCGGGGCGCGCTCCTTTTCCTTGCCAGAACATCCCCTGCCGCGGGCAGAAGTACTCAACTCGCCACATTGTTTCTGTCTCCTGAATGCACTACCAACAGTCCCACATGGTCTCCGGGTGCGCGTGAGGTGGGCAGAACGATTTCCGCTGCTGGGTCTTCGTCATCAAGCCAGAGAGTGTTTCCAGTCTTAATGCTGTGCGCTTGCACATATGCGCGGGCCGCTTCGATCAGTGTAAACCGGGCGGCGGCCAGTATGCCGGTCGGCTGCTTAGATCGCCAATGCCGGCACGTTTGGCACTCGCAAAGCCACTCCCGATCGTCCGGGGCCTTGCCGGTCAACTCGCAAAGGACGGTGGTCGATGGGCTCATAAAGGCGTTATCCTTTCGACATGCACACCAAACGACTTTGCATTTTGCTTTTCCTGGCGGCCGGCTTTACCTGGGCACAGGTCAACCCTGACTGCCAGTTTACTCTCAGTTTCACCGCAGCGACACCCCAGGCTCCTGCATTCAGCAACAAGCCCACCACCACCACGGGGCCCGCTTGCACCTCCTGGATTGTCTCCTACTGGACTACAGGGGCGTCTGGCGTATCGGTTCAAATCGAAGGCGCGCCGGATCCGGGAACGGGGATTCCGCCCACCACGGGGTTCACTGCTTTGACGGGCGCTACTTCGCCGGTGACAAGCGCGAATCCGGCCACGGGCACGGATCAAGGCAACATCTTGGCATGCTGCGACTATTACCCCTGGATCAGAATCAACCCCACGGTATTCACAGGCACGTCGCAGAAAATGACGGTGAGGGTGTACGGGTACAAGGGCACTTCCCAGGTGGCTTCAGGCGGTGGTGGGGGCGGCCATCCCACGGGGCCAGCCGGCGGCGACCTGGCAGGGTCGTACCCGGACCCTACGGTAGCGAACCTTTCGAACGTCTCGAATGGTTCGCTGGGAAATGCGGGACTGACGAATGCTGCTACGACGGTGAACGGGCAAACTTGCACGCTTGGCAGCACGTGCACAGTTACGGCGGTTCCGTCAGGATCGGCGAGCGGTGACCTGGGGGGCAGCTATCCTGCTCCCACGGTGGCGGGGATCAACGGAGTACCGCTCTGCACAGGGTTCACCCCAACGAATGGGCAGAACGTGCAGTATCTCACGGGTGGAACTCCGAACCCGTGCTGGACAGCAGCGACAGCAGGCGGTGGGACGATTCCGAATACGACGCAAACCCTGAAGGGCGACGGGTCGGGCAATGCGGCGGGAATCGGCTCGTCTTCTACCGACTGTGTACA